>Ga0306920_100001299_pt1 | contig 30863 bp, 33 predicted proteins | sample flu12Cox44000170_FD_204666 | JGI IMG/M metagenome (GOLD analysis project Ga0306920, IMG submission 204666) | Lab enrichment of tropical soil microbial communities from Luquillo Experimental Forest, Puerto Rico - flux4day.12C.oxic.44.000.170 (v2)... | ecosystem: Environmental > Terrestrial >... | reverse complement strand
GACGGCAAGCAGATGATCTTCCTCGCCAGCCACGAGGGCCAGGCCATCCTGTTCCGTGAGACCGAGGTGCGTCCCATGGGACGCAACGCCGGCGGCGTGAATGGTATGGACCTTGCGAAGGACGACTATGTCGTCAGCATGGACGCCGTCCAGCCCGATTTCGCGATCATCGCCAAGGAACACAAGCAGACCACGCAGAACCTCGAGGAGCTCGAAAACGAGCACATCAAAGACTCGCTCACCACGCTCATGCTCACCGTCGCCGAAAAGGGCTATGGCAAACGCACGGCCCTCGCTGAATACCGCATCACCTCGCGCGGCGGCAAAGGCGTCGTCAACATGAAGACCACCGACCGCAATGGCTCTGTCGTAGCAACGCTGCAGGTTACCGAAGAGTCCGACGTCATGATCATCACGCAGCACGGCAAGGTGATCCGCGTCCACGCCAGCGAAATCCGCGAGGCCGGCCGCTCGACGCAGGGCGTGCGTCTGCTGCGCCTTGAGGACGACGACTCTGTCGCCGCCGCGGCAGTCATCCAGGAAGAGAACGAAGAAGAGAAGAAGTAAGGCCGGCCCATCTGCCTCGCAGGCAGCTTGGCTTGCAGGGACGGCCTTCCGAGGTCCGCGCCAGCCGAATGCGGCAAGCAGGCTCTCCCTGCGCTACACTACCTCTCCATGAAAATCATACGCCGCTGTTTTGCGATCGTTGTTCAGCCCGCGTTTTTGGGACTCCTCACCCTTACAATCGATGCACACAGGCCTCCTTCAACCAATCACTATCTGGCCTTCGTCGGCACCTACACGAGCAAAACCGACAGCAAGGGCATCTACGCCTTCGAATTCGACCCGGATTCGGGAACGCTCACAGCGAAAGGTGTCGCCGCCGAAACACGTGATCCCTCGTGGGTTGTCATCGATCCCACCGGGAAGTTTGCTTACGCGGCGAACGAAGCCGGCAAACAAAGCACCATTACGGCTTTCGCGATCGACCCCCAATCCGCCAAATTCATGCAACTCAACCAGCTTCCCGCTTCAGGCCAAGATCCCTGCCATATGTCCTTCGACAAAACTGGTAAATACCTCTTTGTCGCCAACTACAGCTCGGGCAACGTCGTGGTTTTCCCGGTTCTTTCCGAAGGCAAGCTCGGCGAACACAGCGCGGTTGTTAAGGACGCCGGCACACCCGGCCCAAACAAGGAGCGCCAGGAAGGGCCTCACGCGCACTGGGTGGGAGTCTCGCGCGACAATCGCTTCCTGCTCGTCTCGGACCTCGGTCTCGACGAGCTCCTTGTTTACCGCTTCGACGAGGCCAAAGGCACGCTAACACCCAACGAACCGCCTTTCGCCAAGCTCGCGCCCGGTGCGGGACCACGCCACGCCGCCCTGTCCTCCAACGGAAAGTTTCTCTATGTCGTGAGTGAACTCAACTCTACCGTCACCGCGTTTGCCTACGACGCCGCCCAAGGCGGGCTGCACGAAGGCCAAGTCCTCTCCACGCTGCCGAAAGATTTCCATGGCCGCAACGACACCGCGGAAATCGCGGTTCACCCGGGCGGCAAGTGGCTCTTCGCCTCCAACCGAGGTCACGACACGATCGCCGTTTTCGCCGTTGAACCCGCCACAGGCAGTCTGCGGCCCGCTCGGGAATTTCCGACAGGCGGCAAAGAGCCACGCCACTTCGCGATTGACCCCACTGGCCAGTTCCTGCTCGTCGAGAACCAAAACTCCAACACCATCGTGGTGTTGCGCATCGATCTCGGCAAAGGGACCCTCACGCAGGCCTTCCAGGTCAGCGGTATCCCCTCCCCCGTTTCCCTCGCGTTCCGCCCCCAAGAAGGCAGACCATACGCGGAACGTCACCCATTCGACTAGACACCGTTAGGACATCGGGAGGAACGCGAGGCGCGATTGACTGGCGCGTTCACTCAATTCCCGGTTGCTCTTCCAGCCAGTTGGAGTACAATCCCCGCCGTCATGTCCAAACGAAGGGCAAAGAAAACCGCAAAACGGCGCGCTGGTGCTCTGAAATGGCGCGGCGCAACGGTCACCAAATTGCCGAAAGGCGCAGTTACCCTCATCGTCTTGCTTCGCGCCCGAGATGGCCAGGAATCGCTGCTTGAAGCCGAACTCCGCGCCCTGGTCGGCCCCACCCGAAAAGAGGAGGGCTGCCTGCAGTACGACTTGCATCGCGGCGCAGACCAGCCTGGCACTTTCCTCTTCCACGAAGTCTGGGCCAGTCGCGAACACCACGCCGCTCACACTCGCACTCCACACTTTCTGCGCTGGAACGCCCGCAAAGATGCGCTGCTGGCCTCGCGCGACTCCGCGTTCTGGCAGCAAATCGCCTAGCTCCGTCAGCCCTTGCGATTTCTCCAACTTAACTGATTCTTAGCTTTCCGGCGGGGCAACGTAGTATCCCGGGCGCGCTCGCACGGTCAGGTCCTTCCGGTCCACTGCCACACTGATCTCGTGATAGCCGTTCGCGTCCGTGCCGCTGGGCGTATAGCTCAGGGTGTACTGTGCGTGCAACTCGCCACCGATTTCATCCAATGCTTTTTCGATCGATCGGTCTTTCCACGTCGCCAGGTGCGCTCCCCCGGTCGCCGCGGCGGCTAATTCCAGTGCATGCGAGGTGATCTTGTCTTTCACGTGTTGAACGGCCCAAACAGCCAGCGCAAGCAGGTCTCCCGCCCGCGGTTGGCTGCCGTCATTGCCTGGTGTCTGCACGGTCCCCGGTGGGGGCGGCACGCCAAAGGTGCCCTCCGGGGTCGCCCGCTTGGGCCCGCTGCTTTCAGGCTTTTTCTGCAATAGCGCCCGGGTGGACGACAACCCAACCGAATAAATGGTCACGTTCGCAAGTTGCGCCTGGCGCAGCACCTCGCCCAACTTCGCTTCGCTTCCATCATCGTGCGCTTCCGCCATCACCAGCATCACCCGCCGGTGCCCCAGGTCCGTCGCCGAAACTTCCGGTCGCCCGCTCAGCATTTCCACGCCGAGCGCCATGGCGTCATACAGCTTTGCTCCGGAGGTTCCCTCGCGAAGCCTCGACACCGTGCGTTCTACCGCGTCCCCGTTCGCGGTGAAATCCAATAATTTGTCCACCGAGTCGTTGAAACCCACGATTGCCGTTTCTCCCGGCGGGCCGGCGACCGCTTGTGTCAGCAGGATGCCCGTCTTGCGGATTTGCGGCATCAGCGAATCGATTCGCGAGCTGGTTTCCACAACCACCACCAGCGAGATCGGATCGCCTCCCAGATCGAAGTGCGTGATCTTTTGCTCCACGCCGTTGTCCGTGATCCGGAAATCTTTGGCTTCGAGCGTGTGCACCATTTCTCCCGACGCGTCGCGCACGGTCACCGGCGTATTCACCAGAATGCTGTGCAGTTTGATGGTCGCAGCTGTAGGTGCGATCTGGACCGTCACACCAGGCTGCGGCGTGATCGGTCCTGCCGGAGCCTGCCCGCGCCCGGGCAGGGCAAAAAGCAGTGCACCGAGTATCGCTGTCGAGCCGCTGGTGAGAATTTTCATGCTGTACCGCGTCAGGATCTCTGTTTCTCACTACCCACTGGGAACTGGAAACTTACGACTTTTTCCCGCTGTATTCCTTTCGACGCATCCTGGCCGAAAGACGTTGCCGGAACCCCGACCCGCTGCTTTACAATCGTAGCTCGTCTTTATTGGAGCTTTGCTCATGCCCGACGGAAAACGCCCCAGGCCGCAGCATGCCCCCAAGGCGCCGCACGAAGACCGCGCCTTTATGAGCAGCACTCCGGCCCGGCCCATCCGCATTCTCGCCGAATACCTTCACCCGCTCGCGCAGCTCAAGAAGGAAGGCATCAGCGACACCATCGTGATGTTTGGTTCCGCGCGTATCGAGTCTTACGAAACCGCCTCCGCCCGCTACAATCGCCTGAAAAATATGAAGACCAGCAGGATGAGCAAAGAGAGCCTGAAGCATCACCACGTGGCTCTCCGCGAAGCAAAAAGCGCTCTCGAAATGTCCCGCTACTACGAGGAAGCGCGCCAGCTCTCCCACAAGCTCACGACCTGGGCTTTGTCTCTCGGCCCGCGTCCCCGCCGCTTTGTGGTCTGTTCCGGCGGCGGACCAGGCATCATGGAAGCCGCGAACCGCGGCGCCTTCGAGGCCGGCGGAAAATCCGTTGGCCTCTCGATCGAACTGCCCCACGAGCAGTTTGCCAACCCTTACATCAGCCCGGAACTCAGCTTCAACTTCCACTACTTTTTCATGCGTAAATTATGGTTTGCCCAAATAGCCAAGGCGCTGATTGTTTTTCCCGGGGGTTTCGGCACGATGGATGAATTGTGGGAAATGATGACGCTTTCACAAACCGGCAAGATGCCCAAGCACACTCTTATCCTGATTTACGGTCGAAAATACTGGAACGACGTGCTGAATTTGAAGGGCATGGTCCGGTGGGGCACCATCAACCAGGAGGAATACGATCTTCTACAATACGCGGACAACGTGGACGAAGCCTTCGAGGTCATCCGTTCCGGCCTTGAAAAGTACCACATGGAAATTGACCCGTTTTTGCCGCTTTACTGAAATTTTTTCGTTCTAAAACTTCTCCTAACTGCCTTTTCTTCAGTCGCGCGCACATGGCACTCTCTTTGCTCCCTTCCCACACGAGTTGAGTCGGACCACCTTGGCGCTCCTTCCCTCCCGGCGCCCCAAGTAATTTCACTTTTGGAGTAATCATGAAACTTAAGACCCACTGGATTCATCAGGCGCTTTGGGCCGCGGCGCTTTCAGCGGCTTTCCTTTTCGTCGCCGCACCGACCATCCGTGCAGACGAGGATTGTCAGAAGCGTGTCAGCAAGGCGGACCACAAGCTTCATGAAGCGATCGAGCACCACGGCTTGCAGAGTTCGCAAGCTGAACACTGGCTCCACGAGCTCGCCGAAGCCCGCGCGTACTGCTACGAACACGACCACCGCTGGTGGGACGAAGACGCGCACCGCTGGCACACCGATCGTGATTGGGATGACCATGACCACGATCACGATTTCGACCACCAGCACTGAGTTTTTCACGCAGCAAACACCCCCGCGAAGAGGGCGCCTCACCCTTCAGGCGCCCTTTTTCTTTTGATAGCGCTTGTGATTCTGAGCGACCGAGTCGAAGGGATGATGAATATGACGGACTCAGGGTCTTCATTCGTACCGCAAAAGACCGCGACATTTCCGCCGAACAGGTGTTTGATTTTGCAGGACGTCATCCCGAAACCAGCCCGGGCCGCGCTCCTGGAGGCTCCTATGCGATTTCACACCTTCTCCTCGTTCTTTGGTAAGGCTGTAACCGCGACTGTGGCCGTGGGTGGCTTTCTGCTCTTTGCCGCGGTTGCACCCGCCAAAGCCAACGCCTGGGATGATTGCAACCGCCGCATTGCTTACACCGAATGGCGCTACCACGAAGCCCGTGAGCATTCCGGCCCGTACAGTTCCGCCGCGCGCCACTGGGCCCATGAGCACCACGAGGCCCTCGAGCGGTGCGCCCGCTACGAGCGCGACCATCACGGCGATTGGGATCGCCGCTAGCCGAAACACTCTCTCGCAATAAGGACCACTCTCATCCCGAGCAAAGGAAGCAACGGCTCTTGACGAAAAGAAGGGCGCCTGAATCCAGGCGCCCTTCTTCTTTATGATCGCTCTACTTTATGAGTGCGCGGGTGTTACCGGCTCCTCCAAAAATACCGCCTCAAACCGTCGCGTTTCGTCCTGATCGTATAGCATTACTACCGGCACCACTTTCATCGATTGCTTGCAAAAGTGGCACTGTACTCCCTCCCCCTGCAGGTCCTGCAAGAAACCGTCGGTGAAGTGATACTCGGTCCGCTCGCGCCGCGCTTTCTTCTGACCCTTCGCCCCGCAATGTGGACATACAAATTCCACTACATCCTGTTGCGGATCGCGGTCCAGAGCAGCCCAGCCCGTGCGGCGCACGCCTACGACTTCCGGAATACGCCTTTCCATTGCCTTACTCCTCCTCGGATCCACGTCCACGCCATTGGATGCCACGCTCGGCGGCAAAGATGTACCAATGGCCGATTTCCGGCGATTCTTGCCCAGGGGTTTCGTTCTCCGATTCGCTCTAGTGCTTTTCTATTATTCGGGGAACATCCCTCCCTTCGCGGTGTCAAAACGCTCGAGAGGACGCGCGGACCTCACATTCCTGCGAGTGCGGTGCCGGCCTCCTGGTCCGAACCTCGGGAGGCTGGGCCGCAAACTCCCACGGCTCGTAGAGCTAATTTTGGAGGTGTGTGATGGTTCTAACCCTGCCTGCGGACCAGGGTTTGGGTTTCCTCGGAAGTTGTCTCGTTGGAGGCGAGCCGGAATCCGAGAAGCGCGCGCGCCGCGGGAAGCAACGCGCTTTGGCGCTCTCTATCGCTCTTCAGATTATTGTCGTTGCGCTGCTGGTGGTCGTTCCCCTGCTTGGCAACGGCGAACGGATCTCGCTGAAGAGCATGACTCCGCTGCCACCAGTCGCTCGTTTCGCCAGTCGTCCGAGCAATCCGGAACGCACCCGCCGTACCAACCGGCCGGCTTGCACCTTCTGTGCGCCCAGCCACATGCCACCGCTCATCGTCACTCACGATCCCGCAACGGCACGGCAGGCCCCCGACGACAACTTCGATGATTCGGAGATTTCGCGGTATGGCGATCTCCACGTTGATCCGAACGGCTGCCTCAATTCCGATTTCACTCGCGGTCCGAAGCCGCCGGATGAGCGGGTCAACAACAACAGCCAGACTCTCATACGGCGCCGCATCAGCGAGCCGGTTCAGGCGGCCCAGCTCATTCACCGCGTCGAGCCCATTTACCCGCCGCTGGCTAGGCAGTCCGCCGCGAAGGTCGCGTGGAGCTTTCAGCCATAGTCGCTACGGATGGCACGATTCAATCCCTCGATGTAATTTCAGGCGACCCGCTCCTGGTTCGCTCGGCGCTCGACGCCGTCTGGGAGTGGCGCTACCGCCCCACGATCCTCAATGGTCAAGCTGTTGAGGTCGAGAGCCACATCACCGTCATCTACACGCTGGCCCACTGAAGGCGGCGTAAAGCCGCCAGTCCGGGAACATGCGCCCGGTGGCTGCTTGCTTTACAGCGCCATTAGGCTCTCCAAGAGGCGCAAGCTGTTTCGCCTCCGGTATTCGCCGCGGAACGACTCCACCGCCGTGCTTGTGCACCTTGTAGGCTTTCGCGTATTTCTTCGACGTGATCACTTTGTACAGCCGGCCGTCTATGAACTCGATTGCACAGTTGTTTTCGATGGCGATCCCGGTCCCGCCTATTTTCCGAATCATGTCCCGGAAATGCTTTCTTCTTGGAATCCCTCGCGTCCTGCTGTTGTAGTGCGGGCAATGGATTCCCTTTACCAGGCCCAGGCCTCTTACATTTATGTATTTCCATTTCCTTGGGTGATAAAAAGCCAGCGAGTCCGAGTGTCCCGAATCAAACCAGCAGATCGATCCGGCGCTGATTCCACAGAGCACAGTCCCTTTTTTGTATCGGATTTGAGGCACCGGCCGACGTTCAAACGCCGCCATAGGCGCATCAGGGGCAGCGTGTTTCCACCACCAACGTAGATGATGTCGGCGGCAAGGATCTTTGCGCGGATCGCGTCCCGGGAGGGCCGGTCCCTCATCAGGAAAAGCGCATCTGTCTTGCACTTCAGGCACTTCCCAAAGTATTCCTGGACGTGTTTCCAGTACCGTTCCGAGTCATAGCTGGCCGTGGGAATGAAAAGGAGCTTGGGGTGGCTCTTGTTTGACAGCCGGATGATCTCTCGGTCAATCCGGGCGGTTCCGCGTGTCCTGATATCGCCGCCGCCAATCGCAACAATCGCTTTGCGCATGGTCTCGTTGGCGGTTTGCCGTTTCCGTCCGGTTTACAACAGCGGCTCGCCCGAATGCTCGGCAATCACTTCGCGCGTCACATCCCGCAGCCTGACCATCTCGCGCAGTTTGTTCGACTCGCTCCTGTCATTCAACCCCGCAGGGTAAATCGGCGGGGAAAGCGTAATCGTGACGTGCGTTGGCCGAGGCAATATCGTCCGGTCTCGCAAAAACCGCCGCGTCCCAGCCAGCGACACCGGAATGATCGCTGCTCCAGTGTCGACCGCCCCGCGAAACGCCCCCAACTGGAATGGCCTCACGCCGTCTTCCGGCGTGAAGGTGCCCTCGGGGAAAACAAACACCGATTCGCCTTGCTGCAAATACTCTTCCATCTCGTCAACCTGCCGCAATCGCGAATTCGTGCTGTGCCGGTCGAACGACAAGTGCCCCATTTTGTTCAAAAACGTTCCGATGAACGGCATAGCGTTCACTTCGCCCTTGGCCACGAAACGGTAGGTCACGCCGAGCCCCATCATCAGAGGCAAGACGTCAAAATAACTCGCGTGATTCGACGCATACACCTTAGCACCCGGCGTGTTCATGTACTCTCGTCCCACGACCTTCACGCCGAGCCCCGTCAGGGCAAACAGCAGCTTCAAGGCCGCGGACGTGAATCTCCCCGCGGCGCGGTGATCTTTGTACAAACTTACCATCGCGCACGTTGGCACGATCCATAGCGAGAACACCACGATGAAATAAACTCCGTAGATCTTCTCGAGGAGCGTTCGTAGGGCCCCGATCGTTTCGCCCGCTGCGCTCTTGACGTATGAGCCCGTGCCGAGCCGCGCAATTTGCACCCAGGCAGGAGGCTTTGCCGCCGTCAGCGTTCCCGCGATGTAAAGCTGCTTGGTTTCTTCACGGCGTAGTTTCCCGCTGGAGGTCTTGGGAATGCTCCCTGACGGAAGCAACTCCACGCGATCCGGTGGCAAGCCCAAGCCTTTTGAAACCTGCTCATTAATCGCCCGGGCAATCGCGGCTCGCCGAACCGCGTCCGTCTCGCGCGACTCCGCTACGATCACGAGCTTCTCTGTCCCGGATTCGCGTCCGGCCAAGCCGAACGCCACCACGCATCCCTTGCGGGTTCCCTCAACGCGCGACGCCAACTCTTCCACCTCGTGCGGATACAGGTTCCGTCCGCCCTTGATGATGATGTCTTTGACACGGCCCGTAATGTAAATCTCACCGTCCGCGCGGTAGGCCCGGTCGCCCGAATTAACCCAGTCGTATTCGCCTTCGCGCCGTGTCGGCCCATTTGCAAAAAGCTCTTTGCTGGCTTCTTCGTTCTTGTAGTATCCGCTTGTTGCCGACGGCCCGCGGAACCACAAAAACCCCTCCGTACGGTCCGCTACCTCCTGCCCTTCCGCGTTCACGATCGCGACTTCGTGTCTAGGCACGGGCATGCCCGAAGAAACAAACGCAATCGCGTTCTCCTCCTCAGCTTTCGTGGGCACTGCGCGCCCTTCTCTCGTGAACGTTTCCCGGTCTACACGGTCTACCACGGGCCCGCGGTACAGAGGCGGCACGGTTACCGCCAGCGAGGCTTCGGCAAGTCCGTAGACCGGAAGCATCGTCCCGCGCTGGAATCCGTACTTCGAAAAGCGGTCAATAAAGCGTTCGAGCGTCTCTGGATTCACCGGCTCGGCGCCATTCAAAGCGGCGCGCCACGAACTCAGGTCCACGCCTTCCATGGCCTTGTCTGAGATTTTCCGCGCGCACAATTCATAGGCAAAATTCGGAGCTGCCGTGACTGTGCCCTTGTGTTTCGAAATGGCCTGCAGCCAGCGTTCCGGGCGGGTCAGAAACGCGAGCGGCGACATCACCACCAGCGGCACGCCGTGCAACATCAGTGTCAGCCATGCTCCGATGAGCCCCATGTCGTGGTAAAGCGGCAGCCAGCTTACACCGACGTCGCCCGGCACCATCTCTAGCGCTTCCGCGATCGCCCGCATATTCGCCAGCAGATTTGCGTGCGTGAGCACTACGCCTTTCGGATCGCCCGTTGACCCCGAGGTGTATTGCAGCAGGGCGATGTCGCTTCCCTTGCGCACGCGACTGCCGCTGATGAAGGCGGGCAGCGCGCCCGGCGCCGGTGGCGGCTCTTTTTCCGCGGCTTCCAGCAATTTCCCCGCGTCCACGACGCCGCAAAGCGATTTCACACGCGGCTTCAGCAGCCTCGCGACTGCTTCTGCGCGGCGGAAGGTCAGCAGCGAACCCACGCCCGCATTGTTCAAAATCGCCGATTGTCTTTCCGCGTATTCCTCGATCCGGTCCGCGCGAAAGGGCGGATAAATCGGCACAGGCACGGCGCCGGCCAGCAAAATTCCCGCATAGCAAATGAAAAACTGCCGCGAAGTCGGCAGCATCAGCGCCACACGCCCCCCCGCCGGAACACCGCGCCGCGCCAGTTCTTCCCCGCACTTCTGCGCAGCGTTGTAAAGCTCGCCAAAGGTCAGCGTATGTTCGTGCTCGCCCTCCTCGCCGTCTTCAATGACCACCAGATGCGTGCGGCTCGGATCGTGGACGCCGCGATGACGAATCACGTCCACCAGCGTTTCGGCCTTCGCTACGATCGAATCGGCGGCTTCTCGCTGTTTTTGCGTCGCAACCGCCGATACCCGCAGCGCCGAAATCTCTTCCTCTAGAATCGCTGGTGTTCCCGGAGCTTTGAGAATCGCCTGGATCAAATCCTCAGGGGTATTCGCTTCGGCCGCCACGGTGTCGGGCAGCCGGACGCCAAACATGGACTCGAGCCTGGTCAGCAATTCCACGCGTTCGAGGCTGCCAAGTCCCATGTCCCGGTCGAGGTTGGATTGCGCCGAGAGCGTCGCAATAGCTCCGTAGCTCCCCAGGTCTTCGAGCAGCCCGCGCATTGCTTCCAGCACGCGTTCGCGCACGCCGGGTACATCAAGGTGTGTCGTTGTTGTCGCCAAGATGCCCTTCGATTCGCTCTTCGCGTGAGGCTAACACGCGCCGCACCCTTTTTCCATCTTCTTCCTGCCAAGCAGCGTCCCGCCGCACCGGCATGTTTCCGAGCGCTTGCCTCAGGCCGTGTGGCTTGCCCGGGCTTGACTTTACCTGATCGGGCGTAAAGGCTCGCCGTTTTAGGGTGCGGATATAAGCCCGCTTTTGTGATATCTTTGGGCTCCTAGGCGGGACACGCCTTTCGAGCCTGTTCGCAGTCTTCGGGTGAAGTAGGCCCGTCGTGGCAGGAACCCACCGAAGTCATCCTGCAAAACCAGCAGGAGAGCGCAGGAATCCTCCGCCCTTTAGGCGGAGGAGGATGTCAAGCTGGATTCGTATATCTTTGCTTTGCCCCTTGCCCTTTGCCGCGTCAAGACGAGCCCTAGACACGACCACGGTGCCAGGGATGTTGGAGGTCGGCACAGGTGCCCCTTCCCGACAGGACCGACCTTAACAATAGGGTTCATTTCGAACTTTACGCCAAGGAAGGTTGCCATGTCCGCCAACCCAGGTATTCCTGCCGCTCAATTGAAACTTGAGTCTGAGAAGCAAGACTCCCAGACAACTCTCCGCGCCGCGGGTCGGATTAACTCAGATACCTCCGCGGTACTCGAGAAAACTCTGCGCGAGTTGATCCCCGGTAACAAGCGCGTAGTTCTGGACCTGACGAATGTCAACTACATCGACAGTTCCGGCCTCGGTGCGCTTGTCAGTGCCTACATGCACGCAAGAAGAGCCAATTGCGATCTCGAAATTGCCAATCCCAGGCAGCAGATCAAGGATCTGTTCAGCACGAGTAAACTGGCGGCCGTGTTCGAAGGACGCCACGAGTGGCTGGGGCTGACCCCGGACTAGCATTTCACGGGGACACGTAGCGCGGGTTTTCCGAGCATTTCACCGCCATTCCGAGCGAAGCGACAAATCTCTCGTGCTCGTCCTAGGCTCCCTGTTTCTTCGCTGCGTAGCCAGGTGGCATCAGCGCCGTCGAAAGGTCCACTCCCGACAAGTCTGCCTTGCTGATATCCGTCTCGCGCAATATCGCTATGCCCATATCGGCGCCGTTGAATTTCGCGCCGTCGACTTGCGCGTTGCGGAAATTCGTGTTGCGCAGCAACGCACCCTGAAAATTCACGTTCGTCAGGTCGCACCGGAAAAACTCGATACCGCTCGCCTGCGCCCCGGTTAAGTCGGCTCCCGACAGGGCGGCTTCGGTCATGTCCGTATTCCGCAGATCGGCTCCCCGCAGGCGTGCTCCGCTGAAATCCGCCCCCGGCAACCGCGCCCCGCGGAGGTCGCTGCCTTCTAGGTTGGCATTTCTCAGGATGGCGCCGGCCAGATTCGCTCCGCTCAAATCAACTCGTGCAAGATCTGCCCCGGTGAGATCGGCTCGCGCGCCACCTTCTTTTCCCGCCCAGAACCGTTCATGCGCTTCCAGAATCTTCGCCAGGGTCTTGCCCTTATGCTTGACGCTTTTGAGCTTTCTCATTTCCATAGTCCACTCTTGGTCGTAATTTCCAACCCTCTATTTTAGCGTATCCCTTTTCCTTCGTGAACCGTGGGGGCTACTCCATTGTGAATGTCACAAACATCAGGCGCTCGTCCCGCTGGACCTGTAAAGCTACACTGCTTCCTGGCGGTAGCTTCGCCAGGGTGACTCTCAACTGATCCAAGGTTTTCATGGGCTCCCCATTGACCGCGCGGATGACGTCGCCCGTTTCGAGCGGCACCTGCGAAGCGCTGTCGGCCGTGCGGGCCGCCACCACAATGCCGTAGGGATCGCGTAACTCCGGTAACAGCGCCGCGATTTTTTTTTCGATTTCAATCCCTACGATACCGAGCGGCCGCACCAGGTTTTTCGCCGGGTCCGCCAGCGCCGTCACCTGATCCATTTCGTGCTCGCGTCGCACGACCGGCACGTCAAACGACAGTTGTGCCTGTTGCCGCAGCACCTCGAGATGCACCTTGTCTCCGCGCTCCCGCCCAAGAAAATGGAACGCTACGAACGGCAAGGAATTCGCCGACCGGCCGTCAACACTCAGCAGGACGTCTCCTATCTGCAGCCCGACCTTTTCGGCGGGGCTGTCGGGAAGCACATCGGAAATGATTACGCCGGTGTTCCGCGGCAATTTCAGCGCGTTTGCAAGAGTCAAGGTGATGGTTTGCAGGCTGACACCGATCTCCCCGCGGTGAATGTGGCCGTACTTGCGAAGTTGCGCGTAAGCGAGGCTCACGGCCGTCGAAGGGATCGCAAATCCCAGCCCCTCATTTCCGCCGCTTTCCGTGAGAATGAAGGTGTTCACGCCAACCACCTCACCGTTCACGTTCACCAGCGGGCCGCCGCTGTTTCCCGGATTAATTGGAGCGTCGGTCTGCACATATACCAAAGGCGAATCAGGATCGAGTTGTCTTGCGGTCGCGCTCACCACACCCATGGTCACCGAGTTGCCCAAGCCCTCGGGACTTCCAAATGCAAAAACCAGCTCTCCCTGCTGCAAGTCGCGGTACGTAGCGAGCCGGAGTTTCGGTAAGTTCTCAGCTTCGACTTTCAGCAAGGCCAAGTCGAGATCGCTGGCGACTCCCACAACACGCGCCGGCACAACCGTGCCCCTCGCTGCCAAAACACTTCGCGCCGTTGTGTCCGCATTTGCCGGCGCCAGCACCACCTGGATGTTCTCTGCGCCTTTGACCACATGCGCGTTCGTGATGATGTATCCGTCGGCGTCAATCACGAAGCCGCTCCCGATGGCCCGTTGTCTTCCAATCACCACGCCTGTGTTGCCGCGCTGTCCTTGCTCGACCGCTGCAAAGCCCGTAACCAGTATTTGCACGACGCTGGGCGATACCTTGCGGATCAACTCCCGCACCGATTGATTCACTTTGCGCAGTTCGTCGGTTTCGGGCTCTTGCGCGTGTATCGCGCTCGCACAACAAAGGCACCCCGTTATTGCCAGCACCACGCAATCTAATGTCGCGGTCTTGCTCGCGAACGTTTTGCTCTGCACGTCACACGGAAACATAGAAACCTCTCATTCCCCGGCAATCAGGCCCGTCCCCCAGCCCTTGTTAGACTGCCAAACGCCTTACCTGGTGTACAGGTGCACCTCCCCGACGTGAATTTCTTCAAAGGAGTATGCTAGTTCGAGGGACGGGAACCGCTTTCGCGCCCCAACGGGAAGGTAGCGATGAGGTTGGTGTTTTTATTCGTCCTGGGGTTCGCGGTGTTCGCGCCGCCCGCGCTCGCGCAAACGGACGAAATCGTAGCGAATCTTGCCGGTGGCCGTGTCATCGTTCAAGTGGCACGCGACGCCATTATCTTCGGCGTGATCAATCGTCCCATTGAATCCAACTCGGTCCCGCCTCGCGCTGCTCAGGTTGATCCCACACATCTCGGTATTTTCTTCGGTGCCTCGGAGTGGCAAGTTCCAGCCGAGCCGCGGCCCATCCGCCTCGATTACGGTCTCCAGTATATCCGTCCCAACAATCAATCCTATCGGCCGCCCGGCGCCGCTGAAAGCGACCTCGAGCAGATCGGGGTCGGTCTTTTGGAAAAGCTGCGCCCGCTCGTTTCCCAACTGCATCACAAGATCGACCTGAAGCCCGACGAGCCTCTTTTCTCTCTTGTGTTGATTGGCTACGCGCAGAACTACGGCCCGGAAGTCTGGGTCATCGATTACCGCGCCGAACAGGAACTCGTCGGCGCCAAAGAATTCTGGCAGACTCACATCCTGCGCCCGCGCTTCACGCAACTGTATCCCCCCGAAAAGCGCGAGCCCAAAACGCTAGTCGAGGTGCGCGTCCCTTCGGATCTGCCCGACGTTCCGCTTCTCGGCCTCATTCAGCAGAACGATCCGCGGATCGCCCGCCTCCGTTCGTCCGACGCGCGCTTCCCTAAAGTTATGGAAGAGATCGAACACGGCCAGGCGCAGAAAGCCGTTTCTCAGGACTCCGCCGATTTTCTGCGCGCCGCCTTGCCCTTGATTTCGGGCGACGCGCACTTCTTCGAAGGCGTCATGCACGAGGACGGCGCCCTCGAGTGGATGATTCCTCCCGAAGAGCCCTTTGGCCGCGAGCAACGCGCCCAGGAAAAAGACCGCCCGCCTGACGCGCCCACGCTGCAACACAAGCCGGTGCCCACAAAACCATAAGCGTCTGACGTCGAACTACGCGCGCTACTCCACGGCCCTTCGGATCTCGTCACCCCGCGCCACCAGACCGCCTCGCAACACCCGGCACATCATCCCCCGCCGTCCCATCAGTTCCGCCATCAATCCCGCCCGGATATGCTCCATCAACTCGCAGGGCGCGCACACGGTACTGACTTCCAACTCGACTTCACCTACCTGCAGCCTCTCCCCGATCGCCAGCTCATTCACTTCGAATCCTTCCGTCGTAATGTTCTCCCGGATAATTCCCGGCGCAAGCTGGAGCGCCCGCAGTGTTTCGATGTCCACCAGCAGCACTTGCCGCTTTCCGCCGGGTCTCGCGTGCGCACACCCTTCGAATCCAGCATTTTCAATCACCCGCGCCGTAGGCAGCTCTTCCATCGCTGCGCGCCGCTTCGGCGCCCGAAACAGATACAGAACCTTTGCCACGATCCTAGTCTCCTGCGGCCAGGCTTTGCCGCCCGTGTCGCCCAATATCGCGCCGGTAATGCATTCCTTCAAAGCTGATCTTGCCCGCTGCCTCGTAGGCCTTCTGAAGGGCCGCCTGTGTGGTGCTCCCCGTTGCCGTGACGCCGAGCACCCGTCCACCACTGGTAACGATTTTCTCTCCATCCCGACGCGTGCCGGCATGCAGGACCTTCACGTCCTCGATTTGCCCCGCTTCGTGCAAGCCAAGAATCTCTTTGCCGGTTTCGAACTTTCCGGGATACCCGCGCGACGCCAGCACCACGCACGCGCTTGCCCCGGGTCTCCATTGCAGTTTTTCCGGCCGTAATCGCGCAGCTGCAACGTCGCCGAGCACCTCCGCCAAGTCAAAGTCCATTCGCGCCGCAATCGCCTGCGCTTCCGGGTCGCCCAGCCGGCAATTAAACTCCAGGACCTTTGGGCCTTCCCTCGTCAGCATCAACCCCACGTAGAGAAATCCCTGGTACCGTATCCCGTCCGACGCGAGCCCGCGCATCGCCGGCTCGACCACCGTCGACAGAATGGCGCGCCGCAATTCTTCGGGCATGAGTTCGTCCGAAGAATACGCGCCCATTCCTCCAGTGTTCGGCCCTTGGTTGTCGTCGAACACGCGCTTATGATCGCGCGTCGGCACGAGGGGCGCGAAGCGTTCTCCATCGGTCACCAAGATAAACGAGAGTTCCTCGCCTTCGAGCGCTTCCTCAAGCATCACGCGCTTTCCGCCGGCCCCAAGCTCGCGCCTCTCCATCACGCGCTCGATGAAATCCGTCGCTTCATCCGGATTTTTCGCCACGAACACGCCTTTTCCCGCGCACAGACCTTCCGCCTTCAGCACCACCGGCCAGTCCACTGCGCACAGTGCGCTGTAGGCATCACCAGGCGAGTCGTACGCACCGTACATCTCCGCGGTCGGAATATGGTGCTTATTCAGGAACTCCTTCGCGAATATCTTGCTGCCTTCGAGTTGTGCTGCCTGTTGCGTTGGACCCACAATGGCCCATTGGCGCTGCTCGAACGCGTCCACAACTCCGTTCACGAGGGGCAATTCCGGTCCCGCCACCGTCAAGTCCGGAGCGTTCCTCTCGGCCAGCGATACGAGGGACGCAACATCGCCCGCGTCGCCCGCAACGCACTCGGCTTCAGACGCCATCCCGCCATTTCCGGGCAGGCACCAGATCTTTTCGACGCGAGGGCTCGCACCCAGCTTCCATACCAAGGCGTGCTCGCGCCCGCCACCGCCAATCACCAGGATCTTCATGAATTTCGTAGCCTCTCTGGAAACTTCTACGAACGATAGTCGCCCGACCACTCTCTGTCAACGCGCGGCGGACTTCCGGCAAATCAACATCTGGCACAGCGGAAAGCTTTGTTCCAGTTGGAGTCTGCGAGTGCCGTCTTCGCTTCTGTTGGAATGACGCCCAGGGCTTCTCCGTTTTTGTCGAGTCAATGGGGTTTGTTGTTCGAACCCCAGATTTTCGGTGGTTCTCCCGGTAGTGGTTCGGGTTCTTCCTCGGGTTTGATCTCTCTGGGTGGCGGGAGGATCACCGTTTCACGCGCCCTGAACCTGCCTTTTCCTTTTAATTTCTCTGCCAGCGCGTTCCAGCACTCGCAGCAAATGTCGTATTCCTTGTCTTCGATTTCCTTCTGCAGGCAATCCTTGGCTTTACCGCACAGGTCGCAGATAACCATCGAACAACTCCCAGGTCGATGTTTCTACTGTTGGCAACGCCGCGCACCTAGACCCGTCCCTGATTGTACGCTTCAGGCGCCGACGGGCGCACTAGCTAGCGGCACGTGAGTCGCAGCCCGTGCGCCAGAAGCCCGTTGACTCCTGCGCGTGAAGTGCCAGCTATCTCGCACTGCCAAAAAACTAGCGTGCCTATGCGCAAACCGAAGCCTTCCTCCCTCTCCCGACTGCTACGCCCGCCTTTGGCCGCCCATCCAACCTCGAAAGGAGACTTGCTGCCATGACGAATCCACCAACAAACCGGCGCCTGTCCCCCAAAACTACGCTGCTCGCCACTCTGTCCGCCGTGTGTCTTGTGCGTCCGCTCGGAGCGCTGCGGCTTCCCTGCCAAAACATCCGAGCAAAGTTCAGCGGGACGATTCGTGACCCCGGGGCGCCCGTCCCCAACGCGACCATCATGAGGAGCCGCGAGAAGCCGAACGCATTCGAGACCACTTCATCGAACAGAGAGGGCAATTTCAGCTTTACCACACTGTCTGCCGGCGAATGCCAAATGAGAGTGTTAAAACCAGAATTTGAGGACTACTGTGCGCCGAGAGTCGTGCTTCAGCCCGCGAATCCTCGCAGGGAAGATCACCCTAAACTTGGCCGTGGTTATGGAGGAAACGGATGTTGTGGCCGAGGGAACGCCAAAGTCTCTGCACGCGGGGCCAGTTGGTGGCGAGATGCAAGCCGCAAAACTCATTACCAAAATACAGCCCGGGTATCCGGCGGTACCAAAAGTTGCTGGCATTGGGCGCCGTGTTAATGCACGCGATTATCGGTATGAAGCCCATTGTCGCTTGCGTGTGATGAACAGCGAGGCCGATCCCGAACTCGCACAAAGTGCCGTCGAAGCCGTAAGCACGCGGCTATAGCCCGACCCGACCGAACAGCGAGCCTATCGAAGCGGACACCACGATTACCGTCAATTTCAAGTTGGTGCTGTAACAAGATCACCTAACCGTTGATGGGCCGCAATCAGGTTAGTGCAGGACAGGTCACCCAGGAATGCTCTAAGCAGTGCCGGCTGCCCGAATCGGAATGGTGACACCTGCTACGGCATCGGACGACGCCAGCATGTGGCAACGTCCATCGAAGATGCCGCCGGGATCAATGACTAGGCACGGCGAATGAACTTCTCCGGTTACGACGCCCTTCGGTTCAATCTCAACACGTCCCTTGGCAAAAATCACTCCATCGAAACGGCCCGCGATAACCACGCGATTCCCTTCGATCTGCCCTTCGACTTTTGCCTTTTCTCCGAGGATCACCGTCTGCTCGGAGATGATGTTTCCCTTGATGTGCCCGTCGACGCGGAACGTTCCTTTAACGGTCAGCGTTCCTTCAAGCGACACCCCCTGATCAATGAACCCGGTCCACTCCTCGCTCGTTCCGTTCTTCGATGCTGCGGGCCACTTCCAAGCCATGAAATTCTCCCGGAATGATTCACTACCAATTTATCGTTGCAGAGAAAGAAGTCAACGGCGCTTGTGCGGCGTCGTGTCGAATGAACTGCCTGAACGAAGGTGCAGGCTCGCGTGCTGCGCGCACAGTTGCACGAATTATTTTTATTTCATGAGTCGGTCGTAAAGTCCCATCAACTGTGTCTCGTCGTAATACTCGAGCACCAGTTGCCCCGGACGCATCTTTGTTTTTTGACGCAACAAGATTTTCGTCCCGAGATGCCGCTGCAGCTCATCGAGCGCTTCGCGAATATTCGGATCGACATGTGGCTCGGAATCCGTTTTTGCGCCGCGGGCGCGACGCGAAGCCAGGCGCTCGATTTGCCGCACAGTTAAGGCACCGCGTGCAGCGCGCTGGGCGTATCTCATTCTCAATTGTGGATCCATCACTGCCAGAAGCGCCCGGCCGTGTCCCGCTGTTAGCTTCGCTTCTTCGATCCACTCCTGAATTGTGGGCTCGAGCTTCAGGAGTCGAATTGCGTTTGCCACGGTGGTGCGATCTTTGCCGGTACGTTCGGCTACCGCTTCTTGCGTCAACTCAAATTCATCCATCAGGCGCTCGAACGCCCGCGCTGCTTCGATTGCGTTCAAGTCCTCGCGCTGGATGTTTTCAACCAGCGTCATCTCGAGCGCTAATTCATCCGGCACTTGCCGCACGATCGCTGACACTCTGTCGAGCCCAGCGCGTTGCGCCGCACGCCAACGCCGTTCGCCGGCGATCAATTGGAAGCGATTGCCGACGGGTCGCACCACCAGGGGCTGAATGATCCCGCTAGCTTTTATGGAGCGGGCCAGCTCATCGAGCGCCTCCTCCCGAAAGCGGGTTCGCGGCTGGTAGGGGCTCGGTTCGATCAAGTCGATGTCAAGCTGCATTGGCCCGGCTGGCTGGGCTGGACTCGGCGCTGGGGCAGCCGCAGCCCCCCCGGAAGTCGAGATGGACCCGGCAATCGAGGCGTTTGGCTGAACCGTTGCTGTGGGCGCTTGCTGCGGCTCAGGCTCCCGAATGAGCGCTCCGAGCCCCCGCCCCAACGCGTTTCTCGGCATTGGCAATTACCTCCTGGGCAAGCTGCGTATATCCCTCAGCTCCCTTGCTATGCATGTCATAGAAAATAATAGGCTTACCGAAGCTTGGGGCTTCAGCCAGTCGCACATTGCGTGCAATTACGCTCTGGAAGACCTGTGTGCCGAAAAAACTACGCAGATCCGTGGCGACTTGCCTAGCCAAGGTCGTTCTTTCGTCGTACATCGTAAGCAGGATTCCCTCGATCTCAAGCTTCGGGTTCAATGTGCGTCTTATGCGCATCAGTGTGTCCAATAACTCCGAGACGCCCTCGAGCGCTAGATATTCACACTGAATCGGTACCAACACCGCGTCGGCGCTTACCAAGGCGTTTAGGGTCAGCAAATCGAGGGCTGGTGGACAGTCTAGAATGATGAAATTGTATCTGTCGCGTACCGGCTGCAGGTAGCCCTGGAGCTTGTACTCCCGTTGCTCGGAGCTGACCAGTTCCACCGCCGCGCCAGCAAGGTTCTTGTCGGCAGGGACGACATCTAAGCGGTCCACTTGCGACTTTTGAACGAGCTTTTCGAAAGGCTCGCCAAGGATCAGGGCGTGGTACGTCGTGTGGCGCGAGGGATCCTTCTGAAACCCCATCGCGGCTGTGGCGTTGGCTTGCGAGTCGCAATCAATCAGGAGGGTCGGCTGCTCGGCGGTGGCGAGGCATGCGGCCAAATTTACGGCCGTGGTCGTTTTTCCAACTCCGCCTTTTTGGTTGGCAATGGCGATGACCCGGGCCAAAGTCGTCCCCCAAACCCAGCGAAAATAACAGAGGTGCACCAGCGAAGCAAGATGTTTCACGTGGAACGGTGGAAATCGGTGGAAGACGGGTTTCGAAGCGTAGGGGTTCATATGTGTTCCACGTGGAACGCCGCGAAGGCTGCCACTGCCAGGTCCAACCGCGAACCTCCTTCGATTCTTTGTTGAGAATTGCGTTCGTCATACCATGTTCCACATGGAACAATTCCCGAAACACCGGACCAGGGAAATCGCCCGCTGTTGGTCTCGACTCTGTCTATGCCCCCGCGTGCCTTGCGGTGCGTTCCACGTGAAACACACGATGGCGGCCCCTTGAGGCTGTCCCAGGTGTTCCACGTGGAACTCTGAGGGGCGGGCAGTCCAATTGTTCACTTGGGCGTCGAATTATTGGACCGAAAATGAGGAAACTGTCGGGGTGGTGCGCCTAGATCCGACAAGCAGGTACCTCCGTAACGATTGCGGAACAGGAATGGGCTCCTGCCACTCCCACTGCGAAGATTTTCGGGCTTCGTCCAAGTCTCGGCCACCAATCCACAGGACTACCCGGCCAGCTGACACGCGATCGGAGGCCGCCCACTCCAAGAATGGACCGAACTCTCCAACGGCGCGCGAGCATACGAAGTCGAGTGGGGCGAGCTCTTCACCGAGTTCTTCGTAACGACCGATCAAGACCCGCGCATTCGTAAGTCCCAATTCTCGACCAACCTCTGCGAGAAATGTGCCCTTCTTTATGTTGGACTCGACCAGAAAGAGCTGCAAATTCGGCCTCAGAATCTTGAGAGGGATGCCTGGGAAGCCCGGCCCGGAGCCAATGTCGGCGAGCCGACCGGAATTTATCGGCACCGACACGGCCGCGTACATCGATTCGCAAAAATGGCGATGTAGTATCTCCAGAGGATCACGAATCGCGGTCAAATTCAGCTTCTCATTCCAGTGCCGCAACAGCCGCATATATTGTTGAATACAAATCACTTGATCGTCTGTCAGCGCGATCTGGAAATCACCCAACGCTCGTCGGATCGCGTCTTCGGAAAGCGGCTTTTCAACATCTGTTGACATATGAGTTACTACTGTACCATATCTAATTGATCTGGCAAGTCTTATTTTACTTCTTGCCCACTCAAGAGAAATCGCGGTCCGGCGATTCCGGCTACGATATCCACTCCAGTGTGCCACAGCGTCACGGGTCCCAAACTATGGAACGCCAACCGTCCGAAGCCAAACAAAATTCCCATCAGGCTCGTCGCTATAATGCCGCTGCGACCCTGATAGGCGTGAGCGAGTCCGAAAAGCGCCGCCGTCAGGACTAAAACCAGCCAAACCGGCAGGCCAGCGCGCTGTAACGCAGCCATCGCAAATCCGCGGTACAGAAACTCCTCACAGACTCCGGCCGTAACCGCAAGGGCGCAGTAGGGCCCGAGTTCTACGGGCTTGGTTGGCAGAATCCGCTCCCCCAGCTTCCTCATCAGCTGCGGCGTCGGGCCCGTCAAGCGCGAAATGCGCTGCAGATTGAACCACTGGAAACCCCCAAGCACTCCCGCACCAAGAAGGCCGGCGGCGAGCAGTTCCGCCGTGCGCTGGTGCTGCAGCCCGAGCTCTGCGGGCGTCAATCCACGACCGAGAGCCCGCCAGGCCACTGCGCCGAGAACAATCCACTGAAATGCCATGGTCGATCCGTAAAGAATCAGTTTCTCCAGCGTGCCGATGGCGGGCTTGGCCAACAATCGCTCGAGGCGCGCCCGGCCCCGCCAGGGAATGACCACTCCCAGGAGAAGAAAGATCAACCAGAAATCCCAAGGCATCGGCCGATAAGAACATTTTCCGGCGGTTTTGCGCAAGTTGTCTCGGGGGCCAAGTTTCCATGAAGTGCCGAGCAGGAAACCAGCGGCATCGTTTTATAATCGGGACGCAGTACAGCGAGGTGCGGCTTGACCGAATCCGTGAAACTCACGGCCATGGTCAAGGCAGCCGGTTGAGCGGCCAAGTTGAGTCCCGGGACGCTGGACTCAATATTACGCCGCCTGCCACTGCCGAGCGATCCGAACGTGCTCGTTGGTTTCAGCACCAACGACGATGCCGGGGTGTACCTGCTTGCGAAAGATTTGGCGCTTGTGCAGACCGTAGACTTCTTTACACCGATCGTCGACGATCCTTTCACTTTCGGGCAGGTCGCCGCAGCGAACTCGCTCAGCGATGTGTACGCGATGGGTGGCCGGCCGGTTTCTTCGCTCTCGATTGTTGGTTTTCCGGAAAAGGGCGACCCCGCGATTCTCGAGCAGATTATTCGGGGCGGGCTGGACAAAATGAACGAGGCGAAGTGCACGGTCATCGGCGGGCATTCGATCCGCAACGACGACATTCAGTTTGGCTACGCGGTAACGGGGGTCATCAATCCGAACGGAATTTGGCGAAATGTCGGCGCACAGACGAATGACGCGTTGCTGCTGACCAAGCCGCTGGGGACGGGCGTGATCTCGACGGCGATCAAGAAAGATCGCGCTTCTCGAGTTTCGATGGATGCTGCCATCGCGTCGATGAGCCAACTGAACCGCGCGGCCGCCGAAGCACTGCGCGAGGTTGAGAGCAAAGCCGGCAAGCGCTGCGTGCACGCAGTGACGGATGTTACCGGTTTCGGCCTGCTGGGCCACGCCCGCGAAATGGCCTTGGGGGATCCGTCCTCAAACATAGCCGCGGTTTCTCTCGAGTTGCACGGGCAGTCCGTGCCGCTGCTCACCGGTGCGCTTGAAGCGGCACGCGAAGGCATGATTCCCGGCGGATTGAAGAACAATCGCGACTTTCTGGGCGACTGCGTTGGATTTGCGGATGGAATCGCTCAAGAGAATCGGGCGTTGTTCTTTGATCCGCAAACTTCAGGGGGATTGTTGGTCGCGATTGCGGAGGAGGCCGCAGAGGCAGCTTTGGTGGCATTGCGCGATCATGGCACGCTCGCAGCGCGCATCGGCCGCGTCCTGCCAAAAGCGTCTCCTTTGATAAAGGTGAGTTGAGTTGATGAAGGGGGCGCGACTGATGTGCTTCGCGATGCTGGCCGTGTTGTCTACCGCCGTGGGATGCAAAAAGGAAGACCAAGCCGAAACGCCGGGCAAGCTGGCCGAGAAAAAACCAGCTGAGACGCCGCCCCCGGTGAAGGCAGCGTGCAAATTCGAGTGGCTGGAGGTGGCGAAATCATCGCCGATGTCAGCCGATGTGTCGGCAGCGTTTGAGCAAGAATTGCAACCGGATCCCCCGAGTTCCGACCCCGGTGTCAACGCTTACCCTCTCAAGCAAATCGTAAGGCTCGCGCGCTGCGGCGATGCGGTGCTGGTGGTCCTCGGAAAGGGCTCTCCTGAAAAGAAGAGACAGGACTGGGACCGCCCCTTCGAGTTGTATGACTTTAATCTGGCAACGAAGCAGAAGACCGCGATTATGGGCGGTTGGGTCTTCTGGTTGCTGCAATTCGGCAAGCTGGCACACTTCGAGGACAGCGATGTCCCTGATATCACCTTTACGTCGCTGAGTTGCACCGAGTGCGAACCCCTGACGATGCTCAGCTCGGTTCGTTTTGACCCTGGACTGCACAAGTGGGAGCTGCGCAAATGGCCCAAGGACCAGGACGGAATTAGCCTCTTCGACTCGTCGGTCGGGACCGATGGATCGGCCGATGAGTACGAGACCATTTACGGAATCGCTGATTTTGATGGAAAGGGACGTGACGAGATTGCTCTTTGGACTCATTACCGGGAACTTGATGAGAAGGGCGAACCGCTGGCCCCGGTGACAACGCTTAGTTTGTACAGCTTCCCGGACGGGGTGGCTGTGGAGACAGAGGTAAAGGACGAGGAAGATGTCGTTCGTCTAAAGACACGACTTTGCCGAATGGATCCGAAGAATGCCGCGTGCAAAAAGCCCTCGTCGCGCAGCAGGAGCGGAGTCGGAGGGCGGCAACGGTAGAGTTGGCATATGGACACCATCACTCATGGCATCGCCGGGGCGTTGATCAGCAAGGGCGCTTTTGGCGGACACGATCTGTTCCCTCCTAGCGCTATGGGAAAGCGGCGGCTTCTAACGTGGGCACTGATGCTAGGCGCGATTTTTCCTGACTCCGACGTTCTGCGCGATATGTTTTCGGGCGATCCGCTGCTGATGATCACCTGGCATCGCAGCATCACGCACTCGCTCTTGCTCCTTCCCCTATGGTCAGTGCTTCTCGCGTTGCTCCTCGGAGCGATTGCCCGCTGGCGAAAGTGGGACGCTCCTTCGTTCCTCCAGCTGACAGGACTGTTTGCCGTGGGAATCCTGAGCCACATTCTTCTGGACCTGGTGACCACGTTCGGCACGATGATCTGGTCTCCGCTCGAATGGTCGCGCCCCGCGTGGGATATTCTTTTCATTGTCGATTTCACGTTTACGGCAATTCTGCTGCTGCCGCAGTTGCTGGCCTGGACTTTCGAGGAGCCTGAGCATGCCAGGCGGCGGGCCATCATCATGTGGATCATTTTCGCTCCCGCGCCTTACGTGATCTCGCGAATTGCGTTATTTGTTGGCGCGCCGATTTCCGACACCGTTGTTGTGGTTGCGACGGCGCTTTTTACGGTTCTCTTTCTCTTTCCCGCAATTGGAGGAGTTGGTGTGCGCGTTTCCTACGAACATTGGAACCGCGCCGGGCTCACGGTGGCAATTGCCTACGTCCTTGCCGCTACCTATGCGCATCATGTGGCCTACGGCCGCGTGAAGGAGTTTGCGGCCCAGCAGGGTCTTCAGGTGGAGGCGATCGGGGCTCTGCCGTTTCCACCATCTCTCTGGCGATGGGATGGACTGGTGCGCGCGCCACGCGGCGTGTACGAAACGCGCATGGATTTGAGTGACGGGCTGTCCCCTGGCGGCAACGGGGGGAAACCGAGGGTGCTGGAGCACACCTACTATCCCGATGCTTTTCCAAATCAGTTCATTGAGGAAGCGCGGCGGCTGCCGGAGGTGCAGAAAGTGCTGTGGTTTGCGCGATTTCCGGTGACGCGTTTTCATAAGGACGGCAAGGATGCCGTAGTGGAGTTTTCCGATTTGCGCTTTCCTCAGATTCGCCGGGACCGTCCCGCCTCGTTTACTTACCGCGTGCGCTTCGCTCCCAATGGCGCGGTCCTCTCCCAAGGTTGGGTGAGGCGCTAAGGTTATCGCTTCGCCGCGCCGTCGTCCTTTGCCGGGTGGATGACGACTTGGCGTTCGTCGCCTGTGCCGACGCTTTCGGTGCGCACGCCCGGCATGTCCTTCAGCGCGAGGTGCACGATTCTGCGTTCGCGCGAGGACATGGGATTCAACCGGAACGGCTGGCGCGATGTCTGGACGCGTTCAGCGGCAATGCGCGCCGTCATGCGCAATTCCTCAAAGCGCAGTGCTCGGTAGCCGCCCGAGTCCAGGTGAATTTTTTCGTGATAGGCAGGTTCCAGGTTGAGGGCACGAAAGACGAGATGTTCCAGCGCCTTTAGAACGTCGCCGCCGCGAGCCAGCAGGATTTCCCTGTCCCGCCCGTCGAGGTCCGCGAAAATTTCCGCCTCGCCTTCGCCGGTTTGACCCGTGGCGGCTACCGTTCGGACCTTCACGTTGAGTTCGAAGCCGGCCGCCTTCAGCACCTTCGTGAGGAATTCGCGCAGAGCTGCTGCGGTGCTTTCGCGGTCCAATTTCCCTTCATGTACGAAGTCTCTGCTCATGAGACCCCCGCCAGACCTGTTTGAGCCTCTACGCTCAGCGCGACGCGCTTACTTCTTTGCGCGCGTGGGTTTGACCGGGGCGGGAAGAGGGTGAGTCCGGTTGAGGTACCACTGTTGCAGGATACCCACCAGGCTGCTAGTGAGAATATACAACGCCAGGCCGCTCGAGAATGGAAAAACAACAAACATAACGGAGAAGGTTATGGGCATGATCTTCATCATCTGCGCTTGTTGCGGATCGGTCGCGGTCATGGGGGTCATCTTCGACACGAGGTACATGGTTACGCCCACGAGCACCGGCAGGATGTAATAAGGATCCTTCGACGCCAGGTCCGTAATCCACAGCCAGCTCGCATGCCGTAGTTCGATGGCGTAGCGCAGCGCCGTGTTCAAGCCGAACCAGATCGGCATCTGCAAAAACATCTGAAAGCAACCGCCGACCGGGTTGATTCCCTCGCGTTGGTAAACGGCCATGACCTCCTTATTCATTTCGGCCTTGCGCGGGTCGTTCAGCTTGTACTTCTTGTATTTTTCCTGGATCTGCTTGATCTCTGGGGCGACGCGCTGCATCTTGAGAGTGGTTTTGTAACTGGAAATGCGCAGCGGGAACAGCACCATATTAATGACGAGCGTGAGCACGACGATCGCCCAGCCCCAGTTCGGAATGTACTTGTAGAGCCACTTGAGGGCATGGAACAGCGGATCGGCGATGAATTCGAGCCAGCCAAATTGCACCAGCGCGTTCAGCGGGGGATGCATGGCCTTCAAGTCGTCGTAGTCCTTCGGGCCGACAAACACCCGCATATCCATGGGATGGCCTTCGGTGGCCGCCGCTACCTCGGGCACGTCTTCGGGCTGTTCCTTGCCCTCCACCACGACGGAATGCGTGACTTTCCAGTAGCGCGTTTCAAGCGGCGTCGAGAGCGAATCGAGCGGAGGCAGAAACGCCGCGGTGAAGTAGCGGTCCTCAATTCCGAGGTAGGATTTTCCGCCGGCCCAGGTGCTGCCCCACTTCTCGGGGCCTTCCAATTTTTTGTGCGGGAAGGTCGAGAGTTTCCCGCCGCTCTCGCTGTAGTAGGTAAAGACCGTCTCCACCGGGATTGGATTCGTGACTGTCGGGTCGCCGAAGCCGCCGCGCCAGGCTAGACCAGCGTGAATCGGCGAACCATGGAGCGTTGCGGTTATCTCTACATTCACAACGTAGGAATGATCGAACCGGAAATGCTTCGTAATCTCGAGGCGGCCATCGCTCCAAGTGAACGCAAGTTCCGCGGGGGCCTGGAGGGTATTCGAATCGCTGGACACCTTATAGAGTCCGTTGTTCGCAGCCTGGGCAGCCTGCGGATCGTCCAGCACCAGAGAAAAAGGCCAGCCGCTTGTGTGCTCCGCGGCTTGCTGGTGAACCAGGTCAAGAGTCTTCTGTGGCTTCGAGTCGTCTTTATAATTCTTGAGCTGCCAGCTTTTCACTACCGCGCCGCGATTGGAGAATTCCACCCGGTAGAGAGCGTTTTCGACAACAACGGCGCGCTCCTGCGTTTCCGCGGTCGGCTTTGCTGGTGAAGCGGCGTTGACCGTCGTATTTGGCGGGGGAGGGGTCTCGTTTGGCGCGGGTGTGGTGGACTCCGGTCCGGGAGTGGCGGGTGCGCTGATCGGCGGCTGGTTTTGCTTAGGCGGTCGTGTGGGCGGCTTCGGCCCAAAATACTTGGCCCATAGCAGAATCACGCCCATCGAAAGCAGCGATGCGACCAGGATGCGCAGCTCCGGGGTGAACTTATCCTTCGGGGGCCCGAGCGGCGGGAGCGGATTCATGGGCGCCATGCTCACGAGCGCACCTCGCCCCGTATCGGCTGCTTCGCAAGCCAGCTAGTCCTTTTGCACCTGTCGCAGACACTCACTCGCATCTCCGTCCTATCTCTCCGGAACCGGATCGTATCCAAATTTCCTCGAAAGCGGTTGGCAGCGCGCAAGGCGTTTTAGCCCTAGCCACAAGCCGCGCGCCACTCCAAACCGTTCGATCGCTTCGTACGCATAGCGCGAGCAAGTCGGCTCGAACCGGCAGCTACCCGCAAACAAAACCGAGAGGTAGGCCTTATAGCAATCGAGCGCAAACAGCGCCGCACGTACGCCCCAAGTCTCAGGTTGTATTTGGCGATCCCGTGGAGTGCACGAGCGAGGCTCCGGCTGTTGCGATTGCGCACCTTCCACTCGACCTTTAGCCGAGTAGCGGCCGCCTTCCGTGGCGGGGAGCTTATCCGTGTAGCTCGTCACCGTCTTCACAGCTTTTTCAGCAAGCGCAGGAGTTCCCCGGCCAGCGTGGCAAACTCCGCCGTCGCTACCGCGCCTTTCGGGTGAATCACGATGTCCCATCCCGCGGGTATCTCCTGCCGGCGGCAGCGCACCATTTCGCGCAGCCTTCGCCGCATGCGGTTGCGCACCACCGCGCTTCCCAGTGCCTTTTTGATGCTGAAACCGAAGCGGCTTCGAGACAGTTCGTTCGCGCGAACAAAGGCGGTGAAGTGCGGACTCGACAAGCGCTTCCCGGTGCGGTAAACCACGTCAAAATCTCCGCAGCGTACCAGGCGCGCGTCGCGCGGAAACCGCTGGCCCCCGGCGGGGCGATCCGCGCTATTCGGGACTGAGGCGATGGCGTCCCTTCCTGCGCCGCGCCGCAAGCACTTTGCGGCCCCCTTCGGTCTTCATGCGCGAACGAAATCCGTGTGTCTTGGCGCGACGTCGTTTCCGCGGTTGAAATGTACGCTTCGGCAAAGCATTCCCCCTTAATGGTGTTTACGGTGCTCGAGCCTCCGAAATTACGAGAGCTTGTTTTTGCTCGGGCGACTACTGGCTTGGATGGCTTGGGGTCTTTCTCGGAGCCTTCCTGACGCATCCACAGCAGCTTTCGGAATCATCTAGTGTACTTGCCGTTCGCGCGCAGGGCAAGCCACGGGCGGGTATGGCGGATGCACCTTTTGGCCTGCCGCGAAACCAGGGCCCCAGTTCCGAATGTGCTTGGCAGACAAAGAAGTTCTAGCATTTGGCGGCACCACGCCAAAAGAGAAACCGGGCGTTTAAATTCGAATCCGCCTTGGAGGGCAGACACCACATGGTCAATCGCCCCTGGCGGCCACCGACCTGGAACTGTCGAATCGTCTGGCTTCTTTGGGGCTGGCACGCGGGCAATCTACCGAGGTGTGAGACGACAACAGCTTCTCACGGACAGTTGCTCCAGACCAGAATACTAAGAGCAATTGCACCGGCCAGGAATACAAATTTGCTGTGTTTCATCTACCAAAACGACCAATGCTGGATTATCAGTGCCGGCGGGCTGAAAATGCACAAGGTGAATCGGCTGAACGTCGCGGCATTTACCGACATAAATCTCGACATCCGTGTCCGGCGGAAACTTCTGCAGGGCGGCGACCAACTCGTTGACTTTCATTGATCCCCCCTTCGGGGCGGGCACGCGAGGAATGTACGCCTAATACGGCGGCGTTCGCAATGTATTATCCCGGGAGGCGATTAACGGGTTAGGCGGACGTTCTGAGCTACTCGGGGTAGAACTTGACGCTTTTCACGTAGGCATATCGGACGACGTTCAGGGTCGCCTCACCGCCCCACTCGTCGCTGTTCGTGCCGCGGATTTGCAGCATGATATAGGCAGCCGCAACGGGTACATTCGTGTGGTGATCGGCGACAAGCACTCCATCGATGTACCACTTGACGCTTTCCGGTTGCCAGACAAGTGTGTAGTGGTGAAACTGGTCCGCCAGGGACGAATTCATAACCCGGTCGGTGGTTCGCACCTCCTGCGAATAGCTTGGTGGTGCATTGAAATTCAGGTTGTGCCAGTTGGTCGCCCACAAGCAGTTTTTGTCTCCAAGAAACTCGACATCCATTTCCGTTTCGGAGTTCTGAAAATACAAGAATGCCGACGACACGGTGCCGGGATAGGCCTTGCCGAGGCCGTTCGGCGTCGAAGAATCTGAAGCCATTCTCATGACAAACTCATATGTGCCATAGCCGAACCTCTCCCTGCTCCAGACAGCAGCTCCTTTGGAAATGACGCCGTTCGGGCCCTGGGTCTGTTCGACCTTAAGGCGCAGCATGCCATCAACGAAGTCAACGTTCTCGGGCACGTACGCGCCCTGATTCAAGCCGATCTTCGAATCGGGAGCTTTCCACGTGGCAATCCGCCAGGCCTTGCCGAGGCCGTTGTTGAAGGCGTAGGAAACCGGCTGCGCTTTTGCTGTGATCAGCCCGAACAACAGCGCCGCAACCAAGAGCAGTGAACGCATCAGGGGTTTTTGTTGCCGTTTAAAGCCACGAGCTGCCCCGCCGCTTTTCATCGGAATTTTCGCCAAAACGGAAGAACGTACTTGGCACACAAGTGCACAAAGGAACTGGGGCCTGAGAGATACCATACTCCGTAGAGCATGCTTCCTTCCTCCTCGTCGTCTCTATCGCTCGCGTTAGCCTTTCCAGAGATATGATTCGCTGTCCCATTCTAGAGGTTTCGTCTATCGAACCAAGAGTACGTCGGCCCCGGGACGCCTACTACGTCTGATCCATTTATTTGATAGCACTATATATTAGTAGTACCACCAGCCAGCGGTACTGAAGGTTAGTACTTGCAAAGGACAGCCACAGCTCGGAC
>Ga0306920_100001298_pt1 | contig 30897 bp, 27 predicted proteins | sample flu12Cox44000170_FD_204666 | JGI IMG/M metagenome (GOLD analysis project Ga0306920, IMG submission 204666) | Lab enrichment of tropical soil microbial communities from Luquillo Experimental Forest, Puerto Rico - flux4day.12C.oxic.44.000.170 (v2)... | ecosystem: Environmental > Terrestrial >... | reverse complement strand
CGCGGTCATGGGCATCTCGTACTTCGCAATGAACTCGTGGCGCGTCGCGGCGCAGCAGCCGCCGCATCTCGCGGCGATCGTGCCCTGGGAAGGCGCGGTCGACACCTACCGCGACGCCAGCCGCCACGGGGGCATCTACTCGAACGGATTCAACCGCCGCTGGGCGAGCCACGTGCGCGAGCACGAAGCAGGCGCCTCGAAGGCGCCTCCCGCTCCCGCTCCCGCGGGCGCTGCGCCGCCCGAGCTGTTCGACCCAGCGGCGTACCACGTGCCCGACCTGGCGAAGATCCAGGTGCCACTGCTCAGCGCGGGCAACTGGGGCGGCTTCGGACTGCACCTGCGCGGCAACGTCGAGGGGTTCCTCGGCGCGGGCTCGCGGCACAAGCAGCTGCAGATCCACTGCGGCGACCACATCGTGCCGTTCTACTCGCTCGAGGGTCGGCTCACCCAGAAGCGCTTCCTCGACTACTGGCTGTGCGGGATCGACACCGGAGTGACTCGCGAGCCGCCGATCAAGCTCGCGATCCGGACCACCAGCGAGCGCTGGCGCTGGCGCTACGAGAACGAGTGGCCGATCGCGCGCACCGAGTGGACGCCGCTCGCGCTCGACGCCGCCCGCGGAGCGCTCGCCTTCGCTGCGCCCGCCGCGGAGGCCGGCACGAGCTACACCGCCGAGCCCGGGGCGCCGCGCGAGTCGGCGCGCGCGCGCTTCGCGACCGCGCCGTTCGCGCAGGAGACCGAGTTCACCGGTCCGGTGAAGCTCCGGCTCTGGGTGTCGTCGTCGGAGGACGACGCCGACCTGTTCGCGATCGTGCGCAAGCTCGACGCGCAGGGCAAGGAAGTCCTCTTCCAGGGCTCGATCGCTTTCGGCTTCCCGGTCGCGTACGGCTGGCAGCGCGTATCCCACCGCAAGCTCGACCCCGCGCGCTCGACGCCCTTCCGCCCGGTCCACGCGCACGACGAGATCCAGAAGCTGGCGCCCGGTGAGATCGTGCCGGTCGAGATCGAGATCTGGCCCACCAGCATCGTGTTCGAGCAGGGCGAGCGGCTCGTGCTCGAGGTCGCCGCCCACGACGACCCGCGGATCGCGCCGTTCCTGCACGACGATCCGCGCGACCGCATCGTCGCCGAGCGGATCACGCTGCACACGGGCGGCCGCTTCGACTCCCACCTGCTGCTCCCGCGCATCCCCGCGCGATAGCGGCGACTACTTCGCGGTAGCCTGCTGCAGCGCCTCCACCAGCGAGTCCTCGTCCCAGCTCTCGTCGAAGCGCACGCCGTCGATGAAGAAGGTCGGAGTCCCGTTCACGCCGCTGCGCACGCCCGAGGCGAAGTCGCCGCGGACGCGCTCCTCGACGGCTCCGCTGTCGAGGTCGCTTGCGAAGCGCGCGGTGTCGAGGCCCAACCGCTTGGCGTGAGCGACGAGGTCTTCGCGGGCGAGCGCCGCCTGGTGCTCGAACAGCCGGTCGTGCATGCGCCAGAACTCGCCCTGCAGCCCCGCGGCTTCGGCTGCCTCCGCCGCTTCCACCGCATGCGGGTGCATCTCGCCCAGCGGGAAGTTGCGGAACACGAAGCGGACGCCGCGCCCGAGCCGGCGCAGCACCCGCTTCACGATCGGATGGGCGGCCCCGCAGTGCGGGCACTCGTAGTCGCCGTACTCGACCAGCGTCACCGGTGCGTCGGCAGGCCCCAGCGCGTGGTCGTCGGGTCCGACCGGAGGCCGCAGCCGGCTCACCGCGCGCCCGTCCCGAGCTTCTCGAGCGCGTCGAGGATGCCATCCGCCCCCGGGTTCACGCCGATCGGCGACACGTAGCTCCAGGCGATCCGACCGTCTGCTGCGATCACGAACAGCGCGCGCTCGCTGCAGCCCTCGCGCTCGCGATAGACGCCGTAGAGCCTCGCGACGGCGCCCTTCGGCTCGAAGTCGGCCAGCAGCGGGAAGTGCAGCCTGCGATCGCGCGAGAAGGCGGCGTGGCACCAGCTGCCGTCGACCGAGATGCCCAGCAGCTGCGCTCCGTAGCGGGCGAACTCGCCGCGCACCTCGTTGTACAGCGCCATCTGGTCGCCGCAGACCGGGCTCCAGTCGGCGGGGTAGAAGGCGAGCACGACGGGCTTGCCGCGGAAGTCCTGCAGCGAGACCTCCTGGTCGGGCGTGCTGTGCAGCGTGAAGTCGGGAGCGAGAGCGCCGGGGGCGAGGGGTGTGCCCATGGAGCGCGAGTCTACGACGTGGGAGCGCGGGTTGCCTTAGAATCCACCCGTGGAGCTCGAGGGGAAGGTCGCCGTGGTCACCGGTGCCGGAAGCGGCATCGGTGCGGCGTGTGCGCGCGCATTCGCGGCGCGGGGTGCGCGCGTGGTGGCGACCGACAAGAACGCCGACGCCGTGCGCGCGGTCGCGCGCGCGATCGGCGCGCTGGCAGTTCCGTGCGACGTCGCCAAGGAGTCCGAGATCGATGCGCTGGTCGCAGAGGCCGAGCGCGGTGTCGGCCCGATCGACGTGTTCTTCAACAATGCCGGCGTGGCCACCGGCGGCGACCCCCTCACCACGCCGCTCGAGGTCTGGGAAGCGCAGTGGCGCGTGAACGTGATGAGCCACGTGTACGCGGTGCGCGCGGTGCTGCCGGGAATGCTCGCGCGCGGCAGCGGCTACCTGCTCCACACCGCGTCGATGGCGGGGATCCTCACCAGCCACGGGAACCTCACCTACGCGGTCACCAAGCACGCAGTGGTGGGCCTCGCCGAGTGGCTCTCGATCACCTACCACGACAAGGGCATCCGCGTGTCGCTCCTGGCGCCGCTGGGCGTGCGCACCCCGATGCTGGGCGACGTGAACTCGGTTTTCGCGCGCAACGTCGCCGGCCCGATCAAGGAGCCCGAAGAGGTCGCGGACATGGTCGTCGACGCCATCCGCGCGGAGCGCTTCCTGATCCTCACCGACCCGATCGCACAGAAGTGGATGAGTCACAAGACCGGTGACCTCGAGCACTGGCTCGGCGGGATGCGCCGGATGCAGCGCCGGCTCGAAGGCGGCGGCGCGAGCTGAGGAGCGCCCCCGGTTGCGGTGGGTGGCGCTCGCGTTCCTGTGGGGTGTGGTGTTGGCCGCTTCGCCGGCGCCGGCGCAGACCGACACCGCCGCCCCGCAGCCCGCGAAGCCCGCGGCTTCGCAGTCGCCGATGTGGTCGGAGGACGACGGCTGGCTCGACGTGAGCGGCTTCCTCAAGGAGAAGTACGGGTTCCTTCCCATCCTCGTTCCGATCACCGAGCCGGCCGTCGGCTACGGCGGCGCGCTGGGTCTCTTGTTCCTCTCGCGGCCGATCGGGCAGGCGGTGGAAGATGGCCTCGGCCGCCCGAGCATCACGGCCGTCGGCGGTCTGGGCACGCAGAACGGGAGCTGGGGCGCGTTCGCGGGTGACTCGCGCTACTGGCTCGACGACCACCTGCAGACGCAGTTCACTGCCTTCTACATGTCGATCAACCTCGACTTCCACGGCATCGGCAAGGACGCGCTGCTCGGCAACCATCCGCTCGACTACAACGTGGCGCCGGCCGGGGCGTTCGGTCAGGCCAAGTATCGCTTCGGCGACACGCGGCTGTGGGCGGGGCTCGGCTACGTCTACTCCGCGACCCGCGTCCACTTCGACGCGCCCGAAGGGACGCCCGGAAGACCGAGCTTCGAGAACGAGACGAACGTCGGCGGAGTCACTCCCTCGCTCACCTGGGACACCCGGGACAACATTTTCACGCCGACCCGCGGGACCTACCTGGAGGCTTCGGCCGGGGTCTTCGTCCGCGCGCTCGGAGCGGACGACAACTTCCAGCGCGCCAAGCTGGTCGCGCTGGAATACGTCCCGCTCGGTCAGACGCTCTTCCTGGGCCTGCGCGCCGAGGGCGCTGCCAGCTTCGCCGACACGCCGTTCTACCTGCGTCCATTCATCGTCCTGCGCGGCGCGCCCGCGGTGCGCTACCAGGGCGACGAGGTGGCGGAGATCGAGGCGGAGCTGCGCTGGCAGTTCTGGCGCCGCTTCAGCCTGGTCGGCTTCGTCGGCTGCGGCGCCGCCTGGAACGACCTGCAGCACTTCGACAACAGCCAGACGGTGCTGACCGGCGGAGGCGGGTTCCGCTACGAGATCGCACGCGAGTACGGGATCCACCTAGGGCTCGACGTCGGGTTCGGGCCCCATTCCACCGCCCTCTACGTCCAGGTCGGGAGCGCCTGGGCGCGACCCTGAGCCGCCGACGCGGCCCCGCCGCTCCGAGGTAGGATGCGCGCATGGCGGCGCCCCGGACCTTCGACAACCGCGTGACCCGCATGCTCGGGGTCCAGGTCCCGATCGTGCAGGCGCCGATGGGCTGGATCGCGCGCGCGCAGCTCGCCTCGGCGGTGTCGAACGCCGGCGGGATGGGGATCATCGAGACCTCGTCGGGCGAGCTCGACGCGATCCGCGAAGAGGTGCGCAAGATGCGCGCGCTGACGGACAAGCCGTTCGGCGTGAACATCGCGCAGGCGTTCGTGCGCGATCCGAAGATCGTGCAGTTCGTGGTGGAGCAGGGCGTCCGGTTCGTGACCACCTCGGCGGGCAGCCCGGAGCGCTACACCAAGGAGCTCAAGGCCGGCGGGCTCACCGTCTTCCACGTGGTGCCGAGCCTGAAGGCCGCGCTGAAGGCGGTCGAGTGCGGCGTCGACGGGCTCGTGGTCGAGGGCGGCGAGGGCGGCGGCTTCAAGAACCCGCGCGAGGTGGCGACCATGGTGCTGCTGCCGCTGGTGCGCTCGCGGGTCTCGCTGCCGATCGTCGCCGCGGGCGGCTTCGTCGACGGCGCCTCCATGGCCGCCGCGTTCGCGCTCGGCGCGGAAGGCATCCAGCTCGGCACGCGCATGGTCTCGTCGGCCGAGTCACCCGTGCACGGCAACTGGAAGGACGCGATCGTGCGCGCCGAGGAGACGGACACGGTGTTCCTCAACCGCTTCCACTCGCCCGCGCTGCGCGCGTTGCGCACCGCGCGCAGCACCCGGCTCGAGAAGGAGCTGGAGAAGAACGTGTTCGGCGAGTTCGGCTCCGCCAGGGACCTCTACTTCGGCGGAGACATGGAGGCCGCGATCGCGCTCACCGGCCAGGTCTGCGGCCGCATCGATGCGGTGAAGCCGGTGAAGCAGATCATCGAGGAGATCCGCCGCGAGTTCTTCGAGGTCGTCGAGGCGCTGCACACGAGCTATCCGCGGGCAAGCGCATAGGAGGAGGGAGAATGGCGTTCAAGGAAGTGACTTCCGGCCTGCGGTTCCCCGAGGGGCCGGTGGTGATGGCCGACGGCTCGGTGATCGTGGTCGAGATCGAGTCGGGCGACATCACGCGCGTCCTGCCCGACGGCAAGAAGCAGCGCGTGGCGCACGCGGGCGGCGGCCCGAACGGCGCGGCGATCGGCCCCGACGGCGCGCTCTACATCTGCAACAACGGCGGCTTCGCCTGGACCGACGTGCAGGGGGTGCTCCTGCCGGGGCACCAGGCCGAGGACTACAAGGGCGGATCGATCCAGCGCGTGGACATCTCCACGGGCAAGGTGGAGACGCTCTACACGCACTGCGACGGGCGCCAGCTCTCCGGCCCGAACGACATCGTGTTCGACTCGAGCGGCGGGTTCTGGTTCACCGATCACGCCAAGTCGACCGCGACGCACCGCGTGCACGGCGCGCTCTACTACGCGCGGCCCGACGGGAGCCACATCTCCTGTCAGATCCACGAGCTGCACGGTCCGAACGGCGTGGGCTTGTCGCCCGACGAGAGGACGGTCTACTACGCGGAGACGTTCTCGGGCAGGCTGTTCGCGGCGAAGATCGCGAAGCCCGGACAGCTGGCGAGCGCCGCAGGGCTGCTGCCGGGCGGCACGTACGTCGGCCAGACCCCGGGCTACTCGCTCTACGACTCGCTCGCGGTGCAGAAGAACGGCCACGTCTGCGTGGCGACGCTGCTCAACAGCGGCATCTCGACCATCTCGCCGAAGGGCAAGGTGAAGTTCACCTCGCTCGCGAAGTACAAGGACCCGCTCGTCACCAACATCGCCTTCGGCGGCAAGGACATGAAGACCGCCTGGATCACCGTCTCGGGCCGGGGTCTCCTGGTCAAGACGCCGTGGCCGCAGGCGGGGCTCGAGCTCGCGTTCAACGCCTAGCCACGCATGCGCATCGTCGAGATTGTCTACCGCTACGATGCCGACGAAGAACGCCGGCGGCCGGAGGACGCGCGGAGCGCGCGCGAACGGCTCGAGCGCGGGAACCTCGACTTCGCCCGGCTGGTCGAGCGGGTCGATTCGGGGGACGAGCCCCTGGTGCAGCAGGTGGTGCACGTCGACCCGCGCGAGCTCGGCGTGCGCAGCGGCGGCGAGGCGCCGCGGCAGCGGCCGTTCGCGGCGGTGCTGGGCTGCGCGGACGCGCGCGTCCCGATCGAGCTCGTCTTCCACGAGGGTCCGAACGATCTGTTCGTGGTGCGCGTCGCGGGCAACGTGCTCGGTCCCGACATCCTCGGCAGCCTGCGCTACGCGATCGAGCACCTCTCCGACAGCCTGCGGCTCGTGGTCGTGCTCGGACACAGCGGCTGCGGGGCGATCGGGGCCGCGGTCGACACCTTCCTGCGGCCTGCGGGCTACCTCGATCTCGCCGACCAGCACGACCTGCGCGGGATCGTGGACGGCCTGCTCGCGACCGTGCTGATCGCGGCGCGCGTGCTCTCGGTGGTGTACGGCCCGGGCGTGGAGTCACGCGCGGGCTACCGCGCGGCGCTCACCGAGCTCAGCGTGGTGTTCAACGCCGCGCTCGGCGCGTTCACGGTGCGCAAGGAGCTCGAGCGGCTCCACGCCGAGGCGATGCTCTCGGCGGTCTACGGCGCCTACGTCCTGGACACGCGCCAGATCTGGGCCCCGGGGCCGGGCGATGGCGAGCGCCACGGTCTGGGCGACCCGCCGGCGGACCTCGGCGGCTTTCGCGAGCTCGCGCGCGCGACCGCGGAGAGCGCGCGCATCCGCGCGCTGCTCGGTTAGCCGCGCAGCCGGTAGCGGATCGGCACGCGCTTCGGCGCGCCGACGAAGGTCGCGGCCGTGTACTCGGTCGGGCCGGTGAGCTCGAGCGACTCGAGCCGCGGCAGGAGCACCCGGAAGAACGCGGCGAGCTCGAGCCGCGCGAGGTTCGCGCCCAGACAGAAGTGGACGCCGGTGCCGAACGCGAGGTGGCTCGACGCGTTGGCGCGCGCCGCGTCGAACGCGAACGGCTCGCTGAACACCTCCTCGTCGCGGTTCGCCGAGAGGTACGACATCAACAGCCCATCCCCTTTGGCGATGCGCTTGCCGCGCAGCACGGTGTCTTCCTGCGCCCAGCGCATGAAGTGCCGCACGGGCGTGACCCAGCGGATCATCTCTTCGACCGCGTTGTCGATTCCCGCCGGGTCGCGCTGCAGCGCGCGCAGCTGGTCGGGAGCGCGCGTGAGCGCCTCGAGCCCGCCCGCGAGCGTGCTCGAGGTGGTGTCGTGCCCGGCCGTCGCGACGATGATGTAGTAGCCCAGCGTCTCCAGGTCGGGCAGCGGCGCGCCGTCGACGCGCCCGTTCGCGATCACCGAGGCGAGGTCGTCGCCCGGGCGCTCGCGCCGGTCCGCGGTCATGCGTTGGAAGTAGCCGACCAGCTGCATCATCACGGCCACGCGCTTCTCGAGGTCGTTGCCGACGCCGAAGTCGGGGTCGTCGGCCCCGAACAGCTTCTGCGTCAGGTCGAGCATCAGCGGCTCGTCGCTCTCCGGCACGCCGAGCACGCTCATGATCACGTGCAGCGGGTAGTAGCGCGCGACGTCGAGCGCGAAGTCGCACGCGCCGCCGAGCTCGGCCATCCGCTCTACGAAACGGCGCGCCAGCTCTTCGATCCGCGGCTGCAGCGTGCGCCGGAGCTCGCCGGGCTTGAACCAGTCGTTGGTCAGGTTGCGGTAGGCCCGGTGCTGCGCGCCGTCCATGTGGATCAGCGTCTTGAACGGGATCTGGATCCCGCCGTTCTTGGGGCGGAACGCAGCCGGTGCGAGCACCGATTCGATGGTGTTCGGGAAGCGCTCGGGCTGGCGCTCGAGCTCGAGCACGTCGGCGTGGCGCGTGACCGCCCAGAACGGATCGAAGTCCGGCACCTCGATCCACGCCACCGGGTCCTCGCGCCGCAGCCGCGCCGCGACTGCGTGCCAGCGCTGCGGGTCGGTGTAGGCCTTCGGGTCGGTGAAGATGTCGACGCGCGGCGCCGTCAAGAGGCCGCTTTCAGCGACGCGAACTTCGGCATCACCTCTTCGACGAACAGCCGCTGCGACGCGGCCCAGGCCGCGTCCTGCTGCGAGTGGTCGAAGGTCAGCACGAGCAGCGCGCCGAAGCCGCCGCAGGCCTCGTACATGTCGCCCAGCTTCTGCGCGACGGTGCGGGGCGAGCCGACCAGCCAGCTGTGCTCGGCCAGGTACTCCGGCGTGACCTCGGAGTCGGCCAGCTCGGGATCGTGCTTGAACAGCTGCGTGAAGCCGAACGCGCCGAACAGCGGCAGCAGGTACTCGCGGTAGGCGCGCGCGAGCATCCCGCCGAGCGCGTGACGGCGCGCCTCGGCGTCGGTCTCGGCGACGAACACCTCGCGCACCACGCGCCAGCCGCTGCGGTCGGCGCTGCGTCCTGCCTTCGCCGCGCCGCGCTCGACCGACGCCCAGTGCGACTTCAGATACGACGGGCTGATGTTCAAGCTCATCGGCATGAAGCCGTGCTCGCCGGCGAGCAGCAGCGTGTCCGAGTTCGGCGAAAGCCCGGCGACGCCGATCGGCGGGTGCGGCTTCTGGAACGGCTTCAGGTGGAAGCGCAGGGTCTCGAACATGGTGTCGATGCGGTTCACGTTCCAGTACTCGCCCTTGTACTCGAACGGCTCGTTCGCCGCCCACAGCTTGAGGATGATGTCGAGCGCCTCGCGCGTCATCTTGCGGTTGTCGCCCGTCATGCCGTCGACGTTGAACAGCCGCCAGTCGCTCGGCAGCCCGCTCGAGCCGACCCCGAACATGAAGCGACCGCGGGCGATGTGGTCGAGGTAGGCGACGCGACAGGCGAGCTCCGCGGGGTGGTGGTAGGGGAGCAGGTGGGCGCCGGGCGCGAGCTTCATCCGCTGCGTGCGCAAGAGCCCCTGTGCGATCAACAGGTCGGGCGCCGGATTGGGCTCCCACGGCGAGGTGAAGTGCTCGCCGATCCACGCCTCGGCGAAGCCGAGCCGGTCGCACAGCGCCAGGTGCTCGAGGTCCCAGGCGAACCCGTCGCGCAGCGACCGCTCCGGCGGGTGCGACGGCATCATGAAGATCCCTGCTTCCAAGACGGCCTCCCTCGGCTGAGCCCTTTCCCATCTTCGCACGCTCACCCGGCCCGTGCCGGCGATCCGGAACACGGCACTACACGACCGGTCCGCTCTCGCCGATGGAAGGACCGATGCAGGGCACCGAGCTGTTCAGGATCCCGGGGACGATCGTGGTCGAGCACTTCGTGAAGCAGCGCGCGGTGCGCGGGGGCTGGGAGTCGCTGAGCACGCCCAGCTTCCGCGAGGCCCTGACCCGGGGCTTGAGCGAGTGCGGTCGGCTGCGCGCGAAGTCCTGGCTGGTCGATCTCACCGGCAACCCGGGAGTCCCTTCGCAGGCAGACCTCGACTGGCTCGTGAACGGCGCCGGTCAGCTCACGCTCGACAGCGGCATCCGCGCGGTGATCAACATCCACGGCGGCAGCACGCTGGCGGCGCTGGGCGCGAGCCGCTGGACGAAGAGCGCGAGTGCGGGTGGCCTCGTCACCTGTGACTGCCGCAGCCTGATCGACGCGCTCGAGCTCGCCACCGAGGTCGTCGAGGGCAAGCTCCGCGCGGACTACAAGCGCTGACCGGGGTCGCGTCCGCTCTCCAGCCAGCGCGCCGCTTCGTCCGGAAGAAAGTCCGCCGCCCGCTTCCGGTACGCTTCGAGCTCGTCCGCGGTCAACACGTCGCGCCAGCGGCCGTTCGTCCCCTTGTAGAGGAAGGCCTGCGCACCGCCCTCGAAGGGATCGAACGCGCCGATCTCCGCACCGCGCGCCTTCATCGACGCGAACGTGCAGCGCTCCACGGCCGCCGCCCACCTCGCGGCAGGGACGGAGATGCGCAGGAAGTCCGCGACGCGGCGCATCTCGGCGCCGAGGTCGAGCTTCAAGTCGTTGTAGTGGACGAGCAGCACGTTCGGTCGCTCCCGCAGCCGCCAGAAGCTCCTCACGTGCCAGAACAGGGCGCCTTCCGCGAGCCACGACGCGAAGAAGCCGTGCACGTCGCCGTCCCAGCGCGGCATCGGCGGGACTCCGTCCGCGAGCGCTCGGAGATTGAGTGACTCGCGCAGCTCGTTCTTGAACACCTCGCGGTGGTGGCAAAACGACATGAAAGCGTCGCGTCCGTCGCGCGCCACGAACACGTAGCTGGCGTCGTCCCAGATCGGGATGCCGTCGGCGGGAGTGTGGGTCTTGATGAAGCGGCGGTGGCGCTGCCCCTCGTAGGTCGCCAGCAGCTTCTCCAGCGGGTTGAACTCGGCGTCGACCCAGGGGCTGAGCGCCATCACGGCGCCGGGTGCGTCGCCGTCGGGCCAGAGCAGGCTCGCGACGATGGTCTGCATCCAGGTGGTGCCGCACTTCGCCGGCGTACACACGAAGATGTCGCCCGGGCGGTGGACGAAGCGCGCCCAGCGGGCGCTGTCGAAGACGGCGGTCCGATAGTGCTTCATCGCTCCCATCGTACTAGCATGGGACGAGGAACAGGAGCCGAGCCATGAACAAGATCGAGGGCCTGCACCACATCGCGATCTGCACCGCCGACATGAAGGCGCAGATCGAGTACTTCACCGACGTGCTGGGCATGGAGCTCGTCGCGCTCTACTGGATGCACGGCGTCGAGAACACCTGGCACGGCTTCCTGCGCATGAACGACGAGAGCGCGGTCGCCTTCGTCTCGAACCCCGAGGTCGCGAAGGTGCCCGTGAAGCTCGGCCAGACGCACGCGGGCAATCCGGGCGCGAACGTCGCGCGCGGCGCGATGCAGCACCTGGCGCTGCGCGTGCGCGACGAGCGCGAGCTGCTCGCGATGCGCGACCGGATCCGCGCGAAGGGCATCCCCGTGCTCGGCCCGCTCGACCACGGCATGTGTGTGTCGATCTACTTCGCCGGGCTCGAGAACCTCTCGCTCGAGCTCTCCTGCTCGACCGAGCCGACCGACGCGCGCGCCTGGATCGACCCCGAGGTCGTCGCGCTCGCGGGCATCGGTGCCGAGGAGCTCGAGCGCTACCGCAAGCCGGCGAGCTTTCGCGATCGCGCGGGCGCGGTGCCGCAGCCGCCGCTCGACGGCCCGGGCCCGCACATGGCGAACTACCCGCCGGGCGCGTATCAGGCGCTGCTCGGGCTCGCGGACGAGAAGACGCGGCACATGGTGACGAACGAGCCCCCGGTGAAGCCGGAGTAGGGCCCGCTCAGCCGCGGGAAGCGTCCAGGCCGGCGTCGCGCAAGAGCGCCTGCAGGCTGCGCTGCATCACCCCGCGCGCGCGCGCCGCGGAGAGCCCGCGGCTCCAGCGCAGGTGCTCCCAGCTCGCGGGGCTCAGCGCCACGGCGAGCGCTTCGACCAGCTCGGCGCGCTCGTGCGCGGCGAGCTGCGCCAGCTCGCCGGCGAAGATCGCGGCGATCTCGTCGCGCTGCTGCTGCAGCAGCGCGCGGCCCACGCGCTGCGCCTCGCCCTGGACCGGACCCACCAGCGCGCTCGCAGCCATCGAGCGGCGGAACGGGGTCGTCGCCTCGAAGAAGCGCGCGCTGACCGCGGCGAGCTTCGCCACGCGCGCGCCGAGCGGGAGCTCGCGGCGGATCGGCTCGCGCAGCGGCGCGCAGCGCTCCATCCCGACCGCGACCACGTCGTCGTAGAGCGCCGCGAGGTCCGTCCAGTGGTTGAAGACCGATCGGCGCGAGACGCCCGCCCGCTCGGCGATCTGGTCGGCGCTCGGCTGGAGCACGCCCTCCTGCACCAGGTCGAGACAGGCGTCGCAGATCGCGCGGCGCGAGCGCAGCGTGCGGGTCTGCCTGCCGTCGATCGGCTCGGCCGAGCGGGGTGCGCTCACTCGATCACGAGCCCCGGGAGCGTCTCCCGCTTGCGCCACTCCTCGAGGATCCGGATGAACTCCGGGGAGCCGCCGCCGTAGAAGCCGTCCTGCGCGCTGCGCTCGCCGGGCTTGCCCTCGTTGTTGTAGTAGCCCGGCGTGCAGCTCTCGAGGAAGTCGCCCATCTGCCGCGCCTTCGAGAGACACTGCTGCACCCAGGCCTGCTCCGCCTCGGGCGAGACCTCGATCGAGCGGGCACCCGCGTCGATCCCCTTGCGGACGATGTAGGCGAGGTGCTTGGCCTGCTCGTTCAGCATGTGCGGGTAGCTCGCGGTGAAGCCGGCCTGCGCGTTGCTCATGATGAAGCAGTTCGGGAAGCCGCGGACATGCATGCCGTGGAGGCTGTGGATGCCCTTGGCCCAGCTCTCTGACAGGCTCTCGCCGCCGCGCCCGTGGATCTCGAGCCCCGCGCGCCGGCAGTAGTCCGTGCCCACCTCGAAGCCGCTGGCGTAGATCAGGCAATCGACCGGGTACTCCTTCCCGTCGACCACCACGCCCTTCGCGGTGATCCGCTCGACGCCGCCGCCACGAGTGTCCACCAGCGTGACGTTGGGCCGGTTGAAGGTCTCGAGATACTCGTTGTGGAAGCACGGCCGCTTGCAGAACTGGCGGTAGTAGGGCTTCAGCGCCTCGGCCGTCTTCGGGTCCTTCACCGTCGCGTCCACGCGCGCGCGAATCTCTTCCATCTTCTCGAAGTCGGCGAGCTCGACGGCGCGCGCCATGCCCTCGGGCGAGAAGTCCTTGCTGCGGCCCTGCTGGATGCCGACGAGCAGCTTCCCGATCAAGTCGGTCCAGCCGTCGTGGACCAGGTCGACCTCCTGCGGCACGCCGGAGACCAGGTTGTTGAAGTTGTCCATGCGCTGCTGGTGCCAGCCGGGCTTCTGCGCCTTCGCCCACTCGGGATCGGTCTTTGGGTTCAGCTTGAGATCGATCGACGACGGCGTGCGCTGGAACACGTAGAGGTGCTCGGCCCACTCGCCGACGTGCGGCACGCACTGCACCGCCGTCGCTCCGGTGCCGATGATGCCGACGCGCTTGCCGCGCAGGCCGACCAGGCCACCGCTGGAGTCGCCGCCGGTGTAGTCGTAGTCCCAGCGGCTGGCGTGGAACGAGTGGCCCTCGAACTCCTCGATGCCGGGAATGCCCGGGAGCTTCGGGCGGTTCAGCGGCCCCGTCGCGAGGCACACGTAGCGCGCGCGGATGCGGTCCCCGCGGTTGGTCGAGACGATCCAGCGCGCTGCGGCCTCGTCCCAGCGCAGGTTCTCGACGCGGGTCTGGAACAGCGCATCGCGGTACAGCTCGAACTTGCGCGCGATCGCCTGGCTGTGGTCCAGGATCTCGCGGCCGTCCGAGTACTTCTGCTTCGGCATGTACCCCAGCTCCTCGAGCAGGGGCAGGTAGGTGTACGACTCGATGTCGCAGGCGATGCCGGGGTAGCGGTTCCAGTACCAAGTGCCGCCGAAGTCGCTCGCGGGATCGATCATGCGGATGCTCTCGACGCCGGCCTGGCGCAGCCGCGCGCCGGCCAGCAGGCCGCCGAACCCGCCGCCGATCACGGCGACCTCGACCTCGTCCGCGAGCGGCGCGCGGGTGAAGCCCGGCGTCGCGTACGGGTCGTCGAGGAAGTGGGCGAACCGGCCCTTCACCTCGACGTACTGCTCGTTGCCGTCCGCGCGGAGCCGCTTGTCGCGCTCGCGGCGGTACTTCTCGCGCAGCGCCTCGGGATCGAACGAAGTCGCCATGGCTCGGCCTCTCCTGCAGCGTTGTTCTCTCCGGCAAGCTACCTGCAGAAATTTGCACTGCAAGTGCAGCCAAACGCTGCGCGCTACACTGGCGCGGATGGGCTCGATTCGCTGGGTGGGGGTGCTGCTCGTCGCGGGGACGGCGGCATTCGCGCTCGCGCCTCGCGCAGCCCTCGCGCAGGACTTCCACCTGGTGGGAGCGAGGCTGCAAGACCGCACGCAGGCCGCGCTCACCCTGCTCTCGTTCTCGGTGACTCCGGATTCCTCGGCCTCGTCGCTCTCGATCAGCAACGCGTCGACCGGAAATCCCAGCGTGACCCTGGGGCAGCTCGGAGCCGGTTTCACGGTGGCCGACAGCTTCCCCCTCTACATGGAGGGATACCTGGGCTACAGCCGCTACGACCCCCTCTTCGTCGCGACGAACGGCACGGAGCAGAAGCGCCTGCCGACCAAGTGGAACAGCGTGTCCGGGACGGCCGGGCTCGGCTGGGACTTCAAGATCTCCGACCACTGGGTCCTGCGCCCGATCGTGGACGTGTCGCTCGCACATCTGGGGACCGACGTCTCCATCGCGGGCCGCCTGCTCACGCACGTCGGCGGCCCGGAGATCGCCTTCCTCCAGAACGGGCGGATGAACGCCTACGGCCTCGGCGCCTCGATGATGCTCGACTACTCGATCGCCAAAGAGAGCTACGAGTGGGACGTGGAGCTCCGCTACACCTGGTTCCACCTGCAGACCTTTGACACCTCGAAGCTCGTCGAGGGGTCCAGCAACCCCATGACGCTCTCGCTGTGGACGCGCTACCGCTGGCCCACCCCTTGGACGATGTTCCGGCGCCCGGTGCGCTGGGTGCTCGAGGGGACCGCCTCCGACTACGTGGGCGACCAGCGCGGGGCCCTCGGCTTCAACCTGCTCTGCAGCACGGGCGGCGGTGTCGAGCTCGATACCACTCAGTACAGCGAGATCTGGACGCGGACGCGCTTCGTCGTCCGCTATCTGTTCGGCAGGGACGTGAGCGGTGCCTCGGCGGGAATCTCGATCAGCTTCTTCTAGCCGCGTGCTCGCGCTGGTCGTGTGCGCGCTGTCCGGCTGCATGACGTTCGCCGAGTCGGAGCCGGTGGCCGCACCGCCGACGCCGTCGCCGCAGCTCGCACCGTTCTCGGTCGCCTACCGCGTGCCTGCGTTCACCTTTGCCTTGAACGACGACGAGCCGAAGACGTCCCACGTCGACGGGATGCTCCTCGCCAAGGAGATCACCGATGCCTGGCGCGAGCGCGGGCTGATCGGGGGCGCGCAGCTCGCCGAGCCCAACGCGCCCTGGCCGGGCGACTTCTTCTACGCGCTCACCTTCAGCGGCGGCCAGCGCAACGACGACTCGGGCTTCTGGATGCAGGGCTTCAACACGCTGACGCTCTTCCTCCTGCCGTACTCGGTGACCCACCACTACGACATCCTGTGCGTCGCCGAGAACGTGCTCACCGGCAAGCAATACACGGCCACGGTTCGGGCCACGGACAAGACCTGGGTCACGCTGCCGTTCTTGCCAGCGCTGCCGTGGTATGCGCACGGGCACCGGGAGGAGATGGCGCACGTGGCCGACCGGCTGTACGAGGCGCTCGCGAGCCAGGGCGCATTCGGTCCTTGACGGCGCCGCTCGATCTGGGTTAGTCATATGACCAAGTCATACGACTAAGGAGAAGGTCGAGCCATGAGCACCAATCAGATCCCCCTGGGCGGCACCGCCGCCTCGGCCCCGGTCGCCAGCCGCGCGCTCGTGCTCGCTTACGGCCTCGTCGCCTACGCGAGCTTCGCCGCGACCTTCCTCTACCTGGTCGGCTTCGTGACCGGGCTCGGCGTCCCAAAAGCGCTCGACGACGGAGCGACCGGCTCCGGTTCCGGCGGCGCCGTCGTGGACCTCGCGCTGATCGCTCTCTTCGGCATCCAGCACACCGTGATGGCGCGCCCCGCGTTCAAGCGGGCCTGGGCGCGAGTCGTGCCAGAGCCGCTCGAGCGCAGCACGTTCATGCTGGTCTCGTGCGCCTGTCTGGCGCTGCTGTTCTGGCAGTGGCGGCCGTTCCCGCAGCTCGTCTGGGAGGCTCGCGGAGCAGCCGCGGCGGCTCTCTTCGCGCTGGCGGCGCTCGGCTGGGCGACGGCGTTCGTCTCGACGTTCCTCGTCGATCACTTCGAGCTGTTCGGCCTGCGCCAGACCTTCGGCTTCGCGGCCGGCCGCGCGTTCCGGCCGCCGGTCTTCCGGGAGCGGCTGCTCTACCGCGTCGTACGGCACCCGCTCATGCTGGGGTTCCTGGTCGCGTTCTGGGCGGCGCCGGCGATGAGCTGCGGTCACCTGCTGTTCGCCGCGGGCATGACCGGATACATCCTGCTCGGGCTCGTGGTCGAGGAGCGCACGCTCGTGGAGCTGCACGGCGATGCCTACCGCGACTACCGCCGCCGCGTGCCGAAGCTGATCCCGCGCCCCTGGCGCTCGTGACGGGGAGGCGACGTTGGAAGCAGCGACGCGACGCAGGACACCAGCCGGAGCTTCGCAGGCGCGCACGCGAGCGACCGACGCCCTGCTCGACGCCGCAGAGCGGCTGCTTGTGCAGCAGGGCTACGCGGGCATCACCAGCCGGGCGCTGGCCGGCGAGGCCGGCGTGAACAACGGCCTCGTCCACTACTACTTCGGCTCGATGGAGGAGGTGCTGGTGCAGGTGCTCGAGCGCTTCACCGAGCGCCTGATCGTCCGCCAGCGCGCGATGTACGCGGGTCCCGGCTCCTTCCTCGAGAAGTGGCGCACCGCCTGGCGCTACCAGGAGGACGATCTCCGCGCGGGCTACTCGAAGATCTGGCTCGAGCTGCAGGCGCTCGCCTGGAACCAGCCGCAGCTGCGCGCGCGCGTCGCGCGCGTCGACGGCGAGTGGCGAGCGGTGCTCAGCGAAGCGATCGGCCGCGTGCTCGAGGAGTACGGCGTCGCGGAGACGTTTCCCCCGGGCGCGGTCGTCGCGCTGGTGGCGACGTTCGCGCAGGGCTTCGCGCTCGAACGGCTGTCGGGCGTCACGAAGGGCCATGCGGAGCTCCTGGACTGGATCGACGCCTGGCTGCAGTCGCTCGAGACCCGGGCGCCCCGCAAGAAGAGCAGGAGGCAGCGATGACGGACTGGAGGCCGACCGGCACACAGAGCCGCGCCGCGCTGCCGCGCCGCGAGGGGTTCGCGGAGCAGGGCGGCGTGCGGCTGTTCTACGAGCTCTACGGCGAGGGCGAGAAGACGCTCGTGTTCGTGCCGCCCTGGGCGGTGGTCCACTCGCGCGTGTGGAAGGCGCAGATCCCGTACTTCGCGCGGCTCTGTCGCGTCATCGCCTTCGACCCGCGCGGCAACGGCCGCTCGGATCGGCCGCGGGGCGAGGCCGCCTACTCCGACTTCGAGCTCGCCCGCGACATCGGCGCGGTACTCGACGCGACGGGGACCGGGCGCGCGTCGCTCGTCGCGCTCTCGCGCGGCTGCCACCCCGCGCTGATCTTCGCTGCGAATCATCCCGAGCGGGTCGAGGCGATCGCGTTCGTCGCGCCGGCGGCCCGGATCGATCCCGCCGCGGAGCAGCGCATCGCGCTCACCGACGACGTGCTGCAGAAGACCGGCCTCCCCGACGCCGCGCTCCCGGCGGTGCTTCACTTCAACCTCGAGGCGTGGCGGCGCGACCCGGTCCACTACCGCGCTTTTCTCCACGGCTTCTTCGAGCGCTGCTTCGAAGCGCACTCCACCAAGCCGATCGAGGACGGCATCGGCTGGGGGCTCGAGACCGACCCGGAGACGCTCGCCGCGACGCACCTCGGTCCGCAGCCGTCGGCCGACGAGGTGCGCGAGCTCTGCGCGCGGATCCGCTGCCCGACCCTCGTGATCCACGACCCGGCCGACCGCATCACCGCCTTCGCGGAAGGCGTCGCCCTCGCGAAGGCGCTCGGCACGCGGCTCGAAGTGGTCGAAGGCGCAGGGCACATCGTGCCGGCGCGGAAGCCCGTGCCGGTGAACTTCGCCATCCGCGAGCTCGTCGACGAGAGCTTCGTGCGCAAGCCGCCGGTCCCGCGCAGGACCTCTCGCGGCCCGAAGCGCGCCCTGTTCGTCTCGTCGCCGATCGGGCTGGGCCACGCCCGGCGCGACGTCGCGATCGCGCGCGAGCTGCGCAAGCTCGCGCCCGAGCTCGAGATCGAGTGGCTCGCGCAGCATCCGGTCACGCGCGTGCTCGAGAGCGAGGGGGAGACCATCCATCCCGCCAGCCGGAAGCTGGCGAGCGAGTCGGCGCACATCGAGAGCGAGTCGGCCGAGCACGACCTGCACTGCTTCCAGGCGCTGCGCCGCATGGACGAGATCCTGGTGGCGAACTTCATGCTCTTCGACGAAGTCATGCGCGAGCGGCGCTGGGACCTCGCGATCGGCGACGAGGCGTGGGAGGTCGACTACTTCCTGCACGAGCACCCGGGCGAGAAGCGCGCGCCCTACGCCTGGCTCACCGACTTCGTCGGCATGCTGCCGATGCCCGAAGGCGGCGACCACGAGGCGTTCCTCACCGCCGACGTGAACGCCGAGATGATTGGCCACGTCGAGAAGCATCCCGAGGTGCGCGACCGCGCGATCTTCGTCGGCAATCCGGAAGACATCGTCCCGGAGCGCTTCGGCGCGCAGCTCCCCTGGATCCGCGAGTGGACCGAGCGCCACTACCAGTTCGCCGGCTACGTCACCGGTTTCGATCCCGCCGAGCTCGGGCCGCGCGACGCGCTGCGCCACGCACTCGGCTACCGCGAGGACGAGAAGGTCTGCCTCGTCACCGTCGGCGGCTCGGGCGTGGGACGCGCGCTCCTGGAGCGGATCATCGCGGCGCATCCCGCGGCGCGGCGGCGCGAGCCCGCGCTGCGCACGATCGTCGTGGCGGGCCCGCGCATCGACCCTGCGAGCCTGACGCGCGCCGAGGGGCTCGAAGTCGTTCCGTACGTCCACCAGCTCTACAGGCACCTCGCCGCCTGCGACATCGCGGTGGTGCAGGGCGGGCTCACGACCGCGATGGAGCTCACCGCGGCGCAGCGGCCGTTCCTCTACTTCCCGCTGCAGAACCACTTCGAGCAGAACCTGCACGTCCGGCACCGGCTCGACCGCTACGGAGCCGGGCGCCGCATGGACTACCGGGCATCCACGCCCGAAGAGATCGCCGAGGCGATCGCGGGCGAGCTCGGCCGTCCCGTCCGCTCCCGCGGCGTGGAGACGGACGGCGCACGGCGGGCAGCGGAGCGGATCGCCGAGCTCCTCTGAATTCAGAAAGCGGCGTTGTAAGAAATTTGCCCTGTTCTCTGCCGGCTCTGGCAAAATGCACCCGCGGATGTCGAAGCCATGGCCGCTGTGGATGTGTCTGATTCTGCTCGCGATTCCAACCGTCGCGAGCGCGGACGGCACCCCGTACATGATCCGCGACGTCAATCCGACCCTGAGCCCCACCGGCTCGAGCCCGACCGAGCTCACGCTGGTGGGGAGCACGCTCTACTTCGTCGCCGTCCCCTTCTCGGAGAACGAGATCTGGAAGACCGACGGCACGAGCGCGGGCACGATCCTGGTGAAGCGGCTCGGAGTCGGGGGTGCGAACAACGCGGGCTCGCTCGCCGCGCTCAACGCCACGAGCTTCGTCTTCAGCGCGAGCAACCTGAGCGGGCGCGAGCCGTGGGTGAGCAACGGCACCGCCGACGGCACGGGGAGCCTCGGCGACTTCAACCCGGGCAGCGCGGACTCGCTGATGGGCAGGTTCACCGTGATGAACGGGATCGCCTACTACTCCGGGATCGACACCAGCGGTGGGCGCGAGCTCTGGCGCACCAACGGTTCGCAGGAGGGCACGTTCCGCGTGCTCGACATCAACCCTGGGCCGGGCAACTCGAATCCGTCGGCAATGATCGTGCTGAACGGAGTGCTCTACTTCAGCGCCGACGACGGCACCCACGGCACCGAGCTGTGGCGCAGCGACGGGACCGCCGCGGGCACCTTCATGGTGAAGGACATCAACCCGAGCGGCAGCTCCGTGCCGCTGTTCCTGCCGGCCGCGATCAACGGCACGCTCTACTTCTCCGCGACCGACGGCAGCTCGGGCTTCGAGCCGTGGAAGAGCGACGGCACGGCGGCCGGCACGGTCCGCATCAGCGACGTCGCGCCCGGAGCGGCGTCGTCGTTGCCGACGGGCTTCACCGGCGTCGGCAGCACGGTCTTCTTCACCGCGAACGACGGCACCAACGGGAGCGAGCTGTGGAAGACCGACGGCACGAGCGCCGGCACGTCCATGGTCGCCAACATCGCGGCTGGCTCCGCGAGCTCGTCTCCGTCGCTGCTGGTCGCGCTGAACGGCGCGGTCTACTTCACGGCCTCGACCACCGCGGCGGGGCGCGAGCTGTGGAAGAGCGACGGCACCTCCGGCGGCACTGCCATGGTGAAGGACATCTTCCCGGGGACCGGGAGCGGCTTCGCCTCGGGCTCGGGGCTCACCGCCATCGGCAGCCGCCTGTTCTTCGGCGCCACCGACGGGAGCTCGGGCACCGAGCCGTGGACGAGCGACGGGACGAGCGCCGGCACGGTGCGTCTGCAGGACATCTTCGCCGGCTCGGGGTCATCTTCACCCGGGCCGTTTCTCGGCGTGAACAACGTGGCGTACTTCCCCGCCACCGACGACGCGATCGGCCGCGAGCTGTGGAAGAGCGACGGAACGCCGGCGGGCACAGTGCTGGTGAAGGACCTGACGACGGGAACGGCGGACTCGCTGTCCACGGCCTCCACCACCTTCGGGGCGCTCAACGGCACGGCGCTCATCGCCGCGAGCGACGGAGTGAACGGCACCGAGCTGTGGAAGAGCGACGGCACCGCTCCGAACACGACGCTGGTGAAGGACATCCACAGCGGCTCGGCCGGATCCAATCCCACGGGCTTCATGACGGCGAACAACCTGGTGTTCTTCCAGGCCGACGACGGCGTGAACGGAGCCGAGCTGTGGAAGACCGATGGCACCAACGCCGGCACCGCGCTGCTGCGCAACATCGCCTCCGGTGCGACCGCTTCGAACGCGCTGCCGATCGGCGTGCTGGGCACCACGTTGCTCTTCACCGCGAACGACGGCTCCGGCAACGGCTCCACCTTGTGGAAGAGCAACGGCACGAGCGGCGGAACGAGCGAGATCAGCAACGCCGTGGTGCCGTTCACGTCGGGCGTGGTGCTGAACGGCTTCTTCTACTTCCTCGGCGCCGATCCGAACGACGGCGGCGAGCTGTGGCGGACCAACGGCTCGAGCGCGTCGCGCATCGTCGACCTCAACCCGGGCGTCGGCAACGGCTTCAGCATGGGCGCGTCGATCGCGGTTGTGAACGGCGCGATCCTGTTCGCGGGCGACAACGGGAGCGGGAACGAGCTCTACCGCAGCGACGGTACCAGCTCGGGCACGACTGTGGTGGCGAACATCAACCCGAATGGAGACTCGTCCCCGCAGAGCTTCGCCGTGGCGAACGGCGTGCTGTTCTTCAGCGCCGACGACGGGAACTCCGGCCCCGAGCTGTGGAAGAGCGACGGCACCACGGCAGCCACCGTGATGGTGAAGGACATCCAGCCTGGGTCGGTCGGAAGCGCGCCGAGCCAGATGACGGCGCTCGGCTCGAAGGTGCTGTTCACCGCGAACGATGGAGTCACCGGAGTCGAGCTGTGGGTGAGCGACGGGACCGCGGGTGGAACGAATCTGGTGCGCGAGTTCGCGCCGGGGCCGGCGAGCTCCTCGCCCCAGCTGCTCGCGTCGGCCAACGGCGGCGTCTACTTCACCGTGAACGACGGAGTCACCGGCACCGAGCTGTGGAAGACGGACGGAACCGCCGCCGGGACCCTCCAGGTGCGCGACATCGCGCCGGGGATCGGCTCGTCGTCACCGGCGCTGATGGTTCCGGTCGGCACCAACCTGCTCTTCGGGGCGTCGACCGAGGCCCAGGGGATGGAGCCCTGGCTGCTGCCGCCCGCGCCGCTGCCCGACAGCGACGGCGACGGCCTCAGCGACGCGGAGGAGGAGGGCCTGGGCACGGACCCGCACAACCCCGACACCGACGGCGACGGGCTCCCCGACGGCTTCGAGGTGAACACACTCCACACCAATCCACTGGCGGTCGACACGGACGGCGACGGCTTCAGCGACTTCGCCGAAGTCGCCGCGGGCTCGGATCCGCTCGAGCCCACCTCCGTGCCGCCCTCGATGCCGATCCCGGCGCTGCCCGGCGTCGCCGGACTCGTGCTCGGCGGCCTGCTGCTCGGGACTGCTCTGGCGAAGCAGGCGTTCAGAGCGCGCTGAGGAACGCCACCAGGTCGTTCATCTGCGCCAGCGTGAGCCCGATGTGGAAGCGCTGGTCGTAGAACTTCACCACCGTCATGAGGTCCTTGGCGGAGCCGTTGTGGAAGTACGGCGCCCGACCGGCGAGGCCGCGCAACATCGGCCCCTTCGTCTTGCCGATGTCGACCCAGTGGCCGCTGATCAAGGCCCTGCCCGGATCGGTCACCTGCACCGTCGCGCCGGTCATGGAGTTCTGGAGCGTGTAGACCGGCAGATTCCCGACATCGAGCAGCGCGTTCGCCGAGCCGTCGTTGTTCGTGGGCTGGGCCATGGTCACGCCGATGTTGATGGGCAGCGAGCTCGAGTGGTTCCCGACGTCCGGGTTGTTGTGGCAGACGGCGCACCCGCCGACGAGGTCCTGGCCCGCGAGCGGATCATTCGGGTTGTACAGCGGATCGTCCGCTGCGCTGTTCAGCCCGGGCACGTCGTGGATCGTGAACGTGGTGTGGTTGAACAGCGCCTCGCCGCGGCCGACCGCCTGCTCGCCACGGGTGAGGGACGGGTAGCGCGCGCTCGTCGGCTCCCAGGCCGCGAACACGTGGAAGCTCGCGGGGCTGAAGCCGGGCTTCAGCGGATCGTTCACCCCGATGAAGAACGCGGGCGCCACGGTGTCCTCGAGGTAGTCTGCGCCGCCCTTCGCTCCGTCGGCGGTCAGCACGGCGAAGAACCGCCGCAGCGGCCGAACGAGCAGAAGCTGCGCGGTGTAGAGGTGCGTCTCGAAGGCCACGATGTCCGACTGCGCCTGCGATCCCGCGATCGAGGCACCCTGCGCGTGTCCCGTCGTCGCGCCGTTCGCCTGGTCGGCGAGGTCGAAGAGCAGCGGGCCGGTACTCTGCGCTCCCGGCTGGGTCGTGAGCGGCTGCAGGGTCTCGCGCCCGTCCCACATGATCGCGGACTCGAAGATCAGGTTGGCCGAGGGCAACGGCCGGCGAAAGAGGAACAGCTGCCCCAGCACGCCCGCGGAGCCGGGCGGGATCGAACACCCCTTGGGATTCGTTGTCGACGCCAGTGCGAAGTTCGCGTTGCCGGGAATGGCGATCTGCACGCGGATCAAGCCGTAGTTCAGCACCTCGGACGAGAGTGCGCTGTCGGCTTGCTGAGCCGGGCTCGCGGGCGGACAGTCCGAGCCGTCGTTCGGGGTGAAGAGCGGGTCACTCGGTGCGAGCGCGCGAGCGTGCTCGGGGGTGAAGGTCCAGGCATTCGCCTCGACGTGGCAGCTGCCGCAGGTCCGCCCGTTCGTCCCCAGGTTCGCGAAGAACCCGTTCGTGCTTCCCGTTCCGAAGCCGTTGGTCGACAGGCTGCTCAGAATGCCCGAGCGATCGAGCTTGAAGTGAACGTCGTCGGCGTGAACGGCCAGAGCTGGAAGCACGAAAGCAGACGCAGCGATCAACAGCCACCTGTGAGCCATCTCAGCCTCCCCCGATTGCCGATCTGCGGTCGGCAATCCGCGGCGCTAATTTTTCGAGCGGTGCGGCCGGCGCTCTAGCGATCCTCCCAGAGATACGGCCGAGTATGCTCCCCGGTACTTGAAGAGGTCCAGCGCTAAGTTCGGCGGGACACGAGGGAGTTCGAGATGCGCGTCCGAGGCCTGCTGCTCCTGCTCGGCCTGATCTCGCTGGCGGCGAACACGCTGAACGAGATCGACGCGACCAAGGTGTACTGCGCGCAGTTCAGGGAGCTCGGAGGGAACCGGCAGAACCGGATCCTGGCCTTCCTTCAGGGCTACGCGCACCGCGAGATCCCCGACGACCAGGTCGGCAGCGTCCCGATCGCGGCGGGACTGCCGCGGCTGCTCGACGCGTGCCTGCACGATCCGACCGCGTCGGTGTGGGCGAAGGTTCAGCAGGTCGCGCCGGGGAAGAACACCGGGGACCGGCGCGAGGCGGGATTCACTCGGCCGCCCACCGAGCTCACCTGCCAGTCCTACCTGAAGCTGAACCGCGACAACCGGCGCTGGACCGTCTACTGGCTGGACGGCTTCAGCCGCAAGCCGGATCCGACCGACGTGAACCAGGGCGTGGTGGCGCTGAAACGCAACGCGGAGGACTTCGCCGCCTCGGTCTGCACCAAGCGAGACCAGCGCCTGTGGTGGGCGATCCAGGGATCCGCGCGCTCCGTCGATCCGGCGCAAGCGAGCGAGTAGAGCCGAGGAAGGTGACCGAGCCCGAGTCACATGCCTCGTGAGTCCCGTGCAGCCGTTTGGTGCGAGTCGTTCGTCAGCGCCGCGCTGATCGGCCTCTGCTTCGCGACGCTCACCGTCTGGAGCTGGCGCAAGTGGGCAGACGTGTTGGTCGACTTCGGCCAGCAGCTCTACATCCCCTGGCGCCTGGCCCACGGAGAGCGCCTCTATCGCGACATCGCGCTGATGCACGGACCGCTGTCGCAGCACCTGAACGCCCTGCTGTTCTGGCTGTTCGGCGCGTCGTTCACGGTGCTGATCGCCGCGAACCTCGCCGTGCTCGCAGCCATCACCGCGCTCGTCTACCGCGTCTTCCGGCACGCCGCAGACCGCTGGACCGCGACGGCCGTCTGCATCTGGTTCCTCTGCATCTTCGGCTTCTCGCAGTATCTGCGGACCGGGAACTACAACTTCGTGGCGCCGTACACGCACGAATCGTCGCACGGCATGCTGCTCGTGATCGGCCTGGTGTGGGCGGCGAGCCGCTGGGTGGCCACCCGCCGCCGTCGCGACGGGGTCGCGGCCGCCCTGTGCTTCGGCCTCGCACTGCTGACCAAGGTCGACGTGTCACTCGCCGCGGTCGCCGTCGCCGCGGCTGCGGTCGGTATCGCGTGGGCGACTCGCGAGCCGGGCGGAGCGCCTGGCTGGAGCGACGGCCTGGCGTTCGCCGCCGTCGCGCTCGCTCCGTTCCTCGTCTTCGTCGCCTGGTTCAGCACGTATCTCGGGCCGGCTGCCGCGTTCGCGGCGGCGGGGACCGGCTTCTCGCCCGTCGCTCGCGACGCGGCGAGCAATCCGCTCTACCTCCGTGTGTTCGGCTTCGACGACGCCGTCGGCAACGGCGTGCGGATGCTGGAGGTCGCGGGCGCGATCGCGCTCGCCGTGAGCGCGGCCGCGCTCGTCGACCTCGTGATCGCGCGCACGCTGAAGCGAGCCGCCGCAGCCGCCGCGGTCGTGCTGGGCATCGCAACGGCCGGCGTGCTGTGGCTCGAGCTGCCGAGGGTTCCGTGGAACGAGACGGCGCGGGCGCTTCCCGTGACGAGCGCCATCGCACTGGGGTGGTCGGCCGTCGAGCTCTGGCGCGGCCGCGCCGACCGCGACCGCCGCGCGCAGCCGACGGCGATGGTGCTGTGGTCCGTGCTCGCGCTCGCGCTGCTCGCGAAGATGGTCTTGAACGCGCGCTTCGACCAGTTCGGCTTCTATCTCGCGATGCCGGCGGCCACACTGCTGGCCGTCGGCCTGTCGTCGTGGATCCCGCGAGCGCTTCGCGCGCGTTTCGGCGGCGGCCCGGTCTTTCGCGCAGTGGCGCTGGCCGGGCTTGCCGCAGTCGCGGCGTTCCATCTCTACGAGTCGGAGTTCATCTACCGGCTGAAGACCTTTCCGCTGGGGCAGGGCGGCAACACGATGCTGACGTGGGGCAGTCCGCAGCTTCCGCAGCTGGGGCCGGTGATGGCAGAGACACTGAAGTGGATCGACTTGAACACTCCGCCGGATGCGACCTTCGCACCGTTGCCCGAAGGTATCACGCTCGACTACCTGGCTCGCCGGCGGACGACGCTGCCGGTCGTCAACTTCATGATGACCGAGGAGATCCTCTTCGGCGAAGCCATGATGCTCGAGGCGTTCGCGCGCCAGCCGCCCGACTACGTGCTGCTCGTGCAGCGAGACACGGAGGAGTTCGGGGTCGGCGCGTTCGGCCTGGATCCCCGCTACGGCGAGCGCATCATGGCCTGGGTGTGGCCCCGCTACGAGCCGGTCGCGCTCTTCGGCAGCGACCCGTACGCGCGGGCCGGATTCGGGATCAAGATCCTGAAGCGGCGGCGGTCTCCGTGACCGGCGGAAGATGGCCGAGCAGACCCTGCTTCGCGAGCGCCTCCGCGACCTCGTACGCTGCCCCGTACCCTGGCAAGAAAGTCACGCCTGGCCCCGGGTGACAAGAGGCGCCGCAGAGATAGAGCCCGGGAATCGGCGTCGCGTGCGCCGAGCCCGGCACGAGCAGGCGGCCGCCGATCATCTGCTCGGGGTGGATCAGGCCGTGCGTGAAGTCGCCGTTCGTCGCGCCCTGCATCACGGCGAAGTGGTCTGAAGAGAACACGGCGCGCTCGACGATGCACTCGCGCAGATCGGGCAGGAACTCGGACAGCCGGTCGACGATGCGCTCGGCCATCTCGTCGCGCAGCTTGCCGCGCTCCTCGCGCGGAGCGTCGCACGGGAAGAAGAAGCCGTAGGTCGTGGCGACATGGAAGCCGGACGGGGCGAGGCTCGGGTCCATCACGGTGGGAATCTGCATTCCGATCGCCGGGTGCTCGGGCAGCTCGCCGCGGCGGCACGCTTCGAAGCTCGCCTGCTGGAGCTCGGGATCCGGGACGATGGTGGTGTTGAAGCGCGTGCGCGGATCCGCGTTCAAGTGCTCGAACGGCGGACCGTGCTTCGGCAGCCGCGAGAGCTTGAACAAGAGGTGCATGTAGGCGCCGCGGTGCTCGATCTTCTCCACGCGCGCGATCGTGTCCGCGTCGAGCCGCTCGCGGCCGACCAGGCCGAAGAGCGTCGCCGGCTTGTCGAGGTTCGAGACCACGGCGCGCGCCGCGATGCGCGTCCCGTCGCGTAGCTCGACGCCGCACGCGCGCCCGTCCTCGACCAGGATCCGGCGCACCGCCGTGCGCAGGCGCAGCTCGCCGCCCTTCTCGGTGATCGAGCGGCAGAGCGCCTCCGAGAGCGCGCCCATGCCGCCCTTCACCCGGCGCATCAGCCCGCCGCCTTCGCCCTGCGCGAAGGTGTAGACCAGGCAGAGCGCGCTGCCCGGCGTGAACGGGCCCTTGTAGGTCGACTGGACCGCCGCGAAGGCCACCAGCGCGCGCAGCGTGCGGTGGCGCTCGCGGTCGGGGAGGAAGCGGTCGACGAGGTCCATCGCACTGCCGCCGAACGCGAGCTCGCTCTGTCTGCGCCGGCGCGCGTTCGGCGCGCGCGCGAGGAGCTCCTCGAGCGTCGGCGGCACGCTGCGCGGCGTGAACCGGTCCATCAAGCTCGCCGGGTACTTGCAGAAGGCCATCAGCCGCACGAAGCCGAGCATCGCCCCGACGCCGAAGTGCCGCAGCACGTACAGCGCCATGCGCAGCGGATTGGCGTAGAACACCGCCGGCGGTGACTCCCTCGAGTTCAAGTTCACCGCCATGATCGGGAGCTCGATCGTCTCGACCCCGTAGCGCGCGAGCTCGAGCTCTTCCGCGACGCTCTTCGCCAGCGGGAAGAGCAGGCTCGCGCCCACGTCGTTCCTGCAGCCCGAGAGGATCTCGCGCGTCCCGGCCATGCCGCCGACGTAGCCGTTCTTCTCGAGGCAGAGCACGCGCAGGCCCCGCTTCGCCAGCAGCGCCGCGGCCGCGAGCCCGTTGTGGCCCGCGCCCACGACGATCACGTCCCAGCTCCCCGTCGAGCTCATGCCGGCCGCTCGTTCCAGCGCAGCTGCCGCTCCTGCGCCGCGAGGTAGAGCCCGATCGCGAAGGCGAAGCTGGTGAAGAGGCTGATCACGAAGTAGATCCACGGCTGCCGCATCCCGCGACGCCGGCCGTCGACGATGGTCCAGAGCGGAAACAGCACGACGTTCGCGATGATCGCATCCTGGGCCATCGAGCCGCCGGCCGGGGTGTCGAACAGCTGCCTGGTGTAGTGCACCCAGCTCGCCTGCTCCGGATAGGCGAACACGTACTTCTGGTTGAAGTACCAGCCGATGCAGACCGAGACGACCGCGGTCGCGTAGTAGACGGCTTCGAGCAGGGTCGTCTGCGAGCCCTTCCAGTCGCGCCGGTAGAGATGCGCGTTCGCGTAGAAGAAGAAGAGCACCGTGACTGCGCCCGCCACTGCATGGAGCAGAAGCGAGGTCACGGCGCCAGCCTCGAAAGTCCTCGCCTCGTCGAGCTGACTCTGGCATGCTGAGTGTCACGCGAGCGGGGAGTCATCATGTCCACTCGGAGCATCTCGATCGCTGCCCGGTCGCTGTGTCTGATTGTAATTTTTTCGCGGAGCGCTTTCGCTTCCACTTACGCTCTCACTCCAGTGCTGTCATGGACGGACGCCGAAGCCTACGCGAACTCGCTCGGCGGGCATCTGGTCGCGATCAACAGTCAGGCGGAGCAGAACCTGCTCGTCTCGATGTTCGGCGGCACTGAGTACTTCTGGATCGGGCTCACCGACCAACAGGTCGAAGGCCTGTTCATGTGGACCAATGGCGACCCGGTCACCTACACCCACTGGGACCCGGGCGAGCCGAACAACGGGGGCGGCAGCGGGGAGGACTACGTCCTGATGAACTGGATCGCCCCCGGCAAGTGGAACGACGGGACGAACAACAATCCGCCGCTGCGCGGGATCATGGAGTTCGCGCCCGAGCCGCCCGGGAGCGCGATCCCGGCGCTCGCCAGCCTGGCGCTCGTCTCGGTTCGGGCTCTGCTCGGGTCGACTCGGGATCACTGACCTTCCAGGCGGCATCATGCCAGGCCTCGGCGCCCTCGAGGCGCGCGCCGGGGTAGGATACGGCTCTGCGCGAACGGCGGGGGCGCGGCGATGAAGGTCGGCTACATCTGCTCGAACACGTACACGGACCGCCGCGCGTGGACCAGCTTCACGCCCGCGCGGGGCCTCTACGACGCGGCCCTGGGCCAGCAGGCGCTGGCCGAAGCACTGGAGCAGGCGCGCGCCGCCGATGCGCTCGGCTTCGACTACCTCACGGTCTCGGAGCACCACGCCACACCGCTAATGTGCACTCCGAATGCCTCGATCATGGCGGGCGCGTTGACGCAGATCGCCCGCAGCGCGGCGCTCGCCTGGCTCGGACCGATCGTCTCGATCAACAACCCCGTCCGCGTCGCGGAGGAGATCGCGATGCTCGATCAGATGACCGGCGGGCGTCTGGTCGTGTTCCTGCTGCGCGGCACCCCGAACGAGCTCGGCGTCTACAACAACATCGATCCCTCGCAGAGCAAGGCCATCACGCAGGAGGCGTCGCTGCTGATCCGCAAGGCACTCACCGACACCGAGCCCTTCGCGTGGAAGGGCGAGCACTTCGATTTTCCCCGCGTGTCCGTGTGGCCCGGGCCCACCCAGCAGCCGCATCCACCGCTCTACGCGTCCGGCATGAGTCGCGACTCCGTCCTCTTCGCGGCGCGCAACCGCTTCCGGCTGGCCATCTCGTTCTACCCCCGGCCGATGGTCGCGGAGCTCACCGGGCTCTACCGCGACGAGTGCGCTCTCGCGGGGTGGACGCCGTCGGGTGACGACGTCCTCTACCGCGCGTTCATCTCGGTCGGCGAGACCGACGCGGAGGCGGCGGAGCTCGGCGCGCGCTTCATGCCCCGGGCGGAGCCCGCGTCCAAGCCGAATCCCGACGTGGGTCCTGGCTTCGGTGCCATGCAGTTCTGCGGGAGCCCCGACAAGGTGGTGGGCCAGATCGAGGAGTTCCAGCGCGCGACGGGGGCGGGAGTCCTCGACCTCGCCTTCGGAGCCGGCGGCATCGGTCAGCAGGCCACGCTCAGGTCGCTGCGCCGCTTCGCGGAACGCGTCCTCCCGAAGATCCGCCAGCTCTGAGGACCAGCCATGGGCCGCTACGCCAGCGCCTTCGGACCCGACCGGCCGGAAGCCACCTACGTGGCGCACGCCTTTCCCGAGCGCCTGTGCGATACCGGCGAGGCGACGCTGAACTATGCGGTCGCCGGTGCAGCAGACAAACCCGCGCTCCTGCTCGTGCCGGGCCAGACCGAGTCGTGGTGGGGGTACGAGCGCGCGCTGCCGCTGCTGGCGGAGCACTTCCAGGCGTTCGCCGTCGATCTGCGCGGTCAGGGGCGCTCCACGCGCACTCCCGGCCGCTACACGCTCGACAACATGGGCAACGACCTGGTGCGCTTCATCGACGCGGCGATCGGCCGGCCCGCGATCGTGAGCGGGCTGTCTTCGGGCGGCGTGCTGTCCGCGTGGCTGTCCGCGTACGCGCGGCCCGGCCAGATCCGCGGCGCCTGCTACGAGGACCCGCCGCTGTTCTCGTCCGAGCTCGACACCTCGTGCGGTCCGTCGATCCACCAGGCGATCGGGCCGATCTTCGCGCTGTGGAACAAATATCTCGGCGACCAGTGGAGCATCGGCGACTGGGAGGGCATGGTCGCCGCGGCGCCGCGCGAGGTGCCCGCGCGCTTCCAGCCGCTGTTGCAGATGCTGCTGGCACCCGAGCCCCCGCAGAACCTCCGGGAGTACGACCCGGAGTGGGGGCGCGCCTTCGCCACCGGCACGGTGGCGGCGAGCTGCGACCACGAGCGGATGCTTTCGAGCGTCAAGGTGCCCGTGCTGCTCACTCACCACTTCCGCGTGGTCGATGCCGCGAGCGGGTCGCTGATGGGCGCGCTGGCCGACGTGCAGGCCGCGCGCGTGCGCGAGCTCGTCGCGGCCG
>Ga0306920_100001297_pt1 | contig 30900 bp, 30 predicted proteins | sample flu12Cox44000170_FD_204666 | JGI IMG/M metagenome (GOLD analysis project Ga0306920, IMG submission 204666) | Lab enrichment of tropical soil microbial communities from Luquillo Experimental Forest, Puerto Rico - flux4day.12C.oxic.44.000.170 (v2)... | ecosystem: Environmental > Terrestrial >... | reverse complement strand
TAAAGAACGGAATGGTCTTGTAAAGCGGGTCGGTCGATTCCTGCCAGCCGAAGGCATCGGTATTCCACATAGTAAACGCGCGGTTGCGACGGTTCATCGGCCCGGCTTTGTCGCCGAGGCCGTAGTAGCCTTCTTCCTCAGGCATGCGCTTCCAAACGCGTACGCGCCCGTCATGGAAGCCCATCGGCCGGTCCGGCGCATCCGCCACCAGCACGTCGCCGGTGTCGCGAAGAAAATCGATCAGCAGGGGCGACTTGCGAACGCGCGCGACGATGTTGCCCGCCGTGAGGCGCACTTCATCTTTGGTGTCGTCCACTCTTACCGCCGGCGCTTGCGGAGTTTCGACTACCGCCCACGAAAAATCCTTGGGAAACGTTCCGTTCGGCGCCACGCGAACTCGGAACACTCCTTCGCGAAATACCGTCAAGCGTACTTTGGCTTTGCCGCTGGTCAGCTCCAGGCCGTCGGGAAGCTTCTCCACTTTCTGTACGGCGCCCATGTGCTGCCAGCCTTGCGCCACCAGCGCAAGCGGCGCGAGCCACATGAAGGCCGCAGTCAGCAGCGAACGTTTGAACATCCCTGGCATTGGTTCCTCCGGAGATTTGGTTTGCGGCGCGGCTCAAGCCATGAGCCAGTGTTCGAAGAGCGCTGTAGCCCGCGCGCCCTCCATGCGGCGCCGCACGGCATCCATCACACGGCAGCGCAGATTTCGGCTGGTGCCATAGAAACCGAGCCAGTAAGGCAGGTGAATTTCGCCCGGCAGGCGCTCGATTTCCAGCTGCACGGCACGCACTTTGAAGAAGCCGTGCTGAAAAATAAGCCGCAGCACTTTTTCGCGCAGCAACTGTTGGGCATGATCAGGCGACAGGCGCGCCACCGGGCGGTTTCGTGTTGCTATGAGCATCGTCTCTCCATCGCCAGGCGGAGCGCCGAATTCGAATAAATCGAGCGAACCGTCCACCGCGTCCAGCGCAAAAATGTGCGAGCGAGTCGATGCTCCCAGGCGGTAGCGCACGCGGTAGAGATGGAACGGAATGTAGGCTTCGGCGATTCGCTGTAACTTCCCGCCGCGCAGCCTGCACAGGATGAAAGCGACGCTGGGGGCATGAAACGTTCGCAGCGCTTCGTCGCGCGTTACATTCGGCCGCAAGCTTCTGATGGACGTCGTCTCCATGGCGTTACTCAGCACTCCGCGCTCTAACGGAAGTAGACCCACAAGCTGATTACCGCCGCCAGCAAAGCCAGCGTGAGCGCTACGTTGATGGCGTGTTCGGTGCGCGTCTCTTTGGCAAGGTGCGGCGCTAAAACATCGGTGGAGTCGAGCTTGTCGTCCACCGTGGCAAAGGTCAGTCCCGCCAGCTTCTTGCGGTCTGGCGCCGGGTACATCAAGCTGACGCCGACCAGAACCGCGGTGCACACCACGAACATAAAAATGGCGTAGTGCAGAAAGTTCATGTCCACCAGCCAGCGGATGAAGGCCGATTGGTAGTGGCGCGATTTGTCGAGGACTTCAAACACGAAGCGTACGGCCCCCAGTACGAAGCCCGTGAGCAGCGAACTGATGGCGCCCTGTCCGTTCGCGCGCGTCCACAAGATTCCGAAGATGAAGCACACGGCGATGGGCGGGCTGATGTAGGCCTGCACGCTCTGCAGATAGATGTAGAGCTGAGCGCTGAGCAGGTGAATGAACGGCACCCACAACAGTCCGAGCAGGACCATAGCGCCTGTCGCGATGCGGCCAAAATTCACGAGTTGCGCTTCGGAGGCATTCGGCCGCAGCTTCTTGTAAAAATCCAGCGTCACCAATGTCGAAGCGGAATTGAACACCGAGCTCATCGCGCCCATAACCGCAGCCAGCAGCGCGGCCATCACCAGGCCCACCAGGCCGACCGGCAAAAGGTTGAGCACCAGCGTGGGGTAGGCGAAGTCCGGCTTAGTCACCTGCTCGGGATAGAGCGCATAGGCGATGATGCCGGGCAGCACCAGCATGAACACCGGCAGGATCTTCAGGAAGCCGGCGAATATCGTTCCCGCTTTGGCGTGGCCCTCATCCCGCGCCGACAACACGCGCTGCACGATCACCTGGTCGGTGCACCAATACCAGATGCCCAGAATCGGCGCGCCGAAGAAAATTCCGGTCCAGGGAAACTGCGCGTCGGAGGCCGGTTTGATCATGTGAAAGTAGCTCGGTGGCACCATGGCGCGCAGGTGCGCGAAGCCGCCGACCTTATCCAGTCCGATCACCGTCAGCGCTACAGCGCCGGTAATCAAGATCAGCGTCTGTACGGTGTCGGTATAGATCACCGCAGCCAGACCGCCGGCGATGGTGTACACGCCCGTCGCGATGACCAGCACCACAGCCGTTTTCCAGAGCGACCAGCCCGCCACTCGCTCCAGCACCACGCTTGCCGCATACAACTGCACCGAAATCTTCGTAAAGATGTAGGCGATAATGGAGATGCCCGCCAGATACACGGCGCATTGCCGGCTGAAGCGCCGCTCGAGAAATTGCGGCATGGTGAAAACGTTGGAGCGCAGATAAAAGGGCACGAAGACCCAACCGAGAATCAGCAGAATCAGGCAGGCCAGCCATTCGAAATGGCCGACCGCCAGCCCCGACGAAGCGCCCGTTCCGGATAGTCCTATGAAGTGTTCCGTGGAGATGTTCGAGACAAACAGCGAAGCGCCCACGAAGAACCAGCCAATGTCGCGGCTCGCCAGAAAGTAATCTTCCGAAGTTCGTTCTTTGCGCGAAAAATAGAATCCGATGCCGAATACGATGACGAAGTACACGGCAATGATGGCGATATCGATGGCAGCCAGCGCCCTATGTGCCGTAGTTGTCGCAGTAGCCGAACCGGTCTGACCCATGAAAGCTGCGAAGAGCATTCATGCCTCCCTCTGGTTGTTAGCTGGCGCGCAGGATACCGAGCGCCGTTGCGGGCCGTTACGCAGGTGAAGCGCCCCAGGTTCGCTTCACCAGCCGTCGCCAGGCAAAGCCGGCTGGCCGCTCCAGCGTTCTTAACGCTAAAGACAAAACAATCCTGCGGAGTGTATACCAGCCCACCAAACCGCTCAATGCGGAATCTTCCGGCCGTGGTGGCGGCCAGCTTCCCGGCGGCACGCCAGCGGTTTGCCCTCGCCGGCAAAACCGGGTAGAAAGGAAATGGTCACGAGGAAAGCAAGCATGCGCAAATGGATCCGGGCACTTTTTCTCCTGGGAACGGTGGCTATGGCCGGCGAAAAAACGATCTACGATTTCACGATGAATTCGATCGACGGCGAATCGACGCCCCTCTCACGGTATCGCGGAAAGGTCGTGCTGCTGGTCAATGTCGCCAGCCGCTGCGGATTCACGCCGCAGTACGCCGCGCTCGAAAAAGTCTATGAAAAATACCAAAGCCGCGGCTTGGTGATCCTGGGCTTCCCCGCCAACAATTTTGGCGGCCAGGAGCCCGGCAGCAACCAGGAAATCAAGACGTTCTGCTCGACCAAATACAACGTCACGTTTCCCATGATGGCCAAAGTCTCGGTAAAAGGCGACGACCAGACGCCGTTGTACCAATTCCTGACCGACAAGTCCGCCAACCCGCAGACCGGCGGTGAAATTCGGTGGAACTTCACGAAGTTCCTGATCGGCCCCTCCGGCCGCCCGGATGCCCGGTTTGAGCCGAACGTCAGTCCCGACGATCCGCGGGTCACCGCCGCGATCGAAAACGAGCTTGGCTCACTGAAGAACTAGCTTGCCGCCTCACCCGGGCTATGCGGACAGGATTGGCCTTCTATGGCGCTGGTTGAATTGCGCAACGTCGTTAAGGATTACGATACCGACGGACAAAAGGTCCGCGCCCTCGATGGAATTTCCCTTTCCGTAGGCGCGGGAGAGTTGGTCGCCTTAGTCGGCCGCAGCGGCTGCGGCAAGTCCACGCTCCTGAATCTCGCGGGCGCCATGGATTTTGCGAGCAGCGGCGAGGTTAGAATCGACGGGCAAACGAGCTCCGCCGCAAGCGAGGGGGCGCTAACCCGGCTTCGCCGCGAGAAAGTGGGCTTTGTCTTTCAGTCTTTCCAGCTGCTTCACACTTTGTCCGCCGTTGAAAACGTTGAGCTTCCGCTCTTGCTCTCCCGGCGAAATCGGGCCCGCGAACTAGCGCTCGAACGCATGGGCGACGTGGGTCTTGACGGGCTGGAAAATCGCCTGCCGCACCAGCTTTCCGGCGGCCAGATGCAGCGCGTGGCGATCGCCCGCGCGCTGGTTCATTCCCCCAAGGTCCTGCTCGCCGACGAGCCCACCGGCAATCTCGACAACACCACGGGTTCTCAGATTCTCGACCTTCTCCTGTGCCTCACACGCGAGCGGAATACGGCGACGCTAATGGCCACTCACAGTGTGGAGGCCGCCGGCATCGCGGATGTCGTGATCACGCTGCGTGACGGCAGGATGGTTGACGTGAAACACAAATGAATGCGCAACTCTTGGCGTCCCTTACGGGCGCACCTCGATGCTGCCAAGCCTAAACCTCTTCTGGCGCCTCATGATCAGGCCGCTAAACCGCGAACCGGTGCGGACTGTACTCACTATCCTGGCCGTTTCACTCGGCGTCGCCGTGGTCCTGGCGATGGATTTGGCGGGCGATGCGGCCACTGGCTCGTTTCATTCTTCTCTTGAAACTCTATCCGGCCGACAGGATTTTGAACTGACCGCCATCGGAGGCGTCCCGGAAGAGCTCGTCGGCAAACTTTCGTTGTTGCCTCACGACTGGCAAATCACTCCGCGGATCGAGGGTTTGGTCGTACTGTCCGGTTCCAACCGAGCCCTGCCCCTGGTCGGGATCGATCTGATTGGGGCGGGAAACCGACTCGGCGGCGAACCAGCCGCACCGCTGGCATTAGGCCCGTCCGAATTCTCCTTGCAAGATCTCGCGCAACCGGATTCGGTGTGGGTCGGCCGAAGTCTCGGGAAGCGCGCCGGTGACGTCGTGCAACTCCTGGTCAACGACCGCTCCTTTTCGGCCACGGTGCGCGGCACCTATCCCGACAGCGGGCAGGCCGCCCTCATTATGGACATCGCCGCGGCGCAGTCGGCCCTCAGGCGAAAAGGTTTCGTGGATCGCATCCTGATAAGGCTTCCCAAAGATTCCTCCGCTTCGCTTGCGGAGTGGCGGCAGCGCATCGAACAAGCCCTTCCGGCAACAGTTCAGCTTCGCGCCGCTGGTGCCTCTACCGAGGAGAACCGCCGCATGCTCGGCGCCTTCCGCTGGAACCTGCGGCTTTTGAGCTACATCGCGCTGGTCGTCGGCGCCTTTCTTATTTACAACACCATTTCGGTCTCGGTTGTGCGTCGTCGCGCCGAAATCGGCGTCGTTCGCGCCCTAGGCGCAAGCCGGGCGCAGGTGCTGAGTGCATTTCTCCTGGAAGCGGCCTTCGTCGGCATCTCCGGCTCGTTGCTGGGAATTCCCGTTGGGCGTCTCATCGCTTCCTTTGCCGTAAAGCTGATGGGCGCGACGGTCAATTCGCTCTACGTCAGCAGCCGCCCGGGAGAAATCTCCTTGGGCAGCTGGTCTATTTTTTTCACCTTGTTGGCCGGCCTGACCATCACGTTGCTTTCCGCCTGGGCGCCGGCTCGCGAAGCCGCCAAGGTGCCTCCGGTTGAAGCCATGGCTCGCGCCCGCCGCGAATTTGAGATTCGCGTCAGCAGGAAATCCGCCCTTGCCGCTGCGGGCATCTTTGCCGCGGCGGCCGCCGCAGTTTCACGGCTTCCGCCCGTGGGCGGCAAACCGGTCTTTGGATACTGTGCCGCTCTGCTCGCCGTCGCTGCCGGCGTCTTCGCGATTCCGATCGCCACCGACCTGGCAATGCGGTTCTCCTCCCGTGTTCTCCCGAAACTCTTACGGGTGGAAGCGCTGCTGGCTTCGCGCAGCCTGTCCGGCTCGCTGCGCCGCACGTCGGTGCTGGTCGCGGCGCTCTCGACGGCAGTCTCGATGACCACTGCCGTCGCCATCATGGTCGGCAGTTTTCGCCAGACCGTCATCGCCTGGATGAATTCGGAGCTTCCCGCGGATTTGTATCTCCGTCCGGCTGGAAATCCTGCAACCGATCAGCACCCGGTCATCTCGCCCGATTTTGCCGATGGCCTCAAAACGCTGCCGGGCGTCCGCGCGGTCCAGCGCCTGCGTGCTTACGAGATCAGCTACCAAGACATGCCCGCGACCCTGGGGGCCATAGATCTCTCCGACCCAGAAATCGAGCACTCGTCCGACTTCTTGTCTGGTCGCACGGCGGCTGAGGTTCTGCCCGAGCTTCGCGGCGTCAACGCCGCCATCGTCAGCGAACCCTTCAGCTACAAGCATCACATCCGCCGCGGCGACTCCATTCACCTCGATCTCGGCGACTCCTCCGCGGCTTTCCGCGTGGCCGACGTTTACTACGACTACTCGAGCGAACGCGGCGCGATTCTCATCGACCGCCAGGTAATGCTGCACTTTCTTCCCGATCGGGCGCCCTCCAACATCGCTGTCTTTGTTTCGCCGGGCGTCAATCGGGCCACCGTGCGACGAGAAATTGAGGACCGAGCGGCGGCCTCCGGCGCTCACGTCCTGGTTTTCGCCAACACCGATCTTCGCCGGCAAGCGGTTGAAATCTTCGACCGGACGTTCGCCATCACTTACGCGCTCGAAGCCATCGCCGTGTTGGTAGCCATCATGGGCGTTGCGGGAGCGCTTCTTGCGCTGATCATCGATCGCCGCCGCGAACTGGGTCTGCTTCGTTATCTCGGTGCTTCAAGCGCCCAGCTCCGCAAATTGATTCTCACCGAGGCCGGCTTGCTCGGCCTGCTTGCGAACTTTTCCGGAATGCTGCAGGGAATTCTGCTTTCGCTCATCCTCATCTTCATCATCAACAAGCAATCGTTCGGCTGGACCATCCGCTTCCACTGGCCCGTCGCGGTCCTGTTGGAGGCAGTCTCGCTGGTCTGGACGGCAACGGTTTTGGCCGCCTGCTATCCGGCCGAAGTCGCTGTCCGCCTCAACCCGATCGAGGTCATCCATGAGGACTGATCTGCGGGCGGCTCGAGCAATGCTCTTGGCCCTGGTGTTTTCGCTGGACCCGGCCCTGGCACAATTCCGTCCCGCTCTGCCGGGCTACCGTTACGAATTCCCGCGCGACTACTTCAATCATCCTGACTACCAGACGGAGTGGTGGTATTACACCGGCAACCTGCAGTCCGCTGAGGGCCACAAATTCGGGTTCGAGCTGACCTTCTTCCGCCAGGGCCTAAGCCGTGATCCCGAAGGGACCTCCGCCTGGGATCTGGCGGACGTCTATCTGGCGCACTTCGCCGTGAGCGATTTGAGCGACCAGAAGTTTTTTCACGCGGAACGCAGCAACCGCGCCGGACCGGGACTTGCGGGAGCCAACGGCGAATTGCAAAAAGTATGGAACGGGAACTGGAGTGTCGTGTGGGCCAAGGGGACGGAACACCTTGTCGCGCTCGCAGACTCCCATGCCCTGGCGTTGTCGTTAGAACCGCAGAAGCCACCGGTGATTCATGGCGAAAACGGAGTCAGCCAGAAATCGGCCGGCGCCGGCCGCGCCTCGCATTATCTTTCTGAAACGCGTCTCACTGCCTCGGGAAGGCTAGGATTCGGCGGGCGCGAGTATGCGGTTTCGGGCCTGGCCTGGATGGACCATGAATTCTTTACCCATCAGCTGGGGGCGGAGCAGGTCGGCTGGGATTGGTTTTCGATTCAGTTAAACGATAACTCGGAGCTTATGCTTTTTCGGTTACGCAGGAAGGACGGATCGATCGATCCGTTTTCCGCCGGCACGTTCGTCGACGCTTCTGGAAAAATCGTGCACCTTCGCGCAGCGGATTTCGAGCTTGCGCCGGCGTCCGATACCTGGGTCAGCAGGGCGACGCATGCGCGCTATCCCATCCGCTGGCAGATCCGCATTCCGGCGCTGCGCCTTACGCTTGAGGCCAGCACTCAGCTCCCGTCCCAGGAGCTGGTCGCGACGTCAAACGCCGTTCCCAGCTACTGGGAAGGAGCGATTCTTCTTCAGGGAAAGAAGAATTCGTCGGATATCGCGGGTTCGGGCTACCTCGAAATGACGGGTTACGACCATCCCGTCTCCATATAGGATATGTAAGCAAGTTGCTATATCGGTCTTCGTCCCTGGATCACGCGAATCAGCACAACTGCGATCGCCAGGAGCAACAGCAAGTGGATATACCCGCCCAGGGTGTATGACGACACCATGCCCAGCAGCCACAACACGATCAGAATCACAAAGATGGTCCAAAGCATGCCTTTTCTCCTCGTTCCGTCAGATTGCTGTCAGATTTCGGCTCGGGATCTTTGAAGCGTGGCGGGCACCGGATTCCGCGCCCATTTCCCGCTTCATGGCCCTAAGAACGGCCCGCTCCGCGTGCTTTGTCCTCACGGCGCGCTTCCCGCGTGTCGCCCGGAGAGAGGGCGCTGGTGAAGTCGTTCACTTGGCGCTCCGCGTCATCCTTCGCAATGCCGTAGCGCTCTTGAATTTTTCCCACCAGCTGCTGACGCTGGCCCTTGATCATTTCCAGATCGCTGTCGGTCAGCTTTCCCCACTTCTCGCGAACTTTTCCGGAATACTGTTTCCACTTACCTTCAACCTGGTCCCAGTTCATGGTCTTGCTCCAAGGTTAGATTTAAGAGCCGGGTTCGAACACGTTTATCGGCGCGGTGGCGCGCCGCCGTTCGCAGCCCTAGAGAAACATCTAGGCTGCAAGCGGGGAATACTGCGAAGGCCGCAAGTATTTCGCGGATTATGGTGTAGCTCCTGCTTGGCGAACCCCGGCGTAGGCGGGCGTTTGTTCCGCTAGAAACGCCGGTGGCGAAGGGGTTTCTGGAGGCCGGTAAGCAGAGCGCCAGACCAGAGCGCTAGGAGAGAAGGGTGCTCTCCAGGTCGTGCGAAGTAAAGAAAGGCCTTCTCTCGGCGGCTGCGCGCACGGCAGGTATCAGCTGCCGCCCCGACTCCGCTTTGAAAAAGCATCCGCAAGCGCCCACACGACGGGCTTCTTCGGCAAACGAGGGAAATTCGTGCAGCGTCGTCAGGACCACGCGCGCCTCCGGCTCCGTGCGCAACAACTGGCGGGTCGCTTCCAGCCCGTTGCACTCCGGCATCACCAGATCCATCACGATCACGTCCGGATGCAGGCGCTGGGCCGACACCACCACCGCCGCGCCGGTCGATGCCTCGCCGCACACAACCCATTCCGGCACCGATTCCAGAATGTTGCGCAGCAGCACTCGCACGGACTGATGATCGTCGGCAATCAAGATTCGTAGGGATGCCATGGGTCTTGGCAAATGCCGGCTCCTTTTGCGCCTGGCACTCCCCCACAATTAGGGGCGACCCAGTTGACCGCAATCGGTAGTTCGCTGTAACTATTGCAGGCAATCGCCCTCCGGCGAAGATCCGGAGTGTTTCCGTTGCCGGCGGCCCTAACTAACTACGCGTCAATGATGTTGTTTCGAATCGCGTAGCGCACCAACTCGCTCACGGAGTGGCAATTCAACCGGCGCATGATGTTTGCGCGGTGCGTTTCGGCCGTCTTCACGCTCAAATTCAGGGCCACCGCCACTTCCTTGCTGCTCTTTCCCTCGGCCAGCAATTGCACGATCTCGCGCTGCCGCGGCGTCAGACGGCTCGCCGGTACGTCGGTATCCACGGGTGTGCGCGGCTTCTTGTCCAAGTATCCATCCAGCACCATCTGCGCCACGCGCGCGGTGAAATAGGTCTTGTTCCGACGGATGGCCTCGACCGCGCTCACCAGATCTTTACCCGCATCCGACTTCAGCAGGTATCCGCGCGCCCCCGCGTCCAACACTTCGCGAATCAGCGGATCCGATTCGTGCATGGTCAGGATCAGCACCTTGGTTTCAGGATCGTTTTTCAACATCTGCCGGGTGGCCTCGAGACCATTGAGACCCGGCATGCCCACGTCGACGACGGTCACGTCCGGCTTGAGGGCCTTGACCTTATCGACCGCTTCCCGCCCGTCGCTGGCTTCTCCGCTCACTTCCCAGCCCGGTTGCTCTTCCAAAATGGTGCGCAGTCCTTTGCGCACGACTTCATGGTCGTCCGCCACCAACACTTTGAGAGTTCCCACAGTTCCCATTTGCTTCCTCCGTGATCGGAAAATTGCTGGTCTTCGGGGCTTGGCCCTCTGCTGCGCGGCTGCAAATCGCTCTTTTTTGCCGCGCACCGCAACGGACGCTGATGGTTCAGGCGCAAAAATCTGGCCAAACCGCGGTTGCCGCGCGCGGCTGCGTACCTTGCTGTAGGGAAAGACTTTAGTAGACAATCCGGTTCTAGTACTCCGGCGCGACTCTTGGAACTTTTTACACTCCCCTTTGCCGCCGCGAAAATTTCTTACACGTCCCGTGCGAAACGCCGGATTATATCGTAGAACGATATAATTTTGTACACGTTTTGATGTACCGGGCCGGGGCTGGACTCCCTTTCTGCAAAATCTCACCGCCCGGAGATACTTCTTCTGCTGTATGGCGCCCGCGCGCTCCCCCCTGCAAAACTTCGCCTCGCTGGTTTTTGGGTCCTGAAATGCAGGCCGGTTAGGGAGTCGGGTTCGGATCGCTGCGGGAAAAACCCGGCAAGGAGGTCGAACATGCTGCGCTGGGCTTTGATCTTCTTCGTGGTCGCGTTGCTGGCGGCGGTTCTGGGCTTTACAGGCATCGCCGTCGCCGCCGCGGGCGTGGCCAAGGTTCTTTTCTTCCTGTTTGTGATGTTGTTTCTCGTGACCTTGCTCGGTCACGTGGCCCGCCGGCCCTAGCGCCCACACTCGACGAAACGGAGGCCAAGGATATGAAGGGCACACTGCTGCTTGGTCTGGCGCTGATCGTACTCGGCGTGATCGCTCTGGTCTATCAGGGCATCAGCTACACGACGCATAAGAAAGTCGTCGATATCGGCCCCATCGAGGCCACCAGGGAAGAACACAAAACGATTCCTCTTCCGCCGGTCTTGGGCGTCATCGCCCTGGCAGGCGGGATCATCATCGTTGCGCGCGACCGCAAATAGTTGCTCAAACTTGCACTCGGACCCAATACCAAACTAGGGAGGAATACATGCAACTCTCAAAATACCTGGCGGCCGGTTTGCTCCTTATGGCGCCCGCCACATTCGCGGCGCCGTCCGCTGCCGACAAGGCGAAAGACGTGGACCGCATTGAAAACGCGGGCACGGTCATCGACGAAATCCTGAATATTCCTGACGACATTCCTCAGGACCTCATGAACAAAGCCCGCTGCGTGGTCGTTCTGCCGTCGGTTCTCAAGGCCGCTTTCGTCGTAGGCGGAAGCTACGGCCGCGGCGTCATGGTCTGCCGCACCGGCTCTGACTTCAAGGGTCCCTGGGGCGCTCCGGCCATGTACGCTCTTGAAGGCGGCAGCGTCGGCTTGCAGATCGGCGGCCAGGCCACCGACTTCGTCATCCTGGTTATGAACGACCGCGGAGCATCGAGCTTGCTCAAGAGCAAGGTTAAACTTGGCGCCGACGCTTCGGTCGCTGCGGGACCGAAAGGCCGCGACGCATCGGCTGACACCGACGCCTACTTGCGGTCGGAAATGCTGAGCTATTCGCGCTCGCGCGGCGTGTTCGCCGGCATTTCTCTGGAAGGTTCGACACTCCGACCCGACAACGACGGAAACCGCAACGTGTATGGCAAGGACGCGACGGCCGACACTATCATTGCCGAATCCAAGTACCAGGCTCCCCCGGAGTCGCAAAAGCTGATAGCTCGGCTTCAGAAAGCGTCACCGATGTTGAAGCCCTAACCGAAAGGGAACCCCCATGTGGCAAAGGGAGCAGGCGGCGCCTGCTCCCTCTTTTTATTTGCGGTGCATCCGGCGTTATTCGGGCGCGCGAGACCAGGCCCTAACCGGCAATCTTCGGCAGATTCCAATGCCAGGCCGTCGCCACCACGCGCAACGCAAAACAGCATCCGCCGCCCGCACAGGCCGCCGCCGTCGGCGGCGCGCCGATCCTTCGCGTGACAATCAGCACCACTGCGCCCGCGAGCGCGGCCGTGGCATAAATGTCCGACTGTAGAACACGCGGCACATGCGCCAGAAAAATATCCCGGATCGTGCCTCCGCCCACTCCCGTGATGGTGCCGAGCAAAGCCGCCATGAATGGATGAATCCCGTATTCGAGCGCTTTCTCCGTGCCGGCCACGGCGAACAGTGCCAGGCCCCCCGCGTCGAGCACCATCAACAACGTAGCCGGAAAAGCCTGCACCATCCGGTAGAAGAAAAACGTCAGCACGGCCGCCGTGAATGCCGTCGCCACGTACCGCCAGTTCTTGATCGATTCCGGCGGCACCGCGCCGATGAGCAAGTCCCTCACGACTCCGCCCGCCAGCGCCGTCGAAAACGCCAGCACCATCATCCCCAGCAAATCCAGATTTCCGCGAATCGCCGCGGCCGCTCCCTCAATCCCGAACAAGAACGTTCCTGCCAGATCCGCCGCCAGTAGAGCCTTGCCGACATCGTGTTTCATGGCACGAGAGCCTACCAAATCCCGCAAAGGGGCGGCCACCGCTCTCATGACCACGTCGCCCCGCGTTTTCGCCGCAAGTAGGCGCCACAATCCTGGGCTGGAACGGACATGGGTTCGAACGGGGTTCGAACGGGCGTTGACTGCGCCGCAAAGCAGTCCTACTATCCGCCATCGCAACACCACGGGAGCGAAGGGGGATAAAGGAATGGCTAAAGTTCTCAGGTGCAGAGATGTCGGCGTCGACTGCGACTTCGTGACTTCCGGTGCGACGGTTGAAGAAGTGATGCAAAAGGCCAAAGACCATGCCTCGAGAGATCATGGCTTCGCCGACATTCCCCCGGAATTGGCGGAAAAGGTCAAGGCCGCGATCCGCGACGAGGAAGCCGCCTCGGCCTAGCCGCAGCCACGCTCCGCTCCACGGCAGCGGCCCGATCAAATCGTCGCGTACGCGGTTTCAGCCGGCTACTTGCTTTGCCTGGACCGATTTTCCGGATGGGAACCGCTGATGAGTATGTCCACCAGCCGTCGGGCGCTTTCTGGCCAATCTGGACTCGAGGCAACGCTAGAAACACCGACCAGGGCCCGCAGCAGGTCAAAGGGCTCCAGGTCCGCACGGATGTCACCGTTGGCGACTGCCCGCTTCACCAGCGCATCAATCGCTCCGCGAATCGGCGCGCGGGAGCCCTCATAGAGCTTCGATGTGCCATCAACCAGCGTATTCAGCGCGGGCGCGATGATCTGCTTGGTCGCGACGTAGTCCACAAACAGCCGCATCCAAGCTCGCAGCGCTTCCACCGGCTTCATGGTCTTCGCGAATTCATGCTGCGCCACGGCCAGCTTAGCCACCTCGGTTTCATACACCGACTTGACCAGCGCGTCGCGGGTAGGAAAGTGCCGGTACAAGGTTCCGGCTCCCACGCCGGCGCGGTTAGCAATCTCATCGAGGCTGGCATTTGCGCCGTCGCGCGTAAAGGCCTGCTTGGCCGCTTCCAGGATACGCTTGCGGTTGCGCAGCGCGTCGGTGCGCGGCTTTCGTCCGAAGGCTTGGGAACGCTTTCGGGGCATGAAACAAATATAACCGGAGACGGCCTCCGCTGATCTAAGGATTCGGAGACATTCTCCGTTTTAGCGAGCGGGCGGTCGTTGCTCAAAACTCGCGCTGCGGGCCGCGGAAACCAAAAGGCCGCTGAGTGGGAGGAATAGAAAGATGCGTGTTTTTGTCACCGGGGCCACCGGCTTCATCGGCACAGCCGTCGTTCGGGAACTGATCAGCGGGGGCCACGAGGTACTCGGCCTCGCCCGCTCCGATGCCGGCGCCAAGTCGCTGGCAGCCGCGGGCGCCAAAGTGCATCGCGGTTCGCTCGAGGATCTTGAAAGCCTGCGCCGCGGAGCCGCGGCTTCGGACGGCGTGATCCACACCGCCTTCATACACGATTTCTCGAACTACGCGGCGAGCGCCGAAACGGATCGGCGGGCCATCGAAACGCTCGGCACCGCTCTCGCTGCCTCTGACCGTCCTCTGGTGGTCACTTCCGGAACCTTGCTCCTCGAACGTCGGGGCGCGCTGGCGACCGAGGAAGATGTCGCTTATCCCGATTTTCCGCGCAAGTCCGAACCAGCGGCGCTGGCCTTCGCCTCCCGGCGCGTGCGCGTGTCGAACCTGCGTCTCCCGCCCTCGGTACACGGCGACGGCGATCAAGGCTTTGTTCCCGCTCTTATCAAAGTCGCCCGCGAAAAAGGCGTCTCCGCTTACGTAGGCGACGGGCAGAACCGCTGGCCCGCGGTGCACCGGCTGGACGCCAGTGTTCTCTACAGGCTCGCGCTCGAGAAAGGCTCGGCGGGCGCCAACTATCACGGGGTCGGCGATGAAGGCGTTAGATTCCGAGAAATCGCCGAGGTCATTGGGAGCCGGCTGGGCCTACAGGTCGTCAGCAAATCGGCCGACGAAGCCGCCGACCACTTCGGCTGGCTTGCGCACTTCGTCGCCGTCGACTGCCCGGCCTCCAGCGCGCGAACGCAGAAGCAGCTCGGATGGCGACCTACGCACCCCGGTCTCGTTTCCGATATCGACCGTCCTGATTATTTTGAAATCGCGCAGGCGGCGCACTGACATGGCAAACAAACGGACGGAACTCTTACAGGAGAGCAAGATGGCAAACGCGTTTGGAGCGACCTCAACCACGGAAGACGTCCTGTCCGGCGTGAATCTGGGCGGCAAACGCATCCTGGTCACTGGAGCCTCCGCCGGCCTCGGCGTGGAAACCACCCGTGCGCTGGCCGCCCATGGCGCTCACGTGGTTGGTGCGGCGCGCGATTTGGCGAAGGCCCACTCGGCCACGGCACAGGTCCGCGAGGACGCGGCGGCCCATGGCGGCGGCTTCGAGCTTATCGAACTCGATCTCGCCAGTCTAAAAAGCGTCCGCGCCTCGGCCGACAGACTGCTGGCAAAGAATGAACCCTTCGACCTGGTCATCGCCAACGCGGGAGTGATGGCCACGCCCTTCGGCCACACGCAGGACGGTTTTGAAACACAGTTCGGCACCAATCACCTCGGCCACTTCGTCTTCATAAACCGCATCGCGCCTCTGCTCCGCGCGGGCGGCCGGCTGATCAACCTTTTCTTCCTCCGGTCACCGCTACTCCAACGTGGATTTCGCCGATCCGAACTTCGAGCGCACCACCTATGAGCCTTTCATCGCTTACGGCCGCTCAAAGACCGCCAATATCCTCTTTGCGGTTGAATTCGACAGGCGGCAGCGCGGGCGCGGGGTGCGCGCAGCAGCGGTCCACCCGGGCGCCATTCCGACCGAGCTCGGCCGCCACGTGGACCAGAGCCGCATGCAAGCTCTGGTCGACCAGATCAACCAGCAGCTCGCGGCCGAGGGCAAGGGCCCCTTCCAGTGGAAGACCGTTCCGCAAGGAGCCGCAACTTCGGTCTGGGCCGGGGTGGTCGCTTCGGCCGACGAAATCGGCGGCCAATACTGCGAGAACTGCCACGTCGGCAAGATCGTTCCCGACAACGTGACGATCACCGCCGTCAGCGAAGGCGTCCGCGCTTACGCTCTTGACCCCGACACCGCCGAAGCCCTTTGGAAGAAAAGCGAAGAACTCGTCGGCGAATCCTTCTAGCGATCGCTTTTAGATCACCGTAAGCGACCCATTGGTAGCCCGCACCTACCAGTTTGTCTCTATAACCGAACCGGCGAACCGCGAGTAAAATGGCAGCACGCGGTAGGGCGCGAAACATGAGTTCTGAAAAGCCTGACTTGAAAAGTGGCGTTCCCCTCGCAGCGATCCCGGACGGCCGAAGTCTGTTGGGAACCGTGGGCGAAGAAGAGGTCCTGCTGATTCGGCGCGGTAAGGACCTCTTTGCCGTGGGCGCTCACTGTACCCACTATGGAGGGCCGCTAGCTGACGGCTTGTTCGTTGACGACACGGTCCGCTGCCCTTGGCATCACGCGTGTTTCAGTTTGCGCAGCGGGGAAGCTTTGCGCGCTCCCGCCCTTGATCCGATCCAATGCTGGCGCGTCGAGCAGGCCGGTGACAAAGTTTTCGTAAGTGAAAAGCTCCCGCCGGCCAGCCCCACTCCGATCTCGAACGCCGCGCATCCTTCCTCGATTCTCATCGCCGGCGGCGGCGGCGCAGGCCTTGCCGCGGCAGACATGCTTCGGCGCAAAGGGTACAACGGTCCGCTAACAATACTCAGCGTCGATAGCGCTCCGCCTTGCGACCGTCCCAATCTTTCCAAGGATTTTCTCGCGGGCACGGCCCAGGACGATTGGATTCCGCTCCGTCCGCCCGACTGGTATTCAGATCGCAAGATCAACCTCGTCCTTAATTCGCGCGCAACTTCGTTGGATACTAAACAAAAAAAGGTCAACACCGCAGATGGTAAGACGTACGAGTACGGCGCACTCCTGCTCGCTACCGGAGCGGATCCAGTAAAGCTGCCTCTTGAAGGCGCCTCCCCGTCACAGGTTTTTTATCTCCGCTCATTCGCCGACAGTAAGGCCATCATCGCAAAGGCCGCTTCCGCGAAGCAGGTCGTTGTGGTCGGCGCCAGCTTCATTGGCTTAGAAGTGGCGGCCTCAATCCGGGCGCGAAACATTGCCGTCCATGTCGTCGCGCCGGACAAAGTGCCGATGGAGAAAATCCTCGGTCCGCAAGTCGGCGCATTCGTCCGCAGTCTCCACGAGTCGCACGGCGTCGTCTTCCATCTCGGCGAAACCGTGAAGCGTGTCGACGGCGATAAAGTCACTCTCACCGGAGGTCAAACGATTCACGCCGACTTTATCGTTCTCGGCGTCGGCGTCCGGCCCTCGCTCGCACTAGCGGAACAAGGCGGCTTGAAGATGGACCGCGGAATCCTGGTCGATGAATATCTTGAAACCAGCGCGCCCGGAGTTTTCGCCGCAGGCGACGCGGCACGCTGGCCCGATCCGCATACGGGCGAGGCGATTCGCGTTGAGCATTGGGTCGTGGCGGAGCGCCAAGGCCAGACCGCGGCCAAAAACATGCTCGGAGCGCGCGAGCGCTTCAGCACGGTTCCCTTCTTTTGGAGCCAGCACTACGACGTGCCGATCAACTATGTCGGTCACGCGGAAAAGTGGGACTCCATCGACGTCGATGGAGACATTGAGAAGAAGGACTGTACGGTCAGCTACAAGCGCGAAAGCCGCATCTTGGCGGTGGCCACGATTTTCCGGGACCTGGAAAGCCTGGCGGCCGAGTCGGAGCTGGAGAAGCGAACGCGGTGAGGGCCGTGTTCTCTTCACGTGACTCTATTGGCGGCCCAGCCGCAGCGCCACGCGGTCGGTGAACTTGGGAGACCTCAGGGTCTTGAAAACCGTTGGCGGCATTCCATGGAAAGCGACGTAAACGCAATGGCCGGATCCCCGATCCGGCCGTATGCTGATGGAAACGAAAGTTTTCGCCAAGACTAGCGCAGCACCGAGTTAATCGGCGCATACGGGCTCACCCGCTTCCTCAGAGGAGCCCACGTCTGAAAGCGGGCGGAGTTTGTGGGAAAACACAAAGGAGCCTATCCGCTGCCCCTGACGACCACCAGCCTCCTGGTCGTATCGGAAATGGATTCCGCCATATACGCGGGCATCATCGATATCTTCAGTTATCGCGGCCAAGCTCGTGTAATGAAGAACGATCGAAGGGATCCGTGGGCTCAGGAGGGTGATGGTGTATGGACCGCATCCAAATAGCCTCTCCAGAACCTCCCGAGCAGCGTAGCTTGCTGAGGCATGCGCCGACGGGTAGCTCGGGAAGGGTGGAGTCGTAATAAGCGGAGTGAAGGATGGATTCGGCGCAGTGGCAGGATTACCGTCCGTGTCTCCGGCGCGAATCGCCGTCACCGGGCGCCATCGAACGTAGAAGTACTTCGATTCCATGACCGTAACCAGACCATCGCTGATTGCCATGTTGATCAGTGCGAACGTGCGCGCCTTTTCTGTAAGAGGAGTCATTCGGGCCTGAGTGATCTGTTGGGCCGCGGAATTCCAAACTTCTGGGGCGTTGACCAGTGCATAGAAGTGAGCAACGTCGGTGCGATCCTGGGGCCGAGATGCACTGTTGACATCACCGAATTCGAGGACTTCGTTATATGACGTCGTGTATTTTCGGCTAGTCAGATCGGGAGGCGCGTTCACGCGGAATTGCTCGCTCGATCTTACTGCGAATGGAATTACGTCCCTCCAATTCAATAGGATGCCCGGGCCAAAGGCAGGTGGTGTGGGCTGCCACACTCCAGGGGCTGACGAAGTGGGCAGATAGGTCTCGATTGGAGTAGAGCCGTCATTTGCACGTAGCGCAATCATGGCGGCGGCTGCCGCTTTGCCCACGGAAATTCCACTGGTCTTTGAGCTTCCGTCCGGCAAGAGGGCAAGGGAGTTTGCCTCATTGGCATCCAACGTGGCGGCGGCGGCTGGAAAATAGTTCACCAGGACGTCATGGGCGGCCGCAATCGCGGCAGCTTCTGGCGAGCACCCTGAATCGCCGCTGATTGTGCCCAGATAGGGCTGGTATTGTCGAGTGCAGGCGTTCACGGCCTCAAAGACGGCCACCTCCGTGATTGCCGCATAACGGCCCTGAAAGAAGGCATTTGGTGCCGTCCGAACAATACTGACCATGATTTTGTTCCAGTCTGAGACTGCATCAGCATGAAGGGACGTAGAACCGCAAAGTGCTATGACAACCGTTCCGACAACAAGAGCGAGTTTAGACATTTCCGGACCTCCAGTGAATTCGTCGCATTCTCATCAATAGGGGACAGCGACATTCGATTTACCCGAAATCTTAGGAACGCAGTCTTTGCATGTCTTGGGAGAAGGATGGGACATTTTTGGGATTTCTATGGGAGCCACGGCCAGCTTTCGAGATTCGCCTTTCCAAAGGGACGAGATTCAAGCTATAACTTGCGAACCGGCAACGAGACTCAGTTCTGAATGAGCCAATCACAGCGCAGCTGCCAACCCGCAGGCAGAGAGGTTCCATTCGATGTTTCGCTTTGGTGCGTTTCAACTCGATGCTCGCCAAGGGCTACGACGCGGCGATCGCGAGATCCGAATTACACCGAAATCCTTGTCCTTGCTTTGCTTCCTGGCGGAGAGAGCCGGAGTGATCGTCAGTAAGGAAGAGATATTTCAGAAGATCTGGCCCGATACAAATGTGAGCGATGCTGCCTTGTCTTCCTGCATTCAGGAGTTGCGCAGCGCTCTGCATGATGACGCCAAGCAACCAAGGTTCATCGAGACCGTGCACCGGAGAGGCTACCGGTTCGTAGCGTCTGTCCTCGAAAGAAAACCGGCCGAGGTGGTGCGTTCGAGGGCGGTCCCCTTTCCCGCTTGCCACGCACCTATCGTTGGGCGGGAGCACCAGATCAGACAATTGGAAAATGCATGGCAACTGGCATCACAGGGAGTCCGTCAGATCCTGTTCGTTTCCGGCCATGCCGGAGTTGGAAAGACGACCACGGTCTTAACTTTTCTGACGAACGTTCTAGATCGATCCCAGGCACGGGTCACTTGGGGCCAGTGTGTTCAGCACTTCGGGGCTGGCGAGCCATACGAGCCGATACTTGATGCGCTGAATCGCCTCTGCCACCAGCAAGACGGAGAGCAATTTGTTTCCATCATTGAGAGGCACGGTCCCACATGGCTTGCGCAACTTCCCTCATTGCTGCCAACCGAAAGATACCTCGCTCTGCAGCAGGCGATTGCCGGAACAACTAGAGAGAGGATGCTCCGGGAATTGACCAACACTCTGGAAACAATAACCGCGGAAAAGCCCTTCATTCTCTGGCTCGAAGATTTGCACTGGAGCGACAGGTCAACATTGGACTGGATTGTGGCATTTGCGCAACGTCCTGAGACTGCTCGGCTTCTCCTCATCGGAACCTTCCGTTCTTCGGAGGTTGCCAGTACCGATCATCCCCTTGCTCGTTTTCCGGACGAGCTTCAACTACGAGGTCAGTGTGGTCATATCGCTCTAACCGGTCTTGATGAAGCAGCTGTGGAAAGCTACATCACAATGCGCTACCCGCAGTGGCAGGGACCGACGACCATCAACCAATTAGCCCAACTCGTGCATGCGAAGACGGAGGGCAATCCTCTGTTTGTCATCAATGTACTGGGTGAACTGGAAGGAAGGAATCTCATAAAAGAGAAAGACGGAGCCTGGGCTCTTCCTGACCGAATCAGCCAGCAAGATTTAGGAGTATCTCTGAGCTTATGGCGTGCCATCGAAACCCAGATTGAGCGGCTCGGCCCCGAAGAGCGGAACTTATTGGAAGTCGCGTCGGTTGCCGGTGGGACGTTTGCATCGTCCACCGTCGCCGCACTCGCCGGTGTCCCGGCTGGCGAAGCTGATGAGCTACTCAGGTCCCTGGTGCGCCGTCAGCGACTGATCTGCTTCGAGGAGGGCCTAAAAGCAAAGCGGCAGGAGACTGCGCAGGGATTCGCCTTCCTTCACGTTCTTTACCAGGATGCATTGTATAAGCGCATTTCCGGCAGACGACTTGAAGACCTTCACCTGCGCGTCGGCAAGATCAAACAGGTAGAGTACGGCGACTCTGCTAAAGAAAGTGCTGCTGAACTTGCCATGCACTTTGAACTCGGACGGGAATTCAATCTGGCGATTCAGTACTTTGAAGTGGCCGGTAAGACGGCCCGCCAACGAAGCGCCTACACGGAGGCCCGCATGCACTTTGACCGAGCGATCGCTTTGCTCCGTCACGTGTCGGATGGTCCCGAGAAGAGAGAGCGAGAGGCGATATTGTACGCAGGTCTTGGGGGCGTCCTGATGGCAACTTACGGGTTTGGAGCGACCGCGGCAGAAGCCGCGTTCTCCCGATCCCGACTCTTATCCGATCAGCTTGGAAACAGTGCGCAGCTATTTCCAGCCCAATGGGGTTTGTGGCTCTTTTATTGGGGGCGGTGTTCACTCGGCATAGCGAATCAAATCTCAGAAGGTCTGCTGGCGACGGCGTGCAAAACTTCGGACCCCGAATTGATCCTGCAGGCTCATCACGCGGCATGGGCGACCGCGTATTCTCGGGGGGAAATACTCTCCACGTTGGAACACACGTCCGAAGGCTTGCGTCTTTACGACCAAGCGAAACACTCCGCGATGGCAAGCACGTATGGCGACCACGACGCGGGAGTGTGTTGCCTCAGTTTCCGAGCCAGAGCCCTCACTGTGAGCGGGGAGACGCTGGACGCCGTACGAACCTCAGCTTCCGCCATTCAACGTGCAACAGATTTGGCTCAGCCGCTCTCGTTAGCCATTGCATATGTGTTTGCCGCTTCCGTTCAGCAGATGCGCCGAGATCCCGATGCAACGATAAAGAACGCAGAGGCAGCGATAGCATTGGCGGAGGAACAAGGGTTGCGGCTGATGTTGGCGTGGGCTGAGGTGTACGCGGGTTGGGCGCATGTGCACCTAGGCCGGGATCAGTTGGGATTGAGGCAGATGGAAAATGGCATACAAGCGGCGCGGAAAATCGGCACCGAGCAATCGCTGACTCATCTCCTTGGCATGAAGGTTGATGTGTGCTTGCTTTTGCGGCAACCACAGGAAGGTTTGCGCGCGATCGCTCAAGCTGAGGACATCGTCCGCCGAACCGATGAACGGTACTACGAATCTGAACTTTTCAGGCTAAAGGGGGAACTGCAATTGGGCCACTCTGACGGCGAACAGAATCGACCTGAACGCTATTTCAAGAAGGCCATGGTATTGGCCCGACTTCAGCACGCAAGGCTGTTTGAATTGCGTGCCGCGATAAGGCTCGCTCGGATGGGAAACCTGGAAGACAAAAGAGGGATCGAACTGATTAAAGAAGCATCCGGTGCGCCCTCTGCTGAGCTTCCGGCAGCCGATCGAGCGGATCTGCGGTCACTGTCGTTAACCTCTACGTAAGTACACGTCAACAGGACCCGACATGATAAAGCCCTGCCTTTGACCAAGCGTTTAACCGCTTTTCCGCGTCACGAATCACTCGTTTCCGCCCGATAGCGACCCGGAGCGCCGGCGGGAGGCTGATGGCGAGGGCCGTGGCTACGACCTATGCCCGCTACCCTCATTTGGCGCGGTTGTGCTATAAACGGTGCGCCGTGGAACAAGGTGTGCAGCGCGTCGGTTGCGATCTTGGTAAGGGGTCCCAAAAGGAGCTGGGCGGCGACGCCAGCGGATGGGCGGCCGCAGCAGCCGACGAGCGTGGCGCCGTCCGGGCGGAGGAGTCCACCGCTTCGCACTTCTCCGTGGCGGCGCATGAAGATGCTTCGCGGTTTTGTCCGGTCTGTTCGCGGCGGCTCGAGTCACGGCGCTGCAAACTCGTCTGCGACGTTTGCGGCTACTATATGTCTTGCGCGGACTACTACTGAGTGGCTTACGGAAGATTTTGCAAACCGTGAAGTCACGGGATATGCTTTGGGGCTCGGGACAGGTTGCCGACGCACCCGCTTACCAATGAGGAGGAAAAGAACGTGGCTTTGAAACTGACGCAACGCGAAGTGGATGGCGTGACGGTGGTCGCGCTGGATGGGCGGATCGTGCTCGGCGACGAGAGCAACGCGCTCCGTGAAAAGGTAAAGAGCCTGCTGGCGGAAGGCAAAAAGAAGATTGTGCTGAACATGGACAACATCACCTTCATTGACAGCGCGGGCCTGGGTACGCTCGTGGCTTCGCATCACACCGCGAAGAAGGAAGGCGCCTCGCTGCGTTTGTGCCACCTGGGCAGCAAGTTCCAGGAAGTGCTGCAGATCACCAAGCTTTTGACCGTATTCGAGGTCTTTGACACCGAAGCGGCGGCAGTGGCCAGCTTTTCGCAGTAGCTTGGCCAACGGATTTGTTAGGGGTTTTGCGAACGAGGCGCAGGAGGGTGCGCCTCGTTTTTATTTTCCAGCGGCGATTTCTCAGACATCAACCCGGTACATGGTAATGCCGCTGAGCAGCTTGGGATAGAAATCGGTGGACTTTTGCGGCATCACCTCGTTCGCGGTTGCGATCTCGACCACCTTTTCCACGTCCACGGGATTTAGCAGAAACGATACTTGCGCGCGTCCCGCATCTACCGCCGCAATCGCTGCCAGCGCTTCGCGTTCGTAGGTCAGGTTCATCTCCCGGGTCGCCGACTGCAGGGTGATTCCGAGCGCCGGCTCGAGGATGCCGTCGTGCAGCAGCACGACGTCGAGCTCCCGCTGCAGCGACGGAACGGCCGGCAGCAGCTGCGCGAGATCGGCGCCGGGACGCAGGTGGAAGAGATAGAAAGCGCGCTGGCCATTGCCTGAAGGATACGCGCCGATCGAATGCTGCGCCGCAGTTTCCTTCAGACGCATCAGGAATTTGTCCCGCGCTGGCCCGGCTTCCCCGGTAAACGGGAAAACTTCGGCGGAAAACCAAGGCTCAAGATAGCGGCGGACCGCGGACCAGGAAAAGTCGTGCACGTTGGTCACGACGCGATGGGTGGCGAGAATGGTAAGCCCTTCGCTGCGAGTGTTGATGAACGTCATCATGGCGCGTTCGTAGCCCGCCTGGGGAACGGCGGAAGCGCCGGCTTGCGCGCGGCGTTCGTTGCGGTAGTTCAGCGCGGTTTCGTAGCGGTGGTGGCCGTCGGCGATCACCAATTCCCGGTCGGCCATCGCCTGCTGCATGGCTTGCACGCGTTCGCTTTCGGCAATCGGCCACAAGCGGTGGACGACGCAGTATTCGTCGGTGAGTTCCGTCGCGGGAGCCGCGGATTTCTCCGCTTCCGCGATCACCGCGTCCACGCGTTTTTGCGGATCGGAATAGAGCATGAAAAGCTGCCCGGTGTGCAGACGTGTGTGGCGCAGCAACTCCAAGCGATCCGCCTTGGGACCGGAGAGCGTGTGTTCGTGGCGGAAGACAATTCCGGCCGAATAGTCTTCGAGCTGTCCGGCGCCGATAAAGCCGCGCCGCGTGCGCTTTTCATGCCACCCGGGGACGGCGAATTCCTGCGTGTAGGCGTAAAAGGCGGGAGTGGGGTCCTCGAGCAAGACGGCGTCGCGAATCCACCCTTCGACCCTGGCCGCGGCGCGCGTATACACGTTGTTCGAAGCGTCGTCGCTCTCCTCCGTGCGGCCCTTTTCTACCGCGATCAGATTGTGCGGGTGCATGGCGTAGTATTCAGCCTGGCGTTCGGGCGAAATCTTGTCGTAGGGCTGGGTCAGGACGCGCTCGAAGGGGGCGACCTGGGGATTGAAGCGGAATGCGCGAAACGGAAATACCTGGGCCATGAAGTGGTCTGTCCTCTCGAGAACGGGCGAAGTGAATTTATTAGTTTACGCGAATGAGCGCGGGGAATGCGAAGCGCGTATTAAAATAGAAAGATATGCAAGAGAAATTGCGCGGGCGAATTCGGGCGCTGGTGTTCGACCTCGACGGGACGCTGATCGATTCGAAAAAGGACTTGGTGCTCTCCGTGAATGCGACGCTAAAGGCGATCGGCCGCGCGGAACTGCCCGAGGACGTTGTCGCCAGCTACGTGGGTTCCGGAGCGCCCGTTTTGATCGGCCGGGCGCTCGGAGGCTCGCCGGATTCCGAACAATTGCAGGGCGCGCTCCAATATTTCCTTTCCCACTATGAGCAGCACAAGCTGGACCACACCCGGGCATACCCCGGCATTCGTGAGGCCCTGCTCGAACTGGAGGGAACGCCGATGGCGGTGCTGACCAACAAGCCGGCGAACGCCAGCGTGCGGATTCTCGAGGGGCTGGGGCTGGCCTCCTTTTTCAAGGTGATCTACGGCGGAAACAGTTTCGCGACGAAAAAGCCCGACCCGCAAGGCGTCCGTGCCGTGCTGCGGGATTTGCATGTCGCGGCGGAGGAATCGGCAATGGTCGGTGATTCCGAGGTGGATGTGCAGACGGCGCGCAACGCCGGAATGATTTCCGCAATCGTGAATTTTGGATTCGGCAGCCACGACCGCGAAAAGTATCCCGCGGACGTGTATTTGGACCGGATGGAAGAGCTGGTACCGCTGGTGGCCTCGGCGCAGCGTCAACGGGTTCGTTAAAGCCTTTCCAGGGCGAACGGTTTGCTCCGCGCTGTAAAACCCTTCCGACCGGCGAAACACGGCCTCGGCAAAGGCTTGCGAATGATTCGGGCACAAGGCAGACTCGGCGCGTGCTGATTGGACTGTTTCCAGAACTGGACGCACCCGGCGGAGTGCAGCGGGCGGGGCGGCATTTGGCCGCGGTGCTGACGGAATTCGCGGGCAGCCGGGGACTGGAATGCCGCATTTTAAGCCTGAATGACAAAGCGGAGCTGAAGCGGCTGAACGTAACCGGACGGGATATCGTGTTCACGGGAAGCGAACGTGCAAAAGGAAACTTTCTGGCGGCGGCGCTTAAAACGGCCCGGCGCGCCGCGGCCAAGGGCAAGAAAGCCCCGAAGCTCGTCGTGGCCGGGCATCCGAATCTGGCGCCGGTGGTGCGGGCCATGCGGCTGATTACGCCGCGGCTGAAAACCATCGTCTGTACGCACGGGGTGGAGGTCTGGCAGCCGCTGCCGCGAGTCCGGCGAAACGCACTGCAAAAGGCCGACCTGGTGCTGGCGCCAAGCCAATACACGGCAGAGCATGTCTCGGCGGATCAGGGCGTGGATTCCGGCAAAGTTCGCGTGTTGCCGTGGGCCCTGGACCCGCAGTTTGAAACGCTTGCGGTACATGCGGCGAACAGCGCCCTGCCGGCCAGATTCCCGCAGGGGCAGGTGGTGCTGACGGTCGGAAGGTGGCGCGCCGACGAGCGCTACAAGGGGATGGACACGCTCATCACCGCGCTCCCTCGGCTGCTGCCGCGCTGGCCGGAATTGCAGTTGGTGGCTGTCGGTGACGGCGATGATCGCGCCTGGCTCGAAGACCTGGCGGAAGAAACCGGCGTGGATCGGCATGTGCATTTTCTTTCCGGACTGAGCTATGCAGAACTGGCGGCGTGCTACGGACACTGCGAGCTTTTCGCGTTGCCGAGCCGCGGCGAAGGCTTTGGGCTCGTCTACCTCGAAGCTATGGCTTGCGGAAAGCCGGTGATCGGCGGAGCGCACGGCGGGGCGCCGGAAGTGATCGAGGATGGAAAAACCGGCTACGTGGTGCCCCACGGAGACGCCGCGCAGCTGGCAACCGCCATGGAAACCCTGCTGGACGATGCCACGCTGCGCGCGGAAATGGGACGGCGCGGGAAACAGCGGGTGGATAACGAATTCAAGTTCAGCGTGTTTGCGAAGTCCTTTCGACGGATCCTGCGCGAGCTATGCGAATCCTGAGCGTCACGCAATCCTATGCGCCGTTTTACGAATTTGGCGGACCGCCGGTGAAAGTGGAGGCGCTGGCAGAGGGGCTGGTGCGGCGGGGTTACAGCCCTACGGTGCTATCGGCGGACTGGGGATTTGAGAAACGCCGAGAAGACGATCCTCCCGAATTTAACGCCAGGCGTTCGCCCTTCGGGTGGACCCGCGACGCAAACGGCGTACAAAGCATTTACCTGCCGACCTGGTTCCGCTATCGGGCCCTGAGCTGGAATCCGGCGGTTGGACGATACTGCCGGGCCCGCCTGAAGCAGTTCGATGTAGTGCATATTTTTGGCCTGTACGATCTGCTGGGGCCGTCGGTGGCGCGTGCCTGCCGGAAGCAAGGGATTCCCTACGTCGTCGAGCCGATCGGGATGTTTGTGCCGATTGTGCGCAGCATCGCGCTAAAGCGCCTGTATCACGCCATGTGGGGCGGCAGAATGCTGGCGGGAGCGGCGGCGGTGGTGGCGACATCGGAACAAGAGGCCCAGGAGCTGGCCGGTGGCGGAATCGCGCGTGACAAGATCGTTCTGCGCCGAAATGGCGTGATGGTCCCGAGGGAGCAGCCAGTGAGAGGCGCATTTCGAGCGCAACACGGAATACCGGCGGACGCGCTCGTGGTGCTGTTCTTGGGACGTCTGTCGGCCAAAAAGAGCCCCGATCTCCTGCTCGACGCGTTCTCGGCGCTGCCCAAAGAAATCGGAGGACATACGGTCTGGCTGGTATTCGCAGGGCCGGACGAAGGTGGCATGCTCCTGCGGTTGGCATCCCAAGCCCGGGAACTCTCGGTATCGGAAAGGGTCGTTTTTTCCGGAAGCGTCCTGGGCGAAAAGAAGTGGGCGGCCTACCGCGACGCCGATGTTTTCGTCTTGCCCTCTCAGAATGAGAATTTTGGGAATACGGCGGCCGAAGCGGCGGCTTGCGGTACTCCCGTCATCGTGACCGAAAACTGCGGAATAGCCCCTTGGTTAAAGGATTCGGCAGGAATCGTGGCCCGTCATGAAACCTCGGACATCAGGAAAGCAGTCCAAGAGGTATTATCGGACGGAGCGCTGCGCGAGCGCCTAGCCCAGGGTGGAAGACTTCTGGCGGGACGCCTCGGCTGGGAGCAGCCGGTAGCCGAAATGGTAGAGCTGTATCAGCGACTCATAGGAACTTGGGTTCAAAAACCCAGGCCAGGATCAGTCGTGTGTTGAGCGTGGGGCAAAAGCTCTTTCGAATCAGCTGGCGCATTACGAATGCCCTGCTGGTTCTGTCCGTAATGAGCATTCTCTACTCGGCGGGCTGGGAATATTCGGTAAGGCGCTATCTCTCTGGCTTTTCCGACGCCGTTGTGCCTGTCGGCGCTCCGCCCGAAAGGAGGCTTCAGGCGATTCTGGGCTGGATGCGCACGGGGCCAACGCGATCGGAAGAGGTCAGTCCGACCGGTCTGGCCGTACGCGATCCGGAAAAGACCCTGAACTATCAGCAACTGCTGATTGTCTGCGGAACGGCGACCAACGCTTTCCTGAACCTGGCGCGCAGTTCGGATCTCGAGGTGCGCAGGCTGTTACTGCTGAGTCCCGATCAGAGAACCAAACATGTGGTGGCGGAAGTCAGATTGAACGGACGCTGGATTGTGGTGGACCCGACCTACCGGGTCATTCACCGCAATGCGGCCGGAGAGATGTTGACCCGCGAGCAGCTCAGGAACAGGCAGATCTTCGCCGAAGCGGTGGCGCGCATTCCCGGTTACCCGCCGGCCTACGACTACGAAAATTATGTGCACGTGCGCGTGAACAAGTTCGGGCTGGGTGCCGTTAAACTGCGGCCGATCCTGAACCGCTTGTTCTCGGGCTGGGAAGAGCGGGTGGACTGGAGCCTGCTGGTGGAGCGGGAATCCTTTTTCGTGCTTACCCTGGCGGCCATAGCAACGCTGCTGCTCTTCCTGTTGCGGCAGGTGCTGGCCTGGTATGCCGACCGCCGATGGAAGCTCGCTCGTTTCCGCCTGCGCTCAAATGTGTCGCGGGCGGGCGCAGCACTTTTCACGACGCCTGAGATAAAATAGCGGCGTGTGTGGAATCTGCGGCGTCGCCTTCCGGAACACCTCCAAAGAAGCTGAATCGCGGGTGCGTGCGATGGCTGCGGCCATGCGGCACCGCGGGCCGGACGGCGAAGGATTCCTGGTTGATCCGCGCGCGCCCGGACTGGCGATGGCGATGCGCAGGTTGAGCATCATCGACCTTTCCGGCGGGCAACAACCGATCTGGAATGAAACGCGCGACGTGGCGGTGGTGTTCAACGGGGAGATTTACAACTACCGCGAATTGCGCGAGCGGCTCCTGCGCTGCGGCCATCAATTCACCACGCAATCGGATACGGAAATCCTGGTGCATGCATGGGAAGAGTGGGGCGAAGACTGCCTCACCGAACTGCGCGGGATGTTTGCCTTCGCGATCGCGGATTTCCGCAAACAGTACAACGCCGGGCCGGTGCTGTTTCTGGCGCGCGATCCGCTGGGCATCAAGCCGCTGTATTACACGCAGACTGCCGAAGGGTTTGCTTTCGCCTCGGAAGTGCGGGCGCTCGCGGCCAGCGGGATTGCTTCGCGGGAGTTATCGCAGGATGCCCTGACGTCATATCTGCTGTTTGGCAGCGTAAGCGAACCGGTGACGATGTTCGACGGAGTGTTCTCGGTACCGCCCGGGCATCGCTTGCTGCTGTATGTGCCGGACCGGCGGCGCATCCCACGCGCCCAGCCATGGTGGGATCCGCGGCGGAGTCCGGCGGCCAGGGATCCGCGGGCTCCGAAGACGTTTGCCGCGGCCGCGGGCGTGTTGCGTTCCATGCTCGAAGACAGCGTGCGCGCCCACCTGATCGCGGATGTTCCTGTCGGATTGTTTTTGTCGAGCGGGCTCGATTCGGGAGCGATCGCGGCGCTGGCGGGGCGCGAGCACGCGGGTATCCAGAGTTTTACGCTGGCGTTTCCGGGCACGGCGTTTGACGAAGCGGAGCTGACGCGTGCGGTGGCGCGACGCTGCGGCACCAAACACTCCGAATTGCCGTTGAACGATGTGGAGATTCCGAAGCGGCTGGATGAAGCGCTGGCGGCGCAGGACCAGCCGACCATGGACGGCGTGAATACCTACTTTGTATCGTGGGCCGCGCGGCAAGTCGGGCTGAAGGTGGCGCTTTCCGGATTGGGCGGAGACGAGCTGTTCGCGGGGTATTCGACGTTTCGGGATACCCCGCAACTGGCGCGCTTGGCCGGGACGGCGAGGTTTGTGCCGGCGGTCTTGCGCAAGGCGAGCGCGCGCTTGCTCGGGGCGGCGGGCGGCTCCGGCCGTTCGCCGGACGCGGCGCGAAAGGCCGCCGCGGTCTGGATTGAACCGGCAAGGTTGCCGCACGCTTACTATTTTGCGCGTACGCTGTTTCCGCCGGGCGAAGTTGAAAAGCTCATGGAGCCGCGCTTTCGGGCGAGCAGCGTGGCCTCCGACGGCTACTCGCTCGAACCCACATGGCTCGGCTGGCTCGAGCGGGGAGCCGACGAGGCGCGGAACCATGAACCTTCGGGCGCGGTCAGTTGGATGGAGATGCGTTCGTATATGGCGAGCACTTTGCTGCGCGATACCGATTCGGTGAGCATGGCGCGGTCGCTCGAAGTGCGTGTTCCCCTGCTGGACACGCCGCTGGTCGAATTCGTCAATGCGCTGCCTGACGCTGCGCGCCGGAAAAACGGCGCGCAAAAGGCCTTGCTCGTCGAGGCCCTGGGCCCGCTGCTGCCGGCGGAAATTACCGCGCAGAAAAAGCGCACATTCACCCTGCCCTGGGAGCAGTGGCTGCGCGGCGCACTGAAAGCGCGCCTCGAGAAAAGCTTCGCACACATCGCGCCGCAGCTCGTCCCGCTGCTCAAACCGGAAGGGGTCGGAAGTGTCTGGCAGGAATTCCTTGCCGGCCAGACCTCGTGGTCGCGGCCCTGGGCGATTTTCGCACTGAACGAATGGGCCCGGCGCGGCGGCGCGGCGCCCGCCGACTGAACGTTCAGGCGCCTGGGTTACACTCTAAGTCCGGCCGCAAACGACTCATGAACATACTCGGCATCAACGCCTACCACGGTAACGCTTCGGCGGCGATCCTTTCTGACGGGAAGCTGGTTGCGGCAGTGGAAGAAGAGCGCTTCAACCGCGTGAAGTACGCGGCCGGCTTCCCCGCCGCAGCGATCCGCTATTGCCTCGAGACGGCCGGAATCAAGGTATCGGAACTGGACCATGTGGCCGTGCCGCGCAACCCCTACGCCCGGCTCGCAACCAAGCTCTACTACGCGCTGCAAATGCCGTCGTTTGCGCGGGAACGGGCCAAGGTGCTGGCCAAGTTCACCGGCATTCGCCAAGCGCTGGCGGCGGCGTTTGACGTAGCGCCGGACGCCTTAAAGGCGAAATTTCACCGGGTGGAGCACCACGTTGCCCATCTGGCCAGCACGTTCTACTGTTCGCCGTTCGCGGAGTCTGCTCTGCTGTCGGCCGACGGGCTGGGCGATTTCGCTAGTTCGATGTGGGG
>Ga0306920_100001296_pt1 | contig 30901 bp, 26 predicted proteins | sample flu12Cox44000170_FD_204666 | JGI IMG/M metagenome (GOLD analysis project Ga0306920, IMG submission 204666) | Lab enrichment of tropical soil microbial communities from Luquillo Experimental Forest, Puerto Rico - flux4day.12C.oxic.44.000.170 (v2)... | ecosystem: Environmental > Terrestrial >... | reverse complement strand
ATTGGGCGCGATGTTTCATGGCGTGAGCGTGTTCTACTGCATGACCACGTCGCTTGCGAACCATGGCGCAGGACTGGGCACGCTCGGTTTTCACGAATCAAAGGTCCGCGACCTTTGCGAGGAGGCTGGGTTCAGCAGCGTCCGGCGCGTGCCGCTGGAAAATCCTTTCAACAACCTTTACGAAGCAAAGCCGTAGAGGCACCGCTCAGCAATTCGTTAGAAGTCGTCCGCGATACAGGTACGAATTGTAGGGCGTTTCTGCGAAACGCCTCGGCGTCTGACACAGACGCCCTACAGTCCAGCCCGCGGCTGTGCCGGGGCCTTCGTGTCGTTCGTACCAGGCGCACGATCGAGCCCGCGCCGCTTTAGCAACGGCTCAACGTACGGATTGCGTCCGACGAAATTCTTAAATAAATCGAGGGCGTCAGCGGATCCGCCGCGCGAGAGCAACATCGCGCGAAAGCGGTCGCCGTTTTCGCGTTTCAAGCCGCCGTGTTGATTGAACCACTCGACCGTGTCGGCGTCGAGTACTTCGCTCCAGATATACGAGTAGTAACCGGCCGAGTAGCCACCGGCGAATGAGTGAGAAAAATAGAAGCTGCGATAACGCGGCGGCACTGGCGGAAAGTCGACCCCGGCCTTGTGCAATGCTTCCGCTTCAAACGCAACTGCGTCCTTCGGAACGTCAGATGGATTCAGTTGATGCCACGCCTGGTCGAGTAGTGAGGCCGACAGGTATTCAGTGGTCTTGAATCCCTGATTGAATTTTTCAGCGGCTTTAACCTTGTCGAGCAACGCCTGTGGTATTGGTTCGCCGGTCTTGTAATGTTTCGCGTAATTGCCGAGGACTTCTGGCCACCTGGCCCACATCTCGTTTACCTGCGACGGATACTCGACGAAATCACGCGGCACGCTCGTTCCGCTGAACCGTGGATATTTTACGTTCGAAAACATGCCGTGCAGCGCGTGCCCGAATTCGTGAAACGCGGTCCGCACTTCATCCTGAGTAAGCAGTGTCGGTTCGCCCGGCGGCGGCTTCGGAATATTGAGGTGATTCGCAACAACCGGCTTCGTCCCGAACAGATCGTTCTGTGGGACATAAGAATTCATCCAGGCGCCGCCGCGCTTCGATGCTCGCGCGTAATAATCGCCGATGAAAATCGCGAGCGGTTTACCATCGCGATCAAATACTTCCCACACGCGGACGTCTGGCTGATACACCGGCAGATCGTGCCGCTCTTTGAATGTGAGCCCGTATTCCCTGTTCGCGGCGAAAAACACGCCATCGACGATGACATGATTCAGTTCGTAGTACGGGCGCACTTCTGATTCATCGAAGTTGTATTTCGCCTTGCGCACTTTCTCGGAACAAAGATCCCAATCGCATGCAGCAATCTGGAAGGCGCCTTTCTCCTGATCGACAATCTTCTGCTGCTCGGCCGCTTCACGTTTCGCGTTCGCGACCGCCGGGGCCGCGAGATCGGCCAGCAGTTTCTTTACGGTCGGCACATCGTGCGCCGTTTGGTCTTCGAGTTGGTACGCCGCCCAATTATCGTAGCCCAACAACTTCGCTTTTTCCGCGCGAAGGCGGGCCGTCCGCAGCACGATATTACGCGTATCGAATTCGCCGCCTTTGCTGTTACGCGCCAGCGATGCCTGCATGATGCGCTCACGCAAGGGTCGATTCTGCAATGATCCGAGCAAGGGCTGGCCGGTGGTGTTCTGAAGCTGGATGACGAACTTGCCTTCCTTGTGTTCTGCTTTCGCGGCATTGATCACGCTCTTCATCTGATCGTCCTTGAGGCCGGCCAGCTCTTCTTTTTTGTCGACGAGCACGGACGACGCGTTCCTCTCTTTCAAAACATTTTGCTCGAAATCCGTCTGCAACCTGGCCAACTCGGCGTTGATCTCTTTCAGCTTCTCTTTCTCGGAATCGGACAGCTTGGCGCCCGCGCGCACAAAATCCTTGTAATAACGCTCGAGCAAATAAGCCGATTCGGGATCGAGCCCGAGTTCATCGCGCTTCTCATAAAGCGCCTGGACTCGCGCGAACAACTTTGGATTCAAAAAAATCTCGTCATGGTGCGCGGCAAGTTTCGGCGCCATTTCTTTCTCAATCTTCTGCCGGGTCGGATTTGTATCGCAGGCGTTGAGGTTCGAAAAGGTGCGCTGGGCGCGATCGAGCAATCGCCCGGTGCGCTCGAGGGCGACGATCGTATTGTCGAACGTCGGTTTCTCAGAATTATTCGCGATCGGCTCGATTTCCTTCAGTTGGTCGCGCATTCCGGCTTCGATAGCGGGGACGAAATCCTCGTCCTTAATCTTGTCGAACGGCGGGTATTGATACGGCAGGACGCTTTCGTTAGTTAACGGATTGTCCTTGAGATCGGCGGCGAACACGGCGGTGATTTGCGCAGCGTTGAGCATCGTGCAAGCAAAGAAACAAAAACGCAGTGACATAAGGCGTAACTTGTCGTCACGTGATCGCCCGGATGCAAATGTCCCGTAACGCCCGGTCCGCCCGCGTTGCCCAACTACTTCGTCGTCCGCAGGCCGGCCGCTTTCCACGCTTTCAATCCGCCGGCCATCGAGAGGACGTTTTTGTAACCCATTTTTTGCAGGTTTTCAGCGGCAAGCGCCGATCGGCCACCGCCGCCGCAATGACAAATGATCATCGCGTTTGGGTCGGGAACTTTTTCTTCGATGTCGAGCTCGATCGTGCCGCGACTCATGTGAGTCGCACCGGGAATGTGTCCTTCATCCCATTCGTCTTTATCGCGGACATCGACAACGACCGCGTCGCCGCTGTTTAGTTTCGCCGCTGCATCCCGTGGCGAAATCTCGGTTATGTGTTTCTTCGCTTCCGCGACCAGTTTTTGGAATCCGGTGTGTTCAGCCATTGTTTAATTTATCCACAGATTTCGCAGATTGTCGCAGATTTCAGAGGAGAAGGCGTCGCATAGCGGCGTGGTTACAGAGGAATCAAAATAAATCTGCGCAATCTGCGGACGATTCTATTCGTAGCCCGCTTCCGATTGATCCACCGTTAGTAACTGATTCCCTTCTTAGCGGCCTGAGCCTGGAGCGTTTCAGTCACCTTTTGATCGAAGGCGTCGCCTTTGCCTTCGGCATCGAGCCGTTTGTTTTCGGATTGAATATAGGCTTCGCGTTTCTTTGATAGTTCGACGATTTGCTTTTGCAGATCGGCGCGTTCGTCACGGACTTTTGCGATGCGCTTTTGCAATTCGCTCCGATCCAATTTCTGGAGCTCCGCCGGAAGTTGCTTCTGATCGATTTCATCGAGCTTAAGCGTGTTATCGTTGAGTGCGTCGACTAACTCACCGCGGCCCTGCATGGCTTTGCCGGTCTTGCTGTTATAGGTGAGCCGATCGGCCATGGCAGACACCGGAGCACTCTTCGCCGCTACATACTTCGCGTGGACTTCCGCCTGCAATTTACTGTCGCCGTACGGAATGAGCGTGGCGCCGATCCGCTCGTTAAGCCGGCTTAGCTCCTTGTCCATTGGCGTTGAAATCGCCGCAACGTTGCCGGATTGCGAAATGCCTGCATAACTGCCTTCCGACAATTTTGCGATCTCCTGCCAGATCGGCTTGGTCTCAGCCATCTCACCACACTGAATGGTATTGATAATGAGGTCTTTTTTCACTGCTTCACGGCAGAGGTCCGGATACTTCGGACTGTTTGGATAATCCATGTGCGGCGGCGCGTCGCCGACCAGAAAGATGATCTTCAGCACCTTGTTATCGTTGCTCCACGGCATTTTGTGAATGGCTTCCGCAAGCGCTTCGTTCACACTCTCCGGCGTATCGCCACCACCAGCGGCCTGGAACTCGCGCAGATGTCCGTAAATGGCATCGATGTCGTCGGTGAGGCTGAACGATTTCACGACGTATTCATCGCCGCGATCTCGATAACCGATGAGCCCTAGCTTTAACTCGGGTGTTGGTTGCGCGCTGATCATCTCATTGGCGATCGACCAGATTTTTTGTTTCGCGCCTTCAATCAAACCGCCCATTGAACCGGTAGTATCGAGAACAAAACAGACTTCGATGCGCGGTTTGGATTGAGGCGTCAGCGCAGTGTTGGCGAACAACGGTTGCCAGGAGCTGAGCATTGCAGAGACAGCTAAGATTGTCGGCAGGATGCCCATGTTACGAGTGGTTAGTGTTTTCATTCGATTGTTATTCAGCGATTTCGTAAACAGTGTTGTCGAGCGTGAGCACGACGTTTTGACCTAACGCCAGCCACGGGCCGGCTTCGGGATGTTTTGTCAGGAGGTTGAAGTACTCTTCGGAGTTAAACTGGACGCGTTGATGTTTCGCGGTGTTCTGCGCAGTTGAATCGATCCATTGATTTCCGTTCTGGAAAAATGCGCGCCCGTTCACGAACCTGGACTGTTGCGTGTACTGGCTAAGGCGCGTCGCTGCCGGCGTGCCAGCAGGAGCCGCAGCCGCAAATCCCCGCAATGATTCGGATGCTCCGGATGCGATCGATACTGGTGCCTGCTGCGCAAACTTGAATGCATTCTGACTGAGCGCATTGGCAACACCGTCATCACCTTCTTTCTTATCCTTGAATCCGCTCCAGGCCTTGGCGACTTCGGCACGTGTGGCTGTATCGGTGCTCATGTTCTGCATGGATCGATCAGCCATCGGCACACGCCGGCGATCTTCGTCCTCTACGATTAGATAAGCGGTGTACGGCGTAACGATTCCGTATTTCCGGGCCAGCTCTGTTGTTTCATCGCGAAGCTCGGCGGTCTCACCGTGCATGCGGATTTCATCGAGCAGAAACCCGACGCGACGTGTTGCCCAAAGCCGCGGCACGTAATCATCGGTGGTCTTGCGATCATCGAAATGGAGCTTGTAAGTAAGTGTCTGTTCGCGGCCGCCGACGTTGCCAGTCAGCTTTGCTTCGACATTGCCGGCGCCGCTGTATCGACCCGCTACCACCAATTGGTCCCCTTTGAACAGGTCCGGCAGATCTGCCGGATACATTTTCGTTGTGTGAACACCACCGCCGAGGTCCAGTTTTAGATTCGTTAGGGCGGGTTCTTTGATCCGCGTGTAGAAGTTCGAGACTTTCAGCTCGAGATCTTCATTCGCGAGCACGTATTGGCTGAAGGCGCGCGTACCCTCAGCGATTTGATCGAGCAACTGTGTGTTTACATCCGAACCAATCCCGAACGAAAAGATCCGAACGCCGCTCGTCTTTTTGATGTTCGCGACGATTTCGTCGGGATTGCGTGTTCCCACTGTCGGCAGACCGTCGGTTAGGAAGATGACAACAAATGGGCGATCGCTCTTGTCCGGTCGCACCTTGAGAGCACTTTGCAGCGCATCCGCAATGGCAGTGCCGCCGATCGGCTTGAAGTTGTCGATGAAATCGTTCGCGCGTTTGCGATGATCTGAATCCGCTGGCACCAAGTCGCGGAAAAGCGGCTCGGCTTCGGTCGAGAACCGGACGATCTCGAACCGATCGTCGGAATTGAGATTTTCCACACAAAACCGCAACGCTTTTTGCGCTTGCTGCAGTTTGGCGCCGGCCATTGAACCGGATGTGTCCACGACAAAGACGACGTCTTTGGCTGCCGGCTTTGTTTCGCCGCTAACCGTCGGCGCAGCCAGAAGCAGAAAATATCCGTCGTCAGCGTCCGGTTTGTAAGTGATTAGTCTGAGGCCGACATCGCGTGTGTCCGAGCTGTAGACGAGCTGAAAATCTGTGTCCGGCTTTTCGTCTTTGCCTTCATACCCGATGACGGCACGGTTAGGACCATCGCGCTTAATCTCAACTTTGTGACTGGGCGAATAAATTGATGCGAGCGGCTCCGCGCTCTTGAGCTCGATTTTCACGCTCAAATTCTTGATCGGCCGAGCGGAGAATTTCTCAGTGCTGAGCGGGTAGAGATAAGTGACCGTTCCGGCGTCGGAGCGAAGCAGTTCTGTATAGGAAATCTTTATGGGCTTTCGGCTGCCCGGTTCGATCGGAAAAATGCGGACCTTGAAAAGGTCGCGGCCTGCATACTCGAGCAGCGCCGGATCCCGCATTTTTCTAACGATGTCCTCGTAAATGCCACGCGCCTTATCAGCCGGGAGCAACTCGGCGTCGACAGTCTTGCCGCCGATTTCCATGCTGAATTTGTCGATGTGCGCCCCTTTCGGCACAGGGAACATGTAAAAGCCTTCGAGCCGTTGATCGTTAGGATTGTAAAACTCCTGGTCGATCGATGTGATGGCGACCTGGCCATCAATTGCGACGTTGACCTGATGACTGGTGACTTCGAGCGGAGCAAAGGGGAAATGGGTCGGCGGGACGTAGATCGGACGCTCGACGACGATAAAGCCATCTCCGCGGGATTGAGAGATGCCTCCGAGGAGGAAGAGCCCAATCACCAGAGCTAATTTTTTGTTCATGGAGCATTAGTCGGGAACTCCGGAAAAATGCTCCCGGCGTCCAAAAAGCCGAGGTTTTCGACGATCCGAGGCGGACGTACTATTTTTGATCAGAAGGCCAGGCGCGACAGTCAGACATCACTAGGATGCTCCGTCCGCGAGGAGTTGTGATCGATCAGAATCTTTCCAGCACAGCCTCACCGGCGACGGATGCAGCAGCGTCTGCATCGGAGGCTCAGATCATTGCCGAATGCCGCGCGGGAAATACGGCGGCATGGGATTCTCTATTCGATACATACTATGCGACGGTCGCCCGATTTGTGTTTCAGCTTTCCGGCGATTTTAGCCACGAAGACACGGAAGAGATTTGTCAGGAGACTTTTTTATCGGTGGTCAGAAATTTATCTTCATTTCAGGGTCGAAGCTCATTTCAAACGTGGTTGCTGCGGATTGCGGCGAACAAGGCGATGGATTATCGGGAAAAAACGCGAGCCGCGAAACGAGGTGGAAACGCGGTGCACATTTCAATCGATCCGGGGCAAACTGATCACGAACCGCCGTCTGGAAATCCCGGTCCCGATAGGTTGTTGCAGATTGCCGAGACCTCCCGACTCGTTAGGGAAAGCCTCGATCGTCTCGGCGAACTGTGCCGGGAAATCATCGAACTGCGGTACTACGGTGATTTAAGTTACGATGAGATTGCAGCGGAACTGCGTCTCAATCCGAAAACGGTCAGCTCCCGGCTAAGCAAATGCCTGGATCGCTTACTCATTATCGCGAAGGAAATTTTTCCACCGGATAATCGTTTGCCGTCTAATTTATAGAAGTATGCCGTCGGAACCCAAGAAACCCATCGAACAAATGCTCGAGGCGCTCGCAAAAGCCCGTCGCGCACAATTTGGTGACGACCCCAAAATGCCGAATCCAATGCGTGCGCGCCTGCATGAGGAGATCGCGCGCGCGGAAGCGCCGGATGACGCAAATGTCGAGTCACGACCGTCGTGGGTAACAATGTTCTGGCCACGTGTAACGGTGGCGGCGGCACTGGCGACGTTGATAGTGCTCATCCCGGCGATTTGGTGGAACCAATCACACCCTGTTAGCGGGATTGCTAACGTTGCGGTTCGTGAACGCACTGCTGGGGCAGCCGATGGATTAAAGACCGCAGCTAGCGCGGAGGATAGTCTCGCCAACGCTCCGGCGGTGAGCGCCCCCAAACTAACAGTGAATCTGGCGGACAACAGTCAAGTTAAGATCGAACCCGCCGCGACGCCGTCCTCTGAAGCGGAAGCATTGAAGTCGGTAACGAAAGGATTCAATGAAGAGACTGCCAGCGCGAAAATCCAGGCGGCACCAGCGGCTGCTCCCGCAGCCGGCCGCGATTCAAAACCGGAACCAGACAGAATGGCAGCAGCCGCTCCACCGGTCGCGCAACCGCCATCAGCCGGCAGCCTCGCGACGACGCAGCAATTTTCCCAACAGTCGGCCGCGCAATCTTTTAGGAACACTGCGCAAGTAAGCGGGGCCACCAATGTGTTAAACACGTTTCAAGTTCAGCAAGAGGGTAGTGACATTCGTGTAGTCGATGCCGACGGCTCGACGTACACAGGTAAAATCGAGCAATTGGCGAAGAGTGGGGAGCTCGACTCACGCATAACTGCGCGACGCGACGCCGCGAAGCAGACGCGAAGGTACGCTGCTAAGGCGACCGGCGAAAGCGAATCAGCCGCTCCTCAATCGTACTTCCGTGCGACTGGATACAATGTAAGTCTGAAAAAGACGTTGGTGTTCGAAGGCAATTACGCGGCGCCGCCCGCGCAACAGCCAGCTAAGGCAACGTCTAACGACAGAGAGCGAGCTGAGTTGAGCCGCGACCGTGCACGTATCATGGGAACGGTGCGTGTGAACGGCGAAGCGCCGGTGGATGTTGATGCGATAGCAGAGACACCGGCGCCGGCCGCAACGAAGAAGACGGAGAAGTAAACAGGTTTCTAACCGCTAATCGACACGAACATGCACGAATTCCCTGAATGACGAAAACCAAATGACGAATGACGAATTAAATCCGAATGACAAAATCCGAAAGCGGTCGAAGGGCGCATCGCGCTCACTTTGCCATTCGCGTTTCGGCCTTCCTTCGTCATTCGACATTCGAGCTTCGTCATTTGTGTTATTCGTAGCGGAGCGCTTCGATGGGGTCGAGCGCGGCGGCTTTGCGCGCTGGATAAAACCCAAAGAAGACGCCGACGGCAGCGCTGAATAAGAATGCGATCGCAATTGAGCTGATTGAAATCAGGGTGGGCCAGTTGGCGTAGATCGACAGGACTTTCGATGCGGCGATGCCGCAGATGATTCCAATCACGCCGCCGACGGAACTGAGCGTCACCGCTTCAATCAGGAATTGGGTGAGAATGTCGTTCCCGCGCGCGCCGACGGCCATGCGCACACCGATCTCGCGTGTCCGTTCGGTCACACTCACCAGCATGATATTCATGATGCCAATGCCGCCGACCAGCAATGACACACCTGCGATTGCGCCGAGCAGCACGGTCATTACTCGTGAAGTGGCCGTAGCGGCTTCAGCGATTTCCTGTTGCGTGCGCACGGTGAAATCGTCGTCGCGTCCGGGACGAATGTTATGCCTTTGTCGGAGTAACGAGATGATTTGTTGCTGCGCCGCTTCGATCTGACGAGCGTCGCCAATCTGCACGTTGATGTTGCGCAACGTCGTGCCACCGATCACGCGTTTCATCGCGCTCGTGTACGGCATGACCACGATGTCGTCCTGGTCCACGCCTTGCGGGCTAAGGCCTTTCGGCGTGAGCACGCCAAGAATTGTGAACGGCACGTTCTTAATTCGCAAAATCTGCCCGATCGGATTTTCGTTGCCGTAGATTTGCGTCGCAGTCGTGCGGCCAATCACGCAAACTTTGTTCGCGCTGCGCACATCCTGCGCTGTAAACGGTGCGCCGTCAGCCAGCGGCCATTGACGAATATCGAAGTAATCCGCTGATTCTCCGTAAATCCGGGTGAACCAATTTTGATTTCCAGCCGCGACCTGCGTCGTGGAAACAACTTCTTCACTAACGCCGATCACGCCTGGCACTTCCCGCCGAATTGCTTCGGCGTCTTCAATTTTCAACGTGCCCGCGCCGCCCCACCCGGTGCGGATGCCGCTGGCGGTGGTGCTACCGGAAAATATCAGGATCACATTTTCGCCAAGACTGGCGATCTGCGCTTCCACCTGTGCCTTTGCGCCGTTGCCAATTCCCACCATTGCGATCACCGCGCCCACGCCAATGATGATACCGAGAGCCGTCAGCACCGAACGCATTTTGTTTCGGCGCAATGCGCGGTAGGCGACGTTAAATGTGGGTGCGATGCGCATGATTCGTTACATGGTTACATGGTGAATCGTGAATCGTTAGATCGGTTCAGCTTCGTCCTTGCCGTTTTGCAGCTGTGCTTTCGCATCCGAACGCGGGGTCACGAGATGATCATCCCGAATCAGCCCGTCCCGCATAATAACGTTGCGCTTCGCGTAAGCCGCGATGTCCTGCTCGTGCGTGACCATAATGATGGTGATGCCGTGCTCGTTGAGTCGCTGAAAGATGGTCATGATCTCGACACTGGTTCGACTGTCGAGATTGCCGGTCGGTTCATCAGCTAGCAGCATCTCGGGCTCGTTGATCAACGCGCGCGCGATCGCGACACGCTGTTGCTGACCACCGGAAAGCTGACTCGGGAAATGGTCCTCACGCCCCGCGAGCCCCACGGATGCGAGTACACGATCCGCCCTTTCGCGGAGTTGCGTGTGCGACAGGTGCTGTGGGCTGTATATGAGCGGCAACTCGGCATTCTCGCGCGCTGATGTGCGCGCCAGCAGATTGAAACTCTGAAACACAAAGCCGAGCTTGCGATTGCGAATCTCTGCGAGCTGATCGCGATTGAGCCCCGAAACATCTGCGTCATCCAGGAAATATCGACCGGAACTCGGCCGGTCGAGGCAACCGAGGATGTTCATCAGCGTCGATTTGCCTGAGCCGCTCGCCCCCATGAGCGCGACGAATTCGCCTCGCTGAATTTCCAGAGAAACTCCGCGCACGGCGGGCACTTCCATTTCCCCGGTGCGATAAACCTTGTGCACATCAACGAGCCTAACGAGCACGCCGTTGTTCATGTTCCTGACAAATATTGTAGCCGCGTCTCTGTGAGACGCGTTTTCCTGCTGCGCATCACTGTGAGAACCGCGCTTCGCACAGCGAAGCGGCTACAGGACGTCGCGGTTTGTTTTTCCCCATGATCACGGAAATCTTCGCTGGCCGCCGGAGAATGGATTCGCTGGCGTGGATGCAGGCGGGGATTTTGTCGCCATCTCGGCGGTTACAACCCGATCGCCCTCCTTCAATCCTTCAACTACTTCGGTCACGACGCCGTCGCTGATTCCGGTCTTAATTTGCACCGGCTTCGGTTGGCTGCCGGACAAAACATGAACTGTGCGCTCGCTGCTCGTCCGCTCCCGTCCACCCACGCCGCGTCCACCCCGTGACGACGACGGTGGTGATCCCAGTTCGGCCGCGGGTGCTCCAGCAGGGCGATAACGCAGCGCGGCATTTTTGATTTGAAGCACGTTGTCCTTGCGGGCGGCGATGATTGAAACATTCGCGGTCATGCCCGGTTTCAATTTCAAATCGGGATTGCTCACGCCAATCACTGTGTCGTAGGTCACGACATTCTGCACGGTGATCGGCGCATTCCGTACCTGCACAACTTTGCCGTGGAACGTCTGGTTTGGGAATGCATCCACAGTGAAATCGACGTCCTGTCCGACTTGTACGACGCCGACATCTGCTTCAGCGACATTGGAATCGATTTGCATCTTGGTGAGATCATTTGCGATTTGAAAAATCACCGGCGCCTGCAGACTGGCGGCAACGGTCTGGCCAACATCGACGCTGCGCGAGATCACCACGCCATCGATAGGCGAGGTGATCGTGCAGTGCTCAAGGTCGGCCTTGGCTTTGTCTAACGCGCCTTGTTTGATTTTTACGTTCGCCTCGGCTTGATGGAGAGTTGCCATCGCCTGGTCAACGTCCGCTTGGGCCGAGGTTTTCCTTGCAAACAGGTCCTGAGTGCGGTTGGCGTTGATCCTGGCTAACTCGAGCGCAGCCTGCGCGTTCGCCAGGTCGCCTTCCGCTTGGGTGACAGTGGCCTGAAACAACGCCGGATCGATCTGCGCCACCACCTGGCCGGCTTTGACCTGTGAATTGAAATCCGCGAACAACTTTGAAATGTTCCCCGAGACCTGGCTGCCCACTTGCACGTTGACCACCGGGTTGAGCGTGCCCGTGGCGGTCACGGCCTGTGTGATCGGCCCGCGCGTGACGGTTGCGGTCTGATACGTTGCAGCGCCATTATCCCGCAAGTGCCGAATAACAAAGGCAATCAATAGGAGTCCGACGATTACGATGAGCCAGGGCAAAAGACGTTTCATCTAATTCACAGGTTGACGGCTTCGGTAACCCATCTCGTAATGTCATCCTGAGCGGAGCGAAGAATCTCTGGTCATTTCTGCATCGGTTATCGCAGAAAACAAATCGAGATGTTTCGCTTCGCTCAACATGACAAGCCCATCTATGGACGACGTCCTATTGATCAATAACAGGTAAAGCCGGTGCGCCGCTACATCGAAATCTATTCAATCATGCTGCGCAACTCGCTCATCCGAGACCTGAGCTTCAAGGCCAACTTCCTATTGTGGATGGTGGTCGAGGTTCTTTGGTTCTGCGGGCAAATCGTTTTTTTCAGCATCATTTTTGGAAATGTCGATCAGATCGGCGACTGGACGAAATGGGAAGTGGTGCTGCTGGTCGGTACTCACCAGATTATCGCCCAGCTGTTCCAGGCCTTCTTTTTCGTGAACGTCGCAAACATTCCCGAGCTCGTGCGCACGGGAAAACTCGATTCCGTTCTGGTGTTGCCGATCGATAGCCAGTTCGCGGTTTCCACGAAACAATTCGGGCTCGACAGCATTATCAACGCTCTGCTCGGCGCGCTCGTGGTTTGTGTCTCGCTCTCCAAGCTGAGCATGGTGCCGAATCCGGTTTCCGTTTTGCTCTACGTTGTCGCGCTTGGCTTCGGTATCGCCGTGCATTACTCCATCATGCTCGGCCTGGCTGCGGTGAGCTTTTGGATCGTCCGCGCACAAGGGCTGGTGTACGGTTATTTCAACTTTCTCAATATTGCGCGTTATCCAGATGTCATTTTTCCGCGGCTTTTCCGGCTGATTTTTGGCTGGGTGATTCCGGTGGTGATCATTGCAAACATCCCCGCGCGCCTGTTGATCAAATCGTTTGGTCAACCGTTTCCTTTGATGATGCATCTAATCATCGCGTCGACGATTGTATTCTGGCTATCCCGTGTGTTTTGGAAATTTGCGCTGCGACATTATTCCAGCGCCAGCTCGTGATGGTTGTAGGGCAACCGCTTCGGTTGCCGAGAAAAATTGCCAGGCGGAGCGCCTGCCCTACAATGCCCATGGCAAACAGAGTCAGGCTCTTTATTGACGAAAGCCGCCTCGACCGCGACGCTGCGTTAGTCCCGCACACGCAGGATAAATCTCGACGATGATCATCGAAGTAAAAGTTCCGTCCGTTGGGGAGTCGGTAACCAGTGGAGTCGTCTCCGCCTGGCACAAGAAGTCAGGCGAGTTTGTGAATGAAGGCGAACCGCTTTTCGCACTCGAGACGGACAAGGTCTCCACAGATATCGTAGCCGAAAAATCGGGCCTCCTCGAAACGAAGGTGCCTGAAGGCCAGGAGGTAAAGATCGGCGAAGTGATTGCAGTGATCGATGACTCGAAACAGGGGGCGAAACAGGAAAAGGGAGAACAACCCAAAAAGACGCAGCCTGACGCAAAGAAGAAAGAACCTGACTCGCAGAAAAAGCGCGGAGCCGTCGCCGCAAACGTCGACGGTGGTAAGCCGGTGTCAACGCCCTCGGGTACAGTTTTGTCGCCTGCAGTGCGCCGCATTGTAGAAGAGGGGAACCTCGAGCCGGAAAAAATTACCGCCACAGGACCGCACGGCCGCCTAACGAAAGCTGACGCGGTCATTGCGGTGGAAGCGCGCGGCAAGACCGAACCGGCGAAATCTGTAGGGGAAGCTGGCAGCCTCCCCTGGACGGCAGCGCCGTCTTCTCCAGTTCAACCGAAGGCGGAATCTCGCTTCATTCGCAAGAAGATGTCGCCGCTGCGTCGGAAAATCGCGCAGCAACTGGTAATGGCGCAGCACACAGCCGCGATTCTTACCACATTCAACGAATGCGATATGAACGCAGTGCAGGAATTGCGCCGAACCAGGCAAGATGAGTTCACAAAAAAACACGGTATCAAACTTGGGCTGATGTCGTTCTTTGTGAAATCTGCTGTCGAAGCGCTCAAAGCTGTGCCCGTCGTCAACGGCCGTATCGACGGTGATGATTTCATCCAAAATAACTTCTGCGACATCGGCGTAGCCGTTGGGACTGAGCGCGGTCTTGTGGTGCCGGTAGTGCGTGATGCAGATAAGAAAAGTTTTGCCGATTTGGAGCGCGACATCGCCGATTACGCAGGGAGAGCGCGTGATGGAAAATTGAAGCTTGAAGATCTCCAGGGCGGCACCTTCACCATTACGAATGGTGGCGTTTATGGCTCGCTCTTCGCCACGCCGATTTTAAACCCGCCGCAGAGCGGCATTCTTGGCATGCACAAAATCATGCCGCGCCCGATAGCCGTGGACGGGAAGGTGGTAGTCCGCCCGATGATGTATCTCGCGCTCAGCTACGACCACCGTGCCATCGACGGCAAAGAAGCAGTTACCTTTCTGATAAAAGTGAAAGAGTGCATCGAGGATCCGAAAAAGCTGCCGCTAGACATGTAGTCAAGGATGCAGGCTGCATCGACAAGCTTTTGGTCGAGGCTTCCTATTTCGCTCCGGGCGGTCTTGTCGGGATTGTTGATCGCGCTCGTCGCGGCCAATGTCTGGCCGATTTTGCTGTTGAATCTGAGCGTGCCCGTAGCCGCTTTCGTCGAGACGATTCTTCTCGGCTTTTACCTTTGGTGGATGAGTGGCGGAGGTCCTCCGCGTAGAACACGTGATTCGCGCCGGAATGCATTCCGCTACGGTGCACTATCGAGCGAGCAATGGTTCTGGGGAATCATTGGTGCAATTTCTTTTGCCGTGGCGGTGCACGCCACAATTGTTGTGCTGTTCCGTTGTGTTCAGTTTCCGATTGCAGCGTTCCGGCGTGGTTACGATCTTTCGTTCATTCCGACACTTTCATTGAAATGGCTCGCCGTAATCGTGTCGGCAATATCAGCGGGCGTTTGCGAAGAAACCGGTTTTCGTGGCTATATGCAGCGGCCGATCGAGGAACATCGTGGCGCAGTGATAGCGGTTTTGATATCAACGATCTTTTTCACTTTGGTTCACCTGAGCAAAGCGTGGTCGTTGGCCGGGATGGTGCCAATCATTTTCGGCGCTGGTCTGTTGCTCGGCCTCTTGGCGTGGTCCTCGCAATCGCTGATTCCGTCGATGATTGGGCACGTGGTAATGGATATCGGTCTATTCGCCTACTGGTGGACCGGGATTGCCGGCAAATTTAGTGCGCGGCCTTTTCGTGAGACGGGTGTCGACGGCCCGTTCATGATTGCTTGCGCCACCGCTTTCGTTTCGGTAATCGTGACGCTGTTTGCCATTTCGCGATTACGTTTCTGGACGTGTCGCCAAGCTTCAGGATCGGGTTGAGCGTGCCGTCTTATGACTTCACTTGACTAACACCAGGTTTCAGCCAGGCGGCCCTAATGTGAGACATGATAAGCCGTTTCAACGGCTTCTTCGAAGACTAAGCAAAAACTATTGAAACAGTTTAGTGAGTAGCGCGCGCGCAACACCGGGCTAAAGCCACGGTGTTAATGGGAAGCGCTGAGGGCAGTTGCGTCTCAGATTCTTTTCGCGAATGCTGAATGGCAATAGATATGGAAAAATTTGATGTTGTTATCATTGGCTCCGGACCCGGCGGCTACATTGCTGCGATTCGCTCCGGCCAGCTCGGATTGAAGACCGCGCTTGTCGAGAAAGACAAAGAATTGGGCGGCACGTGCTTGAACGTGGGCTGCATCCCGAGCAAAGCGCTCCTCACCTCGAGTGATCACTTCATGTTCGTGAAAAAAGAAGCGGCGAAACACGGGATCGTGGTAGACGGCGCGCGCGTCGACCTCGCGAAGATGCAGGAGCGAAAGAACAGGGTTGTAAACACATTCACCAGCGGTGTGCGCTCCCTCATGAAAACGAATAAGGTCACGGTTTTCGAAGGTATGGGCGCCATTACCGCGCCAGGAAAAGTTTCGATTAAATCGTCTACCGGCGAGACGCAGGAAATCGAAACGAAAAACATCGTCATTGCCACTGGCAGCGCACCGATCGAACTGCCGTTCGCGAAATTTGACGGCAAAACAATCGTCAGCAGCACCGAAGCGCTGGAGTTCACCGAGCCTCCAAAGAAACTGGTCGTGATCGGCGCCGGCGCGATTGGCCTCGAACTGGGTTCGGTCTGGAATCGGCTCGGCTCCGAAGTGACGATGCTGGAATTTCTCCCGCGAATTGCGCTGGGGTTCGACCTCGAGTTGTCGAACTTGCTTCAACGTCTGCTGACAGCTCAGGGAATGATTTTCCACCTCGAAGCAAAAGTTAGCGCAGTAAAGGTGGACGACGGCCGCGCTACTGTCACCGCAACGAAAGACGGCCAGGAACTGAAATTCGACGCAGACAAGGTGCTCGTTTCAGTCGGTCGTCGCCCATTCTCGGATGGTTTGGGCGCAGAAAAAGTGGGCGTCGCATTGGATGAAAAGAAACGTATCAAAGTGGACAAGCATTACCGAACGAATGTCGATGGTATTTATGCCATCGGCGATGTGATCGCTGGACCTATGCTGGCGCACAAAGCCGAAGACGAAGGAATCGCGGCGATCGAAATCATTGCGGGCAAAGCCGGCCACGTGAACTACGAAGCCATTGCCGGTATCATTTACACCAATCCCGAGCTAGCGGGCGTTGGTCTCACGGAAGATCAAGCCAAGGAGCAGGGGATCGAAGTGCGGATTGGTAGATTTCCGTTTCGCGCCAACAGCCGCGCGCTTACGGGCGATGACGTTGAAGGAATGGTCAAGTTCGTCGCTGACGCCAAGACTGATCGCGTTCTCGGCGCGCACATTTTGCATCATGCCGCTTCAGAATTGATCGCTGAAGCCGTTTCAGTGATCGAATTCGGCGGCAGCTCCGAAGACATCGGGCGCACCACCCATTCTCACCCAACGTTAAGTGAGGCTGTGAGAGAAGCCGCGCTCAACGTCGACAAACGGGCGTTGCACATCATCAATCGCTAAATCCGTATCACGTCGGATTGTCGACGGGGAACTGCGTTGAGAAATTCTAGGGCAAGCGCTCCGCTTGCCTAATTGATGACAGACGACGCGCCTGCCCTACAAATCATTTGGCCAATTGCGCGTCTCGCCGCCGAATCACGAACAACGTCACTAGCGCCGAGGCGGCACAAGTGATTGCGCCAAATGCGAGCGCGAAAGATGTGCCTACGAGATGCGCAACGGCTCCCGCTTCCAGACTGCCAAGGGGAATCATGGCGCCGAACACCAGCGACCACACGCCCATAACGCGTCCCCGCATTTCGTCCGGCACGATGGTTTGCAGCACGGTATTGGAAGTTGAAAAAAACAGCAGCATCCCAAATCCGGCGGCGAAGAGAAATACTAGTGCGAGCGGAAAACTTTTGGTGAACGCAAGCGGCAGCATCGCCAAGGAAAATAACCAGACGCCGCCGAGCGCGATTTTGCGCGGAGTATAAAAATGTCCAAACGTCGCGACCAGCAGGGCACCCACGAACGCGCCTGTTCCGCTCGCCGACATCAGAATCCCGTAACCATTTGCGCCGCGTCCGAGCACATCGCGTGCAAACGCCGGCATCAGGACCGCATACGACCAGCCGAAAACGCCGACTGCTAGAAAGAGCAGCAAAATCGTGCGCACACGTGGATGTTTGATCGAATACAAGATTCCCTCCCACGCGTGTTCGCCCGCTGAAGCGATTTCGATTTTTCGCTCGAAAGGCGGCAGACGCATCAACAAGAACCCGACGATTACAGCGATAAAGCTTAGTCCGTTCAAAAAAAAGCACATCGCGACACCGACGGCGCCAATCAGTAAGCCAGCAACCGACGGTCCTATCACGCGCGCGCCGTTTACGATCGAGCTGTTGAGCGATATCGCGTTTAGTAAATCCTCCCGACTGGCCATTTCAACGGTGAAGGCCTGGCGCGCGGGCATGTCGAATCCCATCGAAATGCCGTTCAGCGCTGCGACGACAATGATGAACTCTGTTGAAGCGAACCCGAGCCACACGCCTGTCGCCAGCAAGAATGCGCAAATCATTTGGGCGGATTGCGTCGCCACGAGGATGGATCTTTTCGGATAGAGATCAGCCAGCGCGCCGCCCCACACTGACGAGAGGATCATCGGCGCAGAACCGATGGCAGCGACGAGGCCGAGCAAAAATTTTGAATTGGTGATTTGGTAAACGTACCAGCTCATCGCAGTCTGTTGCATCCAGGTGCCGATGAGTGAGACGAGCTGGCCCCAAAAGAACAGGCGGTAGTTGCGATGCCTTAGCGCACGAAATGTGTGCCGCCACGTGATTCCGCCTACGGGCATCCGCCGCTGCCGGCCGCTGATGTCTTCTGGCACGCGCGCGGTTTCTGTGGTTCTTGTGGGCATCACTCATCATGGCTGGCGAGATCACGAATTGCAAAAATCAGGGCCATTCTGTGTTGTTGAGGCCGCGTAAACATTGATTCGACATGATTAACCGAAGCCCGGATGCACATGGGGCGCCTCGCCCTTTCAGAAAGGGAGAGGGGGAGGGTGAGGGATTCCGTATCTCTAGAGTGTGCAAGCTTCAGACCCCTCACCTTAATCCTCTCCCCTCATCCAGGGGAGAGGCGGGAAAACCGAATGCGGTTTAGTCCGTGGCACTCCTTCAGATAAGGCATCGCCTGAGTTTCGTGGGCACGGCGCGCTTTTATCAGAGTTCCGGAGATGGGTCTTATAGCCATAAGGCTGAACCGGCCTTTTCACAGCGGTGTGTGGTAGATTCGGCGAGTGGAAAGCACAGAGGCAATTCTCCTTCGGAAACGAAAATTCAGCGACACGAGTTTGATTGTGTCGTGGTGCACGGAATCGTTGGGCTGCGTTCAGACGATGGCCAAAGGCGCTCGCCGCCAGAAAAGCGCGTTCGCTGGAAAACTGGATTTATTTTTTCAGGCTGAAATTTCAATCGTGCGTAGCCGCAAATCCGATCTGCATACGCTCACGGAAGTCGTTCTTAAAAATCCGTTTGCCGGAATTCGCACCAACTATTCGCGTATGCAAACTGCTGCGTACTTTGTTGAGTTGATTGAGATTTGCACCGAGCGCGATCATCGCGAACCTGAATTGTTCGGGCTGTTACACCGGGCGTTCGGTTATCTCGATGCAAACGATCCGACGGCGCGCGCGGTCGCGCATTTCGAGACCGAGTTGGCGCGTATCGCCGGTGTGCACGATCAAACACGATTGAAAGCCGATCCGGCGTTTGCGCTTGGAAATTTGTTCGGGCGACTGCCCCTTTCCCGAACGCCGCTCTTGAAAACACTCGCGACCGAGGCGAAAAACATCTCGAAATGAAATCAGAAGCGCCTGCTTTCTGTCATTCTGAGCGAAGCGAAGCTGCAACGCAGCGGACGAAGTCCGTGAGGCCAGGCTTTCAATCTCTGATCCATTTTGGACCGGTCCCTTCGAACAGGAACAACGAGAGATGTTTGAAAGCCTGGCCTCATGCCCCGCATTTCGTTGCAGCGCTTCGCTCAACATGACAGTTCCGTTTATGAGATGGATTTGGTCCGGTCTTATCACTCTGGTTTTGATCGCCGGTTCAATTTCCGCTGCTCCAACGAAGGAAAGCTACAAGTTCGATCCGTCGGACTCGACCATTGGTTTCAGTGTGCATCAGTTCCTCGGCACGACTCACGGCAAGTTCACGAACTTCAGCGGCAGGATCGAAGTCGATCGGGAACATCCGGAGAATTCTTCGGTCACTACGCAGATCGACGTGCGGAGTATCGATACGCAAATTAAGAAGCGCGACGATCATCTGCGCAGCGCCGAATTTTTTAACGTCGAAAAATTTCCCCGGGTCACGTTTAAAAGCCGGAGCGTAAAACGCACCGGCCCGCAAAGCGGCGACATTCTCGGCGACCTAACAATGCACGGCGTGACCAGGCCGGTCACGCTTCACGTGAAACTGCTGACCCCGATTAATGACACTGGACGGACACGTTGGTCTGTGACGACCGATCCGATCACGCGGCGTGACTTCAATTTGATGTTTGCTCCAGCGGCTGAATCGGTCTCTGGCATCAGCCAGACGGTGGCGATCAATATTGAGATCGAAGCGAAACTCGCAGAGTGACTCCAACAGCTGTTATGCCGAGCGATATTCAAAACGCGGTCATCCTGAGCGGAGCGAAGCGGAGTCGAAGGACCCCGTTGCAAAACGATCAGTTGAGCCGCGGGATTCCTCGACTTCGCTCTGAATGACAGGACTATGGAAATCATCCCCCTCGGAGATTCCGCGCTGGTCGTGCGTGTACGCGAGCAATTTGAGGATGCGCCTGACGAAACACTGGATGAAGTGCTTCGAGTATTTCAATTGCTTCAACGCGCGGCGATTCCGGGCGTAATTGAACTTGCGCCGGCTTACACCAGCGTTGCGGTGTTTTTCGATCCGATTACGATCGCGAAAGCGGGCGGAACGCTGGATGACGTGTTTGACCGGCTGGCGTCGCGCATTCGCGGAGTTGTAGCCGCGGGCGCTGGCCGCCGGCGCAAAGTGAGATTTCGGTCGCGAAACATTGAAATCCCCGTGTGCTACGATCCGGAGTTCGCTCCCGATATCGATGATGTCGGGCGCAATACACAGCTTTCGGCAACCGAAATTGTGAATCTTCACAGCAAAGGCGAATACCGTGTGGCCTGCATTGGCTTCGTCCTTGGTTTTGCATTTCTGGCAGGATTGCCGAAGAAGTTGGCGACGCCGCGTCGCGATGTGCCGCGCAAAGAAATTCCTCCCGGTTCGGTTGGCATCGGCGGTGCGCAAACGGGAATTTATCCGTTGCGTTCTCCGGGCGGGTGGAATCTGATCGGCCGCACTCCGCTGAAGCTTTTCGATTCTTCCAAAAATCCGCCGAGCTTACTGGCTCCGGGGGATCGCGTGCGTTTTCGCGCAATTACGCGGGAAGAGTTTGAGTCTTTTGAATAATGACATGGTCATTCCGACCGAAGTGGAGGAATCCCGATGCGAAACGCTAAGGTAACCCTACGGGATCCCTCGACTGCGCTCGGGATGACGGCTGTTGTTGATCGGGCAGGATTTCAAACGTCGGTGCAAGACCTGGGCCGCACGAGCTTTCGCCAGTTTGGCGTTTCGACAAGCGGCGCGCTTGATTTGTTTGCATTGCGCGTAGCGAATCTGCTCGTTGGAAACGATGAAGGCGCGGCCGGACTCGAAATCACGCTCGGCGGTTTGCAGCTGCGGTTCGAGGACGCGCGAATCGTCGCCTGGTGCGGCGGCGAATTCGACGTGCAGATTGGATCACGCGCGTTGCCGGCCGGGCATGTTGCCTATTTGCACAGCGGCGACGAATTGAAATTTGGTCGCGCTCAAATTGGCTGCCGATGCTGGCTGGCAATTTCCGGCGGAATCGATGTGCCGGTTGTCCTTGATAGTCGCTCGACCGATTCGCGCGCCAATTTCGGTGGACTCGAAGGCCGAACGTTGTGCGATGGAGATGTCGTGCGGCTCGCTCGTCGACCGGGGTCATCGCCTCCGGCTACAGGAATTTCCTCGTGGGCAGGGCCGCACGATTGGGTGAGTCCGGCGAAGCGGTCTCCGGTTTTGCGTTTCATCCGTGGCGTCGATTGGCATCGCTTCAACGCTTCAACCCTTCAACGGTTCACGAGCGAAGCATTCAACGTTTCACCAGATTCAGATCGTATGGGTGTACGCCTTGATGGTCCCGAACTGAAACGCGACGATGAAACGGACCTTATTTCGGAAGCGGTCGCGCCCGGCACAATCCAGGTTCCACCAAGCGGTAAACCGATTTTGCTTCTGGGAGATTGCCAAACCATCGGCGGGTACCCAAAAATAGCTCACGTGATCACAGTCGATCTTGGCATTGCGGCGCAGCTTCGTGCAGGTGATCGCGTTCGTTTTTTCGAAGTGTCGCTTCAAGATGCGCAACGGCTGTTACTGGAACGCGAGCATGACTTGGATCGTTTCCGGATCGGCCTGAGTCTCCAAGGGTCATGAAATTATCTGTCGACCTAAACGCGGATCTCGGCGAAGGCTCAGGTCACGATGCGGAGCTGTTCCAGCTAATCAGCTCGGCGAATATCGCAACCGGTTTTCACGCTGGCGATTCCGATACGATGCACGCCGCCATTTCTGCGGCGAAGAACCATGGAGTAGCTGTCGGTGCGCATCCAAGTTTTTTCGATCGCGAGAATTTTGGACGCAAGGAGCTGACGATATCCCCCGAAGAAGTGTTCGACGCGGTGGTGTATCAACTTGGAATTTTTCAAGCAATCGCCTCTGCGCTGGATGTGCAACCGAATCACGTCAAGCCGCACGGTGCGCTGTACAACATGGCTGTACGCGAGCCGAACCTCGCCGACGCTATCGCGCGCTCTATCGAATCGATCGATCCGAAATTGATCCTGTTTGCGCCGGACAAGAGCGAGCTTGCGCGTGCCGGTGAGGCTCATGCGTTGCAAATCGCGCGCGAGATTTTCGCAGATCGTAATTACTTAAATGACGGCTGGCTCGTGCAGCGCACGCGACCCGACGCATTGCTTCACGATCCCAGGGAAGCAGCGGAGCGTGTGTTGCGGATGTTGCGCGAAGGCAAAGTGTGTTCAGTCGAAGGCCAGGATGTCGAGGTGCGCGGCGAAACAATTTGCGTGCACGGCGATACACCTGGTGCCGTCGAATTCGCCCGCGAGCTGCGCACACGTCTTGAACGCGAAGGCGTGCAAATCACCGCGCCGAAACGCTTGGGATGAGCGACACGGTCGAAAATCGAGCCGGCGCGCCCCCGCGCCGAAGGACAGACCCTGTGCGGCCCGAGGGCGGGCCGTCTCCAGCTAAGTTTCGCCATTTGGCACACCTGCCATCGTTCCGCGCCAATCCGATCGTTTTCTTTACGGCATGCACATTTCAGAGACGCAAAATACTTGCGTCAGCGAAGTGCGAAGAAATTTTGCGCGAAATTTGGCACCGCTCTGCTGACCACGATGGTTGGTGGGTCGGCAGCTATGTTCTCATGCCGGAGCACGTGCATTTTTTTGCGCGGCCTGCGGCTAACGCGCGGCCAAAAGCAGAGTGGGTCGAGATGTGGAAGAGCGTCAGTTCACGACGCATCGCGGCGACGCTGGCAATTGGACCGCCGATTTGGCAGCCCGACTATTTCGATCGGTATTTGAGGTCAAGCGAGAGCTATTCGGACAAATGGCAGTACGTTGAGCAGAATCCTGTTCGCGCCGGTTTAGTCGGACGCGTGGAGGATTGGCCGTTCCACGGGATAATCAACGATCTCATATTTTAGCGAGGAAATCGTGACTTCCCTCGTCAACAGAATCATGGAGTCGGCGCGCCCTCGCGCTGCATTCAGTTCGCGGGAGGCGACGCGGTCTGGTTGCACAAGCGGCCCGAGGGCGGGCCGTCTCCAAAGCGGGAATTATCTCGAAACGTCCCGCTTCGAATTCTAATGAAGGACACAGCGGAGAATCAGCGGGGCACGACCAGTCTGGTCCGCGCCCTTGGACCGATCGACGCGACCATGATCGTCATCGGTTCGATGATCGGGTCTGGCATCTTCATTGTGTCAGCGGAGTCATCGCGATTGAGTGGCGCGCCGGGTTGGCTGTTGCTCGCATGGACGCTTGCCGGCTTGCTAACGATCACTGGCGCGCTGTGTTGCTCGGAGTTGGCAACGATGATGCCGCGCGCCGGCGGCGTTTATGTTTTTCTACGCGAGGCGTACGGCTCATCGATTGGTTTCTTGTACGGCTGGACGTTATTTCTCGTGGTTCAAACAGGGACGATCGCTGCCGTGGCCATTGCGTTCGCGAAGTTTCTCGGCGTTTTTGTCACAGCAGTTTTACCCGATAATTACCTGGTCCTGCCGGTCTCGTTAGGCGGTTGCGCCATCAGTTTATCCACGGAACAATTAGTGGCCATAGCATTGATTGTGCTTCTGACGTGGACGAACACGCGCGGACTCGAGGTCGGCAAAATTGTCCAGAACACATTCACCTTTGCGAAAACCGCCGCGTTGGCCGCAGTAGTGGTGATAGGTTTGTCGTTAGGCTGGAAGGCCAATTCTGCTGCATTAAGCTCGGCATGGTGGGACTCGTGGGCCAATGGCTGGAATCCACAAGCGGCGCAGCCCGGCCTCGCAGTCACAGGCACGCTCGCGCTCGCGCTGCTTTTTGGAAGGTCGATGGTCGGCCCGCTCTTCGCCCAAACCGCGTGGACCAATGTGACATTTATCGGCAGCGAAGTGCGCGATCCTGGAAAAAATCTCGTACGCGCACTTGTCGGTGGGTGCGCGGTTGTAGTGGTACTTTATTTGCTAGCGAACGTTGCTTATCTGGCGGTGCTGCCGTTTCCGGAAATTCAGCACGCGCCACAAAACCGAGTAGCGGTAGCAATGATGGGCACCCTTTTCGGTCCGCCCGGTGAGATGTGCATGGCGGCAGCGATCATGATTTCCACCTTCGGTTGCAACAACGGGCTGATTCTCGCTGGAGCACGCGTTTACTATGCCATGGCGCGTGATGGCTTGTTCTTCAGAAAAATTGCAGCCACAAATCGATTTCGCGTTCCCGCGGCGGCGCTCGTGGCACAGGGAATTTGGACGGCCCTCCTTGTTTTGCCGCGCACGGTTACAACCAATCCCGCAACACACCAGGTGGCTTACGGCAACGTTTACAATCAACTGCTTGAATACATCGTCTCGGCGGACTTGGTGTTCTACCTTCTGATGGTGGTTGCGGTCATCCTTTTACGACGCAAGAGGCCGAATGCTGTGAGGCCATATCGCGCGTGGGGTTATCCAATTGTGCCGATCATCTCGATCGTGCTATCGACATTGTTGACCATTAATCTTGCATGGCTCGCGCCAGCGACGTCAGGAATTGGAATTCTCATCGTGTTGACCGGGGTGCCGGCTTACTTCCTGTGGCGGCTGCGCGGCCCGCGACATGCCAGTCCAGTTTAGCCTCGCCGCGCGAATTATTTATGTATGCCTGCAAAATCGAAGAAACAACAAATGGCAGCCGGTGCTGCGCTCGCGGCGAAGCGAGGCAGGCGCTCCAAGTCGTCGCTTAAGGGCGCGTCGCGAAGCATGTACAAGTCAATGAGCAAAGCAGAGCTGCGCAGAATGGCTAAGACGAAGCGCAAGGGAAAGCCGACGCGCAAGCGCAAGAAGAGGTAGGGTTCCCTTTGCCGTCTTTACCGAAGCCGGAGTGACGAGCGGCGGAGGATACAGGTCAAAGGAAACCGTCCGCGATTATCCTTGGAAAGGGGATGAAGCACGAAGTGTCCCAGGAAAACAGTGCTACGACCACGAAGAGCTGGAACAGCCTCGTTCATTTTGCCTGCATGACCTCGATTACCTGCCTCAGGGGTTCCGTGCTTATCCTGCTTGCCCCGGTGAACGGATGATCAAGCACGTAGATCAAAAATAGAATCTGCGACATTGTTATTGTGAGGGTGGCTGTAATCAGGTATTGCGCCCTGATATTCTTCATTCCGAACAAATAGTTGAAACAAACCGTGAAAACGGCGCCCACGAGCAGGACCAACCAAACAACAAATGGCACCGTGTCGTTGCCGGTAAATATTCTAAGCCGGCGATACTCAGCCAGGTTATTCAACCGGCTCAACGCTTCGGCGTAGATCTGCCTGTTCGGAAACGATTTCTCATCGAGTTGGTAAAACGCTGTGATGAGCCCTCCCATCGTCCCGGTCGAATGAATATCTATTTCGCCTTGAGCCATTCGCTGGAGCTCATCTTTCTGAACCGAAGTGACATAATCGAGCATCCCTTTCTGCATTACTGTCCTGGCAGGCTCTTGGAACGCCTTCGCAATATGAAAAAGGTCATCCGCAAGGTTGGCTTCCATCTCCAGATCCTTGGTGGCATCGCTGTATCCGCCCCATGTCACAAAAACGACAAAAGCAAGCATCACTCCATAAAACAGGCCGAAGGCGTTGAAGATAATGGCAGCGACTTCATGGTTCTCCTTCAGTACCTCCGCCGGGTACTTCCTTCGCACCAGGTAAAGGCCTGCGAGAGCAAAAGCGGTAGTGACCGCCGACACGATGAAAAATGAAAGCGGCGGCCATAATTTTAAAAGGAATTCCATAGTCGTTTACACTTCCTGAGGAGCTCCCGTAATTTTATCGCTTTTGCTTTGGTGCTACGCGTTTCAATCGATAGCCGTCAGCTTGCGCACCATACCCGCTGGCGTACTCAACTAATCCAACTCCTTTTTTCCAAACAATTGTTCTGAAGTGGCCGGAGGGATGAGTCGCCTCATAAATGCAGAGATCGCCTTTCACTTTGATTGTCGTTTTCCAATTTCCCTCCTGATGTTCGAAGGTGCCGCTGGTGATGCCATAAATGTCGTTCGGTTGGAATTCTGGCGATTTGTCTATCGCCGAAATCTTCTTAGCGGCGGCGTCGTTGTCTTCTTCGTTTAACAGAACGATCCGATTGTCAGTCACGATGAAATAGTCAGGTCGAATTTCCCGTTGCTTTTCGGCGCGCGATTTTAGATCGGTGTATTCGATTTTGAAAATCGCGCCCCACGGCATTTTCGCTATACGCGTGGTCTTCACCTGTGCGGTAAGAGGGATTTCTTTATCGCCAATGTCCTCACTCCATTCCGTTCCGCGAAATTTGGCGGAGATCGGCTGGTCGTTCGCCGCGTCCAGAAATGGATTCGCCGCGTAGGCCGCAACGGAAAACAGGGTCGCGAAGATTGTTATGATCAGTCGCCTGCAATTCACGCGCGAAATATTACCAAACCGGCGATTGACAGTGCACGCTCGAATTTCCTAATCTGCCAGTCCTGAAAACGCTCCGGCTATGGGGCCTCCTGGGTTTGTTGCCAATTTCGACGGCGCCGATTTTTGCTCGAGAATCTCCAGCGTTCGAAAAAATTCGTGACGTTTCCCCTAATGGGAAATTTGCCCTGCGTATTTCGTGCAGCACCGAACCAGCAGATCCTGACCACATAAATCCCGATCTAATCACGGCAAGCCGAACTTGGTTCGCTGCCGTCGAAAACCGGCAAGCTTCAAATTACGTGAAAGAAAAACATCCCATCAAACGAACAGTCCATTTGTGAAACAGATCATACCTCCCAGAACAATTTCGCTGATTGCGGCATTGGTTGTCTTTGCGACTGCACATCCTGCTTTTGCAAAGCCACAAAAGAAATCAACTGAATCCAGTCAGGAGAACGCGGCTCCGCTCGTAAAGGCCGCGATGAAAAACATGGAGACCGGTGTGTGGTCGGTGAAAGGCTCCGTCCAGACCAAGAAAACGATCAAGCTGCAAGGACTTCTTGGGGGCGAGGATTTCGATTTGAGCATGGAGCCGGGCGTAAACCCAAACACGCCCATGCGCGAAATCGTGATCAAAGACAAAGGCTGGATTTGTTCCGATGGCGAGACGTGGCACGCAACCAGGCCGGATGATCGATTGGTCTACAATTGGGCGCAGGTGCCAATCATGGCCGGCGGCGGTATCAGCAAAATGCCGTTTGAAAAGGTCGGCACAGAACAACGTGATGGTCAGACTTGGTTGCACGTTCGAATGAAAGTTCCGGAGAAAAACATCAAGCCGAAAGAGCTGCCTCAATATTGGCTCGCCCTCGATTCTCAGGGACAAGCCCAATACGTCGGACACGCCGAGATGCCGATGTTCTCGCAAGCGCGCAAAGAAGTCATGTACTGCTCGTTCGATTATGGGCCGGCTAAACAAGGAATCACGCCGCCTCCGTTGGGAGCTCCAGTCGATGACAAGGCTTATGGTTTCAATGACATCGAGCAGCATAAGTTTGATTGGAAAGGTAAGGTCGTTAGGCTCGAGGTGACTCCTAAAATCCTAGAGTCCAAACAAATTGGCGAGGACACCTACCGCGGCTTTTTCAAGGATACCGCGACATCCGGTCATTACGGCGTGGTCGAATTTCCGCATGACGCTTTGGTCAAGCTGGGATTTCTCAAGAAAATCGTGAACGGCGCACATGCCACTGAGGAACTGGAAAAAATGGGTGCCCTGGGTCGCACCGACGGCAAACCAGTTTCGTTTTACGTCGAGGTGATTCCAATTGGCGAGAAGCCTGCCGCAAGAGCCGTGGCCGTTGGCTCGAGACTGATCCGCGATCCCGACGGCAGCGTTGGTTATAGCTGGGAATCCGCTGAGAAGCAGACGGCGGAATCACCACCTGCTCCTGCGGCGTCGGACGAGGCCGACGGCGATCTCGTTAATCGCGGGATCGAGAAAGCTAAGAATGGTGACCTGGATGGAGCCATAGCTGATTTCAATCACGCGGCCGAACTCAATCCAAAAGATGATGCGCCATGTTATAACCGTGCCCAAGCCAAACGGCTGAAGAATGACACGGCTGGCGCGATCGCCGATTACACCAAAGCGATCGAACTCGGCTCTACAAATCCGGCCGCCTACAACAATCGCGGCAACGCCAGGGTGGAGACTAACGATCGAGACGGTGCCATTGCTGACTATACGCGCGCAATCGAACTCAAACCCGACTACGCACGCGCTTATTACAATCGAGCTGTCGCCAAGAAAGAAAAGGGCGATATGGCAGGCGCCGAGGCAGATTTCAAGCGCGCGCAAAAGCTCGATCCTAACCTGATAAACGACGAGTCTGCGGCCGATTCTAAAAACAATAGTGGTGGCCGAGCCAACACCGCTGCAGCGGGAACGACAGTGAGTCTGTTGGACGGAAAACTAAAGGTCGACATCCCACCGGATTTTTCGCGCGACCCTGACGATCCCAAAAAGCCAAAGACCATAGCCGAATTCTCAGGCCCGGATGGGGCCTGGGGAACAGTGTTACGCGGCACGCATGGACTTACACCGGACCAGCTTGACGGTTATCTGAAGATGCGCGTGGCCGAGTACTCGAAAGGTTTCAAGTCGCTACCGAAGGATTCTCATCTGCAATGGCTAAAGAAAGACATCGTGACAATTGATGGCCGTAAATGGGCGGACTGGAGCTTTGTGCCAGTGATGAAAGGGAAAAAGGACTTTTCTCATAATCCGGTCTACACGCGCAACCTAACGACTTCGTACAAAGGTCAGCTGTTAGAGATCAACTTTAGCTCGAACCTGAATAACGATCCCGCGTTAAAACAGGAGATAGATCACATCGTGGACTCAGTGCATCTGGAAGAATAAGCGACAGCTGCAACCTGTTTACAGCCGACGAATTTGAAATCGAGAAGTCCAAAATTTCCGGCAATTATTGCAGGTTTGGTCTTCGCCAACCTGGGGCAATTTTGGTTCCCATCGGCGCCCACGCCAGCGGCATGGCCTTTGACGGGGCAGGCAACCTCTTCTTTGGGACAGGCACTGACTCGATCTTCAAATTAACGCCCGATGGCAAAAGGAGCACCTTCGCCTCCGGGCTTCAACCTGAACACCTAGCCTTTGATCGCTCGGGCAATCTCTTTGTATCAGACAGGAACAACCAATCGATCCTTAAACTCACACCGGACGGGAAGAAGAGTACGTTCGCCATCGGGATCAAGGATCCGGTTGACCTGACCTTTGACGACAAGAGCAATCTCTTTGTGTTAGACAAGAATACCAACTCGATCCTTAAGTTCATGCCCGACGGGAAGCAAAGCACCTTCGCCTCGGATCTTACTAGCCCGGTTGATCTGGCTATTGACCGCAGCGGCAATCTATTTGTGTCGGCTTCCGATGGCACAATATTCAAATTCACTCCGGACGGAACCAAGACCACCTTCTTCTCCAAGATGGGGTGGCTTAATGCCATGGCCATTGACGGGGCCGGCAACCTCTTTGTGGGGGACATGGACAACCACTTGATCCTTAAATTCACACCCGATGGAGAGAAGAGCACCTTCGTCACCGAGATCAATCCTTCGGACCTGGCCTGTGACCCTTTGGGTAACCTTCTTACGCCAGAAGGCGAGAGCGACAGGATCTTCGAATATGCTCCCGATGGGACTAGGAGCACCTTTCCTAAAGGTGCAAGCTCACCGGACAAACAGTGGGATTATCGGTGGCCTCTTGGTAAGAGCCCGAACATTCTAAAGGCAGGCACAACTCAAGCCGTGTTGGATCTCTCTAAAGACTTGAAGGCGGATCGTCCCTTTGCAAATGAGGGAATGGTACTCTGGGCGCCGGATTCAAAACGGTTTGCGTTCAATTACCGCGCTGGTAGCCGCCATTACACGACAGCGCTCTTTCAGCTGCGCAGTAACAAATGGGTGCCGTTGCGTTCACCCGAAGCGCACGACACGAGCAAACCACTCGAGCGCGCGATGGCGGCGGAACTTCGAGAGCTTGGTCTTCCTACAAAGCCTGATCGTCAAAGCCTCAGCGATGTTACATCGGTGCGTGAAGTGCGTGAATGGCTCGGTCCTGCCGCCGCCGTACTTTACTGTTCGTCTGCCGAAAAAGTGCAATCGAAAAAGGAAGGCCGCGAAAGGAACAAAGTGGGTGCGGATTTTCTTCTAACATTGAAATTCGACGCTGAGGGCAACTGGAAAATTATCAAAACCCGTGAGATCCCATCAGAGCCCCATTGAGAGAGCTGGAAAAGGAAGGTGCTGCGGAATGATGATTAGCGTTGAAACGTATATCAAAGACAAGAAGCGTCCGTGCCGGAAATCTTTCGTTAGAAGCGAGCAGAGTTTATGAAACGTCTTGCTCAACTATTACTGCTGGGAGGGCTGATACTGCTGCCAGCTAAAGGTGTCCAGGCAGAGACTCCTAAAGATCCAATCTACATAAAAACTTCCAACGGATGGAATGCCGCGTATGCACACGGTAACGAGTATGCTGAATTCCGCGTAATAGGGAACAGCGCAAAACTTCAAGACCCTTATCATATCCTGCTACAAAAGGGTGTTGGAATGATGGTTTCCTTTGTCGATAAAAAGGAGCTTCAAAACGACAGTGATTTGTTGAGCGCTCACGCTCAATGGAAAATAGATTACTGGCATCAACATGCCAGCAGGGTCGAAAGCAATACCCGAGAAGA
>Ga0306920_100001295_pt1 | contig 30904 bp, 27 predicted proteins | sample flu12Cox44000170_FD_204666 | JGI IMG/M metagenome (GOLD analysis project Ga0306920, IMG submission 204666) | Lab enrichment of tropical soil microbial communities from Luquillo Experimental Forest, Puerto Rico - flux4day.12C.oxic.44.000.170 (v2)... | ecosystem: Environmental > Terrestrial >... | reverse complement strand
GCTATGCCATGACCAACCGAGAGAAGGCATGCACTTCTTAGGGGCATACAAGCGGCGGAGACAAGCCGCGAATTGACACCGCAATAGAAACTGCTACTCTTAAGTACAGCCGTTTTTTGCTCCTTTGTCAGGTTCAGGAACATCGAATTGTCATGAATTTCTTGCGACGGAATCTCCGATTTCTTGCCGCCGTGCAGCTTTTGCCCGCTCTCGAAAGCGGCGAGGAGACGCTGGTTGGGGGGCAGGCCGTGCTGGAGGGCGTGATGATGCGCTCGCCGCACGCTTGGGGTATCTGCATCCGCAAGCCTGACGGCACTCTGTCGACGCATTGCGAGCCGCTGGAACGGCTTTCGGAAAAGCACAAATGGATGGGCTGGCCGGTCGTGCGCGGAGTTATGACGCTGGGGCAGGCCATGGTGCTTGGATTCCGCGCGCTACGTTATTCCGCCAACGTCGCCCTTGACCAGCTTCCCGCCCAAGAAGAAAAGAAGGCTGAGATCAAAGGCTGGGTAGCAGCCGTCAACATCATCGTTTCAGTCGGTTTTTTCATCTTCCTGTACAAGTTTGTTCCGCTGCTGGCGGCTACCAAGCTGAAGAATGCGCACCCGATGTTCGGGAACCAGGTCATGTTCAACGTGGTCGACGGCGTCATCCGCATCGGTCTGTTTCTGCTGTTCATCTGGGGCGTGTCGATGTGGGCCGATATTAAGCGGGTCTACCAATACCACGGCGCCGAGCACAAAACTGTGTTTGCCTTCGAGTCGCATGATCAGCTGACTGTGCCAAACGCGCAGGCCTACTCGACCTTCCATCCACGCTGTGGCACCAGCTTCCTGATGACGGTGATGCTTATCTCGATGCTGGTTTACATGCTGATTCCCGCAACCACCTTCTGGGCGCGCTTTGGTTTCCGCATGGCATTGTTGCCGGTAATCGCCGGCGTGTCGTACGAGATGATTCGGTTTTCCGCGAAGCATGCATCTTCGCTGTTTGCCTTGCTCACCAAGCCTGGTCTCTGGCTGCAACGCATCACTACGCAGCCTCCGAGCAACGACCAGGTGGAATGCGCAATCGCCGCCCTGAATGAAGCGATGGAACTTGAAAAGCAGCGTGGCGGCGAGCTGGTGATTGCCTAGCGGCGCCCGCCGCGACGGGACCGTTACTCCTCTGCATCTGTTTTGAAAACGGGTGGCACGTGGGCGCGCCGTTTGCCCTGGATGACCTGATCAAACCCTCGGCCCTTATGGAATATGTCTGCAATCGAGCTCATTCGCATGGATAATTCTGAATGCGTAGCTTTTATCCGACAGTTTATTGACGCGTGTGTCCGGGCGGACTGCGATGAGTTCGCCAGCTATTTTACCGAGGACGCTGTCTGGTGGAATGCGCCCTGGGAAGCTGTTAAGGGACGCGAAGCTATCCGTGAGACTTTGCGCCGCGGCACCGAACGAATGAATGCGTTGCCTTGGGAGATACGCCATATCGTGGCAGAGGGAGAAATTGTCCTGACGGAGCGCGTGGATCGCTTCCGAATTGGAGGCCAATCCATCAGTGTCCCGTGCATGGGCATCTTCGAGTTGCGTGACGGCAAGATTGCCGCCTGGCGTGACTACTGGGACCTCCGGCAGTTCGAGCGGCAACTGCCTCACGAGTCCCGCCTAGTTAGAGTAGGTAACTAATGTTTGAACGGTTGGAACAAATCGAAGCAAAGTACGAGGAGCTGACTCAAGCTCTAGCGTCGCCGGAGATCGTTGCCGACTCCACGCGTTATCAGAAGACTGCCAAGGCACACAGTGACCTGCTGCCGGTGGTTGAAAAATACCGTGAGTTCAAAGACCTGAACCGCGGTATCCAGGAGAGCAAGGCACTCGTCGCTGATGAGACCGATCCCGACATGCGCGCGTACGCGCAGGAAGAGCTGGCCCACCTGGAGCAGCGTCTACTGGCGGTCGAGCAAGAGCTGAAGGTCCTTTTGCTGCCTAAGGATCCAAACGACGAGAAAAACGTCATCCTCGAAATCCGGGCAGGGACTGGCGGCGACGAAGCCACCCTCTTTGCAGCGGAGCTATTCCGCATGTACACGCGGTATGCAGAAACTCAGCGCTGGCGAGTGGAGGTCCTCTCGTCATCGGAGTCAGGTGTCGGCGGGCTCAAGGAAGTCATTGCGATCATCGAAGGCCAGGGTGTTTATTCGAGGCTCAAGTACGAGAGCGGGGTGCACCGTGTGCAACGGGTGCCGCAGACTGAGACCCAGGGGCGGGTGCACACTTCTGCCGTAACGGTAGCCGTGCTGCCCGAAGCCGCAGAAGTCGACATCAAGATCGAACCGAAAGACATTCGCATCGACACGTTCTGTTCGTCGGGGCCGGGCGGACAGTCGGTCAACACCACCTACTCGGCAGTGCGCATCACGCACCTGCCGACCAACACGGTTGTGAGCTGCCAGGACGAGAAGTCGCAAATCAAAAACCGCGAAAAGGCGATGCGTGTGCTCCGCGCCCGCCTGTACGAGATGGAGCAGCAGAAGCAGCAGGAGGCATTGGCAAGAGAACGCAAGGCAATGGTGGGAAGCGGCGACCGCAGCGAAAAGATCCGGACCTACAACTTTCCTCAGAATCGCGTTACCGACCATCGCATCGGCTACACGGCGCACCAGTTGCCTGAGTTCATGGACGGGCGTATTCAGCCCATGATCGATGCACTGGTCACGCACTTCCAGGCCGAGAAGCTGAAGCAAGAATCAGCCATCGTAGCGTAGAGCCCCGCGCCACGAGCTCGGGATACGCTCCCCAACTGGATTGCAATATTGTGGAACTCAGGCAAGCGCTCGCGTTGGCGGTTGAACATCTGGAAGCGGCCGATGTGGGTTCGCCGCGCCTGAACGCCGAGACGCTTCTCATATTCGTGCTGGGGTGCAATCGGGCCTATCTGTATGCACATCCCGAGCGCGAACTCACTGCTGACGAACAGGCCCGCTACGAGGAGGTCATCGCACTCCGTGCGACGGACATGCCGTCGCAGTACATCACCGAGCACCAGGAATTCTGGGGACTCGACCTTGTGGTGTCGCCGGCGGTGTTAATTCCCCGGCCGGAGACCGAACACCTGGTCGAGACGGTGCTAGAGCTTGCGCGTGAGATCCCGCAGCCCAGGATCGTCGATGTGGGAACGGGATCAGGTTGCGTTGCGCTGGCCTTGGCGTACGAATTGAGAGGTGCTGAAATTTACGGCCTGGATCTGTCAGTTGAGGCACTGGAGATTGCACGAGTCAATGCTGCGCGGTTGCAACTGGATTCCCGGGTTCAGTTCCTGCAAGGCAATATTCTCGAACCAATTACCGATCAGTCGTTCATCGCAACCGCAATAGCAGAGCCGCGGAGTCGAGGGACTCCCATGACGGGAAGGCAGTTTCGCGATCTGGACTTCGTTGTAAGCAATCCACCCTACGTTGGATTGAATGAAGGAGACAAAGTACAGCGCTCGGTGTTCAAGTTCGAGCCCAGGATGGCTGTTTTTGCGGGCGAGAATGGCCTTGATGTTATCCGCCCGCTAATCGTACAGGCGCAGCAGGCAGTTCGGGTGGGCGGCTGGCTTGCCCTGGAAATCGGTTTCACCATGAGACATACCGTACTGGATCTGCTGAGTCCCACAACGTGGGAGCAAATCCGCGTAGTGCCGGATCTGCAAGGGATTCCGCGTGTAGTTGCAGCGAGAAGGATATGACCTCCCTGCTGCAACCTCCGTTCTTCGCAAGTTTCGTGCCTGCCTGCGCGCTTGCGTACGTCAGTTCTTCAATTTTCGCCGCCTCGAACTGAACAAAACCCAGAAGACGAAACCCTACGCCGACCAGGAGCCTAGTTCGTCTGGGATCGAGGAAGGGAATGAAGCGTGTTTGGGCGGCAGAGTCTCCCGTTCTCCGGCGGGTTCTCGGCGAACGCAACCGCCATCACCCCAGCCCGCGTTATTAGATTCAAAGCCCTTATCCTCCGCAGCATTTGCCGGACTATGTTTCCCTGGCGCCTCCGCCGAATAGGTCGAGACCAATCGGTTCACCAGGACATTGTTGCCTGATGCTCCGCGTTGCAGGCGTTAGCCCAAGGTGCGCAAGACTTCCACGGGACGGTTGTTCCTTAGATGCATGCCGCCTAGTGGCGGAAGTGCCGCACGCCCGTCAGCACCATCGCAAGGCCGAGCCGGTCAGCACTGTCAATTACCTCCTGGTCGCGCACCGAGCCGCCGGGCTGGATAACAGCCGTCGCTCCAGCTTTGGCGATTTCTTCCACCCCATCTGGAAAAGGGAAGAAAGCATCCGATGCCACGACCGACCCCTTGGTCCCAAGCACCGACTTCATGGCCCCAATCCTGGCTGAATCAACGCGACTCATTTGACCAGCGCCCACACCAGTGCTCTGCCCGTTGCGTGCGTAGAGAATTGCGTTCGACTTCACATGCTTGCAGACCTTCCACGCAAAGAGCAGGTCCTGCATCTCTTGCGCCGTTGGCTTGCGCTTGCTCACAACTTTCAGGTCAACCTCGGTGAGCGGGCGCATGTCGTTGTCCTGCAAGAGCACACCGCCGGAAACATTCTTCAGCACCCACTTTTGTTGCATGGGCACCACTTCCACTAATCGCAGGTTTTTCTTGGTAGAAAAAACTTCGCGCGCAGCCGCGTCGAACCCCGGAGCAGCAATTGCCTCGAAGAAAAGCTTTGCCATTTCTTTCGCCGTATCACGATCGATGGGACGATTCACGCCGATAACGCCGCCGAAGGCCGACACCGGATCACACTCCAGCGCGCGCTTGTACGCCTCAACCAAGCTGCTCGCGATCGCGGTCCCGCAGGGGTTGGTGTGCTTGATAATTCCACAGACAGTCTCGTCGAACTCCTGGGCCAAGTCCCAGGCCGCTTGCAGGTCCACGATGTTGTTGTAGCTAAGCTCCTTTCCCTGTAGCTGCCTGCCATTCGCGACGCCTTTGCCCGAGCCATCGGAGTAGAGCGCCGCTTTTTGATGCGGGTTCTCGCCATAGCGGAGATCGAACCCTTTCTGAAAATTCAGTCGAAGCATTTGGGGGAAGCCTCCCGCGCTGGCCAGGCCGGAGCTGGTGCCGTCGCTGTCGGGAGAAGAAATTCTTTCCAGCGTCGATGCGATTGCCGAGTCATATGCGGCGGTCGTCGCAAAGGCCTTTTGCGCGAGTCGCCACTTGGTTTCGAGCGACAGCGTCCCACCGCTCGATTCCATCTCCTGTGCGATCGTTTCGTAGTCGTCGGGCGAGGTTACAATCGCGACGTCCTGGAAATTCTTGGCCGCGGAACGCACCATCGAAGGACCCCCAATATCGATGTTTTCGATGATGTCATGGAATGCCACACCGGTCTTGGCGGCAGTCTTTTCGAAGGCATAGAGATTTACAACGACCATGTCGATGGGTTCTATGCCATGCTCGTGAATTGCAGCAAGGTGCTGTTGGTTGCCACGGATGTGGAGAATGCCGCCGTGCACCTTAGGGTGCAGGGTCTTGACCCGGCCGTCGAGCATCTCCGGGAAGCCCGTGAAATCGGAGATCTCCTTCACTGCAACCCCGGAATCGCGCAGCAGCATAGCAGTGCCGCCGGTAGAGATGAGTTCCACGCCCGAGCTCGCGAGCTTGCGCGCGAATTCCACCAGGCCGGTCTTGTCGGTGACACTTAAGATTGCCCGCTGAATCTTTGCCATTCAAAATTGCCTTTCACGAGTATCCGCCTGCCTAGCAGAACCGGGGAGCCAACTACGACTAGATTACAACGCCAAGTCAGGCTGAGGCCGTTCACGTGCCAGGAGCTTGCTGAGATTATGGAAGAGGGAGAGTCAGCCACCAGCTGTTGCTAACCCAAGAGTTTTTGCAACTCAAGTGAGAGTTTACGCAACCTGGGATCCCCGTTGCTGCATCAACCGGAATATGCCTCCCAGGATTGACATCGTGATTGCCGACGATCACGCGGTCCTGCGCGAATCGCTGGCGGCGCTACTGGGATCACAGCCCGATTTCGCGGTGATCGGCGCCGCGTCCAGCGGGGAAGAGGCACTGCGTCTCGTACAACAGCATCGCCCTGACGTCCTGCTGCTCGATCTGTTCATGCCGCAGCGAGACGGCTTCGATGTTTTGCGCACCCTGGACCGCGCGGGAGATGGCGTAGCGTGTGTTGTATTGACAGGCTCGGAAAATCAAAGCGACTACGTGCAAGTGGTGCGGCTGGGGGCCCGTGGACTTGTGCTGAAAGGCGATGATCCCCAGAGGTTGTTCGCCGCGATCCGTACCGTAGCGGAAGGCCAGCTTGCGTTTTCGGATGATGTGGTGCGGGGCGTACTCAACGCAATGGTTTCAGATGCCCGGCGACCGCCGACCTCGCTCGGCCGCCTCTCGGAGAGGGAGCGCCAGGTTTCTTACCTGGTGGCACGGGGCATGAAAAACCGGGACATCGCGACGCAACTGACTATCAGCGAGAATACGGTGAAGCGCCACCTGCAAAGCATCTTTTCCAAGACCGGCTCGCGGGACCGCCTGGAGCTGGCTGTGCTTGCCTTGACCGAAATCAATCAGGCCGCTTAGAGATGAGACGCGCTTCAGAAGAAACGAGGGCTGCGGTTCAAGCTCTGCTGTTTATTTGGCAGGGCTGGCTGCCATTTTCTTCACCATTGCGATCACTAACTTGCGATCGCTGTCATTGAGATTGGAAGAGTATCGGCGGATTTGGGTAAGGAATCGTACCTCATCCTCGGCAAGATATGGCGTTGCCTTGTTGCCGTTGTCTCCAGCGCCATCGCTGAAAAACTGGGACAGCGGCAAGTCCATGGCATTGGCGATCTTTGCCAGAGTTTCGAGCGAAGGAACAGTGTGCCCGTTCTCCACTCGCGACAGGTAGCAGCGCAACAAACCGGTGCGCTTCTCAATATCGCCCTGTGACATGCCTTTTTGCAGTCGGAAGTTGCGAATCGTATCGCCGATGTTCATGCCAGATATTTCCTAACGTTGAAGTGGCTAAGGTTGACTGCATAGTAACCATAGGCAGCAGCTGTGGGCAAGCAAAATCGTGTCAACACTAATGAGTCTTGGCGGCCACTGGATGGTCGGGTCAGTTACGAGTTACTAAAGTGAGCGCCGGCGGCTAGTTGCCGGCCCATAAATGGCTGTCACAGCTTGATTTGCATGTAGAGCAGCCCGGGAACTGTGGCTAGTGGGTCGGCCGGAATGGCCTGGAAGCCCAGCTTCCGGTAGAGATCGACTGCGGCTGCCATGGTTGGCGGATGAGTGTCCAGTCGCAGATGAAGGTAACCCAAGGTCCGTCCTGCCTGCAGGATTCGATCGACCAAGGAACACCCCAGGTTTGCGCCCCGAAATGTAGGGCGGACGAACAGCCGCTTCATCTCGCACGTATGTGCTACTGGGAAGGGACACAAGCCGACACAGCCCACCGGCTGTCCGGCCACCGTAGCGAGCAGCAGCTTTCCCCCTGGCCGTCCGTAGGACCCGGGTAGATGACGCAGTTCTTCGTCAAATTCGCCAAAGCATAGCGGCAGGGGCAGCTCAGCCCGATATTCTCGAAAGAGGTTGCGCACCTGCTCGATCTGCTGGGCGGTAACCGCCTCAACGATTTCGGTCATGGCACGAACTTTCCGCCGTCGAATGTCTTCCGCGACACTCAACCCATCAGGATCCCGCCGTTCACCTTCAAGACCTGCCCGGTAATGTAACCGGCCTCTTCCGAGGCAAGGAACTTGACGGCCTGGGCCACATCAAGATCCGTTCCCGTGTGTCCGAGCGGGATGCTTTTCAGCATGCCTTCCTTCAAGTCGGCGGGCAGAACCGAGGTCATAGCCGTTTCAATAAGACCTGGAGCGACTGCGTTTACAGTGATATTGCGCGAGGCTACTTCCCGCGCGACCGCCATCGTCAGCCCGATCAAGCCAGCCTTGGCGGAGGCGTAATTGGCCTGTCCGGCCTGGCCTGTTTGGCCGAAGATACTGGCAATGTTGATGATCCTTCCCCAGCGCTGTTTCACCATTGAGCCGATCACAGCCTGGATGAGCAGAAAGGGACCGGTCAGGTTCGTGGCAATTACCGCATCCCAATCCGCGCGCTTCATGCGCATAACGAGCTGGTCGCGAGTGATGCCAGCGTTGTTGACCAGGATATCGATTTTGCCGAATCTGGCAATCGCCGCTTTAGCACCACTCTTGATCTCGTCTTCGCTGGCGACATCCATCTTGAGGGGCGTTGCCTCGCCGCCGGCACTTGTGATCTCTTGCGCAAGTTGCTCCAGCTTCTCCTGACTGCGCGCGCAGACAGCAACCTTGGAACCTGCCTGCGCCAGTACCAAAGCACAGGCCCGGCCAATGCCCTGCGAGGCTCCTGTGACGAGTGCCACCCGGCCGTCCAATCCAGCCATAAGGTTCTCCTGTTGGAACAAAGCAGGATTATATCGAGTGGAAGACTCGGCACTGGCGCTGGTCGGGCTTCCTTAGAGCAGGCGCTCAGGAGCCCAGAGCAATACCTTCAACTCCCTGGAGAAATACGCGAGGTCCGGCTGGGGCGGCAGTTGAATGCCTAGCGTTCGGGCCATCGTGTTCTGTTCGATGTCAGCCGCAGCTTCCTGGAGATCCCACGGCAGGTGGTGAATCTCACCGCGATAAAGCCGTTTGCGATTGTAGGCATAGAAGCAGTATCGCTCGCAGAGAAAGTGCTCCACCGATCCGGGGCGTGCGCGGAAGGGAGTGGTAGCCGGGCCGTAAGAAACGCAAATGTCCGCGGGCTTTGGCCCATGGTTGCGCTGTGACCGGTACCTGATCGTACAACCGCCGCATCCCTCGACCTTAATCGCTGCGTGCCAGTAAGGCAGACGATAAAACATGCGTGCCCCCCAAACTGCCGACAGACTGCTGGCATCGAGGCTGAAGAAGTAAACGCCGGGTTTGCCGGAGCATGTGACATAGGTTCGCACGTTGATCTCGGAGAAGTGCGACACCCAAGGCAAGGACGGAACACCAGGCGGCCGGAGGTGGTTAATCCAGAACGGGGTAATCGAGATCCAGGCCTGGTGCTGATATGTGTCGAGGGCAAATATTTCCGGCACAAGCGGGCGAAGTACCTCGGGAGCGACGACATAGTGCAGGAACAACAGGTCATTCCATCGCTGGGTCATCACCCAGGGTGTCATGGGGGCGGGCCATGGTCGGTGTCTCGTGGCAAAGAGTATTGAGGCAGCGCCGACCCATTTCGTGCGAGCTTCTGCTTCCGTTCGGAGGTCGGCAGAAGGTGTCTGCAAGGGTATGGCTACTGCCCTTCTGCAGTGTGATTGACCGGAAGAGCCGCGGAAAGAGGCTGCGGCTGATAATCGCGGTGGTAGATATCGAGCACGACTTTACCCAGAATGCGGGCCCGAGCCGTCGTATGCAGATGAAGAGGAAAGGTGAAGTTATTCACTGACACACAGTCCTGCACGAATTCGATTTTGCGCACGAAGAAGGAAGGCGACCGCTCGACCGAGCCTTCCGAGCGCAGCAAGTCGCCAGTATGCGCGTCGAGGTAGATGCGCCCCTTGAACAATCCAGTCCGCTTATGGCGAGGCTTGACCTGGTATACGTGGGCGAGATGCCCGTCCAGTTGCTGTTCGCCTCTGTACGAAAACTTGTAATTGGCGTTATTGAGCGCGGTCTGCGACGGGTCGCCCTTTGCTACGAAGTCAACTTCCGACTGAAGGACGCGGGTGATCACATTCGATTTCACGAACGTGTCGCCCGTATAGCTGATTGGCCTGTACTTCAGGGATCGCGGTGCAACAAAGGCACGCTGCAGTTCGAAGGCCCCCCGTTGCGATGTGTCGAGCAGTTCCGCGATGATGAGGGTATCGTCGGTGTAGCCTTGCAAGCCCTCGTACTGACGCTGTCCCTGATTCTGAAAGACTTGCAGCGCCAGCTCCGGAGCCAGCACTGGCAGCGTGGGTTGCGACAAAACGGACGGTTCCAGGCTGGAAACACGTCCAACCGGGCCCTCATCACCCGCGCTCAGCGAAGGCAAATCGACCGGTCCAAAATGGAATTCCTGAGCGCCACCTGTCACCGGGAACGCGGCAAGGACAAGGGTGGCCACCAACCTACAAAGAGTGCGTATCATCGTTCTACAGGAAAAGTTATATTCTAACCGAACTGCTGAAATTTTTAGGCGGAGGAGCGGCCTGGTTCCACTATCTGTAGTACCAGTCAAGGAAATAAATGCCAGTACGGAACGGTTGCTCCAACCCTCCCTACCGCATATGATTCAGCCCAATGTCCACAAGTTCCAAGTCACATCCAAATAACGGCAGCTTCCCGATAGATCCCGAGCATCCGACCGCGGTTTACGCTGTCCACGGTGCAGATCCCGAGGTACAAGCCTATGGCATGGCCAAGTATTCCCGCTCTGCCCTGTCGATGCGTGAATCGCTCGCGGAACTGAACGAGCAGAAGGCAGAAAAATTTCTCAACACCTTCTATTTTCAATACGGCCACCGCAGCATTGCGGATCTCGCCCACCTGGCCTTCGCCATCGAGCGACTTTCCATCCTTGCCGCCACAGTCGTCGTTGACGAACCTCGCTGGGACGGACAGGAACGTTCCACCCGCTACCAGGATTTCCAGAAAAGCGGCTATTTCGTTCCAGATTTTGGCGATGATGCAGGCAGTCGCGAGCTGTATCAGGAAACCGTCGATTTGCTATTTGCGGAATACCGGCACTTCTCGGACGAAATGTTCCGCTACTTGCGGGACCGCACTCCCAAGCCGCTGGAGATGAAGCAGGAGCCATACGAGCGCACTTTGCGCGCCCGCGCCTTCGATCTTTCGCGCTACCTGTTGCCGCTGGCCACCAATACCTCACTGGGACAGATCGTCAACGCACGCACGCTGGAGATGCAGGTGTCGCGTCTGTTGTCGCACACCCATGCTGAGGTCCGGCATCTCGGTGAGCTATTGAAGCAGGCCGCCGGCGAGCCGTCATACAACGTGAACCACGCTGCTGCCCGCGAGCTGCTGCAGGAGATTCAGCGCGAGTGCCAGCCCCTGGCGGACCGGGCGAGCGAGTATCTGCTGCGACCCGTGCGGGTGGCTCCTACGCTAATGAAATACGCAGAGGCCAGCGCTTATGAATGGGAAACGCGGCGTGACCTGGCCACGGCCGCTGCCGAACTGCTTGGCGGGGCGGAGATCCAGCTTGCGCCGATGGTCGATCTGCTGGAAGCCGATCCGCTGGAGATCGAACTCGCTACCACCTTGCTCTACCAGTATTCGCATTATCCATATGGCCAGATCCGCGTAGCCGTCGAGGCGCTTTCCGAGGTGCGGCGGCAGGAGATCGTTGATTTGGGCTTACGTTACCGTGGCCGGCACGATGAAGTCTCGCGGGCCTACTGCGCAGGTCAGCAGTTCCGCTTCGACATCTTGATGGACATCGGCGGCTTCCGGGATATGCATCGCCATCGGCGATGCGTGCAGATTGTGCAGGACTACACGGTCCGACACGGCTACGACATGCCGCAGGAGGTAGAGGCGGCAGGGCTGAGCGAACGCTATTCGTCCGCAATGGAGCGAGCGCGCGACGCTGTAGTCGCGTTGGCAGCACGCCAGGTATACGGTGCCGAGCAGCAGTCGCAATATGCGATTCCGCTGGCATTCCGTAAGCGGACACTGTTCAAGATGGACCTGGCCGAGGCGATTTACATCAGCGAGCTCAGGACTGGCGGAGCTGGACACTTCTCCTACCGCAACGTCGCCTACGGCATGTACGATGCTGTGGCTCGGCGCTACCCGGCACTGGCCAGGCACTTCCGCGTGACCGATGTGGGCGAGCCGGTGGATCTGCTGAAGCGATGAGTGAATCCGCCCGGCTAGCCTGAATAACCACCACTGACCGACTCTGGCTGGCGCACCGGTCGCGCGCTGCACTGATAAGGGGGCCCGTAGTAACTTGCCAGCATCGTCTTCGCTATTTCTTCGCTTTTTCTGCTTTTTTGAGGGTATACTTAGCCAGTCAGTATTCATGTGCCAATTAACTGCAAAACACCCCCGACGGGCTCTGAAACCCACCGCTCTAACGCGTTTGCGGGGGGTAGTCGTGGCGATGCATCACTGATGGATCACATTTCATTTTCCTCCGCCCTTCCGGCCTGGTGCACCGGGAGAGCGCGACCAAGGAGCGGCATTCATGGCGGACGAACGAACAGAGAAGAACCGGGCAGTCGACCTGGCAATCACCCAAATTGAAAAGCAGTTCGGCAAGGGCTCCATTATGAAGTTGGGGAGCAAGGAAGCCGTCGTACCCATCTCCGTCATTTCGACAGGAGCAATTTCGTTCGACGCGGCACTCGGCGTGGGCGGCGTTCCGCGGGGCCGTGTGATCGAAGTCTTCGGACCCGAGTCTTCCGGCAAAACGACCATAGCCCTGCAGGTCATTGCCGAAGCCCAGAAGCACGGTGGCATGGCGGCATTTGTCGATGCCGAACATGCGCTCGACCCGATCTATGCTAAGAAGTTGGGCGTGGATGTCGACAACCTGCTGGTTTCGCAACCTGACTACGGCGAGCAAGCACTGGAGATCGCTGAGGCCCTGGTGCGCTCAGGCGCCATCGACGTGCTGGTGGTCGACTCGGTCGCGGCGCTGGTGCCCAAGGCCGAACTCGATGGCGAAATGGGCGACAGTCATGTCGGCCTGCAGGCGCGGCTGATGTCGCAGGCGCTGCGCAAGTTGACGGGCATCGTAGCCAAGTCGCGGACCTGTCTGATTTTCATTAACCAGATTCGCGAGAAGATCGGGGTGATGTTCGGCAATCCCGAGACCACGACGGGCGGACGCGCGTTGAAGTTTTACTCCTCGGTGCGGGTCGATATCCGACGCATTGCCGCGATCAAGGATGGCGACCAGGTCATCGGCTCGCGCACCAAGGTGAAGATCGTCAAGAACAAGACTGCCGCGCCCTTCCGCGAGGCTGAGTTTGACATCATTTACGGAGAAGGCATCTCGCGCGAAGGCGACATGCTCGACCTCGCGGTGAACCTGAACCTGCTGGAGAAATCAGGCGCGTGGTTCAGCTACAACGGCGAGCGCATCGGCCAGGGACGTGAGAACGCCAAGCAGTTCCTGAAAGACAACCCTGATATCCGGGTGAAGCTTGAGGCCGAGGTTCGCAAAGCCGTTGGCCTGACTTCGGTCGAGGACAAGGCGCAAGCGGCGGCGGCACACGCCGAAGCTCCTCCTACTCCAGCCCCCAAGGGACCTCCAGGACGTAAGTGAGGTAAATGGATTCGAGCCGCAGGTCCGCTCTCACCCGGGGGGGGTCCTGCCCTTTGGCCGGAACTGTCAGTCAGACGGCCTTCTGCTGTTGCTTCGATAAACACTGCTGCAACTCCAGCATATGTTGTTCGACTTGCTGACGGACACGGTTCAGCAGCGTGCCGCCCTTCTGGCCTGCCTGGGCATCCACTTCGTATTGCCCGTAGGGCCTCGAGTGCCTCGGATGTTTTATGCAGAATAGCGACCAAGTCATAGGTGAGACTATCGAGCGCGAAATTGCCTTTCACTTGGTGCCTTTGCGTGTTGTGCCATGGAGGCGAATCCCCTAACTAAGGAAAAGGCTTGGTTGGTGGGATACCGGCCAGGATGTACTTCCAAATCGCTTGTGCCGCTCGCGCTGGAAAAACCGGGCACTGCGGTGAATGGCCGGCCGGAACAGGATTGGCGATTGCCTCGCCCCTGTTGTGCAGAATAAAATCTAACCGCAAGCAGCCCGCCTTCCGAGGAATCTTGAAGCAGATCGTTGCCATCTATCCCGGTTCGTTCGACCCAGTCACGAACGGCCATCTGGATCTGGTTCACAGGGGCAGCAAGATATTCCATCGCCTGATCGTTGCCATCGCTCGCAATCTCGACAAAGGCGAATCGCTCTTTAGTCTGGATGAACGCAAGCAGATGCTGCAGGCCATGACCGCCGACCTGGAGAACGTGGCCATCGATACTTTCGAAGGACTTCTCATGGCTTACTGCGTAGAAAAGGAGGCCAACGTGGTACTGCGCGGCATTCGCGCCATCAGCGATTACGAATTTGAGTTGCAGATGGCGCTCATGAACCGCAAAATGGAGCCTCGGGTTGAGACCGTGTTCATGATGCCGGCGGAGAAGTACTCATATCTGAGTTCGCGAATCGTTCGCGAGATCGCTCAGTTGGGCGGACCGCTTGGCGGTCTGGTGCCGGACCTCGTCGAACGACGCTTGCGCGAAAAGACTACTACGAGACAACCCATGGCTCATAAACTCAAATAGAAGGACACGTGATGACTGCTACCACTGCCCAGCTCTCTTCGTTTCTGACAAACCGGATCCAGCGCATCGAAGTCTCGGCCACTATGGCGGTTGTGGCCGAAGCGGAAAAGCTTCTCAGCACTGGTGCTGACCTGGTGGATTTTGGCGCAGGCGAGCCGCATTTCAACACGCCGGAACACATCAAGGAGGCCGCAATTGCAGCCATCCGCAATAACTTCACCAAGTACACGCCAGTGGCGGGCACGGCGGAGCTGCGCGATGCCATCATAAAGCGCCATTCGGCGGACTTCGGCTCCGACTACCGCCGCGAGGAATGTATCGCCGCGGTCGGCGGTAAGCATGCCCTGTTCAACGCGATCCAGGTGTTAGTGGAGCATGGTGACGAAGTCATCCTACCTGTACCTTTCTGGGTCTCATTCAAGGACATTGTTCGCTATGCAGGTGGCGAGCCGGTTTACATTCCGACCGACGAGAGTCACGACTTCGCTCTTACCGCCGAAATGGTGGAGCGCGCCATTACGCCACGCACCAAGATGATCATCCTGAACTCGCCGAACAATCCTTCGGGAGCAGTAATGAAGCCTGAGCACATGAAGGCGGTACTCAGGGTTGCACATGACCGGGGCATTTACGTTGTATCGGACGAGTGCTACGTCTATTTGAACTTCACCGGGCACCGGTTCAGTGCCGTCGAAGTTCACGAGGTGAAAGACCGGCTGTTGATCATCGGCTCGTTGTCGAAGACGTATGCCATGACAGGATGGCGTTTGGGGTACGCTCTTGGCCCTGCATCCATCATCAGCGCGATGAACAAGCTGCAGAGTCAAAGCACTTCCAACCCTGTCTCGATCGTGCAGAAAGCGGCGGTCGCCGCATTGACTGGATCCCAGGAATGCGTAAAGCAGATGCTGGCGGGGTACATTTCACTGCGCGACAAGGTGGTGGATGGCCTGCGCTCAATTCCGGGCCTTACCTGTGCCTCCCCCAACGGCGCGTTCTATGCTTACCCCAACGTCAGTCATTACTTCGGGCGGGACGGGCTAAATTCAGCCTCTGAAGCAGCGCGCCGGCTGCTGCATGACGCGCATATTGTGGTGGTGCCGGGTGAGGCGTTTGGCACGCAAGACCACATTCGCCTATCGTATGCGGTTGCGGAAGACAGGCTGGCTGAGGGCCTGCAACGAATGCGAAAGTTCTTCGCGAAGCTGTAAAGCGGTCAGATCTGTCCCGGCAACGTGCATACCATAATGCGACTCTAACGTTCCAGGCTTGCTGATTCGAAGCCGACTCGAGCCATGCCCGAACTGTATCCACTTCTCTTAATCCCCATCTTTGACGAGCGGCCGTGGGGACTGCACGATCTCCGTCCCATCTATAGCCGCGTCGTGAAAGAGCCAATCGGCGAAAGCTGGCTTACCTGGGAGGCCAGTCGTGTGGCGAATGGTCCACTCGTCGGCCGCACATTGGGTGAGTTGGCGAAACAGTTCCGTCGCGACCTGGTAGGCAACGCGTCCGTTTACGAAGATCGCTTTCCACTCCTGGTGAAGTTTCTGTTCCCGGGCGAGAAACTGTCGCTGCAGGTGCATCCCGACGACGAACAGGCGAAGAAAACTGGCCAACTGTGTGGGAAAACCGAATGCTGGTACGTGTTGCGAGCGGACCCTGGGGCGCAGGTTGCGCTCGGTCTAAAGCCAGGGGTAACCCTCGATCAACTGGAAAAGGCAATCCACGGCAAGAGCGCGGAGGATTTGCTGAATTGGGTTATCGTGCACGAGGGCGACATGATTTACGTCGATGCCGGCACCGTGCATACGATTGGTGGAGGCTCGATTCTGGTGGAGACGCAGCAACCCTCCGACACCACATATCGCCTCTACGACTATGGTCGGCCGCGGGAGTTGCACATCGCCGAAGGACTTGCGGTTACAAAGCTCAAGACGAGTGCTGGTAAGGTGGTCCATCGTGCAGGCGATCCCTCCACGGTGCTGGTGCGTGCGCCGTACTTCCAGGTAGAAAAGCTGCCCCTGCGCCAATCATTACATGGTCACGTCGATCCCGCTTCGCCGCATGTTCTAGTCGCGATTGAGGGCTCCGGAGTCGTAGAATCGCACGGCATGGAATCGCTCAGCTTTGCCAAGGGTGAGGCGGTGGTTGTACCGGCTGCGGTCTCCGAGTATGCTGTGCGTCCGCAGTGGGAATTCGAATTGATGCGAATGTCTGTACCAACGGGATCTGTTGCAGTGCCGGAGACCACGTTGCAGGAATTCGTCGCTGCTCGCTAGTGGTGCGATCTCGTGGAAGGATCCGAACCGATTGGCCAAATCACACAAATCCGCTTTCTATCCTGTCATCCTCGCCGGAGGACGCGGTACGCGGTTCTGGCCGCTCAGCCGTAAGCGCATGGCGAAACAACTGCTTCCGCTGAACAGCGAGAGGAGCATGATCCAGGAAACGGTGGCGCGGCTGGCGCCTCTGGCGACGACGAAGCACTTCTGGATCATAACCAACCAGGATTTGCGCGCCGCGATCGCACGCCAGCTCAAGGAGCTCAGCAAGAAGCAGATTCTGGCGGAGCCGATCGGGCGCAACACCGCGCCGGCAATTGGACTGGCGGCATTCCTGCTCGCGCGCCGGGATCCCGACGCCGTGATCGGGATGTTTCCTTCGGATCACGTTATCCTCAAGGAGACGAACTTTCGCAAGGATATTGGGCGCGCGGCCGAGATTGCGAGGGGTGGAGAGAATATCGTTGTGATCGGCATCCCTCCGACGCGCGCGGAAACCGGCTACGGCTATATTGAAGTGGGTCAATCGAAGATTGCCGTGCTGCCGGTGAGACGATTCACAGAGAAGCCCTCAACCGAGGTGGCTGCGCAGTTCGTGAAAGCCGGCAACTACTTCTGGAACAGCGGGATGTTCGTGTGGACCGCGGGCACGCTGGCGAATGCGCTGAGCGAACACCTGCCGAGGACCGCTCTTCTGTTGAAGAAAATTGCGGAAAGCCACGGTACTCGAAAGTTCGACAAGATCTTTGCCAGGCTGTATCCCGAGTGCGAAAACATCAGTATCGACTACGCTGTGTTGGAACCGCGCTCGGCGAAAGGCGAAGGAAAATCGGGAATTTATTGCATTCCGGCAAGCTTCAGCTGGAATGATCTCGGCTCGTGGACGGCCTTGTATGAGCATCGCTGTGATGGCAAGTCCGATGGCGCTAATATCATCGATGCCAAACAGGCCTTCGCTCTCAATGCGACTGGCAACTTCGTTCACTCCAAACAAAAGTTTGTGGCCGTGGTAGGGGTCAACAATCTCGTTGTGGTTGAGACGAATGACGCGCTGCTCATCACCACGCGCGAACACTCCCAGGACGTGGGCAAGGTGGTAAAGCATCTCGACGAGCAGAAGCTGAAACAGCTGGTGTGATGGAATAGTGATGGGCAACTGGCAGCCAGGAAGCCTGCGTAAGCGACGTCGCTCAGCTCGAGCTGACGGTTTTATGTTGCATCACCAGGGGTTGAAGTCGGTTGTCGATGACCTCGGTGTCCAGTCCTCAAATGCGCGCTGCTTTTAATGGTGGCGGAGGCAGGGTCCTGGCAGGTTCATAACTAATCCCGAGCGGCTTTGCCGCCAGCTACCCGGCGTCACAGGCGCAACCTTAATGGCAACTGAGATCAAGTTCGGAACTGATGGATGGCGCGGCGTCATTGCCGATGACTTTACCTTCGCAAATGTGCGGCGTGTTGGCAACGCAATCGCAACCTACGTCGCGAAACACGAAGACCCCGGTAAAGGGCTTGTCGTGGGCTATGACACACGATTCGCCTCGCAGAACTTCGCGCAGGCGATCTCTGAGGTGCTTGCCGGGGCAGGAATCCCTGTAAGACTCTCCGACGATTACATGCCCACGCCGGCGCTATCGTACGCGGTCAAGAATCTTCGTGCGGCCGGGGGAGTAATGATCACCTCCAGCCACAATCCTTTCAACTGGAATGGCGTGAAGTACAAGGCGGGGTACGGCGGATCCGCCACGCCGGCGATCATCCGCGCCATCGAAGGCGAGCTCGGCGCGCCGCGTCTCGAGCGCCCTGGCGGCAGCGTCACGCTTACCGACTTTAAGACTCCGTATGTTGCGGCCATTACGAACTTTGTCGATCTGAACGCCATTCAGAAGGCGGGATTCAAGTTTGCCATCGACGTCATGTATGGCGCCGGAAGGGGCGTACTGAAGCAGATCTTCAGCGCCGGCGGCATTAATCATCTCGAGATTCGCGGCGAGGTGAATCCTTCATTTCCGGGGATCAATCCTGAGCCGATCTTGCCACATATTGAGCTGCTGCAGGAGACAGTTGTCCGCGAATCTTGCCATGCCGGCCTGGCGACCGATGGTGACGCTGACCGCCTCGGCGCGGTGGCTGAAGACGGCAGCTTCGTCGATCCGCACAAGTGTTACTCCGTCATCCTGGAGTGGATCTTGAAGCGAAGAGGATGGCAGGGCGATGTCGTCCGGGCTTTCAATACAACCCGCATGCTCGACCGCATCTCCGCAAAACACGGTCGTAAGCTGCATGAATGCGGCATCGGTTTCAAATACATCTGCGATCTCATGCTGGCTCGCGACATCCTCATCGGCGGTGAAGAATCGGGCGGCATCGGCATACGCCGCCACCTGCCGGAGCGAGATGGTCTGCTGAACTCCCTTCTGCTGGCGAACATCATGGCTGAAGAGGGCAAGCCGCTGGGTCGGCTCGTGGCTGATCTTCAGCAGGAATACGGCGAGCATCACTACGGCCGCACCGACCTTCATCTAAGCAACGAGCTGAAGGACGACGCTATGCGACGTGCTAATGCGAAACCTGGCAACATCGGCAGCTTCAATGTGCAAAAGGTCGAGACTCTGGATGGAGTTAAGTTCTTTCTCGATGCGCCCACCAATGGAAACGGTGCGGAAGCCTGGGTCCTGGTGCGGGCATCGGGTACCGAACCGCTGCTGCGCATCTATGCGGAAGCGTCCTCGCCTGAACTGGTCTCTCAGATACTGCGCGAGACCGAGGCGTTCGTTCGCGCCGGACATGGGACCGCCAATCCTGCGCTTTCAGGAGCTCGAGCCAGGTAGCGATCATTGATTCGGATATTTCTGGCATACTATTCATGCTGGGAAGACCGCCGAGTTCATACGTTTCAATCAAGGTTCTCGAGGTGGTAGACTTCGCTCCTTCCTGCTTACGTAAAACACTATGGATCCAGTTGCAAATTCGCTGCCGGCTGACTCGCCGGAGGTACGCCGTTACAATCGCATTCATCGCTGGCTGGGGCTGGCGGACGCCATCATAGGATTCGTTCTGCTTGTAGTTCTACTCGTGACCGGGTGGACCGGCAACCTGCGGGACTGGTCGTACCTGGGCGCTCGGCAGGAGTACTTCTTCGCCGTCTTTCTCTATGTTCTGATGTTCTCTGCGATCATGAAGGTCATCAGCTCTCCCCTCGATTATCTCGGTTTCCGACTTGAGCATCAGTACCACCTCTCCAACCAAAAGCTACGTTCGTGGCTGTGGGATGAAGCTAAAGGGTGGGTGGTTGGGCTGGTGCTCGGCACGGTTTTCGTCGAGATTGTCTATGGCATCATTCGCATTGCGCCCCAACGCTGGTGGATTATTGCCTGGGCCGTCTTTATAGGGCTGTTCATGCTGATCGCCAGACTGGCACCGGTCGTTCTCTTCCCGATCTTCTACAAGTTCAAGCCGCTGGAGAATGAAACTTTGCGTGAACGCCTGACCAGGCTCGGCGAACACGCGGGCACGCGTGTGCGTGGTGTGTACGAATGGAAGCTCTCGGAGAAGTCGAAGAAGGCCAATGCTGCCCTGACAGGCATGGGGGCAACCCGTCGCATCATCCTGTCCGACACCCTGCTGGAAAACTACTCGGATGATGAAATTGAAGCCGTGCTGGCTCATGAACTCGGCCATCATGTTCATCGCCACATTCTGAAGGGCATCTTCTTGCAAGTTGCGGTTACGTTCTTCGGCTTCTGGCTCACCAACCAGGTGTTGCGTTACGCCATCGAGCGCAAGAACTGGTTTCCTGTACTGGATCCGCGCTTGTACGACTTCGCCAACCTGCCACTTATCGTTCTGGTTGCAACGATCCTCGGCTTCCTGCTAATGCCGGCCATGAATGCTATCTCACGCCGCCACGAGCGCGAGGCCGATCGCTATGCGTGGGAAAACATTGCGCGGATCGAACCCTTCGTCAGCTCGATGCAGAAGCTGGCCGATCAGAATCTCGCCGAGCGTACACCATCGCCCTGGATCGAAGCCCTCTTCCATTCGCATCCGTCGATAGGAAAGAGGGTTGCGGCAGCGGAAGAGTGGGCAAGCAAGAAGCAGCCCGCAACGGCGCAACCGCTGGGGTGAGAGGTTTCACAATTGGCTGTGTCCGAGCGGATAGTGTGGCTTCAGCGCCGCCTGGAGATGCGTAACCCGAATCCAGCCTTACGGTACGGGCTGAAGCCCGCAGCACCAAAAAACTGCACTACCCGGCCACCAGCCCTGGGTCCGCTTTAATTTAGGCCTGTCGGCTGCGCAGGATGTCTCGCACTCTTCGCAGGTCCTCTTCCGTATCCACTCCTACAGTGTCGAATGGGGTTTCGGCTACGTGAACCGCAACTCCGTGATCCAGGAGGCGCAGCTGTTCCAGCCGTTCGTTGCGCTCCAATTCTGACTCCGGCCAGGCGTGGAAGGCATCCAGCGCCGGTTTGCGGTAAGCGTAGAAACCGAGGTGCTTGTAGTAACGTACCCGCCCCGTGCGATCGCGGTCGAAGGGAACCGTGGCACGCGAGAAATATAGTGCCTGGCCGTTGAAAGCCGTCACCACCTTGATTGCGTTTGGATTATCGATGTCTTCGGCCGGACACAATGTCTTCAGTGTGCCGACCTGAACATCCTGCCTTTCCATCAACGTGAGCAGCACATCGAGGTGCTCGCTCCGTGCCAAAGGCTCGTCCCCCTGCACGTTGACGTACACATCGGCATCAAGACTCTGTGCCGCTTCGTGCACCCGGTCAGTCCCGCTACGATGTTCGGGTGAGGTCATACGAACGTGCCAGCGGTTTTCGCGGCAGACTCGGGCGATCTCTTCGGAATCTGTGGCAACGATGACGTCACTCACTCGTCTGCAGGCACGAATGGCTTCGTATACATGTGCGAGCATCGACCGTCCGTTAATGTCCTGCAGGATCTTGCGCGGCAAACGCGTGGACGCTAGGCGAGCGGGAATGATGGCGATGGCTTTCACTTCGACAGTGTCATCGGCAACCACCTCTCGAGGCAAGGCAAAACCTCCCGTCTCAGCCCCGCCGAGCTGCAGCCTGGAAATTGACCGCAACCGACTTGGCAAAATAGAATCAATAACTTAGACCTGATTCGCGGGGAGCCCACGTGCCTTTGTACGAGTACCAGTGCAAGAAGTGCCACAGCCTGACTGAGCGGATCCAAAAATTTTCCGACCCACCGCTGGCCGTTTGCCCTCATTGTGGAGGTGAACTGGAGCAATTGCTTTCTGCTCCGGCGGTGCAGTTCAAGGGCTCGGGATGGTACGTAACCGATTACTCGCGTAAATCCGGCAAATCCGACTCGGCATCGGCTGGCGGTGACAGCTCGGGTCCGGCGGCAACGAAGTCGGAGGGGACGAAATCCGAGTCTTCCAAACCGGAAACAACCAAGAGCGCTCCATCCGCTTCCGACGGGAAGAAGTAGTGATACAGAATATCAATTTGAACTCATAATTGGTGCGCAGGCGGGAGGAACAAGTGGCCATGCTCAAAGACATACTCACAATCACGGACCATCGCACAGACAAATCCTACGAACTTCCAGTCGAGCACGGGACCATCCGCGCCACAGACCTGCGCAAGATCAAGACGGGCGCTGATGACTTCGGCCTGATGACCTATGATCCTGCGTTCATGAATACGGCTTCGTGCAAGAGCAGCATCACCTATATCGATGGCGACAGAGGCATCCTGCGTTATCGCGGCTACGACATCGACGACCTCGCCGAGAACTGCACCTTCCTGCAGGTGGCTTATCTGCTCCTGTACGGGGACCTTCCCAATCCCGAACAGGAGAGAGACTGGGTCTATCGCATCACGCATCACACGATGCTGCACGAAACCACGAAACACTTTGTAAACGGCTTCCGCTATGACGCCCATCCCATGGGCATCTTAGTCAGCACCGTGGCGGCGCTCTCTACCGTGTATCCGCATGCGAAGGACGTACATGACCCGATGAACCGCGAGAAGCAAATTGTGCGCCTGATTGCGAAGATGCCGACCATCGCCGCCTACTCCTATCGACACCGCAACGGTTTTCCCTATATCTATCCCGACAACGATCTCAGCTACCCGGCGAACTTCATGAACATGCTGTGGCGGATGACCGAGCCGAAATATTCAGCCAGCCCGGTTATCGCGCGGGCTATTGACATCCTGTTCGTTCTGCACGCCGATCACGAGCAGAACTGCAGCTCAACCACGATGCGCGTTGTGGGCAGCGCGCAAGCCGATCCGTATCTAGCTACTGCCGCGGCGGCGGCAGCCCTGTCGGGGCCGCTTCACGGAGGAGCGAACGAAGAAGTGCTGCGCATGCTGGCTGAGATCGGGTCGATCCGCAACGTACCTGGTTATATCAAGCGCGTCAAAGAGGGCGAGATCAAGCTGATGGGCTTCGGTCATCGCGTGTACAAGAACTACGACCCCCGCGCCAGGATCATCAAGCAGGTTGCCGATCAGGTATTCGAGGTGACAGGACGCAATCCCAAGATCGAAATTGCGCTGGAGCTGGAACGCATCGCGCTGGAAGATGATTACTTCGTCTCGCGGAAGCTTTACCCGAATGTCGATTTTTACTCGGGCATCATCTACCAGGCGATGGGTTTTCAACCGGAGATGTTCACTGTACTGTTCGCCATCCCGCGCACCGCGGGCTGGCTGGCGCAGTGGAATGAATTGATCGCCGACCCCGAGCAAAAGATCTCGCGACCACGGCAGGTATTCACAGGACACGAACATCGCAAGATGGAGAGCGAGCGACCGAACCGGGAAGCCGTGCCCGTCAGCAAATAGAGAACATCCGCTCAGCCGCGGTTCTTTTGCCAGCATCGGTTCGTCGTATTGCGCGCCAAGTCGGCGCAATCGTTATTGACGGCACTGAAGCCGGCGGTCCGAGACGTCGCGCTCGGGAAAACCTCCAATGCGCAATACGACGCTGGTGAGATGAAGCTTACCGGCCGCTGGCGCGTCGCGGGAGAGCTACCAATCGCGATAGCCCTCAACGCTGCGCAGCCGCCGCGAGGACCCTCGGGCTGCGTGCCGGCGTCTTCCACCGACAGGCTGCACTACGCCGCCTCGCGAGGTGGAACTTTCGCTCCCGACCGGCGCGCCTCAGACAAACCGATCGCGATTGCCTGTTTGCGGCTCTTCACTGTTTTCCCGCTGCGACCCGACTTCAACTTGCCGCGCTTGAACTGACGCATTTCGCGCTCCACGCTCTTGCCGGCTTTCGGGCCATATTTGCGATGTCCCCGCGCACTGGAGGACCGCTTGCGTGTGCTTGTGCCTCTGCGACGGGATGATGATCGTCCCGAAGACGTACGTGCTGCAGGCATGGTTTAGCCTCCTGACTGGTGAGACGCCACAGCGCATTGGTTGGGTTGTGCGACTGCACGCAGCACAGGAACGATCTGACCTACGGTTGTACGATGTTGTGGACGTGTCCTTCGTTCAGCAAGATCCACCGGGAGCCAATCGGCCGACGGGAATACCGGCGATTGCGATCCTCTTCACACTGCTCGGTGCTGCATCAGTCCTCTTTGCACTTCTGCTGCTGATGAATCGGGCATCGCTATCTGCTGGCGCATTCTTGATCGGCGGGGGCCTGGAGCAGCTTGGTCCGATCGTTTTCCTACTCAACGCGCTTATCGCGTCCTTGATTGCCATCGGCATGTGGCGGAGATGGAAGTGGTCGCGGCAGGCTTGCGTTGTCTTCCTGGCGGCAGGTGTTCTGCTCGCGATTCCTGCCATCTCCAGCGCGGTAGTAGATGGGCGGGTCTTTGCGATTGCTCGCGAAGGACTGCAGATTATCTGGCGCGTGGTCGTGGTGTATTACATAAGCCGGGAGTCGACGAAGGAGTGGTTTGGGTGAGTTGTGGTCGGCTCGCGTGCAATCGAGGCAATCAGCATGAGCGCGCTTGCTTAGCCCGCGCCCGCTCTGATACAACCTTCGCCAACGCAACCGGGAGGCCCGCAGTTGGTTCCAACCACGGTTGACACACTCAGCACTCCGGGAGGCTGGCCATGTTCAAAGGATTTCGTGAGTTCGTGTTGCGCGGCAACGTAGTTGACCTTGCGGTTGGCGTCGTAATGGGTGCGGCCTTCGGAGCCGTCGTCACGGCCTTTGTCAAAGACTTGCTCACGCCTCTGATTGCCGCTATCGTCGGCAAACCGGATTTTGGCGGTTTCGCATTCGAGGTGAACGGCTCGAAGTTTCTTTACGGGGATTTCCTAAACGCAATCATCTCCTTTCTATTGATCGCTATTGCGGTCTATTACTTCGTGGTGTTGCCGGTCAATACCTTGATGAAGCGGTTTCACAAGGAGCCGCCAGCCGTTACCAAGAGCTGCCCTGAATGCAAGAGCACTATCGCTATCGACGCCCACAGGTGCGCATTCTGCACGTCGGTGTTGGCCTGACCTCCGCAGATGAAGCCCCACCAAAGTACTGAGCAAGAACAGCTCCGCGCCAGGAGTCCAGAATGGCATGTAAAGCTCGTCTTTCGTTGTCGGTGTGCCAAAAGCCTCAAGACCGTACCAGCAGGCGAGGGTGAACCCCAGCATTGCCCCTCCGAAAAATAGCCGATGTCAGCCGGCCCCAGCGCGCTCCTGGAAACATGCTGAGGCCCAGGCCGAGAGAAATGCCGGGCGGACACCGCGGCAGAAACCAAACGATCCAACGCATCCGGATTGCGCCCGTGAATCAAGCAGTGATACGTCACCGGCACGAGCAGCACTCCCTGGCAGATCAGTACGAGTCCCAGCGCCGAGAATTTGTACTGGCCGTGCCTGAAATCGATCAGGATCTGCCAATCCAGGACAAGAAGCCGCCCTCGTTCAAGGCATTCTCGATCCTGTACTGTGAGTTTCTGCATCGCCAGATCCGTTACTGGAAGGTAACTATGGAATGTAGGATTCTGACCCCTTCAGACGTGCGAAGTGTCGAGCCGACCATTGGGGACTTTTGGGTGGCCGTAACTACTTGTGTAATTGTGGCTTGCAGCCACCTGGGCCGCGCCTGAAACTGCCTGCCTTGTGCTATAATCACTCCAGGTCTTTCCTAGTTTAAGTGTCTTAATTTTCAGACATATAAGGGCTTTATTCCCAGGAAACGCCTGTCGTATACACGGCGACGCATCCCGCAGGCGTCTCGCTGGCCAAGGATTGGAGCAGGATGTCCCCGAAAGATTCCCAAGCTGCCGCCGCAGCTTCGCACGAGAGCAACGAAGTCCAGAGGCTTTCACCGAAAAACGCCAAGAACGGCAACGGCCAGACGAATGGCGACTACACCGCCGATTCAATCAAAGTTTTGGGTGGGATGGAAGCGGTGCGCAAGCGCCCGGCCATGTACATCGGCTCGACGGGTGAGTTGGGGCTGCATCATCTCGTGTACGAGGTTGTCGACAATTCCGTCGACGAGGCGCTGGCGGGTTATGCCGATCGCATCGATGTCACCATTCACATCGATAACTCGATTACGGTAATCGACAACGGACGCGGCATTCCGGTCGATGAAATGGATGTGGACGACGAGCGCATTCCAGCCGCCCAGGTCGTGATGACTACGCTCCACGCGGGGGGCAAGTTCGACAACTCGACATACAAAGTGTCCGGCGGATTGCACGGGGTCGGTGTCTCGTGCGTGAACGCTCTGAGCCATCAACTCGATCTGGAAATCTGGCGTGACAACTCAGTGTGGGAGCAGAGCTACTCCAAGGGTGAACCCACGACCAAGCTGAAGAAGACGGGCAACACCAAGAAGCGCGGAACCAAGGTGCACTTCGTACCCGACAAGGAAATCTTCGCCGTCACCGAATACAACTACGACACTCTCGCACAACGACTGCGGGAGCTGGCCTTCCTCAACAGAGGCCTGCTGATCACGCTGACGGATGAACGCACTACGGACTCGAAGACGGGTGAGCCCAAGACGGCGGAATTCAAGTACAACGGGGGCATTTCCGAGTTCATCAAGCACCTGAATCGGGGCAAAAGCGTTCTGCACGACAAGCCCATTTACATGGAAGCTGACCGCGATGGCGTCGCCATGGAAATTGCGTTGCAGTACAACGACGGCTACTCCGAATCGGTCTTCAGCTTTGCGAATAACATCAACACAGTCGATGGCGGCACGCACCTGTCGGGCTTTCGCACTTCGTTGACCCGAACCATCAACTATGCCGGCCAGCAGCTCGGCCTCTTCAAGGACGTGAAGGAGAACCTCACGGGCGACGATGTTCGCGAAGGACTCGTCGCAGTAGTCAGCGTCAAGCTTTCGCAGCCCCAGTTCGAAGGACAGACCAAGGGCAAGTTGAATTCCGACATCGCAGGGACCGTGCAGGCATTCGTCAATGAGCGCCTGGGTGGCTTCTTCGAGCAGAATCCTACCGTGGCGAGGAAGATCATCAACAAGGCGGTCGAGGCGGCGCGCGCCCGCGAAGCGGCACGCAAGGCCCGCGACCTCACCCGCCGCAAGGGCGCTCTTGATGGTGGTGGCCTGCCGGGGAAGCTGGCCGACTGCTCCGAGCGCCAGCCTGAGCGCTGCGAAGTTTATCTGGTGGAGGGTGAAAGCGCAGGGGGCACGGCCAAGCAGGGTCGCGACCGTCGGTTTCAGGCAATCCTGCCGCTCAAGGGCAAGATCCTGAACGTAGAGAAGGCACGCTACGACAAGATGCTGGGGCACGAAGAAATTCGCGCCATGATCACGGCGCTGGGTACCGGCATTGGTAAAGAAGATTTCGACATCTCGAAACTACGCTACGGCAAGATCATCTTGATGACCGATGCCGACGTCGATGGCTCGCACATCCGCACGCTGCTGCTCACGTTCTTCTTCCGCCACATGCAGGAGCTCATCAAGCGCGGTAATGTGTATATTGCGCAGCCGCCGCTCTATCGCATCAAGAAAGGCAAGTTCGAACAATACATCAAGAACGACGCTGAGTTCGTGAAGGTGATGGTGAAGCGCGCAGCCGACGGCATCGTGGTGCGCTACGGAGAAGGCGCCGCAGTGCTGGAAGGCGCACCGCTGACGAAGTTCATGACCACGCTTAACGACTACATGGGCTTCTTCGACAAGGTTGACAAGCGCATTCGCGACGAGAAAATCAGCGAACTCTTGCCCAAGGCAAATCTCACCAGGCGCGCCGACTTTGAAGGTGACAGCAAGAATCCGCCGCTGAAGGTCAAGGACCTGGAGAAGGCGCTGAAAGCGATCGCCAAGGAACGCGAGATCAAATCAGTCGCGCTCCGCTTTGAGGAAGAGCACAGCCTGTGGGAGTGTGTCTTTGTCAACTCGCAGGGAGCCGAGCATGTTGTCAACTGGGAGTTGGCATCAACGCCGGAGTTCCGCCAGATGATGTCGAAGTACAAGCAGATTGAACAATACATGCAGCCGCCGTTTTCCATCGAGGCAGTGAAAAAAGCTCCCGGCAGCAACGGTAATGAGGAGCTGAGCGATGCTGAGCGAGCCGATCAGGAGAAGGCCGCGCAGAAGAGTCCCAAGACATCGAAGCGTAAGGCCGACGACGAAATCGTGGAAAAGAGCTCCGCTCGTGACCTGTTCGAGTATGTTTTGAACGAAGGCCGCAAGGATTACACCGTCCAGCGCTACAAAGGACTGGGCGAAATGAGCTCGCAGCAGCTATGGGAGACCACCATGGATCCGGAGCGTCGTACGCTGCTGGCGGTGAAGCTCGAAGACCTCACGGAGACAGAGACCATCTTCACTACGCTGATGGGAGAGGACGTCGAGTCGCGCCGCAAGTTCATCGAAGATAATGCACTGGATGTGAAGAATCTCGACATCTGATGCACCCTGGCAAGCTTCACTGCTCTTCCCCACGGCGGAATTCAGCTTGTACGTGAGAGCCGGCTCTTGATTGCGACATTGGGGCATTCCGCAACACTTCAGTCTCCAGCTGGCTCGACCATGCCGCAAAACCGCCAGCACTTGACTGGAGAGCCTTTCTCCCTCCAGCCAGAATGTCCTTCACACGCCGAAGCTGCTGCAACACGTTAGTTGACCGCCCTGCCACCGAACCCGCCGTAATCGCGATGCAGGATGCGGCGCAAATCGCTCGAGACAGCTGGCGCATTGGCTGACACGGCCATAACCGCTCCGACCAACCGCAGGGACGCAGCACGAATTTAAGCTATGTCCACGATCCGATCGCTGTGCCGGGGGCGGACGCGTGTGTTGCAGCGAGGAACCTTCCAGGAGCAGTACGGCCATTCAAGGCCCGGGACGGATTGTAACTCCCGACTCCCTTGCTGTTCTGGGGAAGCGAACGGAAACCACATTGGCGTCGATAGCTCGGGGCAATCACGGATTAGCGCTGCTGCACTGATGGGGAGGAAGCTCTGCCCGAGCCAATTGGCTCGCGGCGATCTTCCCTTCGCGCAGACTGTTGCTCCGTCTGAAGAGTCATTCGCGGTCACCCAGTGGCGGCATCTCCTGATCACCGAGAACGGCTGAATGCTGACGCCCGACAGTGTTCTCGTGATACAACAGGATTTGCTCCTTCGCGCCGCAATCCGCTCTCGTATCAGTGTTCATCAGCTTGCCAGCCTGGCACTTCTGCTCGTCTTCGTGGCGCAGTGCCTTTGGTTTATGGCACATGTACCGCTCGCCGAGGTTGAGGGCAGCTACGTGGAGGAGGGCTTGCTGCACATTGACCAACTCCCTCAAGCCGACTCGGCTGACCGTTCGCCGCTGGTCTCATTGCTTGCGGGAATTCCGGCCCGCGTGTTTGGGGGTGAGGAGCATTTCATCCGACTGGACGACTATCGCTTTGTAATCCGGCTGCCCTTCCTGTTCGCGGGCGTAATGTTGGGGGCATCGCTGTGGTATGTCGCGCGGCGTCTATACGGCAATCTGGGTGGCTACATTGCACTCGCACTGTATGCCTTTTCGCCCATGGCGATTACGCGCTCAAGCCAGGTTGACCCTGAGATCATCGGAGCGTGGGGTGCGTTCGGGCTCATTTTCACAGCGATTGCCGTGGCGCACACGCTCTATGCTCCGCGCGAGGTCGTGCTGTGGAATTGGCGCCGCATTTTGCTAATGGGACTGGCGATCGCAATCTGCGTAGCCGCGCAGTTTGCCCTCTGGATCGTGCTCGTTCCTGCTCTCGCCTTCATGCTGTGGGTCGGGTATGTACGCCCTGGCGCCGCAGCCATAATCTTCGGAGTGGCCTGCGTTGTAGGTCTTGTCATATTGTGGGCTCTGTATTTTTTTCAACCCGCCGAGTTCAGCAAGGCACTGGCTACGGCAAACTGGATTGAATTTGCGCCGCGCCAGTTCGCCTCGAGGGCGCCCTACGCGCTGATCGGCGTTTTCCTGCTGCGCAATGGACCCGGGCTCTTGTTGCTGCTCGCAGTTACGCTGGGCGTCTTCCTTGCCTGGCAACGGACGCGTTATTTTGGTACAGTCGCACCCCTGATTGTGAGTGTCGGGCTTCTGGCTTGTACGATTGGGATGCAACACTATGGGGGAGCGTCGTTTTTGTTTATTGCGCTGCCATTTCTGATCCTATTTGCGGGGGGAGTGTCCACAGACATGCTGGAGAGCCGCTATGCCGTACTGGCAAACGCCCTGGTAGTCGGAGTGTTGATCGCTAATGCGATGCTCAGCGTATACGGATTACTTCGGCTCAGCCATTAGAAATTGATTCCCGAAGAACTTTGTGGTATCCAATGGGTTGGAACCTGTGACAGGTATGAAAGGTTCGACCCAACTCGGACCTTCGGCGAGGCCTAAAGTCAGGTTGGCCGCGCTGGGTGCGTTTGCTGTTGCGCTCGTAACCTGCACCGCTCCCACTCTGGCGCAGATCAACGGTGTCGCACCTTCGGTTACGTCAATCCCGATGAGCCACTTCCTTCCGAATCCGGCTCCGAGCGTGACTTCGCTTGGGCCATTCGGGTATGGATCCCGGAATTCTTACAACGTGGGTGGCGCGCCTAACATCTACAAGTTTCCGTATCATCAATTTCCATATACCCGTCCTCGTGGCTACGGTCGGGGCGGCTATGGCTATGGCGGCTACTACACTCCGTACTACCTGCCTTACGACACTTCGGGTTATGGGTACGACTATATCGCTGGGTCGGATTTGTACTCCGGACCACCGATGGGCCCGAATGATGTTACGTTGCACCTTGTCGTAGAGCAGCCACCGCTGGCACGTCGGGATTTGGCGGAATATCCGCAGCCGGAAGCCATTGGTCCCGCAGCCAGCGCACCTCCGGCTC
>Ga0306920_100001294_pt1 | contig 30912 bp, 31 predicted proteins | sample flu12Cox44000170_FD_204666 | JGI IMG/M metagenome (GOLD analysis project Ga0306920, IMG submission 204666) | Lab enrichment of tropical soil microbial communities from Luquillo Experimental Forest, Puerto Rico - flux4day.12C.oxic.44.000.170 (v2)... | ecosystem: Environmental > Terrestrial >... | reverse complement strand
CTCGCGCCGCGCCGGTATGGCGCGATAGACCTGCTTTGTCGCTTCGACAATGTGGACGCCCGCGAACGGTGCGGCGATAGCTGCGCCCGCCCGTTCCCAAGCCGTTGCCGAGCGCAAGAACCAGCCGCGCGCGACAGGCGGGACATGCAGCGCTTCGCCCCACCCCGCAGGCGTGAACCATGCCTCGCGCAATAAGTGGGTGATCTGCGAGCGAGAATACGGCCGCCCATGACCGAAGGGCGTCGTATCCAGACGTGCCCATACCCCGCGCCGGTTCGGCACAACGACCAGCAAGCGCCCGCCCGCCGCCAGCACGCGCCAGATCTCGCGCAGCAAGGCAACCGGGTCGTGGGCCATTTCGAGCGCATGCACGAGCAAGACGCGATCAACCTCCGAGTCGGGGAGCGGCATTTCAAGCTCGTCGACCAGGGCGGCAAGCCCGGGCCGGTCGGTCGGCCATTTGAGCACGCCCTGCGCGGCAGGCATGAAGGCGAGACAGCGTTCCGCCTCCTCGCGAAACAGGCCGAGATAGGGGGTCGTATAGCCCACTCCAAGGACTCGCATTCCGCGCGTGTCCGCAAAACGCCGACGGATGCCGCGCCCGACGAAACGCCGCGCGACAACCCCCAGGCGCATAGCGTAGAAATTGCGCAAATCGACAACATCGATCGACATGAGGCAAAATTAGCATGAAACACCGTAAAGTTGCTGCGGTTTGAGTTGCGGCTTTGCGGCCGGTCGAACAGTGTTTATATGCGTTCGGGCAGGGAAATTCGGGAAACCGGGCCAATGTCAGCACAAATTCATCTTTTTCCTTGCCTTCAGGACAATTACGGTGTGCTTCTCCACGATTCTGCGAGCGGCGCGACGGCAGCGATCGACGCGCCCGAGGCAGCCGCCGTCGAGGCAGCCTTGACAGCCAAGGGCTGGCGGCTAACGGATATCCTGGTCACCCATCACCACGCCGACCACACCGGCGGCATCGCCGCGCTTAAGGAGCATCACCGCTGCCGCGTCGTCGCGCCGCACGGGGAGGCCGCGCGCATTCCGCTCGTTGACGTAACGGTGCGCGAGGGCGAGGGGGTCCGAGTTGGCTCGCTTGAGGGGCTGGTCTACGAGACCCCCGGCCACACCGCAGGTCACATCAGCTATTTCTTTGCACCGGAGAAGCTCGCCTTTGTCGGCGATACGCTGTTCTCGATCGGTTGCGGTCGCGTCATCGAAGGCACGCCGGAGATGATGTGGCAGTCGCTGTTGAAGCTGCGGGGCCTGCCGAACGACACCCGCATCTATTGCGGGCATGAATACACGCAGGCAAACATCCGGTTCGCAAAAACGATTGAGCCGGCAAACGCGGCATTGGCCGCGCGCGAAAAGGAGGCCGACAAGCTGCGCGCCGAGCGCAAGCCGACAATCCCCTCGACGATTGGACAGGAAAAAGCAGCAAACCCGTTCCTGCGTGCGGATTTGCCGGAAGTGGCGAAATCGGTCGGTCTTTCCGGTAAGCCGGCTTGGCAGGTGTTCGCCGAAATCCGTGAGCGCAAGAACCGATCCTGACCGGCCCAAACCTTTTCAAGCATTGGCCCCGACCACTCGGCAACTCGGCCCCTGAGCCGGTCTATCATGGATGACCGATGCCAGCCCTATCCGCTGCCGAAGTCATCCGCCTCCTCGATCTCAAACCCCACCCCGAAGGCGGACATTTTCGCGAGACATTTCGTGAAGAGCCGACGGTCCATGGGGCGCGCGCGGCGTCGACCGCCATCTATTTCCTGCTTGCGCGCGGCGACCACTCACGCTGGCACCGGATCGACGCAGTGGAAATCTGGCACTACCACGCGGGCGCCTCCCTTGAGCTTGCGATTGTCGCGGCTGCGGCAAATGCAACCGAACGACACACGCTCGGAGCAGATCTCCGGGCCGGCGCGCGGCCCCAGGCGATCGTGCCGGCGCACGCATGGCAGTCGGCGCGAAGCCTGGGCGAATGGACGCTGGTGAGCTGTACGGTCGCTCCCGGATTTGACTTCGGCGGCTTCGAGGCGGCGCCCGCAGGATGGACACCCGGCTGACGATTGTGTCCCTACCGCCCCGAGGTTCCGGCCAACCAGCACTCACATCATGACCTGGCCCCCGTTCGCGGACAGCGTCGAGCCGGTGATCAGGCCTGCTTCGTCGGCGGCGAGAAACACGACGCAGCGCGCAATCTCCTCCGGTTCGCCGAGCCGACCAAGCGGAATGTGGGGCAGGATGTTCTTCTCCAGAACGTCCTTGGGCACCGCTTTGACCATCTCGGTGGCGATGTAGCCGGGGCAGATGGCATTCACCGTAATGCCGCTCTTGGCGCTCTCTTGTGCTAGCGCCTTGGTAAAGCCGACGTCGCCCGCCTTGGCGGCGGAATAGTTCGTCTGCCCGGCCTGTCCCTTTTGTCCGTTGATCGAGGAGATATTGATGATGCGTCCGAACTTGCGCGCGCGCATGCCCTCGATCACGGGGCGGCACATGTTGAAGAGAGAATTCAGGTTGGTGTTGATCACCGTTCCCCATTGCTCCGGGGTCATGCGATGGAACATTGTGTCCCGGGTGACGCCTGCATTGTTGATCAGCACCTCCACGGGACCGAGATCGGCCTCCACCTGTTTGAGGCCGGCGACGCAGGAGTCGAAGGAGGAGACGTCCCATTTATAGACCGGAATTCCGGTGGCAGCCTTGAATTTCTGCGCTGCCTCATCATTGCCACCGTAATTCGCGGCGACCTTGTAGCCTGCGCCCTTGAGCGCCTTCGATATCGCTTCGCCGATTCCGCGCGTCCCGCCCGTCACCACCGCAACGCGTGACATATCCAGTCCTCCCTAACAAAGACAACAGCGGGCAGATGACAGACAATGGATGGAGCCTGTCTGTCCCGGCCGCTTCTTGCTCTTTATCGATCGTGTCTCGCCTGGCTACCGTTCCACGCACATCGCAATGCCCATGCCACCGCCTATGCAAAGAGTGGCGAGGCCCTTTTTGGCGTTTCGCTTCTGCATCTCATAGAGCAGCGTCACCAGCACCCGCCCCCCCGATGCGCCGATCGGGTGCCCAATCGCAATCGCTCCGCCATTGACGTTGACCTTCGAAGTGTCCCAGCCAAGGTCCTTGTTGACCGCACAGGCTTGCGCGGCGAAGGCTTCGTTTGCTTCGATGAGATCGAGATCGCCGACGCTCCAGCCGGCCTTTTTGAGGGCCGCGCGCGAAGCCGGAATGGGTCCGGTGCCCATGATCGCGGGGTCGACCCCGGCATGCGCCCAGGACACGATGCGCGCGAGCGGCGTCCTGCCGCGCTTGGCGGCCTCGCTCGCCTTCATCAATACGACGGCCGCCGCCCCGTCATTGATTCCCGACGCGTTGCCCGCCGTCACGGTTCCGTCCTTGGCAAAAGCGGGGCGCAGCTTCGCAATGGCGTCGACCGTCGTACCATGCTTGGGATACTCGTCGGCATCGACCACGACATCGCCCTTGCGCGTCTTAACCGTCACGGGCGCAATCTCGTCCTTGAACCTCCCGGCTTTTTGCGCCGCCTCGGCCTTGTTCTGGGAGGCGACGGCAAACTCATCCTGCTGGGAGCGGGTAATCTGCCACTGCCGCGCGACGTTTTCGGCCGTATTGCCCATGTGATAGCCGTTAAATGCATCCCACAGGCCGTCCTTGATCATGGTATCGACCAGATCGAGATTGCCCATTTTCACGCCGCTTCTCAGATAGGCGCAGTGGGGAGCTTGACTCATCGATTCCTGGCCGCCGGCGACCACGATCTCGGAGTCACCATTGAGGATCGCCTGAAAGCCCAGTGCAACAGCGCGCAGGCCGGAGCCGCAGAGCTGATTGACGCCCCAGGCCGGCGTTTCCACCGGGATGCCGGCGTTGATGGAGGCCTGACGGGCCGGGTTCTGGCCCTGACCGGCAGTCAGAATCTGACCCAGGATGACTTCGGATACATCGCCTGCTTCTACACCGGCGCGTTTGAGCGTTTCCTGCATGGCCACCTTGCCCAGCTCATGCGCCGGCAGCCCTGCCAATGCTCCATTGAATGCTCCAACGGGCGTGCGAGCCGCACCGACGATGACGATATCGTCCTTCATTGCTCACTCCTTTTCACTTTCGGCTGGGCGGCCGCGGTTGCTTCGGGGCGATTAACCTTGATCCGCCACCTGGGAGCATCCTTGGGCCCTGAACCCGAACCTGTCAATTAGATGGCGGCGTGCGCCTTTCGACGCCGGCACAGATGCCTTCCCCCGCCACAGGCTCACATTTATGGTGGCCCAACTCAAAAAAAACAGGCTATGCTGCACGCGAATAGGAGCCAACCGAGCGCACCATGGCCAAATCGGAACATCCGATCACAATCAAGAAATACGCCAATCGCCGACTCTACAACACGGGCACCAGCACTTACGTGACCCTCGAAGACCTCGCCTCGATGGTGAAGGGCGGCGAGGATTTCATCGTGAACGATGCCAAGACCGGCGAGGACATCACCCGTCAGGTGCTGGCGCAGATCATCTTCGAGCAGGAGAACAAGGAGGGGCAGAGCATGTTGCCGATCGCCTTCCTGCGCCAGCTCATCCGCTTTTACGGCGACAGCATGCAAATGCTGGTGCCGCGTTACCTTGAGGTGTCCATCGACTCCTTCACGCGCGAGCAGGAAAAATTTCGCCAGCATATGGCCCAGACATTCGGCGGCAGTCCCTTTGGAGCGCTCGAGGACCAGGTGCGGCGGAACATGGAAATGTTCGAGCGTGCATTTGCCATGTTCACGCCCTTTGCACGGCGCGAGCAACAGACGGCTTCGGAGCCGGAGAAGCGGCAATCGAGTATAAGCGACAGCGATGAGATTCACGATCTCAAGCGCCAGATGGAAGAGATGCAGAAACGTCTCGACCGATTGACCGATAAGGACAAGGCTTGAGCGCAAATTCTCGCCGGGCAATGCCGTCAAGGCGCTAATAGCCGATGGCGCAGCCGTCCTTGCGCGGATCAGAGCCGCCTATCAAAACGCCGCGCCGCCAGTCGATCTGAATCGCCTGGCCGCCTCCCCAGGGGGAATGGGCAAGTGTCACATCGTGGCCGCGCGCCCGCAGTCCCTCGATAGTTGGGCGCGGCAGGCCGCGCTCGACAACCGTTTGGTCGCCTGCAAAAAACGCCCGCGGCGCGTCGATCGCGGCTTGGACGTCCATGCCGTGATCGACCATGTTGGTGACCACCTGCGCGTGGCCCATGGGCTGGTAATGCGCGCCCATCACGCCGAAGGCCATGTCGCATCGTTCGCCGCGGAAGGCGAGCGCCGGGATAATGGTGTGCAATGGCCGCTTGTTCGGCCCGAATGCATTGGGGTGATCGGGATCGAGCACGAAGCAGGCGCCGCGATTGGTCAACATAATGCCGGTACGATCGGTGCAGATGCCGGCACCGAACTGGGAATAAAGCGTATTGATCAGGGAGACCGCCATGCGGTCGCGGTCGACGACAGTGAGATAGACGGTGTCGCTGCCGGGACGCGGCTTGCCCGGCAAAGAAACACGGCGGGCGCGGTCGATGCGCGCGGCAAGATCAGCCGCAAAGCCTTTGGCAAGCAGCTCCTGCACTGAAACGCGCATTGCGCCGGGCTCGGCAACATGGGTGTCGCGCACCGCGTAGGCGAGGCGGGCGGCCTCAAGGAGGAGGTGGAACCGGTCGGGACCAAGCGGATCGAGATCGCCGAGATCAAAGCGCTCAAGGATATTGAGCAGCACCAACGCGGTTAGTCCCTGCGTGTTGGGCGGCAATTCGAGAACGCCGAGCCCCCGATACTCGCTCCTGATCGGGGCCACTACCTCACCGCGATGCTGGGCGAAATCCTCGACCGTCAGGAAGGAGCCGTGCGCGGCGACGGTCGCGGCCATATCCTGCGCAATCGGACCTTCGTAGAATGCGCCGCGCGCCTTCGCTGCGATGGCGCCCAGCGTTTCGGCGAGCGCCGGCAGCTTCACCACGTCACCTTGCGCGGGCGCCATGCCGGCGAGCAGGTAGTGCCGCGCAGCACCGGAATTGGCGCGCAGCTTCGACACCATCTGCGACCAGTCCCAGGCAATGCGCGCGGCGACGGGAAACCCGTCCTTGGCATAGCGAATTGCGGGCGCCAGTGCCCGGTCGATGCCGTAGCGCCCGTGCGCTGCAAGAATTGCCGCCCAGGCGTCGACCGCGCCCGGGACAGTCACCGCATGGATCGAATCAGGAGCAATGGTATGGTGTCCCTGGGCAAGCAGGGCCTCGATGGAGGCGGCACGGCCGGCGCGGCCGCAACCGTTGTATCCCCAGACCGGCGCCCCCGGCTTTGCGATCATGCAGAAGCAGTCCCCGCCAATGCCGGTCATGTGCGGCTCGACCACGCAGAGCACCGCGACTGCGGTGACCGCAGCGTCGGCTGCATTGCCCCCATCGCGCAGGACCTCCATGGCAGCGGCGCTCGCCAGCGGATGCGACGTGGCAGCCATCCCCTCGCAGGCAATGACCGGCGAGCGGCCCGGCAGGTGAAAGTCGCGGCTCATGGGGACGCCCTGTGCGACGTTTCTACGGAAAGGGTAGCGACAATCAGGGAAAGCAGGAGCAGATTGAGACTCATATCCGCTGGTTCGGACCTTCGACAACGATCGCACGCTGCTTGCGGCGTATGGACAGCGATATCCCGGTAATGAAATCGACGAAGCCGAGCACGGCGAGCAGCAACAAGGTCGGCGTCGAAGCTTGCGGTACCAACGCCAGCTCGCTCACCATGGCGACGAACAGGATAAACGATAGAATGTGGTCCGTGACCCCCTTGCCGCCGAAACGCGCGGCCTTGAGCACTTCAATATAGAGAAGCAGCATGCCGATGGCGACGAGGAGATCACCGACGTTCAACGGCATGCGTCGATCGGGAGCGAGCGGAATGGAAGACACCGTTTCGGTGAACGGCATGTTCAGAAGCAACGCAACCATGTTGTAAAGCGCGAACGGGATGAGCAGCAACGGAAAGGCGATAAGATACATAGGCGCCCGCAATCGCCATCTCGGGTATCACGCGTCCTTCCTGGACTTGAGAATCTGGCGCCCCCGATACATTCCGGTCTTGAGATCGATGTGATGGGGACGGCGCAGCTCTCCCGAATCCTTGTCCTCGACATAGGTCGGCCGCGCCAGCGCATCCGCGGAACGGCGCATCCCGCGCCTTGACGGCGATGTCTTTCGCTTCGGAACTGCCATGGTCCAACTCCTCAATCACAAGTGCCAAGGTGCGGTTGCACAGGCCGCGCTTATAGAGGAGGCGGCGAGACTGCGCCATACCATCGCCCCGGAAATATCAAAGGACCTTTGCCGGAGAGATCACGAGCGCAGACGCCTGGCGCACGCTGCGAGCGCCGCCTGCGCAACGCCGCGCGCCTGATAGATGCCGGCGAGCCGGCGCACCACCGGGCCGGGCTGCCTTGCGCTGCGACGGCGGGGATTGGGCAGCACTGCTGCGAGCAATGCCGCCTCGCGTGCCGTGAGCAAATGCACCGGCTTGTTGAACGCATATCGGCTCGCGGCTTCCGCGCCGAATTGGCCATTGGGCCCCCACTCCGCGATATTGAGATAGATTTCAAGCACGCGCCATTTCGGCAAGACAAGATCGATCCACCATGCGAGGGGAAACTCCAACGCCTTGCGCAGCATGCTCCGGCCCGGCCACAAGAACAGGTTCTTGGCGGTCTGCTGGGTAATGGTGGATACCCCCCTCGCCTCGCTGATGTCGTCGACGTCCTCGAGCCGCTCATGAAGCTCCTGCCAGTCGATGCCGTGATGACGGCAGTAGCGACCGTCCTCGGCCGCGATCACGGTAGTGGGCAGCGCAGGCGCCATGCGCCCGATCGGCACGAAGCTCCTTTCGACGCGCGCTCCGTGGCTCCAGCGCCAGAGCATCAGCGTCGAGACCGGATCGACCACGCGATAGAGCGGCACCAGCAGATAAGGCAGCAGCATGACAATCGCGACGATGATCAGCGCCCCCCACAAGAAGCGAGAGAGCCGCCGCCGGGGAGGCTGCTGCTTCGCAGGACGCGACCGCTGCTGCGTTTCGGGGGACGTCATTCGCGTGGTCTCAAAGCATGGCGCGGGCGATCTTGTGCTGGTAAAGCAAGCAAGGAAACAATCTGATTAAAAAAGGGGTTTCCATGGCCAAGGATGCAACCGTCTCCCAGGAGCTTGCTGACAAGTTCAAGACCGAGAAGGATTCCCCTTATCTGCGGTTCGTGCGCGGCGAAAGCCTCGACATCATCGGCGCGCAATACGTGCCGAACCTGCGCACGGTCGAGCTCAAGCCGTGGGCGCGCCGCAACGGCAAGGCCGTGTTCATCAACCACGAGGCATCGCGCACCTCCAATGACTGTTACGTCTGCGAGATCGCGCCCGGCAAGAAGCTCGAGCCCCAGCATCACCTGTACGAGGAGATGATTCTGGTGCTCGCGGGCCGCGGCTCGACCAAGGTGTGGAACAATGGCGGCGCCCATGTCACGTTCGAGTGGAAAGCGGGCGCAATCTTCGCAATACCGCTCAACTGCTGGTACCAGCATTTCAACGGATCAGGTCAGGAGCCGGTGCGCTTCGTCGCGGTGACCAATGCGCCTTCCGTCATAAACCTGTACGATGACCTCGATTTCGTGTTCGGCCATGAGCACGATTTCAAGAAGCGATTTTCCGGCGAGGCGGGCTATTTCAGCGCCAAGGGCGAGCAGGTCGGCTTCCTGCTGCAGACCAATTTCGTGCCGGATGCCGTCAACCTGCCGCTGATCGCCGCCAAGGAGCGAGGCGCCGGGGGCGGCCATATCCGCTTCAACATGGCGCGCGGCTCGATCGCGAGCCACATCTCGCAATTCCCCGTCGGAACCTACAAGAAGGCGCACGCGCACGGACCCGGAGCCCATGTGATCGTGCTCTCGGGCGAAGGCTATTCCTTGATGTGGCCGGAGGGCGAGGAACCGCGCCGTTACGACTGGCAGGTCGGGACCCTCATCGTTCCTCCCAACGCCTGGTTCCACCAGCATTTCAACTCCGGGACGACGCCGGTACGATATCTCGCATTCAAGCACTGGACACCGCGCAACGCACAGGGCGTGCCGATGTCGTGGATCTCGACGCGCCTCGGCGGCACGCAGGTCGACTACGCGGACGAGAATCCGCTGGTGCGGCGCATGTTCGCCGACGCGCTGGCCCGGCACGCGATGACCCCCCGCATGGATGACGTCTACGCGGCCGAGCTTGCAAACCTGCCGCCAAAGGCGGCCTGATCGCGAGAGAACAAAAACGATGCGCCGGCCCGGCGCCGCCTCGCCGGGCGAGGCGGGCTTCAATCATGAGTCAAGGAATACCGGGCGCTACTCTGCAGCGGCCCGCCCGGGTCCGGCTTGGCCAAAGCGGCGCTCGATATAATCGAGCACCATCTGCTTGAATTGGGAGGCGACGGCCGCCCCGCGCAGGGTCGCCACCTTGTTGCCGTCTATGAAGACCGGTGCCGCCGGCTGCTCGCCCGTACCCGGAAGCGAAATCCCGATGTCGGCGTGCTTGCTTTCTCCGGGTCCGTTGACGATGCAGCCCATCACCGCGACGTTGAGCGATTCGACCCCGGGATAGCGCCGCTTCCAGTCCGGCATCGATTCATGGATGAATGCCTGGATGTCGCCGGCAAGCTCCTGGAAGGTGGTTGACGTCGTGCGCCCGCAACCCGGACAGGCAGCAACCAGCGGAACGAAAACCCGAAACCCCATGGTCTGCAGAAGCTCCTGCGCGACCCGCACTTCGAGCGTGCGATCGCCTCCGGGCTCCGGGGTGAGCGAAATGCGTATGGTGTCTCCGATGCCCTGCTGGAGCAGAACGGCGAGCGCCGCCGACGAGGCGACGATGCCCTTGGAGCCCATGCCGGCTTCGGTAAGGCCGAGATGCAGGGCATAGTCGGAGCGCCGCGCAAGCTCCAGATAGACGGCAATCAAATCCTGTACCGCCGACACCTTGGCGGACAGGATGATGCGCTCGCGCGGTAGACCGATCTCCTCGGCGCGCTCGGCGGAGAGCAGCGCGGATTGCACCATCGCCTCGCGCGTCACCGCACGCGCGTCCAGCGGCGCGGATGAGCGCGCATTCTCGTCCATGAGGTGGGTCAGCAGCTCGTGGTCAAGCGAGCCCCAATTGGCTCCTATCCGCACCGGCTTGGCGTGCCTGATCGCGGTCTCGACAATGGCTGCGAACTGGCGGTCCTTCTTCTCCTTGAAGCCGACATTGCCGGGGTTGATACGATACTTGTCGAGCGCCTCGGCGCAGGCCGGATGATCGGCAAGCAGCTTGTGGCCGATGTAATGAAAATCGCCGACGATCGGAACAGTGACGCCGATCCTGAGAAGGCGCTCCTTGATGCGCGGCACCGCGGCTGCTGCCTCGTCGCGGTCGACGGTGACACGCACGATCTCCGATCCGGCCCGCGCAAGGTCCGCCACCTGGCGTGCCGTCGCTTCGACGTCCGCCGTATCGGTGTTGGTCATCGACTGAACGACGACAGGTGCCCCACCGCCGACCGTGACACCGCCGACCCCGACGGCTATCGACCGGCGTCTCTGGTCTGGCCCCGCTGCGGTCATTCCTGCGTTCCTTTGCGCATGGTCGTCAGTCAGCAATGTGGGCTCCTGCGGTCGGGGTGCAATGGGTACAGAGACCGGTGATCTCGATCACCGGCGATTTCGGCGTGAAACCGGCGCCGCGGGCGGCAGATATCAGCATTGCGGTGACCTCGGCCGAAGAAGCCTCGCCCACGACGCCGCAACCCTCGCAGATCAAAAAAACGACTGGATCGCTTACGGCGTGATTGTGCACGCAGGCAACGAATGCATTGCGGCTGGCGATGCGGTGCACCAGCCCATTGGCGCGCAGGAACTCGAGCGCGCGATAGGCGGTGATCGGTGCGGGCCGCGTCTGTCTGGGCGCCAGCCTTTCGATGATATCATAGGCGCCGAGCGCCTTGTGACTGCCGAGCAGGAGCGCAAGGACTTTCCGGCGGAGCGGGGTCAGCCGCTGGCCGTGCTCCCTGCACCGCGCCTCCGCCACTGCCATTGCATCATCCAGGCAGCGGTCGTGGTCATGATCCGGCGCCGGGAAGGTCGTTGAAGCAAGTTGAGGCAATGCGCGAGACTTCTCGGGGGTCGTCATCCTACTGATATTAGCCTCCACGCGAGGTATGCGCATTTGTTGCAGCGCCATATTTTCTATTGCATTGCAGCATATCATCCCCACATTACCCGCTCGAATCGCGAACCGCTTGTGATCCCTCCACAACTGAGGCGTTAATGCTTCCGATTCTGCTAGCCCTCCTTCTCCGGATGCTTGTGAGACGAGAGAAGCCGACCGTAGCGGCGCTGCCCCATTTGCAGATGCGCAGTCCGCGCAAGCCCGTCAATCTGGCGCTGCAAGGCGGGGGCGCGCACGGCGCCTTCACCTGGGGCGTGCTCGATCAGCTGCTCATGGACGGGCGGATCGAGGTCGACGGAATCTCGGGCACGTCCGCGGGAGCCGTCAACGCAGTCATGCTCGCCGATGGGCTCAACCGCGGCGGACCGGAAGAGGCGCGCAAGCGCCTCGCCGATTTCTGGCGCGCCGTGAGCGTCGACGGGCATCTTCCGGACCTGCAGCGCGCTGTCGCGGAACGTCTGTTTCCCTTTGTCTCAACCGAAGGATTGTGGCTCAGCGCTATCTCGCGGTTCCTGTCGCCGTACGATCTCAATCCCCTCAACATAAATCCGCTCAAGGAGCTGATCGAACGTTTTGTCGACTTCGACGCAATCCGCAGTCAGCCGGGCCCCGATCTCTTCATCTCGGCAACCAACGTCAGCAACGGAGAGATCCGCATTTTCACGCGGACAGAGCTGACCGCGGAAGCGGTCATGGCTTCCGCCTGCCTGCCGCTCCTGTTCCGCGCGGTCGAGATCGACGGCGTATCCTATTGGGATGGCGGCTACAGCGGCAATCCTGCGCTGATCCCCTTCCTGAGGACCACCCAAACGGAGGACGCGCTGATCGTGCAAATCAACCCGCGCGAGCGCCACAAGACGCCGACGCGCACCCGCGCGATCCTGAGCCGGATCAATGAGATCAACTTCAACGCATCGCTGCTGTCGGAATTACGCGCCGTCGCCTTTGTCAATCGCCTCATCGATGAGGGATGGCTGCCGCGCGGCATGAAGGAAGGCGAGTTTCGCCGCCTCAAGCTGCATCGCATCGCCATGGAAGAGCTGGGAGAGGCGCCTGCCGCGCCCGGTACGCTCAATACCGGCTACCAGTCGTTCGAGAAGCTGCACAAGCTCGGACAGCGGGCAACGCGTCGTTTCCTCGATTCTCATTTTGACGACATCGGCCGCCGCAGCACCATCGACGCCGCCGCACAAGCCTTGCCGGAACTGGTTGCGTAGCGACGCGGCCTGGAGGACCCGGGTCTATCCCCGCTGATGCGCAGCACGCCCCACTGCGCTACGCTTGGCCGATGATCCGACCCTCAGCTGCGCTCCGCACTGCCGAAATCGGCTCGACCCGGCTCGCCGTCTGCGTTGCCGACATTACGACGCTCGACCTCGACGCCATCGTGAATGCGGCAAACCGCTCGTTGCTCGGCGGCGGCGGCGTCGACGGCGCGATCCACCGTGCGGCCGGACCGGACCTGAAACGAGAGTGCGAGAGCCTCGGAGGGTGCGACACCGGTTTCGCCAAGATCACCCGCGGATACCGCCTCAAGGCGAGGCACGTCATCCATGCGGTTGGCCCGGTCTGGAGCGGCGGGAATAAGAACGAGGACGAGTTGCTGGCCTCCTGCTATCGTACCGCGCTCTCGCTTTCCGCCCGACACCGCCTCAGCTCGATTGCATTCCCGGCAATCTCGACCGGTGTCTACGCATTCCCGCCTGCCCGCGCGGCCCGCATCGCGGTCGGCACGGTGTCCGCCGAGATCACCGCCGGCGCGAGCACGATCGAGCACGTGGTGTTCTGCTGTTTCTCGGCCGATTCGGCCGGGCATCATATCGATGCGCTTAGCGAGCTGGGATTGGCGTGAGTTGGGCGACAGCGCCGTGCCCCCTCAAATCGGGTCTCTCACAAGATTTGGCCCCGGTGCTCGGGCGTCGGCGTGCCGTCGTGATGATCAGCTCCACACCTCATCGGCAACCTCGACGATCGTGCGCAGCTTTGCCCACTGCTCCGCCTCGGCAAGCACATTGCCCTCCTCGGTCGAGGCAAAGCCGCACTGCGGAGAGAGGCAGAGCTGGTCGATGTCGACGTAACGGGCGGCCTCCTCGAGGCGCCGTTTGAGAGCGTCCTTCGATTCGAGCTGCCCGGTTTTCGTCGTCACCAGGCCGAGCACCACCGTCTGGCCCTTGCGCACATGCCGCAGCGGCTCGAACGAGCCGGCGCGGTCGGTGTCGTATTCCATGAAATAACCGTGCACCTTGATGCGGTCGAACAGGATCTCCGCCACCGGGTCGTAACCGCCCGCGCCCATGTAGGTCGAACGATAATTGCCGCGACACAGATGCATGGTGATGGTCATGTCGGGAGGAATGTCGGACATGGCGGCGTTGATGAGGTCGCCGTAAAGCTCGGCAAGTCTTTGCGGATCGTCGCCGCGGCCGGTCTGCGTGTTGCGATAGCTCGGGTCGCACAGCATCGCGATGAAGACCTCGTCGAGCTGCAGATAGCGGCAACCCGCATCGGCAAAGGCGCGCACCGCCTTGCGATAAGCCGCGCCCAGGTCGGAGAAGAAGCCGTCGAGCTCCGAGTAAACATCCTTGCTGATCGGCCCGCGCCCGACACGACCATAAAGCGCCGACGGCGCCGGAATGGTGATCTTGGGCATGCGCGATGTGTGCGCCGTAACGAACTTGAAATGCGCGATCATGGGGTGACCGGAAAACCCGAGCTTGCCGGTGACGCGCGCACCCTCGGCCCGCGTCTGCACGCCGGCAAAGGCGATGCCTTGATCCATGACGTAGCGCTCGACACCGTCGAGACCCCACAGGAAATCGAGGTGCCACCACGAACGGCGAAACTCGCCGTCGGTGATGGAGCGCAGCCCCGTTTCCTCCTGTTTCCTGATGATGCTTTCGATCTCGCGGTCCTCAATCGCCGCAAGCTGCGCGGCGCTGATCTCCCCTTTTGCGCGCTTTTCGCGCGCCTCCTTCAAGGCAGCCGGACGCAGCAGGCTTCCCACGTGATCGGCGCGAAACGGCGGCTTTGCTCGTTGCATCCATGCACTCCTTGTTCACAGGAAAGCCGACGGGCGACAGATCACCGGGTGATCGCTCGTTCTCATCACTTGTCCGTCAGCCCCACACCTCTTCGGCAACCTTCACGATCATCTCCAGCTTCGCCCACTGCTCTTCCTCGGCCAGAATGTTTCCTTCCTCGGTCGAGGCGAAGCCGCATTGCGGTGAAAGGCAGAGCTGGTCGAGAGCAATGAACTTCGCTGCTTGCTCGATTCGGCGCCTGAGCCCATCGCGCGATTCGAGCCTTCCGCTTTTCGAGGTGACGAGACCAAGCACCACCATCTTGCCCTTCGGCACCAGCCGCAACGGCTCGAAGCCGCCCGCGCGATCGCTGTCGTATTCCATGAAATAGGCGTTGATGCTGATCTCGTTGAAAAGGATATCCGCCACCGGCTCATAGCCTCCCGAGGCAACGAAGGTCGAGCGGAAATTGCCGCGACACAGATGCATGGCGGTTGTAGTATCAGCAGGCAGGTCGGAAACCGCCGCGTTGATCATGCCGGCATAGACGTGCGGAAGGGCTCGCGGATCATCGCCGCGGTTGGCGACCAGCTCGCGCAGCTTCGGGTCGCAGAGATAAGTGAAATTTACCTCGTCAAGCTGGAGATAGCGGCAGCCGGCATCCGCGAAGGCGCGCGCCGCTCTGCGGTAGCTTTCACCGAGGTCCCGATAGAAATCCTCCATCGAGGGATAGATCTCTTTTGGCACCGCATCGCGGCCATAGCGAAAATGCAGCGAGGACGGCGAGGGAATGGTCATTTTGGCCACGGCGCGGCTGTGGGCCTTCACGAACTTGAAGTGCTCCAGCATGGGATGCGTGCTGAAGGAGCCGAGCTTGCCGACCACGCGCAGCATCATCGGCCTGGGTTGCGCTCCCTGAAACTTGATCTTGCGCTCGCCGAGGTAAGCCTCGACCCCGTCGAGACGTCCGAGAAAATCGTAATTCCAGAAGGCGCGGCGGAACTCGCCGTCGGTGACCGTCTGCAGACCGATCTCCTCCTGCCTGCGGATCACCTTCTCGATCTCGCGATCCTCGATCTCCGCGAGCTGCTCGGCGCCGATCTCGCCGCGCTCGCGCTTCGCGCGTGCCTCCTTGAGCACGGTGGGTCGCAACAGGCTTCCCACGTGATCGGCGCGAAACGGAGGCTTTGCGCGTTGCATTCGTAACTCTGTTGTAGCCCGGATAGAGCGAAGCGACATCCGGGGCAGCCTCGCATGCAGACCCCGGATGTCGCCTTCGGACCGCGCTGCGCGCGCCCCTCGCCTCAATCCGGACTACCGATTGCCAGCTCCTCGCGCACAATGCGGGCGCCCTCGACCATCGCCCGCATTTTCCCGTAGGCAACCTCCCGCGAGAGGTATTTGAGGCCGCAATCGGGCGCCACAACGATCCGCTCAGCCGGAACGAACGGCAGCGCATTGCGGATGCGATCCGCCACGGTTGCGGGTGTCTCGACGGCGGGATCGGAGAGATCGATGACGCCGAGAATGATGGTCTTCGAGGGCAAGTGCCGCAGGATCGAGAGATCAAGCCTAGGCTGCGCGGCCTCGATCGAGACCTGACCGACCGCCGAGCGCTCAAGCTCGGAAAGGAAGGAATAGCCGGAGGGCTTGTCCTTCACCACGGCGGCATAGCCGAAGCAGATATGCACCGCGGTGGTGCCGGCAACGCCGTCGAGCGCCGCATCGAGCGCCGCGACCCCGAACCGACGCGCCTGTTGCGGCCGCGACTGCATCCAGGGCTCATCGATCTGCACGATATCCGCGCCGGCCGCGAACAGGTCCTTGATCTCCGCATTGACCGCACTCGCATAGTCGAGGGCGAGCTTCTCCTCGTCGTGATAGAAATCATCCTGGCATTGCACCGACATGGTGAACGGTCCCGGCACCGTCATCTTGATCATGCGGTCGGTGTTGGCGCGCAGGAACTCCACGTCACCCACTTCGACAGGATGCCGGCGCCGGATCGGCCCGATGACCCGCGGCACCGTGGAGAATCCGCCGGTGCGGTTCGCAGTCCTTCCCGGACGTTCGAGGTCGATCCCCGCAAGCGCGGTGGCGAAACGGTTGGAGTAGCTCTCGCGACGCTGCTCGCCGTCGGTGATGATGTCTAGCCCGGCGCGCTCCTGATCGCGGATGGCGAGCAGCGTCGCGTCGTCCTGCGCCGGTTCAAGCCGTTGCCGGTCGATCAGCCACAGGTCCTGGGCGCGCACCCTCGGCACCTGCTTGGCAAGCCGCGCGCGGTCGATCAGCCATTCCGGCTGCGGGTACGAGCCGACCAGCGTTGTGGGCAACAGCACGGAGATCGCTCCAGTTCACTGCTTCGCCTTCTCGTAGGGATAGATTACATCGCCCGACTTGTACTGCGGAGGATAGAGGATCACCACGGTCGACAGGTCGCGGAAATCCTCGACCGTGTTACCCTTGATGTGCCGGTACTGAACCTCGATGGTGCGCTCGTGCTCCCATTCGCCTTTGGGGCCGAATTTCACGTCGCCCACCACTGTCTTGAACGTAGTGTTGCGGAGATGCTCGGCGAGCTTGTCCTCATTGAGGCTGTTGGTTGCAGCGATGGAATCCCCCAGCACCTGCAGATATGCGTAAGCCCAGACCGGCATGTAGTAACCCAAGGGGCCGACGCCGTCCGCACCGGCTCGGGCCTGATATTTCGCAATCAGCTCCATGGACCCGGGGAATTGCATCGCCTTCACCGGCAACCAGGTGTCGAAGTTGACAATGCCGTTGAGGAGAGGCCCGAGCTGGGTCTTGAGCGCGGTCGCCTGCAGCCCCACCATGGCACCGCCCCACATCTTCGGCTTGAACCCGGTTTCGTTCATCGCCCGCACCATCCCCGCAGTGTCAAGCGGATAGGAGCAGACCACGAACAAGTCCGGATTGGCCGCCGCGACGGCCCGAACGATAGGCGAGAAGTCGGTCGTGGAGGGAGGATAGTTGCGGTCATAGACGATCTTGAAGCCAGACGCCTTGGCGTTCTCACGGGCACCCTCGCAGGCGTTGCGACCGAATTCAGCATCCGCGGCGGCGAGTGCGATGGTCTGCGGCTTGGGATTCTGCGCTTCCGCGATCTTGAAGAAACCCCGCGTGAACGCCGGCTTCGGCGTCGGTCCGTTCGGGATCATGGAGAAATATTTGGGATAGTTGAACTCGTCGTTGATGCCGGTACCGAACAGGCTGATGAACAGTCTCCCTTTCTGCATCACGACCGGCATCGCCGCCGCGATCTGCGTCGAAGCATAGCCGCTGATCACCAGATCGACCTTATCGACGTCGATGAGCTTGGTGTAGATATTGGGTACAGTCGACGGACTGCTTTGATCGTCGTAATAGACGAGCTTGACCGGACGCCCGAGCAGGCCGCCCTTGGCATTGACGTCCTCCTCCCAGATTTTCATGGCGGTGAGCGACATCTTGCCGTTGGCGGCGAGCGGCCCGGTCAGCGCCATACCGAGGCCGATCCTGATCGGCTCTCCGGAAGGTGCCTGGGCGTTGGCCGAACCCAGCCACAGAACGGCGAACGCGGCAGCGAAGATGGAAGCAACGCAGCCCCGCCATTTGCGCCGTATCAGCATGATTTTCTCCAGTTCAGATTCTGCTTGGCGGCGGCGAGGGAACTCGTGAGGCCTGCTCAAAGCGACGCAATCAGGATTTTCCCCAAACTTCGTCGGCGAGCTCCACGATCATGGCGAGCTTCGCCCATTGCTCGTTCTCGGCCAGGATATTTCCTTCCTCGGTCGACGCAAAGCCGCATTGCGGCGAGAGGCAGAACTGCTCCACCGGAGCGAACTTGGCGGCTTCATCGATGCGGCGCTTGATGTCGCCCTTCTTCTCCAGCGCCCCGCTCTTCGAGGTGACGAGGCCGAGCACGACGATCTTGTTGCCCTTCGGCAGGAACCGCAGCGGCTCGAAGCCGCCCGCGCGCTCGGTATCATATTCGAGGAAATATCCGTCGTAGTTGACCTTTCCCAGGAGCGTTTCGGCCACCGGCTCGTAGCCGCCTTCGGCGATCCAGGTCGAGCGGAAGTTACCGCGGCAGACGTGGGTGGTGATCGTCATGTCCGCGGGCTTGCTTTCAAGCGCGGCGTTGATCACGCCTGCGTAGATCGACTGCAGCCCATCGACGTTGGCTATCCGCTCGCGTGCCTTGCGCAACTCCTCCTGCGAGCAGAGATAGGCCCAGACCGTGTCGTCGAACTGAAGATAGCGGCAGCCGGCATCATAGAATGCCTGCACCGCCTTCTTGTAGGTCTGGCCGAGATCGTGAAAGAACCCGTCGAGGTCGGGATAGACGTCTTTGCGGATGCCGTCCTTGGCCAGGCGAAAATGCAGCACCGGCGGGGCCGGGATGGTCATCTTCGGCATCACGGCGGTGTGCGCCTTGAGGAACTTGAAATGTTCCACCATCGGATGGTTTGAAAACCCGAGCTTTCCGATGATGCGCAGGCTCTGTGCCTTGGTCTGCACGCCCCGGAACTGGATGCCTTGCTCGGATTCATAAAGCTCCACCCCGTCGAGCAGCCCGAGAAAGTCGAAATGCCACCAGGAGCGGCGGAACTCGCCGTCGGTGGCGAGCTTAAGCCCGACATCCCGCTGCCTGGCGATGATCTTCTCGATCTCGCGATCCTCGACCGTTTTGAGCTCGGCCGCCGTGATCGCGCCATTTTCGCGCTTGGCGCGGGCCTCCTTGAGGGCGGGCGGCCGCAGAAAGCTGCCGACATGGTCGGCACGGAAAGGCGGTTGTGTTCTGTTCATTGGGATCTCCCTGGGGATCGATCGCTTGCAGCAAGGGGCATAGCGGCCAAGGCGTCGTCAACAGCAAAACGGCGCAATGCCTGCCCGCCGCATAACGGCTCGGCTCAATGCCGCACCTTCCCGCCGCGGCGCGGTCCCGCCGCGGTAACGCCGAGATAGCTTTCGAGCACCGCGCGGTCGGCCGCCAAATCCACGCTCGCCGCCTCATGCACGACCACGCCGCGCTCGATGATCGCCGCCCGGTCGGTGACGCCAAGCACCTTCTGGGCGTTCTGCTCCACGAGGATGGCCGCCATGCCTTCGTCGCGGATGATACGCCGCAACGCTGCGAGCAGTTCCTCGACCAGGATGGGGGCCAATCCTTCCAACGGCTCGTCGAGCAGAATGACGCGCGGGTTGAGGATGAGAGCGCGCCCGACCGCGAGCATCTGCTGCTCTCCGCCGGAGAGCTGATTGCCGAGATTGCGCCGGCGTTCGGCGAGCCGCGGAAACAGCTCGTAGATTCTCGCCACAGTCCAGCGCCCCGCCCGCGCCACGGCTGTGAGATTCTCTTCGACCGAGAGCGACTTGAAAATATTGCGCTCCTGGGGGACCCAGCCGATGCCTGCATGCGCGCGCTGGTCCGGGCGCAACCGCGTGATGTCGCGCCCGTCGAGCCTGATCTCGCCACCGATGAACCGGGTCACCCCCACGATTGAATTGATCAGCGTGGTCTTGCCCATGCCGTTGCGGCCAAGGAGAGCCAGCGACTGCCCCTGCGGCAAGCTCAGCGAGAGCGCGTCGAGGACGATCGCCTCCCCGTAACCGGCGGTCAGCCGCTCGATATGCAGCACGTCAGGCATTGAGCGATTCGCCGAGATAGACGGCCTTCACGCGCGGGTCGCGTGCAACCTCGTCGGGCGCACCCTCGATGAACAGGGCGCCATTGACCAGCACCGAAATGCGATCGGCGAACGAGAACACGATGTCCATGTCGTGCTCGATGAGCAGCACGGTCACGTCGGCAGGCAGCGCCGCGACGGTCGCCAGGATCTCATGGCGCTCGGCGTCGGGCACGCCGGCCGCCGGCTCGTCGAGCAGGAGCACCTGCGGGCGGCAGGCGATGGCGAGCGCGATCTCCAGCAGGCGCTGCTTGCCGTACGGCAAATTGCCGGTGCGCTCGAACATCACGTCGGTGAGATGGAAGCGCCCGAGTATTTCAACGATCTCCTCCATCACCACCGACTTGCTTCCGACCAGGCGCCACCATTGCGTGCCGGTGCCCATGCGCTCCGAGATGGCGAGCCCGACCGTCTCGAGCGGCGTGAGGTCGAGAAACAGCTGATTGATCTGGAAGGTGCGCGTGAGACCCAACCGCACCCGCTTGTGAGCTTCCAGCGCCGTGATGTCGCGGCCTTCGAGCAGGATGCGGCCCGCGGAGGGCCGCAACACCCCGGTGAGAAGGTTGATCACCGTCGTCTTGCCGGCCCCGTTCGGCCCGATCAGCGCGTGGCGGGCGCCCTTCTCGATTGTCAGGGAAACGCCGTTAACCGCGGCAATGCCGCCGAAATGCTTTTCGAGCCCGGCGGTCTCGAGCACGGACGGCATAGCTCAATGTCCTTCGCCGCGCGGCAGCGCGACCGGTGTAGCCGGCGAGGCCATTCGCGGCAGCGCCCGTTGCGCGAGCGTGCGCACGATGCCGGTCAACGCCCCGATGCGGTCGCGGCCGATCAGCACGATCAGGACCAGCACCAGACCGATCCAGAATTGCCAGTATTGCGGTGTCAGGTTGGCAATCCAGTCCTGCATCAGCTTGAAGATCACCGCCCCGATCAGCCCGCCATAGAGATAGCCGGTGCCGCCGATGATCAGGACAAGCAGGAGATCGGCGGAGCGCTCGAACGAGAATACATCGAGCGAGGCGAAGGCGGTCGTCTGTGCCAGCAACGCGCCGGCCACTCCGGCGTAGAACGCGGCAAACGTATAAACGCCAACCAAACGCACGTCGACCGGGATGCCGATCAAGGAGCTGCGCAGCGGATTACCCTTCACCGCTCGCAGCGACAGGCCAAACGGGGAATAGACGATGCGCCGCGCCAGGAGAAACAGGATGAACAGCACGATCAGACAGTACGTATACGCCACATGTCCAAAGATATCGAGCTGGAAGGTGCCGAGGATGGGCGCGATGGTGACGCCCTGGAGGCCGTCGGCGCCGCCGGTGATGTCCGGAATCTGGTTGGCGATCTCGCGCATGATCAGCGCCACGCCGAGCGTGACCATGAGCCTTGCCAGGTCCGATCCGCGCAGCACGAGAAAGCTGGTCGCAAAGCCCAGCACCGCGGCGGCAAGCCCGGAGACCACGAGCGCCAGCACCGGCTCGTTGACGATCGCGTGCTTGGCAAGCAGCGCCGCCACGTAGGACCCCAGCCCGAAGAACGCGGCGTGCCCGAGCGAGATGATTCCCGCATAGCCCAGAATGAGATCGAGCGAGAGTGCAAACAGCGCAAGCCAGGCGATCTCGGTGAGGATCAGGTGGCGGTTGGCAAAGAGCGGCGAGATGTCCGCCCACCATCCTCCCATCACAACTATGCTGGCGAACGCCGCCAGCCAGAAGGCGTATTCCCATCCACCCCAGCGTGCCCGGGTCGCCAGATTGTGGGTTACTTTCTCAACGAGCGCCGGCGTCTGCGGCTTGGGATCGGGATTCATCGCGGCACGCCTATCTGCCGGCCGCGCGGGGCAAACAGGCCCTGCGGGCGAATGATCAAGAGCACGATCATGATGGTATAAATGACGAAGGCACCGAACTTGGGGACGTAATATTTGCCCGCGACGTCGGCGACGCCGATCAGGATCGAAGCAACGAACGGCCCGGTGATGCTGGAAGTGCCGCCGACCGTCACCACGATCAAAAAATAGACCATGTATTTCAGGGGGAAGGTCGGATCGAGACCGAGGATCTCGGCGCCCAAGGCGCCGCCAAGGCCGGCCAGCCCCGAGCCGAAGGCGAACGTCAGCGCAAATACGCCGTTGACATTGATGCCGAGGCCGCGCGCGACCCGGGCGTCATCGACCGAGGCGCGCAACCTGCTGCCGAAGCGAGTGCCCGAGAGGATGAGCTGGAGGGCGACGGTGAGGATGCCGCAGACGATGATGATCACCAGACGATAGCGCCCGATCCCGATGCCGAAAAATTCGAAGCGGCCTTGCAGCATGCTCGGAATCGCAATGAAGACCTGCTGCGAGCCCATGACGTAGTCCACCGCCGCAACCGACATGAACACCAGGCCGATGGTGAACAGGACCTGGTCGAGGTGGCTCTTGCCGTAGACGTGCACATAGAGCGTGCGCTCAAACAGCGCACCGATGAGGCCGGTGATGAGAAAGGCGATCGGAAGGCCGGCAAAAAACGGCAACCCGGCACGGTTGACCAGGATGAGCGTAATATAGCCGCCCGCCATGGCAAAGGAGCCGTGGGCGAGATTGACGAAGTTCATCAGCCCGAGCGTGACCGACAACCCGCATGCCAGCACGAACAGCAGCATGCCGTAGGCGATCCCATCGAACAGGATGGTCAGCATGGGCTTGATCCCTCCCCCGGAAGGGGGAGGGTGGCCGAGCGCAGCGAGGCCGGGTGGGGCTTGCGAAGGCGGCGAGCAATTTCGTTCATCATGATCCCCCACCCGACCGCCGGTCGCTTCGCTAGCGCAGGCAAGTTTACGCAGCCTGCGTAAACTTGGCTGCGTGCGGCCACCCTCCCCACCCGAACTCGGGCTTGCCCGAGTTCGGCACCTTAGGGTGGCCCAAGTCGGATATATCCGACTTGGGCTGAGGAGGGATGATCCGCGAACTACCTCTTCACCTTTAGAACTACTTCTTCGCCTTCAACGGATCCTTGACCGCGGGAAAGGTCTCGAACGGGATGGTATAGAGCTGGCCGTTCACCTTCTCGACCTTGCCCATGTAGATGTTCTGGACGATTTCGCGCGTGTCCGGATCGATCGAGATCGGCCCGCGCGGGCTTTCCCAGCTCATGCCCTTCATCGCACCGACCAGGGCGTCGCCGTCGGTCTTGCCGCCGGTCTTCTTGAGCGCCTCGTAAATGAGGTGCATGCCGTCATAGCCGCCGAGCGAGATGAAGTTCGGCCGCATGGGATTGACCTTCTCGAAGGCGGCCACATAGTCCTTGTTCACCTGTGAATCATGCGCCGCCGAATAGATGCCGGCCGTCACCACGCCGAGCATGGCGTCTCCCATTCCCGGCAGATCGTTGTCGTCGACGATGTCGCCGGGGCCGATGAGCTTGATCCCGGCCTTGTCGAGCCCGCGTTCGGCGAACTGCTTGGCGAAGGTGCCGGCCTGTCCGGCCGGCACGAACACGAACAACGTATCGGGGTTGAGATCGCGGGCGCGCTGCAGGAACGGCGCGAAATCCGGATTGGCGAGCGGCACCTTGATGACATCCGCAACCTCCCCGCCGGCCCTGGTGAACGCATCCTTGAACACCGCAGTGGCCTCCGCCCCCGGCGCCCAGTCGGACTGGAGGATGACGACCTTCTTGCTGCCGTTCTTGGCTGCCCATTCCGCCACGATTCCGGATTGCTGGCCGAGCGTGAAGCTGGTGCGAATCATGTAGGGGTTATTGGGATTGATCACGCCGGAGGTGCCCGAGACCATCACCACGTTCGCGGTCTTTGACTGGGTCGAGAGCGGTCCGATCGCCATGGCGCTCGGAGTGAGCGCCGAGCCGATGACGGCGACCTTGTCGTTGACTATCAGCTCCTGCGCAAGACGCTTCGAATTGTCGGCGACGCTGGCATCATCCCGGATGATCAGGTCGATCTTCCTGCCGGCTACGTTGGCGCCGTGCTGCGCCATGTAGAGCTGGGCGCCGGCCTGCACCTGCTTGCCGACCGGGGCGAGCACGCCCGTAAGCGGCAGCACGAGGCCGACCTTGACGGTATCCTGCGCCAGCGCGCCTGACGCCGGCGCGCTCAGCGCCAACGCAAGTGCAAGTGCAGCTGATCTGCGGAGCATGGGATTCCTCTCTGGCTGGTCGAGTTTGTCGGCAATCTATCCCGGAACTCGCCGCGGGTCATGCCCCAAACCAGTCTTGCGGAACGGCGCGACAACGCGGCGCAGCTCCGATTATCTACGCGTGCGCCTTGCGCTGCGGATCGATGATCTCCTCGAGCTTGCCGAGAACACGCATGCAGGGAAGCACCTCGGCGAGGCTTGCGATCGGCTCGCGCTTTTCCTTGATCGCGGCAATGAACTCGCGGTCCTCGAGCTCGATGCCGTCCATGGACACATCGACCTTGGATACGTCGATATGGTTGTCCTTGCCGTCGGTGAGATCGTCGTAAAACGCCTTGTAGGTGCCGTTGTCGCAGATGTAACGGAAGAACGAGCCGAGCGGGCCGTCGTTGTTGAATGAGAGCGAGAGGGTCAGGATCGCGCCCGACGGCACCTTCGCCACAATGCCCATGTCCATTGCGATGCCGAGCTGCGGATGGATCGGCCCCTGCACTGCATAGCAATCGGAGATGGTCTCGCCGGCCTGATGCTGGAACAGGTCGATGGTATGGGCGGCATGATGCCAAAGCAGATGGTCGGTCCAGCTGCGTGGATTGCCGGCGGCATTGATGTTCTTGTGGCGGAAGAAATAGGTCTGCACGTCCATCTGCTGGATGGTCAGCTCGCCCTTCTTGATGCGCTTGTGAACCCACTGGTGGCTGGGATTGAAGCGGCGCACGTGTCCGCCCATGGCGACGACCCCTGTCTCCCTGGCGATGCGCACCAGCGCCTCGGCATCCTCGACGCTGTCGGTGACCGGGATCTCCACCAGAACGTGCTTGCCGGCGCGCATCACCTGCTCGCCCTGACGGAAGTGCATCTTGGTGGGCGTGGTCAGGATGACCGCGTCGGCGCGCTTGATGCCTTCCGAGAGCTCTCCCGTGTAATGCGGGATGCCGTATTTCCTGGCGACCTGCGCGGTGGCATCCTGATTGCCGCCGACCAGCGAGGTGACCTCGGCTTCGGGGATGCGCTTGAGCGCGTCGAGATGCTTCTGGCCGAAGGCGCCCTGGCCGGCTACGCAAATTCTCATGTTGTTTCCTTATCTTGCAATGCGATGCACGGCGCTGTGCGCCGCTGCCTGTCTGCTCCGGCCCGCGCTCGTGCGCTTGCGCACCGGCTTGCCCCTGTTCTCGAGGATGATATGGCCGACGGCGGTATTCGAGGCCGGTACGGTGTAGAAGCGATAGACTTCCTCGACCTTGTCGTCGAGCGCGCCGCGCATGATAAGCCACATCACCATCTCGATGCCTTCGGCGCCGGCCTCGCGCATGTACTCGATGTGCGGGATGCGCATGAGCTTTTTCGGATCCTTGCTGAGATTGTCGAGAAAGGCCTTGTCCCACTTGCTGTTGATCAGGCCCGCGCGCGGCCCGCTGATCTGGTGCGACAGCCCCCCGGTGCCGAAGATGACGACGTTGAGGTCTTCCGGATAGGACTCCACCGCCTTGCGGATCGCCTTGCCGAGCATGTAGCAGCGATGCCCGGTCGGCGGCGGATACATCACGACGTTGACGGCGAGCGGGATCACCCGGCATGGCCATTCGTCCTTGGGCTGGCCGAACAGCAGGCTCATCGGCACGGTCAAGCCGTGATCGACCTCCATCTTGTTGACCACGGTCAGATCGAACTCGTCGAGAATGACCGACTGAGCGATGTGCGCGGCGAGCGCGGGATGGCCTTTGACGACCGGCACCGGGCGCGGGCCCCAGCCCTCGTCGGCGGGCGGAAACTCCGCGGCGCAGCCCAGCGCAAAGGTCGGGATCAGGTCGACGGAGAATGCCGAGGCGTGGTCGTTATAGACCACGATTGCGACATCGGGGTTGGTGCGCGCCATCCACTCCTTTGATTTCTCGAAGCCCGAGAACACGCGCTTCCAATACGGCTCCTCGGTCTTGCCGTTGTCGAGCGCCGCTCCGATGGCGGGAACGTGCGAAGAGCCTACGCCTGCGATGATCTTTGCCACGGGTCATTTCCGCTTTGCTGTGGATCTGGATTTGGGTTTCGCCTTTTTCTTCGTGGCCGGCTTGTCCTTGCCCGACCTGCTGCGGTTGCCCTTCACCGAGCGTCCGCCGGCGAGCATCATCGCGGCATAGTCGTCCTGCGAAGAACCGGTCATGGTGGCCGCGAGATGCTGGAAGGAGTGGCCGTCGGTCGCGCCCAATTTGGCCGTGAAATAGATGTTGCCGCCGAGCTCCAGCATGCGGTTGTAGTCGCGCTTGAGAATGGCCTCGCGCTGCGCGTCGCTGAGCTGGAATTTCTTCAGGTACTCCGCCTCATTCGCCTTGAAGGCCCTGCGGTTCTCCTCCTTCATCAGCGACATGCAGAACATGTTGATGCCGTAACCCTGGCGCGAGCGCTCGGCATCGAACACGAACGTACCGGGAATGTCATCATAGTCCTGCGGCTTGCGCGCCATTGTGCTCTCCATACCCCCCTGAGCTTCATAGGGCGACTAACAGTCAACTCTCGGCCATCGCAGCCTCAAAAGCATCCATGCGTAATCTAGTTACTTCGGCCGCATCTGACAAACGCACCAAGGTGCCGACGCCCACTACGACCAATAGAGCCGCATCGGGTTGTCCACCAGCAGCGCCTGCTGCGCGGCCGCCGTAGGCGCGATCCTCGGGATGTAGTCCACCAGCGCTCCGTCGTCGGGCGCCGCCTTTTTCATGTTCGGGTGCGGCCAGTCGGTCCCCCAGATGACCCGCTCGGGGAAGCGCTCGACCAGCGCGCGAGCGAACGGCACAACGTCATCGTAGGGCGGACCGGCAACCGACATGCGCTCCGGGCACGTCACCTTGACCCAGAAATTCCGGTGGTCTTCCATCAGCCTGTGGAAACGGTGATTTTCCGGATGATCGACGCCCTTCTTCACGTCGGGCGTGCCCATGTGATCGACCACCACTGTCGTCGGAAGCGAGGTGAAGAACGGCTCGAGCTCCGCAAGATCGGGCATCTCGAAATAGACCACGATGTGCCAGCCGAGCGGAGCGATGCGCGCGGCGATGCGCGCGAGCACATCGCGCGGAGTGAAATCGACGAGCCGCCTGACGAAGTTGAAGCGCACGCCCTTCACACCGGCGCGGGCCATCCATTTGAGCTCATCGTCAGTGACTTCCTCGCCCACGAAGGCGACGCCCTTGGCCCTGCCGCCGGAGGTCTCCAGCGCATCCACCATGGCGCGATTGTCTTTGCTGTGGCAGCTCGCCTGCACGATGACGTTCTTGTCCAACCCTAAAAAATCGCGCAGCGCGAACAGCTTCTCCTTGGGCGCGTCGCAGGGCGTGTATTTGCGCTCCGGCGCATAGGGAAATTTGTCTTCCGGCCCGAACACATGGCAGTGCGCATCGACGGCTCCCGGTGGTGGCCTGTATTTCGGCCTCGACGGATCGGGATCGAACGGGATGTAACCTGCGCTCATTGCCATGCAGAACTCCTGACCTTCTGCTGGCGTAGGGGCGACGCATGCGTCGCCCCTACCAACAGCGTAACGCGAAAATGCTAGACCCGCTCGAGAGCGAGCGAGACGCCCTGCCCGACACCCACGCACATGGTGGTGAGCGCACGCCTGCCTGCGCGCTTCTCCAGACCGTGCAGGGCGGTCAGCGCAAGGCGCGCACCCGACATGCCGAGCGGGTGCCCGAGCGCGATGGCGCCGCCGTGCGGATTGACATGCTCGGCATCGTCCGCAACGCCGAGTTGGCGCAGGCAGGCAAGACCCTGCGCGGCGAATGCCTCGTTGATCTCGATCAGGTCGAAATCGCCGATCCTGAGGCCCAGCCGCGCCATCAGCTTCTGGGTGGACGGCACCGGACCGATCCCCATCACCCGCGGGGGTACTGCGGCCGACGCCATGCCAAGAATGCGCGCGCGCGGCGTAAGCCCGTGGCGCTGCGCGGCCTCTGCGCTGGCGAGGATCACCGCGGCGGCGCCATCGTTCACGCCGGAGGCGTTGCCGGCGGTGACCGTGCCGGGCGTGCGCGCGAACGGCTTGAGCTTGGCGAGTCCTTCGAGCGTGGTCTGCGGTCGGGGATGCTCGTCCTTGTCGACCGTGATCGGCCCCGCTTTGCCGCCCGGTGCCGCGACCGGCACGATCTCCTCGGCGAAATAGCCCGACGCCATTGCCTTGCCGGCGCGCTGCTGCGAGCGCACGGCAAACGCATCCTGGTCCGCGCGCGAGACCTGATATTCCTCCGCCACGTTCTCGCCGGTCTCGGCCATGGAGTCGATGCCGTACTGCGCCTTGAGCAGCGGATTGATGAAGCGCCAGCCAAGCGTCGTATCGGCGATCTCGGCGCTGCGCTGGAACGCCTCCTGAGCCTTGCCCATCACGAACGGCGCGCGCGTCATGGATTCGACACCGCCCGCAATGGCGAAATCGGTCTCGCCGCAGCGAATGGCGCGCGCGGCATCGCCGATGGCATTGAGCCCGGAGGCGCACAGCCGGTTGACCGTCACTCCCGGCACGCTATGGGGGATGCCGGCCAGCAGGAGCGCCATGCGCGCCACGTTGCGGTTGTCCTCACCGGCCTGATTGGCGCAGCCGAGCACGACCTCATCGAGCGCCGACCAGTCCACCTTGGGGTGGCGCGCAATCAGCGCCTTGATCGGGACCGCGGCGAGGTCGTCAGTGCGCACCTGCGCAAGCGCCCCGCCGTAGCGACCGATCGGCGTGCGCGCGGCGTCGCAGATGAAGGCATCGCGCAAAGCATTCATTTGTTTCCTCCTCAGGCGTTTTCGCCGTGCGCGCGCGCCGTGCGGGCGTGCAGGTCGCGCAGAACCGAAAGCTCGGCATCGCTCGGCGCGGCGGTGGCCGCGACCTCAGGTGCAAACCGCACCGCCCAGCCGGTATTGGCCCGGATCTGGTCGCGTGTCACGCCGGGATGGATCGAGGTGACCGTCATCTCCCTGGTGACCCGGTCCGGCTCGAATACCGCGAGATCGGTGACCAGCTTGGTCGGGCCTCTGGTGGCAATTCCCATGCGGGCGCGGTGATCGCCGCCCTCGCCGTGCCCGAACGAAGTGACGAAGTCGATCCTTTCGACGAAGCTGCGCGGCGCTTGGCGCATGATGATGAAGAACTCGCCGCAGGCGCTCGATATCTCGGGCGCACCGCCGCCGCCGGGCAGCCGGGTCTTCGGCTTCTCGTACGGTCCCACCACGGTGGTATTGAGATTGCCGAAGCGGTCGATCTGCGCACCGCCGAGAAATCCGACCGTGAAGCGTCCGCCCTGGAGCCAGTAGCGGAACATCTCCGGCACCGAGACAGTGGTCAGCGCGGTATCGCACAGCTCGCCGTCGCCGATGGACAACGGCAGCACGTCGGGCCTGGTGGCGATGGTGCCGGATTCGTAGACCAGCGTGAGGTCGGGCGCGTGCGTGAGGCGGGCGAGATTGCAGGCGGCCGACGGCATGCCGATGCCGACGAAGCAGATATCCTCGTTGCGCAGCGCCCGCGCCGCCGCAACGGTCATCATCTCCGTCGCATTATGGGGCGCTGGCATTGCAAGCGCTCATTCTGCTGCAGCGCGCGAGCGCACGGCATGCGCGGCGAACGCATCGGGTCCAAGATCGAGCACGTTCTGCTTCATCCAGGCGAGAAAGCCGTCGCGGTCGCGGGAGATCGCGTCCCATGCCTTATAATAGGCATTGTCGCGCTTGTAATAGCCGTGCGCATAGGAGGGATGTGCGCCCCCCGGCACGCAGGCGATGGCGCCGACGGTCCAGCTCGGCAGGATCACCGCATTGGCGCTGCACGCCCCGAAATCATCCACGATCTCCTCCACCGTCACGATAGAGCGCTTGGCCGCCAGCACGATCTCCTTCTGCACGCCCACTATGCCCTCGATGAGGACATTGCCCGCGCGATCCGCCCTGAGCGCGTGGATCACCGCCACATCCGGGCGGATCGCCGGCACCGCCGCGAGCTCCTCGCCAGTGAACGGACAGACGATACGCTTGATATTGGGATTGACCTTCGGCAGATCGACGCCGAGGTAACCGCGGAAGACCGCAAACGGCAGACCCGACGCCCCGGCCGCATAGGCGTTGGCCATGGCAGCATGGGAATGCTCCTCGATTGCAATCGGAGAGGGCCAGCCGTTCTCATGGGCGTCGCGGAAGCGGTGCAGCGAGCCCACTCCGGGATTGCCGACCCAGGAGAAGATGAGCTTGTCGGCGCAGCCCATGCCGATGAGCTGATCGTAGATGATGTCGGGCGTCATGCGGATAAGGGTGAGATGCCGTCGGCGCTGGCGGATGACCTCGTGCCCTGCCGCGAATGGAATGAGATGGGTGAACCCTTCCATGGCCACCGTGTCGCCGTCCCGCAGCGTCGATTCCACGGCCTCGGCAAGACTTAGGAAACGCGACATGGCGATGGTACCCGGGGCGCGCGTGCCGCATTCAGATTACGGCCGCCGCGCGCATGCTGCATTGCTCTTTGGAAATAATGCACGCTTTCGAAGGCGACCGAAAGAGTCCACCATGTCCGAGCCCATCAGCCGGCCGCCTTCTCCGTGCGAGCCGGCATTGTGCCGCGAGTGAGCAATGCGATCGTTCATCTACAATCAGCTGCCGGGTCGGGTGGTTTTCGGCACCGGCGCGCTCGATCATCTGCCGCGCGAGATCGAGCTGTTGGGAGCAAAGCATGCGCTGGTGCTCTCGACGCCGGGGCAGAAAGCGCGGGCTCAGGGTCTTGCAGATCGCCTGGGGTCCCGTTGCGCCGGAGTTTTCCCGCATGCGGTGATGCACGTGCCGA
>Ga0306920_100001293_pt1 | contig 30919 bp, 25 predicted proteins | sample flu12Cox44000170_FD_204666 | JGI IMG/M metagenome (GOLD analysis project Ga0306920, IMG submission 204666) | Lab enrichment of tropical soil microbial communities from Luquillo Experimental Forest, Puerto Rico - flux4day.12C.oxic.44.000.170 (v2)... | ecosystem: Environmental > Terrestrial >... | reverse complement strand
ACTGCTGCGCCAATAGCCGACACATTCGTTGCAGTACTATCCGCCGAACCTCATTGCGAGTGGAGCTGTTACCCAGAAGCCACGCCGTACGAGTTCCTCTCTGCCGTGTAGATTGAGGCAAGAGCCGCCACAAAAAGAAACGCCAAGCCTAGTACACAACACAGGTCGGGGTTGGGGAGCTTGTTGCCTCCTTTGGCTTCCAAGCTGGGGTGGCCTGCGTCCAAGGGGGATTTTCTTATGCAATGGTCATCCGCCATTCGTGCCGCACTAGTAGCTTTGACTGTATTCGGCGCCGGGCTCACGACTGTCTACGCCGACTTCGGCGGCGTCCGCTTTAACGTTATCAAGGCCGGTTTTGTCGTGGGTGGCTCTGGGGGCTTCGGCACGCTGATGTTTCATGGCCGGGCCTATCCGATCTCGATCGGCGGGGTGAGCTATGGATTTACCTTCGGTGCCTCAGCGACCGATTTTGTCGGTACGGTCAGCAACATCCGAACGCCGTTCGACGTAAATGGCGTATACGGCGCTGCGGGCGCGGGCGTCGCGGTTGGCCCTGGCGCGGGCGGGATCGTACTGGCCAACCAGAACGGAGCAGTGCTGACGCTGTCGGGCAGCCAAATGGGACTGATCGTTGCCGCGGACCTCAACGGGCTGGTGATCTCGCTGCGGTAGTTTGCGGTCGCTGCAGCCTAAGGCTCTTCCCTCCTTAACTCCGCTCCTGCACGACCCATTGAACATCCTGACCCGCCGAACGGAACACAGCGGGCCGGGGCTGCCCCCAACAGCCATGGGGCGACTGCCGCTGACCGCGCCTCATAGTGGCGGCGGAGCGCCTGTGCAGCGCGGCGCATAGACACAGAGGGGTTACGGCGAACAGGAAATGACACGGCAGTGGAGTAGCACGCTGGAATCTACGGCCGGACATAAGCCACGAGCCGGCGTCCAGAGATGAGCGACAGCAGCCATGTGGCCACGTTGCGCAACATAACGTTCCGTCAGAAGTTGAATAACCCGCATTATGCTTATGTTTCCTGTGTTTCCGAGGCACAGTGTCGTGACCTTTGGCCACGGCACGAGACGTCGCCTACCGTGGCCAATACGTGGCCACGGAGGAAGCATGAGCAGGCTGGTAAAGCTGACGCAAGCTGGACCCAAGCCGAGCCGGTGGCGCATCCGCTAGCGGCGACACTGTTGAAAAAGGATTGAGGGGCCGAAAGGACACGCAGCGGAGTCTATTGTGATAGCAAACCCTTTGCCCGTTGTTCAGCGTGCTTGGCCAAGCGCCCATAGTCGTTCGCAATTCTAAGCATAGTTTCCTTGGCCTGCTCATCGTCTAATTCGTCAGCGAGATTGCGCATCTGCTCCGCGCGCTCGAGCCAATGCTCAGGGTCGTTGATGAAAGAAGCGAGCATCATGTTATTAAGTCCCGACGAATGGCTCGCGGACGCACGTATCGCCGCGCCCTTTGTTTCAAGGGTTGGGCCTGCGTAGCAGAGCGTGGCGAAGCACATATGTATCGACGTTTGGCGACTGACCCGTTCTTGCCCATTCCGATGTGGAAAAAAGAGACGCGCTCAGTCGGAGAAGGATCGGCGATTGGTGGATGGTCGCCACCAGGAGACCCCAATCTGCCGCTGGACGAGAGCAGGCATTTCATCAGAGCTTCTCCCCTCGCGATCGCCAAACTATCGGCGTGCGTTCATCTCGAAGCCAGATGAGCCAGTGCCTGAGCGCTCTCTGCAAAGATGGCGAAAAAATCGATCAAGGCGGCCGCTAACCACGTGCGACGTACACACAATCCTGACCGCACTTTCGCTTCGAACATCGTCGCCCCCATTCGCACCCCAAGCGCGTATTTTCCCGTTCGTTAGTCGTGCTGTCTGTTGATTTGGTTCACTTGTACGGTCGGCAATGTTATGCCGCACCCGCACATCCCCAAGCAGGGCTGTTACCCGGGTAAAAAACCCCCGATTTCTCGGATCCGCACGCGACATCCCGGCTGGTCGCCGCCTACCTGTACTCCTGGGTAGGAGCTGTCCGTCCGGGATGCGGGATGATCAGGATGATCGACACCCTGCGGCCTGACTGGTCGCCGCACGTGCAGACCCCTTGCGCTGAACGGATGCGGCTATGGGCGGTAGAGGTCTCGCTCAAAGGCTTGCGCCAGTTGGACCAGAGTACATTCCCGGCGCGTAAGTGCTGGAATAAGGCTCTGGAGGGGACGGGTAGACCCGTGGATCGAGCGGCTCGTAGGGGTACCGTTCAGCATACGATGTGCACCCCCCTGCGAACCGCACGCGCCGCAAGGCCCAACTTGAGGGCATGTTCCCCTCGGCACAACGGCCACTCCGGCTGACGGTATGACGCCATCACAACGACTCCTAGCAGGCTGCTGAAAAAGTATTTTTGTGAGGGGATTGGAGTGTGATTCCGTGCATGGGCTTGATTCCTTTTTTGGGGTAGGGAACGCGATGCGCGGCGAAGATCAGCGGTCGGATGTTTTTTTCAGTTACGTGCCGCTGGAGAGGCGCATTCCCGCCGACCATCCACTGCGACCGATCCGCGAGCTTGTTGACGCGGCGCTCGCGGCGCTGTCGCGGGACTTCAACAAGCTTTATTCGCGGGACGGTCGGCCGTCGATCCCGCCCGAGCGGCTGTTGCGAGCGCTGCTGTTGCAGGCATTCTTCACGGTGCGCTCGGAACGGCAGTTGATGGAGCAGCTCGACTATAACCTGCTGTTCCGCTGGTTCGTCGGCCTGTCGATGGACGACGCGGTGTGGGATGCGACCGTGTTCTGCAAGAACCGAGATCGGCTGCTCGATGGCGATATTGCGGCCAAGTTCTTTACCGGCATCCTGAACCTGCCGCAGGTGCGCAAGCTTCTGTCCAGCGAGCACTTCTCGGTTGACGGCACGCTGATCGAGGCGTGGGCCAGCATGAAGAGCTTCGTGCCGAAGGATGGCGGCGGGCCGCCTGCGGGTCGAGGCCAGGGCAGTGGCGGGCGCAACGCCGAACGCGACTTCCATGGCGAGAAGCGCCGGAACGACACGCATTCCTCGACTACCGACCCGGACGCTCGGCTGTTCCGCAAGGGTGCCGGCAAGGAGGCCAAGCTCTGCCACATGGGACATCTGATGACGGAGAACCGTCATGGGCTCATCGTCGATGCGCGCTTGACCGAGGCCAACGGCACGGCGGAGCGCGCGACCGCCCTCGACATGATCGAGGATAATGCCGGACCCGGAAGCACTGTAGGCGCCGACAAGAACTATGACACCGCCGACTTTGTAGCAGGCTGTCGCGAGCGCGGCTGCACGCCGCATGTCTCGCAGAACGATACCAACCGCCGTTCGGCGATCGATGCGCGCACGACCCGGCATCCCGGTTATGGTCTCAGCACGATCAAGCGAAAACGGATCGAGGAACCTTTCGGTTGGATGAAGACTGTCGGCGGCCTGCGCAAAACCCGGCACCGCGGACGGCCGCTGGTCGAATGGTTCTTCGTCTTCACCGCGGCCGCCTACAATCTCATTCGCATCCCAAAGATACTGGCCGCAACGGGATGAATCTGTCTGGAGTAGCCAAGATGAGGCAAAAAGGTATCGAATACGGAGCCTGTAGCGCAGATCATCGCGTCTCGATGCTTCTGCCTGGCTCGGAAACATCGCAAAAATCAGCTCTCCGACAAACTTCTTCAGCAGCCTGCTAGACCGCAACCTTCTCCAGGAATCCCTCGACCTCGATGCGGAGCTCGCCGGCGGCCTTCTCCACGGCTTCTGATGCGGAAAGCGCGGTCTCGGCCGAGCCGCGGGTTGCGGTCGCGGCGCCGGCGACCTCGCTCAGCACGGCAACGATCTCCTTTGCCCCGCTTGCCGCGCCGGTCACGTTGTGCGTGATCTCCCCGGTCGCCGCATTCTGCTCCTCGATGGAGCCGGACACCGCGGCGGTATGGCGGTTGATCTCCTGCATGCGCCCGACAATGCGCCGGATGGCCTCCACCGCGCTCCCGGTCGAGGCCTGTACGCTGGCAATGTGGGCGGCGATCTCCTCGGTCGCCTTGCCGGTCTGCACGGCGAGCGACTTGACCTCCGAGGCCACCACGGCAAACCCGCGCCCGGCATCGCCGGCGCGTGCCGCCTCGATGGTCGCGTTGAGCGCCAGCAGATTGATCTGCCCGGTCACTTCCTGGATGAGCTTCACGACGTCACCGATCTTCTGTGCGGCTACCGCCAGCGACCCGATCTCATTGTTGCTGGCGCTTGCCTCCTCCGCGGCAGTGGCGACGAGCTTGCTCGTTTGGCCCAGCTGCCGGCTGATCTCGTCGATGGACGAGGACAGCTCGCTCGCGGCCGAGGCGACGGCCTCGATATTGGCCGACGCCTCGTTCGAGGCATTCACGGCGCCAACCGCGCGCTGGGAAGTGTGGTGCGAGGACTGGAACAGCGAGGTGGCGGTTGCGCGCATGGCAGCAGCGCCGTCGCCGACCGTTCTGAGCATTGTTTCCATGCGCTGCCGGAAGCCGGCGATGGCGGCCTCGATCATGGCCCGGCGCTGCTCCTGCGAGGCGAGGTGGTCGCGCTCGCGGTCCTGGCGCCGGCGCTCGGTGATGTCCTGGTGGGTCGCAACCCAGCCGCCGTCCGCCATCGGTCGGCTGGCAATGGAGATGACACGCCCGTCGGGCAATTCGCGCACATCCTGCACGCTCTCTCCCGCGGCCATCCGGCGCAGCGCCTCGGCGATGTACTCGTTCGCGTCGCCGTCAAAGGTGCCGGCGCGCCTGCGCTCATCAAGCAGATCACGCAGCGAGCATCCCGCCCGCACTGTCGCTGACAGCCGGTACATCTCGATGTAGCGCTCATTGCACAGGGTCAGCCGCGCCGAGCGGTCGAACATGCACAGCCCTTCGGACATGTTGTTGAGCGCTGTCAGCAGGCGGGCGCGATCGGTGCGCACGCGCCGATACCACGCGAGCGCCGCGACCACTGCGCCGAGGCAGGCGCCGGCGACAATCTGTGCCGGCAGTTGCGTCAGTTCGGCAAGCATGTTCCCAACATGACCCGAGACTGGAAACTGTGCGGTAAAGCCGTTGTTATGCTGTTAAGCACTGGTTAACTCGATTGCACCTAGCGAGACATTGATTTCTTTTATGTTTTAGCCTTGGTCGGGCAAATGTACCCAAAACTGTACCCAGGGTATCCCGGGGACGCCGGCGGTGAGTTCGCGGGCCGTTCTCTTTTAGGCCTTCAGTATAAACAAAGGGTTGTTTGTCACTGATTTGGCGCCGTGGTCGCGCGACCCCGCGCGGTGCCAACGATGTGCCGCGCAGATGGCGGAGGTAGTGACCATCGCGCCGCTTGGCGACGAGCCAGGACTGGTTGCCTATGAGTGCCCTGAGTGCGGCTACCTGATGAGCCTTATCGTTGCGCCTGTTGGTCCAGATGACGAGTAGTCAGGCTCACTGAGCGATGACTGCGCATCGGGCGATGCCTGTGGGACTATCTGTTCCGACTGCGCGACCATAATTTTGCTGAGAGCGAACACGCAGTTGTAGGTGAACCCGTCAGGAAGGTAGCTTACCTCCACCTTGGCGCCGAACCGGGTCATCGCTTCGACCAGGATCGCGTGCCAAAACCTTTACGGGTTGGGGGCAACAGCCGGACCTCCTCGCTCCTTCCACATGAAGCAGAATTGCTCACCCTCCGCCGCGCCTGCAATTGCGACAGATCCCGCCGCGATCAAGGCGAAGTACCTACACCGCCCTGCCCCCCACCGCCCTGGTCGAACCCACCGCCCACCTCACCCTTTTGCATCGGCTCCCGATGGCCGCCCTGTTGCTGACCAGGTTTCTGCTGACCGCCGCCCGCAGCCAACTCGCTCAACAGCTTTTGCGCTAACAAAACCTGTGCATTGTGATCGATGCACGCGCCAAGATCGCCATAGGGGGCACTCTTAGTGCCGTATACGGAAGAGACATGGATTGACTTGCCATCCGATACGAAGGAACCCTCTATCTGTTTTTTTAGAGATGCGTCGTAGAAAGAGATCTGGTCAGTCGGCATGCGTTTCGCCACATGCGCGGTGCCACGGTCGGTATCAGGCGCCTTGTTCGGGTTGTTCTGACCACCACCGCCCTGCTGGCCACCTTGGCCAGGCTTCTGTTTCGGTTGCTGTTGCTGCCCAGGCTTCTGGCCGGCGCCGGCCTCCTGGCCACTTTGGCCGCCTTGCCGATTTTGCTGATTGGATCGATCGGACATTCAAATTGCTCCTGCTTTAATGCTCTTCGGCCTGTCGGCCGACCACAGCGTTCGCTTCCCGAATGGCACGGCCCTCGTCGGCCGTTCGTTCCAAAGTTTCATTGGCAACTTTCGCCCACAGCTGCTTCAGGGGCGGGGTTGTCGCCTTGTGCGTGTGCCTTTCAGCGTCGTTGGGAGTCCACGGCATTGTTCAGTCTTTCATACAGCGTGCGGTGCGGAGTGCGGTGACAACATGTTTTTGGATGTCGAGAAAGGGCGATCTGCTAGCACGGTTGCCGAGGGAGGACCCCCGCCCTGTGCTCGTCGGCGACAGTAGCCATCAGCCTTTGAACGGCGGCCTCGACCGATGCTGCCGAACGTTCGACATTTTTTGACGCACTTTTCACCTTGGCGGTTGTCAACTCGGGGATGGAGCTTGGGCGATTTGGCCGCTCCCATTTCCATAGCACCCCGAAGAGCGCGGCCGCGGCGGCTAGGACCATGACTTGGCTCATTAGCGCTCCTCCTTTAGAGGAGTAAACGCGTTTCACGCTTGAGCAGTTCCTTGGCGCGGCCGCGGCGGTATTTTCCACTTTCTCCCATATGGGAACCCGCGTGCCCGGGGGTCGGCGGCTCCCGGACGTCCCAGTGGCCTCGACAATTCCTGCTGCGCGAGAAATTTTCCCAGGCGCCTATCGGCTACGCCTCATCGGGATCACGTTGTCGCGTCCGCTCGCAGCGCGGGTTGCAGTACGCTGCTCAATCAGCTGTCAGCTGCCTGCGCTTCTCGAATGGATCACCGCGCCTGCAGGCCGCCTCCACCTTGTGGCCCACTGCTTGGGCCGGCGCCAATACTCAAAAAGTACCTGCCAACGCTGCACCAAAAAGCCATGGTTTTGCTCCTGATGCACCCGATGCACCAGATGCACCAGTACTGCTATAAGCACTGGTTAAGAGAGCTTTAACCTCATCGCCCAGGGCTTGCGAATGATCGTTGCACGCCGCCGGCTGACGCCTCCTTGCGCGCGGCTTGTCGTGCTCGCGGCGCTTGTGGTTGCGGGCGGCTGCGCCGGCGACCACAATCCGTCCGGGGAGCCGAGCTTCTATCGCAGCATGGCGGAAAACGGCGCGCAGCTCGATGCCGCGACCGCCGCGTCAATGATCTCGGGCTACCGCGCCAATAACGGCCTTACGCCGGTCAGCATCGACCCCGATCTGATGAAGCTTGCAGAGGCGCAGGCGCAGGCGATGGCAAGCCGCGACGCGCTCGACCACAATGTCGCACGCAGCTTCAGCGAGCGTCTCAAGGCGCACGGTTATCGCGCGAGGACGGCAGCCGAGAACATCGGTGCCGGCTACCACACCCTCGCCGAGGCGTTCTCCGGCTGGCGGGATTCGCCCCAGCACCGCGCCAACATGCTGCTCGATGGCGCAACCCGCATGGGCATTGCGGCAGCCTACTCTCCCAAATCCAAGTACAAGGTGTTCTGGGCGCTCATTCTGGCAGCGCCGGGCGAGCCGCGCGGGTAGGGCGCATTTGCAAGCCGCTCTCTGCGAACGGGCGACCCCACACCTACATTGTGCAAGCCGTTTCTCAGCCCACGGCAGCGAGCCCGAGCAGCTTCTCTCCGAAGGTGCGCGCCACTTCATCCCGCAGCGGCGCGACGCAGGCTGCAAACTCGGCATGCTGTTGCGGCGCGAGATCGGCGATCTCGCATCCCTCCGACGCAATGGCCGCGTGCGCGTCCTCCTCCTCCCTGACATGCAGATCGCGCTGGAATGCGATTGCCTTGGCGACCGCGCTGCGCATTGCAGCCTGGACGTCGCCCGGCCAGGCATCGAAAGCGGCGCGGTGAATGAATACCGGCCGCGAGATATAGAAATGGTTGGTGAGGCTGTGGAAGCGATGGAAGCGGTGCACGCCATAGGTGACGGTGTTGGATAGCGGGTTCTCCTGCGCATCGATCTCGCCGGCCTTGATCATCGCTATGGCCTCGGTGAGGTCCATCGGCATCGGCACGGCGCCGAGCAGCTCGAAGGTGCGCGCCTGCACCTTACTCGGCAGCACGCGGATGCGCATGCCGGCGAGGTCGGCCGGACGGCGCACCGGACGAAGCCGGTTGGAGATTTGCCGGAAGCCGTTCTCGAACCAGCCAAGAATGCGAAAGCCGGTGCGCGCCTCGATGGCGCCGGCGAGGGCACCGCCGAGCGCACCGTCCATTGCCGCGCGCGCGGCTTGCGTGCTCGCAAACAGGAACGGCAGGTCGGCAATGCCGAGCTCGGGCACCCGCGCGGTCAGGTAGCTCGATGACTGATACCCCAGGGTCAGCAGCCCGTGCTCGACCAGCCACAGGATATCCTCGGCGCGATAGCCGAGATCCATGATGTTCCAGACGTACTTGATATCGACCGCATCGCCGAGCGCGCTCGTGATCTCGTTGCCGATGAGCTTGAGCGCGCGGCTGAAGCCCGTGGACTCGGGGCCATAGCCTCCCATGCGGATCTGGATCGCGCTGCTCAAGGGGCTGTTATCCTAAATCTAGGCCGAGGACGGCTGGCGCAGCGCGGCCGCCATGCCGGAGGTGGCAAGCCCGACGCCAAGCGCCAGCAGAATGCCCGCAACTCCAGTCGCTGCCGCCAATAGCCCCGCCAGCGCTGGAAACACCACCTGTCCGATGCGATTGCCGGTCATCCGCAGGGTCAGCGCGGTGCCGCAGGCGTGCGAGGGCGCGAGATGGACCACGCTCGAAATGGTCAGCGTGGACGCAATCCCCATGGCGAGGCCGAGCGCGATCACGACCGCATACATCCAGGGCAGCGCTAGCGGCAGCGCCAGAAGAAGAAACGCAACCGCGCTGGCCAGCATGCTCGCGAGCGTGAGCGCATTGCGGCCGATTGCGAAGATCATGCGACTGTAGAACGTGCGCGCGACCAGCGCGGCCGCCGACCGTGCGGTCAGCAGCAGCCCGATGTTGTTGGAGTCGATCTGCCGTTCCGTGCCGAGCGCGGGGAGATAGATCACCAGCAGGTCGAGCGCGGTGATGGTCACGACGCTCGAGACCAGCAGCGCCGGAAAGCCGCGCATGCGCAACAGCTCTCCGATCGGGACCGGCTTTGCCAGGCCGGAGCGGCGCGCGCGTGGCGGCAGCGGCCTGATGAGGAGCGCCACCGCCATGCTTGCGATTGCAGCGACGAGCCCGATCGCAAACAACTCCTGGGTCGGCGCCACCGCCGCCGAGCCTCCGAGCCAGCCCACGACGAGCGGGCCGAGGCCCTGCCCGACGGAAGCGGCCACCATGTAATAGCCGATCACGGTCTCGCGGCTGCGCGGACCGCCGCCGCGCACGGCGAGCATCTGATGGCCCGCCATGCAGAACATGTGACCGAAGCCGAGCAGCACGCTGAGCAAAAGAAGGTGCAGACCCGATCGCGACCAGCCCCAGAACCCGATGCAGGAACCAAGGATGAGCGCGGCTCCCAGCCAGCACGCCTGCGCATCGTTGCCGCGATCGATCCAGCGCCCGACCGGAAGCGCAGTAAAAGCCGGGATGATCGCAAATCCGGTCGCGATGATGCCGAGCCAGAGGAGGGGAAGGTCGAGCTCGATGGTCCGATAGGACGTCGTGATCCGGATCACCAGGATCAGCGCCTGGACCAGGACCGAATGCAGCAGGAAGGGAATGAGCAGCCGGTGGTCGATGTCGCCTTTTGCGACGGCGTCGGCACCCCGCTCCAGCTTCATCGAGCAATCGCTTCCACACCCTCAGGGCCTGGGGGCCGCACGCGCGGCCGTTCGGACCGGCCGGCGCAACATGCAGGACCCGTGCCGCTGTTACCTTCTCGCTCTCTTTACCGGCAAGCCTGCATCGCGCAAGCCTGCATCGCGCAAGCCTGTATCGCGTAAGCCTCGGCACGCGCTGGACCGGTCCTCCGCCCCTGACTATTTTTGCGGCAATGTTCGCTCCTCCTGTGCTTGCCGGCACGCGCGACTACGAGGCGCTGCGCCGATCCTTTCGCTGGCAAATCCCGGCGCATTACAACATGGGCGTCGATATCTGCGATCACTGGGCGGAGCGCGAGCCTGCCCGCACCGCCCTCCTCGATGTGCGCGCGGACGGCCAAACGGAGGAGATCAGTTACGGTGCGTTGCGCGAGCAATCGAACCGACTCGCGAATGTGCTTGCTGCCCAAGGCGTCGGGCGCGGCGATCGCGTCGCAATCCTGCTTCCGCAGATGCCGGCGGTGGCCGTGTGTCACATCGCCATCTACAAGCTTGGGGCGGTTGCGCTGCCGCTGGCGATGCTGTTCGGGGTCGAGGCGATCTCCTATCGTCTCAAGGATTCCGGCGCGCGGGCACTCATCACCAACGGGCAAGGGCTGGCAAAGCTCGCGCCAGCGCGCGACGAGGCGCGGGGGCTCGATCTCGTCCTTTCGGTCGATGGAATGTCCGACGGCGCGCAGGATTTTCATGCGGCGCTCTCGCGTGCCGCGTCTGTCTTCACTCCGGTGTGCACTGGCAACAACGAGCCGGCATTGATGGTCTATACTTCCGGCACGACGGGTCCCCCCAAAGGCGCGCTGCATGCCCACCGGGTGCTGCTCGGGCATCTTCCAGGAATCGAATTTCCGCACGAATTCCTGCCGCAGCCGGGCGACCGTTTCTGGACGCCGGCCGACTGGGCGTGGGCCGGGGGTCTGCTCGACGCGCTGCTCCCGAGCTTGCATTATGGGGTGCCGGTGGTGTCGCACCGGTCCGAGAAGTTCGATCCGGAGCAGGCCTTTGCGCTGATCGCCCGAATGGGCGTGCGCAATGCGTTCATCCCGCCGACGGCGCTTCGCATGATGCGTTCTGCGCCCGCGCCACGCGGCGGGCTGCGACTGCGCTCGGTGGGCTCAGGCGGCGAGGCACTTGGCGCCGAGACCCTGGAGTGGGGGAGGTCGGCGCTCGGCGTGACCATCAACGAGTTCTACGGCCAGACCGAATGCAACCTGGTGCTCGCCTCGTGCGCGCAGATCGGCGTGTCGCGGCCGGGCGCGATCGGCAAGGCGGTACCCGGCCATGACGTGGAGGTGATCCGGCCCGACGGAACCCCGTGCGTGGAGGGCGAAGCGGGCGAGATCGCGATCAAGCGGCCCGACCCCGTGATGTTCCTGGAATATTGGGGCAAGCCCGATGCGACACGGGACAAGTTCGTTGGCGACTGGATGATCACGGGCGACCAGGGCGTGCGCGACGGGCAAGGCTATGTGCAATTCGTCGGGCGCAACGACGATGTCATCACCTCGTCCGGATATCGCATCGGTCCGAGCGAGATCGAGGATTGTCTGATCAAACATCCCGCGGTGGCGCTTGCCGCCGTGGTCGGCAAGCCTGACTCCGTGCGCACCGAGATCGTCAAGGCATTCATCGTACCCAAGCAAGGACACGAGCCGTCGGCCGCGCTGGCCGCCGATATCCAGTCGTTCGTGCGAACACGGCTTTCCGCGCATGAATACCCGCGCGAGGTCGCCTTCGTCGAGGCGCTGCCCATGACCACGACCGGCAAGATCATTCGACGGTTGTTGCGCGAGCAGGCATGAGTGTCTCGCCGAACGGGCGATACAACACTTATTTGCGCGCCACAGCATCCCGCGCGGCCTTGGCCAGACCGATGGCGCCGCCTCGCATGCGCTCGAGGGTGCATGCCAGCTTAAAACGCCAGGCTGCTTCCGGACCGGGACAAACTAGGCAATCGGCAAGCATGAGCCGCTCGCGCCAGATGTGATCGATCATGGGGTGATCTGGTGTGGCGCAGGAATCCGCGCGCTCGACGCGGCTATCGCCGAGCAGCCTCTCGGTCACCTCGATCAGGAGCTGCACGCCAGGCGACCAGCGAGCCCGGCTCTCGTCGTAGGCGATCTTCCAGCACCAGGCCGCTGCGCCGCTGTACAGGGTCACCAGCGCGGCAATCGCCTGGTCATTGACGCACAGGCGCGATATGCGCGCCTTGCCGTCGCGGGCGAGTGCCGTCACGGCTTTCTCGACGAAGCGACCAATCTCGCCTTGGCAACGTGCAGCGGTGCCGGCGCGTCCTTTCCAGCCCCGCGCCTCGAGATCGAGAAAATCGTCGAGCGCACGGGCGATTGCCGGCGCCTCGATGGTCTCGATGAATGTGACAGTGCCGCCATCGGCCAGCCGCTTGCGCTGTCGGCGCAGCTCCTTGCGCTTTTTGCCGTCAATCGACCGTTCGAGATAGCCGGCGCGCATCGCGGCCGGGGCCAGCAGCGCGCGCGCATGCCGCGCAAAGAAGGCCTGCTGCCGTCCGGCGCGTGTGCAGACCGCATCGAACGCATTTGCCAGCGCACCTTCGAAGGGCAGGTAGGGCAACAGGATGAGCTTTGGCAGCTGCGGGTCGCGCGCCATGCCATCAAGCCACGCATCGATCACGCTCTCGCGCAGCTCGCGATCGATTAGCGGCGAGCCGAGCGGAGCATAGGGATGCGTCCATCCCACAAGTACCGGCAGCGCAATGCCGTAACGGCGGCGCTCGACCCGGGCCGGAAAGAAGCCGACAAGCGTGGAAGGGACCGACCGCGACCACACCAGGGCGGCAATGGCATCAGATCCGAAGACGGGCACCGCCGGCAATGCGAAAGCGGGCTCATAGAAGATATTGGGCTCGAGCGCGCGGCCGGCGAGCTCGCGCCATTGCGGCACCAGCGCGCCAAGCTCGGAGAGCGGGCGCCATTCGACGCGCAGCGCCGAGTCGAGGGTGCCATGCACGGCTCAGCGCTCCGCGCGTGCCCAGACAAAGGCATGCAAGCCAAGCCGCCGTCGCGTGACCGTGAACAGCAGAACCGACTCGGTCACCAGTGCGCTCGCGGTGGCGATTGCGGCGCCGAGCATTCCGAGCCAGGGAATGAGCGCAAAGCAGAGGCCGATATTGACGCCGAAGGCCCCGGCATAGACCAGCGCGCAAACGCGCTGCTCGCCAAGCATGTTCAGCAGTCGCTCCACCGGCCCGATCGCTGCGCGAGCCAAGAGGCCGACCGCCAGGATGAACATGAGCTGATAGCCTTCGGTGAAGTTCGGGCCGAACAGCGCAAGAATCGGCTGGCCGCACGCCAACAGGACAGCGGTGGCCGCCAGCGACGGCCAGAATGTCCATCTGACGGCCTGGCTGATGAAATCGGACAATCCGTTGCGATCGCCATTGATGTAATAGCCGCTGAAGCGATGCGCGGTGGTAGCGGAAACCGAGTAATAGATGAAGGAGACCAGAGCGAGCGTCTTGGCTGCCGCGTAATAGATCGCGACCTCGCTGGGCTCGCGGAAGTGCTGCAACACCAGCACATCGGAATAGGCAAGCAGCGAATAGAAGCCTCCCACCATGAGAATCGGCAGCGCGGTCGCCAGCCAGAGCTTGAAATCGTATGCTTTCGGACCGCGCTCAATTCTGGTCGTAAGCCGCCGGTTCACCATCAGGAGCTGACCGATGGTGGGCAGCCACACCGAGACGGCTGTGACCAGCATGGCCGTTACCGAGTTCATCGGCAGCTGCAGCAGATAGGCCGCGCCCATCAACAACATCAGTAGCGCCTGTCGGACCACATAGACCGGCATCATGGAAAGCCCGACCCAGTCATAGCTGCGCGCGATCCCCTCCTGGACATTGGCAAGCGCGTAGGCAGGTATGACGATGCAGGCCAGATAAAGTGGGATGGCCATGTAATCTTCCAGCCAGGGCTCAACGAGGTGCACGCAGCCCGCCGCCAGCGCTGCAATCGCAATCGCGATGCCGAGTGCGGCCCAGCGGCTGCCGGACACGAAGCCGCGCAGCAGCGCGATCAGGCCGTGCTCGCGATATTGCGGGATGAACCGCTGCGCGGCGGTGCCGAGCCCGAGATCGATGGCCTGGCCGAGCAGCTGCACCCACGTCCAGACGTAGACATAGATGCCGAATTGAAAGCTACCCATCCATCGCGCCAGCAGCACCTGCGAGCCGAAAGCGAGCAGCGCGCTTGCCACGCGGATCAGAAATACGGTCCCGGTGAGCCGTTGCACAACAATGTGCTCCGCGCTGAGCACTCGCGACCTCAGCTGGGACCATGTTTGCGACAGGGAACGTCGCAATTGCGGACGGGATGGTTCGAAGCCGGTCAGTGCCAAGCGCGCCTCCGCAGGGCTTGCCGCCGCCGTTGGTTTGGCCAGCGGATTCGCCCCCGGAGCGGTAGCAAGGAATCGTTAACATTCGGTTGGACGGCCGATGATTGTGCGGCTCCGACTGCCCCTCAACCCCGCCCGGGTCCTGTGGGGCACGCGTCAAAATATCCACATCGCATGCGGCGGAAACTCTACGTGATAAAGCTCGTGCTTGAGCGGCGCCGATACATAGGTTCGTATCATCAGCGCCTCCTTTGCAAACAGAAGCTCCCAGCGCTCGCCGACGTACATCTGCGCCTTGAGCGTCATCAGCAGCCGGTTCGCGCCTGGGCCCCCTCCCAGGATCACCTTCTCCAGCCGGATGATGCCGGTCGCCTTCCCCCCGATTGCGGCCGTCGTGCGGGAAATTCCCTCCAGCCGCGCCCCCATCACCTCGATCACTGCGCGCTGGTCCGCGTGCTCGACCAGGGTGCCCTCGAGCCGATTGTTGTTGCCCATGAATTCGGCGGCGAACAGCGTCGCTGGCTTGGTATAAAGCTCGATCGGTGATCCCTGCTGCTCGAAGCGCCCCTCGTTGAGCAGCGCCATGCTGTCGGCAATCGCCATCGCCTCGATCTGGTCGTGGGTCACCAGCAGCGCGGACAGTTTCAGCGAGACAATGAGATGCCGCAGCCAGGCGCGCGCCTCCTCGCGCAGCTTCATGTCGAGGTTTGCCAGCGGCTCGTCGAGCAGGATGACAGCCGGCTCGTAGATCAGTGCCCGCGCCAGCGCCACGCGTTGCTGCTGCCCGCCGGAAAGCTGATGCGGGTAGTGCTTGGCGAGATGCGCAAGCCCGATCCGCTCGAGTGCATCCTCGACCCGCCTGGTGATCTCGGCGGAACGCACATGCCGCAGCTTCAGGCCATAGGCGATGTTCTCGTAAACCGTGCGGTGCGGCCACAACGCGTAGTTCTGAAAGACAAGGCCAAGCCCGCGTGCCTCCGGTGGCTGATCGAGCTGGGCGGCGGCGTCGAACAGGACGTTGTCGCCGATGCAAATGGAGCCGCGATAGGGCGTCTCCAACCCGGCGACTGCGCGCAGCAAGCTGGTCTTGCCACTTCCGGAGGGGCCGAGCAGAGCGACCGCTTTTCCTGCCGGAACAGTGACTGAGACCCCCTTGAGGGTTTCGCGATCGCCATAGCGGAGCGCAAGGTCATTGATGCTGAGGTCAGCCATGCAGCCGCACTCCGAGCCCGCCGGCCACAAGCAGGCCGAGGCCGATCATACCCACGTTGATCACTGCCAGCGCTGCAACCAGATCGGTCGCGCCCGCTCCCCACAGCGATACGAGAAGCGAGCCCACGACTTCCGTTCCGGGGCCGAGCAGAAAAACGGCGGTCGCGTATTCGCGTACGAAGATCAGCAGGATGACCAGCCAGCTCGCCAGAATGCCGGTGCGGAGCAAGGGCAAGGTGACATCGAGATGGACACGGGCGCTGCTTGCTCCCATGCTGCGTGCGGCATCCTGGAGCTCGGGAGAGAACTTGAGCAGCGCGGTGGAAACAAGCCGCATGCCAGTGGCCAGCCAGACGACCGCATAACCGAGCCAGACAGAAATCAGCGTGTGTCGCAGGGAAGCAATCGGCTTGAAGAACAAAAGGGTCAGAAGGATGGCCAGCCCGGCGACCAGGCCCGGCATTGCGCGCGCCACCGTTATCAGAACGTCGACGGCGCGAGTCCAGCGCGAACGCCAGCGCCGAATTGCGAGCGCGACCGCAGCGTAGAAGGTGACGGCGGCAGCGCCGCCGATCAGTCCAATTTCCAACGTGTTCACGACGCTGCGCACGATATCAGCATGCTGGAGAAGATCGCGGTAGTGACCGAGACCGAGGGATTTCCAGAGGGCAACGCCCTCTCCATCGGTTCCTGCGAACGAGCGCAGGATGAGGCCGCCCAGCGGCACCAGCACAGCTGCGCCGAGCCATAGTGCGACAGCGACGAAGGCCGGCCAGCGCCAGTGGCCCAGCTTCAACGGTGCCGCAGGCTTTGCGTTGCTGTGGCTCCAGACATAACGCTGCGGCTCGCGCAACAGGATCCGCAGCATGAGGACGAGCGGCATTGCGATTGCCACCATGATGGCGGCGACCACCGCCATCAGTTGATAGGGCGGGAGCATCGCCTTGCCGGGCAGCTTGAAGAGATAGGTGGTCAGCACCAGCACGCCGTCGGGGCTCCCGAGCACGAGCGGCAGGCCGAACAGCTCGAATCCGAGAAAGAAAACCAGGACGCCGGCAAAAAAAATCGCGGGCGTCGCCATCGGCAGGCTTACGTCCAGCGCCACCTTCCACGGACGCGCGCCGGATGCGCGGGCGACCTCCTCGTGCGCGCTGTCGAGCCCGCGCAACTCAGTCGCAGCGTAGACATAGACGTAGGGCACATGCAGGAGCCCGGCGATCACGACGATAATGGATAATGAATGGAGGTTCCAAGCCTGGAGGCCGGTTCCAGCTTTGAACCAGGTCGTGAGAATGCCCGATGGTCCGATCGCGAAGACGTACCCGAACGCGAGCACCAGCGTAGAGACAACGACCGGAATCAGAATCACAGGCTCGAGCCAAGCTCGAGCCGGCAAATCGGTGCGGACCATGAGGAAAGCGAGAACGGAGCCGAGCGGGACGGCGATCAGCGTCATGCAGGAGCTGAGCAGGAGGGTCGTTCCGACAGCGACGGCGAAATCCTCGTCGCCAAACACGGACCGGTAGGCTTCGAGCCCAAGCTGCGTGCCGGCAGCAGTCAAGGGCGCGTTCAGGAAGCTCTGGTAGAGCACAACCGAGAGCGGGACGAGCGCTGCCAGCGCCGTCATGGCAACAAGGGTGACCCGATAATACGTGGAAGCTACAGCCACACGCCCCCCAACCGCTTGCTCACAATCTTATCTGGCCCGCATTGATCGCATCATAGAGCTTCTCGTCGATGCGCACGAATGCACGATGCTGCGGATCATTGAAGTAGAGCGGGTCCGATATGCGGCCGGGATCGAACCCGTCCTTCACCAGATCGATCTTCTTCTGCTTGAATGTCGTGGTGACATCAATGTCATGCCGTATGCGCAGGAATAGTGGTCGCGCATAATCCGGCAGCCGTTGGGCAAGATGCTCGCGCAACGCGGTAAGGTTGAGATTGTCCCTTGCGACCACGGCGGCCATTCCAGCGCGCCCATCGCGGCCATCGACGGCGACTCCGTAGACGTTGGCTTCCAGTATGCCATCGAAGCGACCAAGCGCGAGCTCGACCTCGGTGGTCGACACATTCTCTCCCTTCCAGCGGAATGTGTCGCCGACGCGATCAATGAAGTAGAAATAGCCGAGCCGGTCCTTGCGCATGACGTCCCCGGTGCGGAACCAGGCATCCCCCTTCTCGAACACGTCGTGCAGCACTTTCTGGTCCGTGTCTGCCTTGCTTGCGTAGCCCTCGAAGCGCGCACCGGGGCGCGCAGGATTGCGCTCGATCCTGCCGATGACCTCCCCCGGCTCATCGATGCTGCATTCCATGCAGAAGCCATTCTTGTCACGCGCCGGCTGCTGCCGAATTTCGTCGAAGCGGACGATCTTGATGGGAAAGCGGTGCGCCAGCCACCACGGCAGCCGGCCGACGGAGCCTTCCCGGCCGTCCAGATTGAACAATGTCACATTGCTTTCCGTGGCGGCATAGAACTCGATGATCTGGGCAATCTGGAATCGGCGCTTGAATTCCCGCCAGATATCGGATCGCAGCCCATTGCCGCAGGCAAGCCGCAACCGGTGCGAGCGCTCGCAGCGGTGCGGCGGCGAGTTGAGAAGATAGCGGCACAGCTCGCCGATATACTGAAAGCACGTGCAATCCCAATGCACGATATCGTCCCAGAACTCGTGCGCCGAGAACTTCTCGCGGATCACGACGGATCCGCCGCGGATGAGAAGCGCCCCCACCGCGAGCAGCCCGCCGGCCGTATGATAGAGCGGCAGGCAGTCGTACATCCGGTCATCGGCGCGCGTGTTCATCAGCCCGGCAAAGGCGTGGCTCGCCAGCATCAAGCGGTAGTGGTTCATATTGGCGGCCTTCGGCAGCCCCGTCGTTCCCGAGGTGTAGATGTAGAGCGCGCGATCCTCGATGGTCAGGCGGGGCTGGTCCGCGGGCGAGAGATCATTTCCCGACAGAGCTTCCAGCGCGCGGTCCACACGGGCGAAATCGGCTCTCGCCTCGCCGTGCAACCAGAATTTCGCATCGGAGGTGAGCTGGGTTCTGGCACTTTCAAACGATTGTAATAACGCGGCCTCGACGAGGATGTGCTTGGGGGCCACCACATTGATGCAGTGGGCGAGTGCCGCCCCCACGAGATTGGTATTGATGAGCGCGACCACGCCCCCGATGCGCGTAAGCCCGATCCAGACCGCCAGGAACTCTGGGCGGCCCGACATCAGCAGGCAGACGGTGTCTCCTTTGGCCAAGCCCTGCTCCAGCCCCCAGCGCGCGTAACGGTTGGCGCGTGCGGCGAGCTCGCCGTAGGTAAGGCGCTCGCGCGGCGAGAGCAACGCCGGTCGGTCGCAATATTTGTCTGCGAGCTCAAGGATGACGTTGGGAAACACGCGCGTCGGATTTCTGGCAATCGGCACGGTTGTGCGAAGCGCGCGTACCGCGCCTTTGAAATAGGCCAAATCGGAGGCCAGCTGCTCGATCATTCGCATGACGTTCCCATGACGGAAAACCGCCGACTCGACTTGCGGAGCCGGGCGGAATTTCCGTTATGGGGTCCAGACTGGCAAGATCGTTGCGGCTACCGGCCCGGCCTGCCGGTCAGCTTGCCGGTGCCTCGAGGGAAACGGGTTTCGGAGCCGCTTTCTTCTTGGGCTTGGGCTTGGGTGCCGGATTATCTCCGGACGGCGTGGCCACTGGGTTCGGTGTGCCGGCCTCCTTTGCCGCTGCAGGCTTCGTCACCTTTTTCTTCTCAGGCTTTGGCTTCGTCTCCACCGATGCTGTGCCCGGGGCGGGCGGTTTTGTCCCGGTATAGACAAGGACCGGCTCGCCCAGATTGCCATCCGGCAGCGCCGCCCCCTTCGGCTTGGCGGGATTAAGGCTCGAGAGGAATATCCCGTATGGCGATTCAGGGCCGGTATTCGCCGGCAGAATTTCATCCTCGTCCTCGGTGGCCTGACGCTTGCGATGGGCACCGCACATCTCCTCGCGCAGGTTCGGTGGTGGCCCACTGATCGGCTGCACGGACTCCACTGTCCCGAGCGAGGGCATCAGCCATGACACGGCCCCGGCCCCGGTGCTGAACCCACGTTCCAGGAGCTGGGCCGCCTTGAGTGCGCGCACCGCGGACGAAGGAGCCCCGAGCACGACGGCAATCAGCCGCCTGCCGTCGCGTGTCGCGGAGGCGACCAGGTTGAAACCTGCGGCACAGATGAAGCCGGTCTTCATCCCATCGGCACCGGGATATCGGCCCAGCAGGGTGTTGTAGTTGCGCTGCACCATCTTTCCCATTTTGATGCCGGGCAGGTGCCAATAATAGTCGTATTCCGGAAAGTCCCGGATCAGTGCGCGGGCCAGAATGGCAAGGTCACGCGCAGAGCTGATCTGGTCGTCGGCAGGCAAGCCATTGGGATTGACGAAGCTCGATTGCACCATGCCCAGGCGCCGAGCGTGCCAATTCATCTGCTCCGAGAAGCTCTCGATGGACCCGCCGACGCCCTCGGCGAGCACCACCGCGATGTCGTTTGCCGATTTGACCATCAGCATCTTGAGTGCGTTGTCGACCGTGACCTGGGTGCCGGCGCGGAATCCCATTTTGACGGGCGACTGCGCGACTGCATTTGGCGACACCGTGAGCGGCTGGTCGAGCGTGAGGCGACCCTCTTTCACTGCGTAGAGGGTGACGTAGGCGGTCATCAGCTTGGTAACCGATGCGGGGTACCAGGGGCTTCCCGCATTCTGTGCGAACAGGACACGTCCGCTCTCCGCCTCGATCACAAGCAGTGCCTCAGCCGCCGCTTGCTGGAGGCCAAATCCAGTTGCGACGCATGCCGTGGCCGCCCATATGAGAATTCGCGCCAGTGAGGACACGATCGAATGTTGCACGACTCGGGGTCCGTTCGTTGCGCGGGCCTCGGGAATGTTCCCGGCGGTAAATTCCGTATTAGGCCGCCGGTCTCGAGAAGGCAAAGCGAAGGCCCTCTCGGCCCTTCCTCTCGTACCGCCGGCAGGGCCGTTTCATGTTAAAGGAAAGCGTCGAAATTTCGGCACGTTAAGCCCGCCTGCAGCTCAGCCATGACATAGTCGAGAAGGCGGGCGAGGACCAGGACCACCCAGGACAGGAGGAGATCAGCCGTGACTGCTTGCATCGTTGGCTGGGCGCATACCCCATTTGGCCGGCTCGAAGGCGAGACCGTGGAGAGCTTGATCGTGCGCGTCGCGAACGAGGCCCTTGCCGACGCGGGGATTGCGGCGCGCGATGTCGACGAGATCGTGCTTGGTCATTTCAATGCCGGGTTCTCGCAGCAGGATTTCACCGCGTCGCTTGTGTTGCAGGCCTCGCCGGATCTGCGTTTCAAGCGCGCGACCCGGGTCGAAAATGCATGTGCCACCGGCTCTGCTGCCGTGCACCAGGGTCTCAAAATCATTGCGGCGGGATCGGCGCGCATTGTGCTGGTGGTCGGCGCCGAGCAGATGACAACGACGCCGTCGGCCGAGATCGGGCACAACCTGCTCAAGGCATCCTACGTCCGCGAGGAAGCCGATATCGATGGCGGGTTCGCCGGCATCTTCGGCAAGATCGCCGCCCTTTATTTCCAGCGCTGGGGCGATCAGTCGGACGCGCTCGCGCGCATTGCAGCCAAGAACCACAGGAACGGGGTCGGCAATCCGTTCGCTCAGATACGCAAGGACCTCGGGTACGATTTCTGTCGCGCTGAAAGCGACAAGAATCCGCGCGTGGCCGGTCCCCTCAAGCGCACCGACTGCTCCCTTGTGTCCGACGGTGCGGCGGCGGTCGTGCTGGCCGACATTGCGACAGCCCTGAAACTCGGCAAGGCGGTGATATTGCGCGCCGCCGAGCATGTGCAGGATTTCCTGCCGATGTCGAAGCGTGACGTGCTCAAGCTCGAAGGCTGTGCGGAGGCTTGGAAACGGGCGCTCGCGAGCGCAGGGGCGCGTTTGACGGACCTTTCCTTTGTCGAGACCCACGACTGCTTCACCATCGCCGAGCTGATGGAGTACGAGGCGATGGGGCTCGTCCCTGAGGGACAGGGCGCGCGTGCGATTGCCGAGGGCATGACCGAGAAGGACGGAGCGCTGCCGGTCAACCCTTCGGGCGGACTCAAGGCCAAGGGCCATCCCATCGGCGCGACCGGGGTGTCGATGCATGCGCTCGCTGCCATGCAGCTGACGGGCAGGGCAGGTGACATGCAGGTCAAGGATGCGACGCTCGGCGGCATCTTCAACATGGGGGGTACCGCCGTTGCGAATTACGTCAGTATCCTGGAGCGGATCAAATAGCTTGCGGGGCGCCGCGCTTGCCTTCGCCAAGACGGGCCAACGGAATTGCCGCCAGCACGATCAGCACCGGCTCCATCGGAAGGCGATATTTGGGGGACGCCACCGGTCCGCTCAGCAGCAGGAAATACGCGAGCAGGGCGCCGGCGAATACGGCCGCCCACGGCTGCAACCGCGCGAGCTGATAGAATCCAATCGCTTCGAGGACCAGGTAGGGTAGCATTGCCGCAAGGCCAATCGCGAGCAGGGCCTGATAGAGCCCGGGCTGCTCAAAAAAATAGATGCGCATGCGTTGCCAGAGGCTCGCACCGGGTGTGCCGTAGAAGCTCGGTTTGGGCAATGCGCGCACGCGCGGATCGGCGAGCAGCGCGGGGGCAGCAAGGTTCACTGCCATCCCTTCGAGCCAGCTTTCCACGAATGCGGCAGGCGGCAGGCGCGCCATCGCTTCCCGCGCAACCTCGACCTTGATCGACGCTCGCAGGAATGGATTGCTTTCCTCGCTCAGACCGCGCTCGGCAAGGCGCTGCCGATAGAGTTCCTGCATGCGCTCCACGCTGGTCTCGTAGGGAATTCCCCATGCGCGCTGAGCCACCAACGGCACAATCCAGAAGGCGAGGTGCTCGCCGCTCTGCTCGGTGAGGGCGATGCTGCCGAATTGAGCCGCATTGCGCAGCAGCACCGGGGCGACCGGGGCTGTTGCTGCGGCTGCGAACACCATGCTCGCCGCCAAAGCGCGCGCCATTTTGCGCCATCGCATGTTTGCAACGACAAAGATCACCGGCACGGCTGCGATCAGCAGTGGCGCAATGGCCGGTCGCGTGAGCAGCGCGAGCCCTCCGGCTAGCCCGGCGAGGCCTGCGAGCCAAACCGACGGACTGAGCAGGAAGCGCGTCCCTGCCAGCAGCATGGCGGTGAAGAAGAACAGAGACACCGTATCGGTGAGAATCTGGCTGCTGAGCACGATGAGCGTCGCTGACGCCGCGGCGATCATGCCAGCGATCAGGCCGGTCAGCGGAGAGATGAGCGCCCCGAGCGCGGCAATGAGAGTACAGGTGCCGGCATCGATTGCCGCCTGGATAAGGGCCACCGTCCGCGGCAGGTCGCCGAAAACGCTGCGAACGGCCGCGAGCAGGAGGGGATAGAGCGGCATGCGATCGGTCATGGACACGAGCGTGGGCCAGAACAGGTCAGGCTTCGCGAGGTTAGCGCTGGCGAACCAGTAGCCGTAGGCATCCCACTCCGCGAAGAAGGCGTTGTCGCTTTCGAGCAGGCTGACATTGATCAGGCGCACCACGACTGCAATCAGGAACACCGCAGGAAGCGGATGGCTGCGCACGAGCAGCCAACAACGCAACCGCCCAGGAGGAAGTGCGGGCGACGCTGTCATGCCGGCGCGAGCTTGCCCATGCGATCACGCAGTCGCGTACGCGCGGGCCGCTCGACCAGATAAAACAGCACGGCCGCGAGCCCGATCACGACCACGATCGTGGCCGCAAACGCGGCGGCTTTTCCAGATGCTGGCCACTCCGCAAATCCCGCTCGCTCCCAAATTCTCCGAAGCACCAGGAGCACCGGAAAGTGAACCATATACACGGAGTAGGAAATCTCACCGAGCCATACGAGCGGCGCGCTGCCCAAAAAACGAGCCAAAAAAGCCTGAGCGGTCGCCGTTCCCAGAATTGTGAGTGCAAGCAACGCGACCAGAACAAAATCTGAAACGCCTGAGGAGGCGCCGATCAGAAACAGCAGGAACGCAATCGCGCCGGTCCAATCGCCGGCGGCACGCGGCAGGCCACGGCCGGAAAATGCGATGGAGGGAGCTTTGCTGAGGGCGAGGGCGCGGCACAGCGCCGCCCCGCACAGGAACTCGCCAAAGACGCGGGTGAGTGCCGGTGCCCCAACCCAGGTATTCAAGTCCCACTGCGCGAGCGCATAGATCGCAGCTGTGACGGCAAGGGCTCCAGCAGCGATCGAGAGAGCCACACCCCGTTCGCGCACAGCGTTGAGTGCCGGTGCCAGCAGCGGAAAGGTCAGATACGCGAACCATTCAGCGCTGATTGACCAGGAAGGCGCATTCCAGCCGGCAGTTGCGGTCACGCCCCAGGCGTGTAGCAGCGTCAGGTGCCAAGGAATATCGCGTGTTGCCCATCCCTGTGGGCTGCTGAGCGGAACGCGCATGGCTTGCGCGAAGTAGATTAGGAAGACAAGTCCCACGAGCACGGTGACGTGGACGGGGTAGAGCCGAATGAACCGATGCCAGAGAAAAATCCGCACTGCGGCTGCGGCGGGACGCGTCAGGCTGGCAAGATAGACATGGGTGATGATGTATCCCGACAGTACGAAGAAAAAGTCGACGCCGAGATAGCCGCGGGCGAGAAACGGCAGAACGGTCGTCGCCCCGGCAGGTACATTCTGGTCCGCATGCAATCCGAGCACCAGCAGGGCAGCAAGCGCGCGGATGCCTGTCAGGGGCGGCAGGTATTGCGAAGGAGAAACCGCGCGTCCCGCAGGCAAGGGGGACGCCGGGGGTTTCAGGCCTGGATACGGCTCATCCCCGTCGCGTCCATGCTGCGTATGTACACGCTGCCAGCCGAGCCCGGGTTTGCCCGGGCTCGCGGCTGCAGGGTGGCCTGACGCCATTCCCCGAGGAAAGCCTCTAAAAATTGACGACGCGCTTGGGCGCGGGCGCCAACGTGGCCGTACCTGCGGGCAGGTCGTACATCCCGCTCGGCAGGCCGTCGAGAAACGCGAGAACCTCGGCCGTCTTTACCACATCAGCGTATTTCGCGTTCATATCGCACAGATTGATGGCGTGGCTTGCCTGCGAGCGGTCGAAGCAGCCTTCCTCCGCGAGCGCGATGCGGTAGTTGAGGCTGAAGGCGTCGAGCACGGTCGCGCGCACGCAGCCCGAGGTCGTCGTGCCGGTGACGATCACGCTGTCACAGCCGAGGAGCGTCAGGTAGCTCGCCATGTTGGTTCCGAAGAAACCCGACGGCTTCTGCTTGAGAACGACGATATCCTGCGGAGCTGGTGCGATCTCGCCGACAATGTCGTTGCCGTCCACATTGGTGGCCGGCTTGCTGAACTTATCCTCGTCGGAACGGCCGTTTTTCCAGATCCAGCTGCCGCTGTCCCAGTTGTCCGCGCGCCGGATACCGGTGGTATAGATCACCGGCACGCCCTTCTCATGACACTTGTCGATCAATGACTTGAGATACGGCATGGCAACCCAGGCGTCCTCGCCGCAGGAGTTGCGCCAGCGCTTGATTGACTCGAGGATTGGCATGGGGCGCTCGTCGCAGAAGGCATAATTGACGTCGATGACAAGCAGCGCGGGTCGCTTGCCGAACCCGCCGCGCGCTCCATAGCCGGAGGCCGCAAACACTGCCTTGTCTCGTTCGGTGAGAAATTTGTTCCAGATCGGCTCAGCCATTGCCACTCTCCCTAGCTTTTGTCCTCTTCCGGTTCACAGGCTCGCGCGGATGCTTTCCACGAAGGTCATGTCAATGATCTCTTCGTACTTGACGTCGGTCTTGAGGATGCCGGCCTCGCGTACGACCGCCTTGCCCGTCTCCCACGATTCCTTGCTGATCATGCCGTCCTTGCTCCACATCTCGTCGTTGAACGACCGGTCGAGAGTGGCCTTGAGGTCCTCGATCGCCATGGTCGGGAATTGCTTCTTGGCGATCTCGGCGGATTCGGCGGGATTGGCATAGAGGAACTTGAGAGCCTTGACCATGCCTTTCACGAAGCCCTTCACCGTTTCCGGCTCCTTCTGGATGGAATCGAGACGCACATTGATGGTGGAATAGGCATATGGGCCGAGCTCCTTCGGCACATTGAAGAACGGCTCGCCCCACAGCCCCGAGCGGATGCCCTGCGTGACCATGGGCTCCGTGGTGACTCCGATGATGGCCTGTCCGCTTTTCACGGCAGCGGGCACGGCCGAGTTCGGAATCTCGATCAGCGTGACATCACGCTTGGCGTCGAGACTCCACTTGATCAGCAAATACCGCAGGATCGAGTTCGGCGTTCCCCCATAGGAATTGACTGCGATCGACTTGCCTTTGAAATAGGTCGGCCAATTCGTATCCTTCGGATCGTGGCCCGCGGCCGCGCACATGTAGACGTTTCCGCGGTTCACGCAGTGCACGACGGCGCGCAGCTCGGCGCCCTTGGCCTTGGCAAAGGCATTGTGCTCCGGCCCGCCGATGAATGCGAACGCCTGGCCCGAGAGCACCGCGTTGGTATGGCCGGAGCCGGTCTCGATGGTGACGATCTTCACGACGATGTCGGATTCGGCGAAATAATTGTTCGCCATGGCGATGTACATCGGCAGGTACCCGGTGCCGTGCACCGGCTCGGCCACGAGCAGCTCCTTGCTTGCCGCCCGCGCAATCAGCGGTGGGGCCGCGAGCACAGCACCAAGCGTGGCGGTGGATTTCAGGAACTTGCGCCTGTTCATGGCATCCTCGCTTCTGTGTTTTCGGGTAGCTTGCTTCATTGCCGTACCCCTTTGCGCAGCACGCTTTCGAGCCACGAGACTGTGGCATACATGACCATGGCAAGGGTGGAGAGCACAAGCACCGCGACCCACACCAGCGCGATGTCATAGGTCTGCCCGGCATAGAGGATTGCGCGGCCGAGGCCGTGCTGGGACGCGATGAACTCGCCGACAATGGCACCGGTCAGGGCGAGCCCGATGTTCACCCGCAAGACCGAGATGATCCACGGCAGGCAGAACGGGACGACCAGCTTGCGGAACACCTGCATGCGGGTCGCGCCCAGCGAATAGAACAGCTTCTCGCCATCGGGATCGAGCGCCTTCACTCCGGCATAGGCGGTCAGCGTCGACACGACGAGGGTGAGCGCGGTTGCGACCGCGACCTTCGAGACGAGCCCAATCCCGAACACCAGAATGATGAGCGGCGCCAGCGCAAGCTTGGGGATGGACTCGAGGCAGATGACGTAGGGCTGAACCACGGCGGCATAGTTGCGCGACCACCAAAAGGAGAGGCCGAGCAGCGAGCCCGCCGTCGTTCCCAGGAGGAAACCGAAAATGGTCGAGCGGAAGGTAAAGCTGATGTCCGTCCAGGCGTCGCCTTCCGTAAAAAAGATGCCAAGCGTTTGCGCAATCGCGCTCGGCTGCGACCAGAAGAAGGCATCGATCCACCCCGCTCGAGCGCTGATTTCCCAGAGCCCGAGCGCGCCAATCAGGATGCCCGCCTGCGCCGTGACGAGAGCCCAGGTCGGCCACTCCTTCTGCGCCGGCAGCCGGCGCGTGGAGCGGGCAGCTACGGGCTTGCCGGCTGCGGGGGTCTGCGGCGGCACACCGATGTCGGCCAGGGCGCCAAGGGAAGGACTGTCCTGAATGGCCATTGTCTTGCTTTGGCTTCGCTCTTCCACTTATGGCACCGCAAGCCGCACGGGCGTGACGGGGTATCAGGCTGCTTTGTTCACCTGCGCCGATACAGCAATGTTCACATCCAGGAGCTCCAGGCAACGCTCCTTGATGGTGAGGAACTCGGGTGTGAGCGCGCTGGTGCGCACGCGCGGGCGCGGCAGATGGACCGGGATGCTTGCGATGATGCGGCCGGGGCGAGTGCCCATGACGTGCAGCTCGTCCGAGAGGTAGATGGCTTCCTCGATGTCGTGGGTGACGAATAGAACGGTCTTGCCGAAATCGCTCCATAGCGCCATGAGCCATTCCTGCATCTGGAGCTTGGTCTGCGCGTCGAGCGCCCCGAACGGCTCGTCCAGCAGGATGACGTCCGTATCGAACAGCAGCGTGCGCAGCAACGCCGCCCGCTGCCGCATGCCGCCGGAGAGCGAGCTCGGATAGAGATACTCGAACCCCGACAAACCGTAGCGGTGCAATAACGGAAGCGCACGTTCACGCGCCGTGCGCAACGGCACGCTCTGGATCTCCATCCCAAGAATGACATTGTCGAGCACGGTGCGCCAAGGCAGCAGCAGATCCTTCTGCAGCATGTAACCGACGCGGCCGATGGTGCCGGTCGCGTCGACCCCGTCGATCAGCACGCGACCGCTGGTCGGCTCGATCAGGCCAGCGATGATGTTGAAGATGGTGCTCTTGCCGCAGCCGGAGGGGCCGATCAGGCTCACGAACCGGCCCTGCGGTATGGAGAGGCTGATGGGCGCCAGCGCCGGAAAGGCGCCTGCGGGCGTCCTGAACGTCATGCTCAGGTTGTCGACGTGAAGCTTCGGGGTCGAGACGGACATTGATGTTCGCCCGGGCGGAAGGACCATGCACGTTGCGCAATGCCCCGCGCAATACTTTGCGCGATATTACGCAAAACTCATACCAGCGGCCAGCGCTTCAATCGGTCAAGGCGCCAAATCGGTTTTCCTGTTGATGCTGCAGAACGCGCTGCTCGGCATCCAGCCGGCCCGGCGCGCGGCTGCACATTGTCGCACCCGTTGCCCTGGCGGCGCTCTCTCCTGCGTCCGCTGGGCTCAGGCGCCCGCAATGCTCAGTTCCACGGTTCCCTGGCCCACCATCAATCCAGCCGCACGCCGGCGGCCGCCACCACTGGTTGCCATTTTGCCTGCTCGGCGCGGATAAAAATGGCGAACTCCTCCGGCGTCATGGGCGACGCCTGCGCGCTCTGCTCGGCGAACTTTTCCTTGAGCTCTGCGCTTTCGAGCGTGGCGATGGCGGCCCCGCGCAGCCTGGCAAGAATAGTTGCGGGCACGCCTGCGGGCGCCACCAGACCGTACCAGTTGTCGGAGTTCACCGCCGGATAGCCGGCCTCGCCGGTCGTCGGCACGTCGGGCAACGCGCCCGCGCGCGCGGCCGAAGTGATCGCCAGCGCCTTCACCGCTCCAGATTGGATGTGCGGCACGAGGAAAGGGACATCGCCCACCAACATGTCGATATGATCACCCAGCATGTCGGCGATCGCGGGACCGATGCCGCGATACGGCACATGCGCGATATCGATGCGGGCTTCTCTCTTCAGCAGCTCGGCGCCAAGATGAGTGATGGAGCCGGCGCCCGCCGAGCCGAAATTCACCTTGCCGGGATTGGCACGCGCATAGTCCACAAATTCGCGCAGCGTGCCCACCCCGAGCGCCGGCCTGACAATGACGGCCTCCGGAACCCGCACCGCCAGAGTGAGGAGCGCCAGGTCCTTTTGCCAATCGAAGGGCATCCTGGAAAGCATGAACGGGAAGGCCGACAACGCTGCGGCGCCCGCAAAGCAGATGGTGTAGCCGTCGGGTGCGCTCTTGGCGGTTGCGTTGACACCGGTAAGCCCGCCGACGCCGGCATGTACCTCGATGAAGAGCTGTTGCCCAAGCTCGTTGCTCATGCCGTTCGCCAGTGTGCGCGCGAACAGGTCGGCAGCCCCGCCGGCAGCAAACGGCACGATGAGCTTGACCGGCTTTGCCGGAAACGATTGCGCCCATGCCGCGGGGCAGAACGCACCGATGATCAGTGCCAGGATCAGAGCACGACGACGATGCACGTGTTGTTGTTCCTCGTTTACGCGCGCGATGAGAGCACTTCGGAAACATCGACCGCGCGGCCCTCGCGCGCGCTGATGATGCCCGCCGCGATCACAGCCAGATTGCGGGTTGCCCACTGCCCCCCCGTTTCCGGCCTCGCTCCTGTGCGCACGCAACGGGCAAACTCCTCCAGCTCCTCGCGGATGGTATCCTTGCTCGGTATCGGGATCGGGCAAGCCTTGCTCTCCCCGCGCCGTAGATGCCGCAGCCCGGAGAACAGGTCGTAGTAGGCGCTCGCCTCCTTGCCGTAGACGTTCAGCATGTAATACTCGGATGCCGATGCATAGGATGCGGTCAGGTTCGAGATGGCGCCATTCTCGTGCTCGAGCATGAGGCTGGCGACGTCGGGATTGTCACCCGGCAGCACCAGCTGCGCCAGCATGGCGTTCACGCGCGCGGCTGGGCCCAGCAGCATCTCCAGCACATCCACGTAGTGGATCCCGATCTGCAGCATGACCCCGCCGGGCATGCCCGAGGCCTGATAGCGCCACGACGAAAGATCGATCTTGCCGAGCCGGTCCCGGCTTATATTGCCCTCCGCCTGCACCAGCTTGCCAAAACGGCCGGCATCGATCTCGGCTTTCATCCAGCGGAACTGGCTCTCGCGCCGGCGCTGATAGCCGAGCGCGAGGACCACCCCGGCATCCTCGCAGACGCGGGTGATGGCCTCGCCTTCGGCCACCGAATTCGCAATCGGCTTGTCCAGGAATACGTGCTTGCCGGCTGCGGCGGCCATGCGCGTCGTTTCGAGATGGGCACTGTTGGGAGTGGTGTTGATGATGGCCTCGATCGATTCATCTTTCAGGATGTCCTCGTAGCTGCCCGCTGCCCGGCAGCCGTATTTCGCGGCAAAGGCGTGGCGCTTGTCCTGCGTGCGGGTAAAGCAGGCCACGATCTCAAGCGCTCCGGAGCGCTTGACCGCATCGGCAAGGGCATCGGACCACCACCCCATCCCGAGCGCGGCCACCCGCAACGGGCTCTGGTTCATTACTGCCGCTCCCGACTCCATGCAGGTCAGTTTGCGCCCGACGATGCAGTTTTCAGAATGGGAGCCCAGCGCGCAATTTCCGCCTTGACCAGCCGATCGAAGCTTGCGGGGTTGCGCTCCGACTTGGCGGGGAGAGACGCGCCAAGGTCTGCGAGGCGCCCGGCCACGACGGTATCGTCAAGCGCGTCATCCAGTGCGGAAGCGAGCTTGTCCGTCACCTCGGCCGGGATCCCTGCGGGTGCAAAAATGCCCGCCCAGATGCTCATGTTGTAGTCAATGCCGGCCTCCTTCGCCGAGGGGACCTCGGGCAATGCCGGCAGCCGCTCGGGGGCTGAGACCACGTAGGCCTTGATCGCGCCAGCCTTGATCTGCTCGGCGACGCTCACCGATTGCTCACAAAAGAAATCGACGTGGCCGCCGATAAGATCCTGCATTGCTGGCGCGGTGCCGCGATAGGCGACGAGGGTGGGCTTGAGCCCGAGCGCCGAGGTGAACAGCAGGCAGGCCATATGCGAG
>Ga0306920_100001292_pt1 | contig 30934 bp, 30 predicted proteins | sample flu12Cox44000170_FD_204666 | JGI IMG/M metagenome (GOLD analysis project Ga0306920, IMG submission 204666) | Lab enrichment of tropical soil microbial communities from Luquillo Experimental Forest, Puerto Rico - flux4day.12C.oxic.44.000.170 (v2)... | ecosystem: Environmental > Terrestrial >... | reverse complement strand
AATGGCGGCGACGCAAGGCAGCCGGGCAGATCATCGTCTGTCGGTACGCGGATGATGTGGTGATCGGCTGTCAGCAGGAGAGGAATGGGAAGAGGCTCCTCGCAGAGCTGAGAGACCGGCTATCACAGTTCGGTCTGTCGGTGCACGAGGGCAAGACCCGGCTGATCGAGTTTGGGCGGTTCGCTGCCGAGCGTCGAGCAGCTGCCGGGCAACGTCGCCCGGAGACCTTCGACTTTCTGGGCTTTACGCACTACTGCAGCAAGACCAGAAACGGCAAGTTCGTGGTCAAGCGTAAGACACAGGCCAAACGGCTGGTTCGCAAGCTGAAGGCGATCCGTGAGGATATGCTGGACCGAATGCACATTCCGGTAAGAGAGCAGCATCGCTGGCTACGGCAGGTACTGAGAGGTCACTATCAGTACTATGGCGTCATCTTCAACTACCGCAGCCTACGCATGTTCAAGGACTGTGTCGTCAGGCTCTGGCGCAGGACGCTCGGCAAACGCAGCCAAAAGGGGCGTATGACCTGGGCATCCTACAACAGACTCCTGACCGCCCTCCCACTCCCTGAACCGGTTATCCGGCAGGCTTGGCACCGATGATCAATCCGCCTCCGGTCCTTCCTGAAGAGCCCACTGCGGTAACGCCGCACGGTGGGTTCTGTGGGGGCAAAAGCCAGCAATGCCTGCGCTACCCGACAAATCCGCATGTCCGGTTCGATGAGAGGGATGTGGAAACGGGGCGATGGTCGAGCCACTAAGGCAACGCCAGACGAAAGGGGCGGCAACAGACATGCCGGGCCTACTGCCCCCACGCCACATCCCGACTCTACCCGCCTTTTAAAATTGCACCTTGTTGTGCGCCATCGTTCAAACCCGCAGAAACAGCTGTGTATGTTGCCGTTTTGTACCATCACTTGCTGGCTGAGGATAGTGTGCAATCAGGAACGGCTTTGACCTGGCCGCGAAGAGTTGATCCTTGCCAGCCCGATTGAGGGCATAGCACCCGCCGTCGATAGCCTTTCTGGACGCCTTGCCTACACGGTAGGTGCAGAGAGAGTTGCGGGATCGGGTCGTAGCTGGATTGGCTGATTTGCATTTCGCGGATTAAGTTTTTTGCTGTCCGGCAAATCGCGGATTAGGCGTTTATGCAGTACAGTTAACTTGACCCAGGATTCGTCGGTTTATGCAGTACAATAATCTTATTACAGGATTCGTCGAAGCTCGATTCCTTTGCCCAACACGATCCAAACCGTATAGACTGCCTCTCCTGACAATTCGTTAGCTTTTGCAGTAATCTAAAGAGTTTGTGCCCGTGCCAGCGCAAAGTGCGGCATTAGATGACCTTTCGGTTGTGCCTGGCTCAGACAAGTCTGCGCTACCGGGTACTGCGGTCGCGTTTGAAACACATCTTTTCGTCGGACAAGAGGCTTACTGGCAACGCGGGTTTGGGTGGCGTGCACGGTTGTCGTCAGAGATCCTGGCCGCAACAGTAGCGGCAATCGATTTTTGCCTTGTGCTAGCCGCTGCCGCAACCGCGTTTACCCTGTATTTTGATCTTCTGGGTCGCTCCGCAGCGGAGTCTGGGCGCTATATCTGGACCGCGCTCTTTGCCGCGACTGTGTTTGTCGGCGGTTTCGAGCGCTTTGGTGGTTATCAGTTGATGCAGCTACTCAAGCTAAGTTGGCAGCTAACGCGCGCGATTGTGATGTGGAGCATGACACTTTCAGTCCTGCTCCTAGTGGCGTTCCTTGGCAAGACATCCGAGACCTACTCGCGAGGTTGGGCCCTCGTGTGGTTCGTCGCGACCCCGGCTTTTCTTCTGACCGCGCGGAGCATTCTCCATGTCACGGCGACTCGTTGGGTAAAGGGCGGCTCTCTTGCCCGTAATATCGTGATTGTGGGAGCTGGCAACGAGGGCAAGCGGCTGATCGCGAAGCTCTGCAACTTGCAAGACAAAAGCATCGCTATTCGTGGCGTATTCGACGATCGCAAGTCGCGACTCCCAAGTTCGGTCCTTGGTCTGAATGTACTTGGTACGACCGACGACCTCGTTCGACTGGCACGCCGCGTTCCAGTAGATGAGGTGATCGTGGCACTGCCCCTGGGCGCGGAGGAACGGCTCAAATCGCTTTTCTTTAAGTTGAAGGGAATTGCAGCGGACCTGCGCCTAAGCATCGAGCCGGTCGCCGAAACGTTCCAGGTTCGGGGCATGAGCTACGTGGGCACTGTGCCCATACTTGAGATCGCAGATCGCCCTATTAAGCATTGGCGCGCGGTCGCTAAGTGGCTCGAAGACAAGGTGCTCAGCGGGCTTCTACTGATCTTTCTCAGTCCGGTGATGGCAGTTACGGCATTGTTGATCAAGCTTGACAGTCACGGTCCCATCTTTTTCGTTCAAGAGCGATTTGGGTTCAATAACGACGTGATTCAGGTATTTAAATTCCGTACGATGTATGTCGATTGCGGCGACCAATCCGGTGCTCAGCGCACTGTCCAAAACGACCCGCGCGTCACGCGTGTCGGCCGCGTTCTGCGGGCACTGAGCATCGATGAACTGCCGCAACTGATCAACGTGCTGCGCGGCGATATGTCACTTGTAGGTCCGCGACCGCACGCGATCGCGATGAAGGCCGGCGGTCGCCTCTACTGCGATGCGGTCGAGCAATATCTGCATCGACATCGGGTCAAGCCAGGAATCACCGGCTGGGCTCAGGTCAACGGGCTGCGCGGCGAAGTCGACACGATCGAAAAGGCTTATGCCCGGGTAACGCACGACCTTTTTTACATCGAGCATTGGTCCTTTTTGCTCGATCTTAGGATTTTTCTGAAAACGGTGGGAATCCTTGTTTCGCGCGACAACGTATATTGAGGGTAAATCGCATCCATCGATCCCGAAATCGAGCGCCGGACACTGCTTCAACGGAGCCACATGAGTCTGGAAGCCCCACGGAGATGAAGACCATGGATTATGTATATTCGCTCCCTGCTTCGACCTCCTTTGATGGAGAGGGCCTATTCGGCCATACCTTTGGGCCGCTGAAGCAAAAAGACCTTGAAATTTATTATATCGAGGTAGAAACGGGCCACGATACCTTCATGATCAGCAAAAAAATTACACGAACATATTACGTTCTCTCTGGAAGTGGTTATTTCACGATAGCCGACCGTAGATACGATGTCACCTCGCGTATGCTTGTCGAGGTCCCACCTGGGGTAGAATATTCTTATTCAGGCAAAATGCAGATGATCGGCCTATCGAGACCGCGTTGGTTTAGTGGTAATGATACATACACCAAATGGAATCCGGATGTAGTTCCCGGAGAATTCCCTTCTGCAACAATTTCAGGCTCTTGGTCTACGCGATTGGCTAGATTGAGGATTTTTGGGAAATCCCCGATTGGCGGCTATCTGCGGCTTAATCGGCGGGTGTGGACGAGTCTTCCTACGTCTTTTACCGCACTTGGTCCAATACGCGCATATGGTGATTTTGTGCATAGGTTGGCTCGGATACGAGGTGTTCGCGCGCAAGCCTTCAGCACGCATTTTCTCCGAAACCGGCCGCAGCTCGAGTTGATCCGACGTCTGGTAGAGCGGAGCGCGAAGGCCGACACATTAAAAGTTGCAGTGCTCGGCTGTAGCACAGGAGCGGAGGCTTATTCGGTGGCCTGGAGAATACGGTCGGCACGGCCCGATTTGAGGATCGTGTTGCGTGCAATGGATATCTCCAGGAAGGCGGTGAAAATTGGGAAGTGCGGGATTTACCCAGTCGCGGCGCAACAGTTGACAAATACGGCTATTTTTGAGCGCATGACTAATGCTGAGGTCGAGGAGTTATTTGACCGGGATGGCGATGTCGCAACAGTCAAACCATGGATCAGAGACGGGATTGAGTGGCACGTCGGCGATGTCGGAGATTCGGAGATGATTGACGCACTGGGCCCTCAGGATATCGTTGTGGCCAATAATTTCCTTTGTCATATGGATCCTCGAGTGGCAGAGAGGTGCTTGCGTAATATTGCTCGTTTGGTAAGTCCGCACGGCTATATCTTTGTCTCCGGCGTAGATTTGGACGTCCGGACAAAGGTTGCAAAGGCTCTAGGATGGCATCCGCTGCAAGAATTATTCGAGGAGATTCACGAGGGAGACCCATGCATGAAAACGTTCTGGCCGTGGCATTATGCCGGCCTGGAGCCTCTGGACAAAACAAGACAGGATTGGAGGCTCCGCTACGCGGCGGCTTTTGCGCTGGCGCCCTCCCACGAGAGGGTGGTCAATGTAAAATGCGGCTTGGTCAATCCCAGCGTTTCGGTGGCGGCTCCTCTTGGCGAAGAATCCACCAGCGTCTCCGAGGCCGGTTAGCGCCAAGCGATGGCCAGCCGTGTTGCGGATCTTCTCCCCGTCCGCCGTGCCGCTACGGAAACGTTTCTCTCCCACACGGGGGATTTGAAAGGGAAGACGATCCGTGGTGGTCTCGCACGACTCTGTGCCCAGGGAGCCAATTTGCTCCTGCGGGTAGGCTCACTGATGGTATTGGCGCGGCTCTTGGGCCCGAAGGACTTCGGATTGGTGGGTATGGTCACGGCATTCACCGGGGTCTTGACCCTGTTCCGCGATTTCGGGCTTTCGGCCGCCGCCATCCAGCGCAAGACCGTCACAGAGGAACAGATTTCGACATTATTCTGGATCGACATATCGTTTGGCGCTCTCCTCGGGCTGCTAACTGTAGCCATGGCACCGCTTATTGCTGCGTTTTACCAAGAGCCTCGGCTTTTGGGGGTGACTGTTATTTTGGCAATCGGATTTCTTTTCAACGCGGCAGGTATACAACACTCGGCATTGCTCCAACGCCAGATGCGTTTTACCGCTTTGGCAGTGATCAGCGTCGTCTTACTTATTACGGGGGGTGCCGTCGCCATTGCCGGGGCCGAAGCCGGCTACGGCTATTGGGCCCTGGTAGCGCTGTCGGTTACCTCTCCGCTCGTTGCAACGATCGCGTTCTGGCTGACCACCGGCTGGGTGCCAGGGATGCCACATAGGTGGGCCGGGGTTCGTTCAATGATGCGCTTCGGCGGCACTCTCACGTTAAACGGCCTCGTAGCCTATATTGCGTATAATGCGGAGAAAGTCATGATCGGCCGGGCCTGGGGAGCCGACGCGATCGGGATCTACGGCAGGGCTTATCAGCTGGTCTACCTTCCGACAGACAATTTGAACGGAGCCATCGGTGAGGTAGCGTTTTCGGCATTGTCCCGACTCCAGGACGATCCTGTTCGCCTCAAGAACTATTTCGTAAAGGGTTTCTCTCTGATCCTGGGTCTGACCCTGCCGATCACGTTTGCCTGCGCTCTTTTTGCCGATGATGTCGTGTTCGTTTTTCTCGGGCCAAAGTGGAAGGATGCGGCTACCATTGTTCGCTTGCTGGCTCCGACGATCGCGATTTTTGCGGTAATTAATCCATTGGGATGGTTGGTCTATTCGATCGGGCTCGTCGCACGATCTTTGAGGATTGCGCTCGTCTTCGCGCCGATCATGATTACCGGCTACGTTCTGGGATTGCCTTATGGACCCAAGGGAGTGGCATTCGCCTGCTCTGCGGTGATGATGTTGTGGGTCATTCCGCACATTTTATGGTGCATCCACGGTACGGTGATTTCGTTCCGCGACATTCTGCTGGCGGTCTGCCGGCCGTTGACTTCGGCCGTCTTGGCTGCAGCAGTCGCATGTGGAGCGCGGTTCATCTGCGGCCCATTTGTTTCTCCTGTGCTTCGGCTTATTCTGGAGACTAGCGTTCTCTTCATCATGTTCTTCGGGGCACTCCTATCGGCTGGAGAGCAGAAGTCACTGTACCTGGCTCTCCTCAGAGGGCTGAGGGGGCCATATCTTCGCCATGAACCGACATGAGTAAGGAGCAAGTTCACATGAAAGTGGTGCTTTTCTGTGGGGGCTTGGGCCTACGGTTGAGGGATTATTCGGACCATATTCCTAAGCCAATGGTGACGATCGGTTATCGCCCGATCCTTTGGCATGTAATGAAATATTTCGCTCATTTTGGCCACCGTGACTTTATTCTGTGTCTAGGCTATCGCGGGGATTTGATCAAACAATACTTTCTAAACTACAACGAATGTTTGTCGAACGACTTTATATTTTCTCAAAGCGGCAAGAGCCTGGAACTTTTTAACAGCGATATCCATGATTGGAAAATCACTTTCGCAGATACCGGCGTCCGGTCAAACATCGGACAGCGTTTGCTGGCCGTGGAGCAGTATGTAGCAGACGAAGAGGTATTTCTGGCTAACTATACGGATGGCCTTACCGACCTCGCTCTTCCCGGGTATCTCGCCTACGCTGGCCGACGGGACAAGATCGCGACATTCTTGAGCGTGAAACCGAACCTGAGTTACCATATTGCTGAGACCAACACGGACGGCCTCGTCACTGGCATCAAAGAATTTACGCAGTCAGGGATCCGCATAAACGCAGGGATGTTCGTCTTGAAGAGAGATATTTTTAGATACATGCGCCCTGGAGAGGAACTTGTCGTCGAACCCTTTCGGCGACTAGTCGAAGATCGGCAATTGGCCGCCTACGAATATGACGGGTTCTTTGCCGCGATGGATACGTTTAAAGACAAGCAGCAATTGGACGATCTTTACGAAGGCGGACGGCCGCCTTGGGAGATTTGGAGAGACGCTAACGGTGACGCTAAGAAATTAGCGGCGACCGGATTCGATGTGCTCACTAGCGCGCCCAAGAAAGTGCCGCTGAGCGATCGTCCGGTTTAGTGCGAGATGGGCTGGACAAGTGGGGCGCTGTCGAGGTCTCCACAGCCGTGGCGTTGTTGGTCACCGCGTAGATCTTTCCGATCTCTGCAGTTATCGCTTTATACGAGGTAGTTATGGCGGGAATGCGGATATTGGTTACCGGGGTAGATGGCTATATCGGCGCCATGCTTGGACCGACACTGTTGGAGCAAGGGTTTGACGTTGTCGGGGTGGATTGCGGCTTTTACCGCGACGGCTGGCTCTACAACGATGCCCGCCCGCGGCCGCTGACCTTCACCAGGGATGTGCGGCGAATTACCGCGAAGGACGTCGAAGGGTTCGACGCGGTTGTGCATCTGGCTGAACTGTCGAACGACCCCCTCGGCGAGCTGAACGAGCGCACGACTTACGCGATCAACCACCTCGGCTCGGTCAGCCTGGCGCGGGCATGCAAGGCGGCCAGCGTCCGGCGCTTTATCTATACCTCCTCGTGCAGCGTGTATGGTGCGGCCGAGGACGGCGGTGATCGGGACGAGCAATCTGCGCCCAATCCCCAAACCGCCTACGCCAGGTGTAAGGTGCGGGTCGAGCGCGAGGTTGGCGCGTTCGCCGACACTGATTTCTCGCCTGTATTCCTTCGCAATGCCACGGCATTCGGTGCCAGCCCGCGCATGCGGTTCGATATCGTCCTCAATAACCTGGCCGGGCTCGCGTGGACCACTAGAGAGGTTCGCATGACGAGCGATGGAACGCCATGGCGCCCGCTGGTTCACGTGGAAGACATCTGCCAGGCGGTGATCCTCGCTCTGAAGGCGCCGCGCGAGGCGGTGCACAATCAGATCTTCAATGTTGGCGACGACGAGCAGAATTACCGCATTCGCGAAATCGCGGGCATTGTCGGCCAGGTCTTTGACGGCTGCACCGTCACTTTTGGTCGGCCGAGCGGCGACAACCGCAGCTATCGCACCTCTTTCGCCAAAATCCGCCGTCATCTGCCCGAGTTTCGCTGTCGGTGGCCGGCCGAGCTCGGTGCGCGTCAGCTGCGCGAAGTCTTCGAGCGCGTGGCCATGACCGAGGAAATGTTTTTGTTCCGGGGCTTCAGCCGGCTGGAGCAATTGAAGCATCTGATGGCCACTCAGCAGGTCGATGCCGACTTCTACTGGGGTCCGCTCGAGCGACCGGCGGGAACGCGAGACGCGAAATAATTTTCGCCGCTTTTCTCTGAGAAATAAAATCAGGAGATGTGGAATGTCGAGAGTCGGAGGTGAATCAAATGAATTTCAGTGAAACACGACTCAAAGGTGCTTTCATTTTAGATATCGAGCCGCGGAATGACAATCGTGGTTTTTTCGCACGCACCTTTTGCCAGAAAGAGCTTAGAGAGCACAGGTTGAACCCGGTGATCGCACAGGCGAACATCGCGTTCAATGCAAGGAGGGGTACCCTTCGCGGAATGCATTTCCAGTTTCCGCCAGCAGCGGAGACAAAGATCGTGCGCGTCACGCGCGGGGCAATCCTTGACATTATAGTGGACCTTCGTCCCGAGAGCTCGACCTATCTCGAACACATCGCCGTTGAGCTCACGGCAGACAACCACCGCGCGCTTTACGTTCCTGAACGCTTCGCCCACGGGTACCAGGTCCTGCACGATGATACCGAGACGAGTTATGACGTCGGCGAGTTCTATACTCCGGCCGCCGAGGGTGGTCTTCGTTATGACGATCCACGGCTTGGATTGGTCTGGCCGTTGCCGATTTCCGAGATTTCTCAGAAGGATTCCGGCTGGGCGCCTCTCGACGAAATTGAGGCCCAGCTGAAGCTGAGGATGGGTCTGTCGTTGACCGCCAACCCATCATGAGAGCTCTATGTCCGGCACTGTAGCACCAAGGAGGTACCGATGATTATCGTTGATGAAGCATTGAAGGCCAGGGAGCGTGAGGGGCGGCCCATCCGGGTCGGAATGGTTGGCGCAGGATTCATGGGGCAAGGGCTGACCAACCAGATCACGCACACTGTTCCGGGGATGCGCATGGCTGCCGTCTATAATCGGCATCCGGAACGCGCGCGGCATGTTTATCAATATTCTGGATTGAATCATTTCGTAACTGTCAGCACCCAAGCTGAGCTTGACGCCGCGATCCACGACGGGACCCCTGTGATCGCGGAAGATCCGTACACGATTTGCCGATCGCCGGAGATCGACGTGGTAGTGGATGTGACCGGCTCGGTCGAATTTGGTGCCCGCGTCCTGATGGACGCGTTCGAGCACGGTAAATCGGTAGTGTTAATGAATGCAGAAGTGGACGGGACCATTGGCCCAATACTTCAGGTCTACGCTAAGCGGAATGGCGTCATCCTCTCGGCCTGTGACGGAGACGAGCCCGGCGTACAGATGAATCTGGTCCGCTGGGTCAAGGGTCTCGGCCTGATCCCCCGGGTTATCGGAAACGTCAAAGGCCTCCAAGATCCTTACCGCAACCCGACAACCCAGCAAGGCTGGGCGGAACGCTGGGGGCAAAATGCGGCGATGGTTACATCGTTTGCCGATGGCTCCAAGATCAGCTTTGAGCAGTCGATTGTGGCTAATGCCACGGGCTTCAGGGTACGCTCGCGCGGCATGTCGCGGGGATTGAAATACGACGGTTCCATCATGAACATTGCCGAGCTTTACGACCTCGATGAAATCCGAGCGTTGGGTGGTATTGTCGACTACACTGTAGGTCCCGCGGGTGTCAAGGTGTTCGTGTTGGCCGAGCATCCCGATCCGAAGCAGCGTCACTACCTTGAGCTCTACAAGATGGGCGAAGGACCGCTATATCCGTTCTGGACCCCCTACCATCTGGTGCATTTCGAGGCGCCGAACGCGATCGCTCGTGTAGTGCTGTTTGGCGACAATGTCGCCCCGTCGCTGGACGGGCCCGTGGTCGAGGTCTGCGCTGTAGCCAAGCGTGACCTCGCGGCCGGCGAGGTGCTCGATGAATACGGCATGTACATGACCTATGGCGAGGCCGTTGATGCCGAAGAGATGAGCGCCGGACGTTACCTACCGGAAGGGTTGGTGGAGGGATGCCGGCTGACGCGGCCGGTTGCGAAGGATCAGGTGTTGACTTATGACGATGTCGTGCTTCCTCCAGGGCGCCTGGCGGACCAACTGCGAGCCGAGCAATACGCGCGTTTCCGAGGCGAGACCTGGCTCGAGGAGCTGTTGCGCACAACATAAAATCCGAATCTGAGCCTTCCGCAGGAAAGGGGAACTTTGATTTAAGGTCTGTACTGAGGGTGCCGTTATCGCCCGGGGTCTGTTGTCAGAGTACGATCTTTCTAGCGTAGAAAGCCTCCGCCACCCCCTCCGGGGCATTGCAACCGATGCCACGCAAGCGGGCGACCGCAAGGAATGTCTCGTCGGAAAACCAGCTCCGTCCGCGCTGGCTCGTAAAATGGAGGTCGATCGCTTCAATCTTCTGACGGAGCTGCGCCCGCGTCAGTGGCACGAAGAAATTCGGGTTGCCGAGATCACCGTCATATTTCGGGATCTCGTACTCGAGCACGAGGTGATCGCGGAAGGTGTTGTGGGTTAGCTCGGCGACCAACCGATGGTCTTGGTGGGCATCGCCGAGCCAATGGGTCAGCACCAGCGATGGATTGAATTCGCGGTTGAGGGCCTCGAAGTTGTCTTTGATGTCGGTGCCCTGAAACGGGAAATACCCGTCGCGGAATTCCAGAACCTCGATCTCTTTTTCACCGATGTTCGCGAGAAAGGCGGCCGCGCTGGCGCGCGCCTCGTCCCCACGCGGGCCGGCGCCGCCGCTGAAGACGATCCAGCGCACGACGAGATCGGGTATCTCGGCGGCGAGACGCAAGATTGTTCCACCGCAGCCAATCTCGATGTCGTCGGGATGGGCGCCCAGGCAGAGCAGCTTCAGCGGCCTCAGCCTATTCCGTGAAAAGATGACGGAAAGCAAGCCGTCGCTCCGCTAAATCACGGACATTTCGGGGATGGGTACGACGAATTTGGCGACCCAGTCGCGAATGTAGGCGAGCTCACTAGTAATCTCGTCTTTGCGGTTCCACGGCAGGATCAGCACATAATTGGGCTTGGTTTCAGCAATCTTCTCCGGTGGGAAGATCGGAATGTGGGTGCCCGGCAGGTACTTGCCCTGCTTGTAGGGGTTGCGGTCAACCGTATAGTCCAAAAAATCGGTGCGGATGCCGCAATAATTGAGCAACGTGTTGCCTTTGCCGGGCGCGCCGTGGCCAGCGAGTGATTTGCTGCTGCTCTTTGCCTCGATTAAAAAGCTCAACAGCTTGCGCTTGGCCGTCCGCACCCGGTCCGCGAAATCGGCATAGGTTTCTAGCCGGTGCGAGCCGGCGTCCCGCTCGCGGCGCACCACCTCCGAGACGCTGAGCAAGCTTGGGTGGGCGGCGTCGGCATGGCAGGCGTAAATGCGTAACGAGCCGCCATGTGTCCACAGCTCCTCGACGTCGAATATGCGCATGCCGTGCGCCGCGAAAATCTTCTCGGCGGTAAGTGCCGCAAAGTAGGAGAAATGCTCGTGATAGATCTGGTCGAACTGGTTGCCCGCGATTGTTTTTAGGAGGTGAGGGAATTCGATCGTGCAGACCCCGTTCGGACTCAGGATAATGCGGATGCCTTCGACGAAGGAGTTGAGGTCAGTGACCTGGGCGAGGACGTTGTTGCCGAGAACGAGATCGGCCTGAGTACCTACTTCAGCCAGCTCGCGCGCTGTCTCGGCTCCAAAGAACTTCACCAATGTCCGCACACCGCGCAGTTGGGCAGCCTTGGCAACGTTTGCCGCCGGATCGATGCCGAGGACGGGAATGCCCTTCTCGACAAAAAACTGCAGCAGGTACTCGTCATTGCTGCCAAGCTCGATAACCCGGTTCGAGGGCCCGAGACCGAACCTCTCGGTCATTGTTTCGACGTACCGCCGCGCGTGATCGAGCCAGGAATCGGAGAAGGCTGAAAAATACGCGTATTCGGAAAAGATATGCTCCGGCGCAACGTATTCCTGGAGCTGTACGAGAAGGCAGTCACGGCAGACATAGGCGGCGAGAGGATAGAACGGCTCCATCGAATTGAGCTGTTCTTTTGCGATATAACTCTCGCACAGTGGTGACATGTCGAGATCGACGAATTCGACGAGCGCGCCGCCGCAGAACCGGCAATTCATGCTCCCACTCTCACGCATCATCCAGCGGATGTTAGGGGCGACAGATTACCACGAGCCGCTGACGACTGTCCCCGGCACGGGGAAACGATGGGAAGGTACGGCCGCATCTTCTCGTGTCATCTCGTTAGGCTGTAGGATGCAGCATATTCTATTACACCGACAGGATACACTGGTCGCCTGCGTCACGCAACGGCTTGCCGCGCGAATGGGTCGGGTGCTTTGTGGTAAGGTTAAGACTACGAGGTGACGTTCCGTGGACATGGAGTTTCTTTGGCAGATCCGTCAAGCTCGCCATACTCAGGTCGTGCCGTGCCCGTTGCGTGCGCGCGTTCACCGGGGACAGTAGGCCTAGCAGGCCCCTGACTAGAGAAATGATAATACAGTGTTCGGGCTTGAACTCTTCGTGCTCGCCACGGTGGAAGAGGCGCCCCGATATCGCACTGGAAACCCCGTGCCTCACAACTCCCACCCGAGCGCCACGGCGCTGCGGGTTTGCGTCCACGCCGTTAGCGGTCGGATCAACCGAAAATGGCGCTCGCATTCTGGCAGCATCCGGTTCGTGGAAGATGCGATTAGCATAATCGACAACAAGGCTCGAGATTGTTCGAAGGACCAGCCCGCCAGAGATCATTGCAACCTTTAGGGGCGCGTACTCCGGGCGTACCTGTGTAAACCCCGGATCGGGGTGTAAGGCTACTCTGGTTTCCCGTAAATGAAAGTTGGGAGATACGTCAGAGCGCGTCCCCCAAGATCCAAAATCTCGGCCTCGAATGGTTGTTCCGCACCGTTTAGGGACCGCTAAGGTTAGGATTCCGGCATCTGTGAAATACTACTGCTTGTGGTATTTTGGTAAACGAATCTGGCGCAAATTTTTGCCAGACGCTGAGGTTGATTGGCTTGTCTCGGCAGGAGTAATCTGTTAATAGGAATCCCGGCGTCATTTACGTTCAGCGCCTCGCCTGCCAGCATCCCGGCTTGTTCGAGGTAACGGCCATAAAGCCGAGGAGTTAAAAGCCATTGCACGACGAAGTCCCGGCCGCACCGATCGAGTACGTTGAAGGTGAGATCGGCGCGCCGGCTCCGTCGATAGACCTCTTTGCTATTCTCGCAGCCGTACTGCGACGTTGGAAACTGATTACCGCTATAACGCTGTCCGGATTAGTTGCGACATACGGCGTGCTGAAGGCCGTGCCATCACTTTATAAATCAACAGTCGAGATACTTGTCTTCGATCCGCAACGACAGATCGACGCAGCGGTTCAGAAACCGATCTCCCCCTTTGTCGACGCCGTCGGTTACGAGGCGATGAACACCGAAATCAACATTATCCAGTCGAAATCGGTCGCGTTACGCGTCGCCCGAGAGCTCGGCCTCGACACGGACCCGGAGTTCCAACCCCAGAGCCGACTCGTGGAATTGGCGGAACGGCTTGGGTTTCCCCGTCTAGGCCGAGCCGACGATAACAGTGGCCAAACCACCGGCGGCACGGAAGAGGAGAATGCCGAAAAGCTGGACCAAGCAGCAGAGACGTTGCTTGGGAGACTGCAAGTCTCGCAAAACTCCTATATCATATCCGTTTCGGCTACATCGCGGTACCCCATCCAGGCGCAGCGTCTGGCGGCCACTATCGCCGATGACTATTTGGCGAGCCAGCGGGAGGCGCGGCAAGAAGCGCTTCAGCGGGTCGCTACTTGGCTGAAGGGCCGTGTCGACGAATTGCAATCTCGCGTATTGGAGACCGAGTCCTCAATAGAGAAATTGAAGGCCGAAAATGGCATCCGTGACACCGAATTCGGCAATATCAGAGAACAGCAGATTGCCGCGCTCAATACCCACCTCTTGACCGCCCACGCCGATGTCGACGAGCACCGTGCCCGCCTCGAGCAGGCGCGTCACCTGATGGACAACAATGGCGATGTCCAGAATCTGACATCGGCACCACAGGACATCGCTCGCCGTGGTTCCCAAAACTTACACCAAGATTTACAAGGGCTGGTTCCCTCCGCAACTCTCTCGGAGCTTCGCCAAAAACAGGTGGAATTGGGTTGGCGCGTGGCCGACCTGCAAAACAAGCCGAGCGAACAGTACGCCCATGTTACCGCGCTCCGAGAGGAGCTGGCCGGCATCAACAAGCAGATAAACGCTGAGGTGGAGCACGTCCTCGGCAATATCCAGAATGCGTACGATATCGCTGCGCGGAAGGAGCACGCGCTGGAGGCGGATCTGCAGAGGCTCACCGCCGGGCATGACCCGGAAACCTATCAAAAGTTGCAGCAGCTCCAACGCCTTGCCGATGCAGACCGCAATCTTTACCAGAGCTATCTTTCCCAGTACAATGACATCGCCCAACGGCGCACTCTGCAGGACGCAAGTGCGCGGATCATTTCACCGGCTAATCTTCCAAGGTGGCCCAGTTCGTCACATCGCAAACTGTACGCGCTTGGCGGGATATTGGTGGGTCTAGGTGGCGGTTTCCTGCTCGCTTTCCTGCTGGAATATCTTCGGCCCGGTGTTAAGACTGGCACGGAAATCGAGCAATCCTTCGGCCGACCGGTCCTGGGTATTGTTCCTTTGGTGCGACATCGGAAATCCAGCGCCATTCCCTATGACCGACTATTACACAGAATGGTCGACGAGCCGCTCTCGCATTTCAGCGAGGCGGTGCGCGCGATAAGGATCAGCCTCGAGCTTTCGAGCGCCAATCCAAAAGTTATTTTGATTACCTCAGCGCTACCCGCCGAAGGAAAATCGGCGCTCGCGATGCTGCTCGCGGCATCGAGCGCGACATCCGGCCGCAAAACTGTGCTAGTGGATTGCGACCTCCGTCGGCAGGCGGTTTCTGAGGCATTCGGGGAAAAGCAGCCGGGGTTGTCGGAACTGCTGAGAGGAACGGCCAAATTTACTGACGTAATCGACATCGATCCCGTGACGAATAGCTGTGTAATTCCTGCCGGATCAATTGTGCCGAACCCGGCCGATCTTTTGATGTCTCGGCACATGCACGATCTGATCGCGCAACTGCGCAAACTATTTGATTACATTGTGATCGATGCGTCTCCGCTGTTGCCGGTCATCGACGCGCTCGCGCTGGCGACGATGGTCGACAAGATCTTGGTAATCGTCGAATGGAGCCGCACCTCTCGGGCCAGCATCTCCGAGGCCCTCAAGGTGCTGCGGCCCGAGGCGCATCGCATCGCCGGCATCGTCCTCAATAAAGTCGATCTCAATCAGCTGCCGGGATATGGTTATCGCGGCGGATATCACTACCGCTCCGCTGGCAAGTACTCCAGCAACGCATGAGACCCGGCGCATCGGGCGGAGGTTTACCGCCTTGAACGTCTATACCGCACGCCGCCGCTAATGCTATGAACACGTCAGGCCGCGCGTTGAGTCGTCGATCGGAGAAGATCCCTTAAGAAGAGAGCCGGGATGGGATTTCGTAAGAAAAAAGTACCTCCCAAGATCGTGGCGCGTTCCTTGAGCGGGCACCGTCAGCGCGCATATGTATGCCAACTTGGAGAAATTTCAAAAAAAACGCCTACCGTTGTGGCCTTTACGAGGCGCAGGATGTGCTCGTCGAGATCGATAATGTCGATTTGATTTATCTCGATATAACAGCCTGGGGAGCGTGGCTGGGGAAAACTGGTTAAGAAGACCTCTCTATCATGACAGGTTCGGCAAATTGATGTTGGTAAATCCAGGGCTGAGAAAGGTACGACTCAGCAAGGATTATGATCTATTCATTGCCGTCTGCGCCACCGTTTTGGATCTTCCGTACATCAACGCCGTTGAACGGTGGAGAGACCACTGTAAAATCGGCGTGTGTTGGATTGACGAGTGGTGGGCGTCTGATATAGCCAATGACAAATATTGGCTTCCCGCCCTTAGACAGTTTGATTATGTATTTATGGGGATGAAGGGCACTGTTTCCGCTTTGTCAGACGCAGCCAATCGGACTTGCTTTTGGCTGCCCGGTGGCATTGACGCACTTCGATTCAATGCGTTTTCTGATCCGGCAACTCGTGTTGTTGACGTTTACAGTATCGGACGCAGATACGAAGGCATCCACCGCGAAATGCTCAAGGCGGCAGAAAGAGGCGAGATCTTTTATGTGCATGATAGCTACGTGGGCGGAGGTATGATGGAGGTGTACGATTATCGGCAGCACCGGGAACTCTACGCGAACATAGCCAAGCGCAGTCGGTATTTCGTGGTAGCTGGTGCAAAGGCGGACATGCTTCGTGGGGCGGCGGGACAGGTCGAGATCGGTTATCGGTATTTTGAAGGAACAGCGGCAGGTGCAGTGATGATTGGGGAAGCGCCGGATTGTGACGCGTTCCGGGAATTATTCGGGTGGCCGGAAGCGGTTATCCAGATCCAACCCGATGGATCCGACACGATGACCGTTCTTCGTGAGCTCGGTTCCAACCCGGAACGGATGACCGCGATCAGCAGACGAAACACGAAGGAGGCGCTGCTGCGTCACGACTGGGTTCACCGGTGGAACGAAATGTTTCGGATCGCCGGCATTGAACCATCACCGCGTAGGGCAGCACGTGAGCAGCGTGTGAAAGACCTGGCGGATCTTTCCGCCAGCGCCGAACAGCGGCTGAATGGGGCATATTCAACAGTGGGTAGCCAAAATGAGGACTGATCGGGCGCGGCAGAGTATTGCCCTGTTTGGGCACTTTGGCGCCGGCAATCTCGGCAACGAGGCAACACTTCGAGCGATGGTATATAATCTTCGAAAGCATTTGCCCGGCGCGGAAATCAGCTGTGTGTGTTCCGGACCAGAGAAAACGGCATCCGAGTACAACATATCTGCCGCCCCGATCAGGTCGCCCTTGCCGATCCGGAAGCTGTCTGGTGTATCAAGCGCAAAGAATGAGCCAGAAGGAAGCTCAAACGGGACCGTCTGTGAAGCCGCGGCGGAAGCTCGTCGGTCGCTAAAAGTCGTAGCCAAGTTCAGGGTCCCGTTGCGCATATGTGCCTATCCGCTGCTTGAAGCATATCGATGGTTCATGACGATCGCCACGCTGAACGCGAACAGTTCACTCGTCATGGCGGGAACGGGAATGTTGGGCGATCCCAGCTTGCACTATGAAATATTTCGATGGGCGGTGGCCGCGAAATTGTGTCGATGCAAACTGTTGTTTGTCAGCGTCGGAGCAGGTACGATACGTCGACCGCTGAGCAGGTGGTTTGTTAAGGCGGCCCTGAAATTGGCGGATTACCGTTCCTACCGGGATTCTTCTTCCAAGGATTACCTCGAGACTATTGGTCTAGACGTGAAGAATGATCCTGTCTATCCTGACCTAGCATTCAGCCTGCCTAGAACTGTCGTCTCTGCTGATTACGGCGCTGGCCGCCGGGGAGATGTGATTGGCGTTGGTCTTGTGGATTATTACGGAGCCAGCTATTACGGAGCCAGCCGTTCTACGAACGATCAGGCCGCCTACTGCGATTACGTCGGGTGTGTTGCCTCTTTTGTGGCTGCCATGCTGAGACGCAACTATGCTGTGCGGATCCTTATCGGTGATTTCGTGTGGGATCAAGGGGTGAGGCAAGACCTGAGGAGCGCTCTCGAAGAGCGTGGGGTGACCTATGATGATAGTGAGATAATCGACACACCCGCCTTCTCTGTCGACGAGCTGCTATTGCAACTCTCGTCAGTAGATATTGTCGTTTCGAGCCGGTTTCACAACCTGGTCCTGGCTCTGATGCTCAAGAAGCCGGTCTTTGCAGTTTCGTATCAAGCCGAAAAGTTTCAGCCTCTTATGGAGGGCGTCGGGTTGAGTGAATTTTATCATGACATCAATCACATTGATGTGGACGAGTTAATCGGAAAAGTCATCAGCCTCGGAGAAAACGCACCGGTAATCAGCGTTCAAGCCGCACGACAGACGGAGAGCTACCGCGCAGCGCTGGATGAACAATACAAGCGGATGCTTGTGGTGTTTTCTGCTCCCATTAACACCGCTCTCGCGCCAGCCTAAACGAATGAGCTTCTCCACGTGAACCTTTCGCGACGTTACCTGCTCATCTCGCCTTGTCGGGACGAGGCCCAATACCTCCGCCGCACCCTCGAAAGCGTGGCCGCGCAGTCGATGCCGCCGGCGCTCTGGGTGGTCGTAGACGACGGATCGACCGACGGGACCCCGGCCATCCTCGAGGAGTACGCTCGCCGACTGCCCTACCTGCGCGTGATGCGGCGCACCGATCGCGGCCGCCGGGAGGTGGGGCCGGGCGTCATCGAGGCCTTCTACGCCGGCTTGGAGACCGTGGGCCTGGAGGATTTTGACTATCTGTGCAAGCTGGACATGGATCTGGATCTGCCGGTCCGCTACTTCGAGTTGCTGATGCAGCGGATGGAGAGCGATCCGCGCATCGGGACTACCTCGGGCAAGCCGTGGTTTGTCCACCCGCAGAGCGGCGCGCTAGTGCCAGAAATCTGTGGGGACGAGATGTCGGCCGGCATGACCAAGTTCTATCGGGTCGCGTGCTTCAAGGAGATCGGCGGCTTCGTGCGACAAGTCATGTGGGACGGCATCGACTGCCACCGGGCCCGTATGCTCGGCTGGATCGCCGAGAGCTTCGGTTCTGAGCCCGTCCGTTTCATCCACCTGCGCCCGATGGGCGCCAGCCAGAAGGGCATCTGGACCGGACGGCTTCGACACGGGTCCGGACAGTACTTCATGGGCGCCTCGCCCCTCTATCATTTGGCGGTAGTTATCTATCGCCTGCCGGCTTACCCGGTGCTAGTCGGCAGCGTGGCCATGCTGTCGGGCTACCTCAAGAGCTGGCTCAAGGGCGTGCCGCGGTACGACGATCTCGAGTTCAGGCGTTTCCTCCGCTCCTACCAGCATGCCTGCCTGCGCATGGGCAAGCGGGCCGCCATTACCCGCATCAATGCCGAGCGGGCGGTGCTCTGGCATGCCAGCCACCCGGCTCCCGGGTGCTGATATATCGAACACTAAAGTGATCGGCGCCGGCCGCCGAAAAACCTTCAACCACCCGCACAAAACGATAGCTAATGTTTTCTGTGCTTTAAGATCAGGTAAAAGATCCGGGGGCACTCAATCAAGTATCGCCAAGCAAGCCGTCGTGGGTCGGACAGAAGACGGTGTAGCCATTCCAAGCCAACCTTTTGAAGCCAGAGGGGCGCACGACGCTCTTTCCCGGTGAGAAAGTCGATCGAAGCACCTATACACAATCCGACCCCTCGGGCCTGTGGGTGATCAGCAATGTAGGCGGCGAGAATCTCTTGCTGCGGCATTCCTACGGCGAGAAAAATTAGCGGTGCTTGTGTCCTGACGACGAAGTCGACACACTTTTGGACCTCGTGCTCCGATTTGATGAATTCCATAGGCGGCGTGTAGAACACGATATTGAGGCCCGGATATCTGTCTCTCAGCGCGGCGCAAGCCGCGGCCGTCGGACCGATGAGTGCGATCGCAAGACGTTGCTCCGCTGCACGTGCAATGAGGTGGGCGGTCAGATCACTGCCTGTAATGACGGGGAGCATCCGACCGCTGAACCAAGCCAGGCAGGACAGCACGCGACTATCGCAAAACACGCGCCACGCGCGCGTGTAGAGCGGCCGCAAGGTAGTAGGATCCTCGAGCAATCTAACCATATGGTGCACATTTGGTGTCACCACATACTTGAAACCTCCGCGCGTCTCAGCCAGAATATTGCTAACAGCTTCTTCAACCGATCCCGTGTCAAAGCGAGATCCGAGGAAATAAACGCTTTCGCCGATCGACATGGCGCCTCGCGCAATACACTACCAATTACCTCACTAGCTCTTGCCAGCGCGCCCAGGACCGCCGCCTCAGCGGAAGACGCGATTTCTGTGGCACCATCGGATGAACACGTATATTGACCAAACCCGCGACCAATACATGCCGGGCGCCCCGTCGAGGAAGGCCCGCCAGAGCCGTCCCACCGCCGCGGGATCGAGCCCGACGGGATAGATAGCCTGCGGGTCTCGCAGGGTCCGGTCCATGGCGTCCTTCAGGCCGCGCCGGATCCACCGATCGAACGGCAGCACAAACCCGCTCTTGGGCCGCTCGAACAGCGCCGGGTCAAGGCCGCGCAGACCGATGCGCCGCAGCATAGCCTTCTGGCCCAGCGGCCGGTAGCGCGTCTGCTCCGGCAAGCGGTCCACGCTCTCGAAGAGCACCTGGTCCACCAGCGGCACCCGCTGCTCCAGCGAGGAAGCCATGCTGGCGACGTCGTTGTCACGCAGCAGCCGCTCGCCGAGGAAAAGCCGCTGTTCCATGACGCTGATGGCCGAGAGCGGCGTTCGGTCCCGGGTCTCCGCCCTGAGCCGCTGGCGCATGACCAAGGGCAGGCCATCGGCCAGCGCTTCGGCAAAGCCCGGCGCGAGGAGCTCATGCTGGAACCCCGGGAGGAAGAGCGCGTAGGCCAGCTGGTAGAGCGTCAGCAGATCGTTGCCGTGGCGGACCATCTCGGGAAGTTTGGCCCAACGGGTCTGAGGCGGGATCCTCCCGCCCGAGCATCGCAGCGGCCAGGTCGCCAGCGTCGCCGCGGCTGTCTGCAGGCCGCGCGGCACCCAGGCGGCGCGCCCGGACCAGCGGTGCAGCACCGGCAGATCGCGATAGGAGGTGTAGCCCCCGAAGAGCTCGTCGCCGCCCGCGCCAGACAGAGCTACGGTGAACCCCGCCGCGCGAATGGCGCGCGACATGTAATAGGCGTTGAGCCCGTCGAAGGTCGGCTGGTCCAGGCTGTCCAGCGCCGCCTCCAGGTTCTCAACGAATTGCCCTTCCGTGAGCACCACCTCGTGATGCCGGGTACCGATGGCGGTGGCAATCCGCCTCGCGATGGGTCCCTCGTTCAGCTCGTGCTCCTCGAATGCGAGGGTGAAGGTGTGGATGGGGCTCTGGGCGGCACGCTGGGCCAGGTTGGCCACCGCCGAGGAGTCCACGCCCCCGGAGAGCAAGACCGCCAGGGGCACATCGCTGGCCAGGTGCAGTCTCAGCCCTTCCTCCAGGATGGCCGCCAGACCGTCCTCGTCCATGAGCGGACCGGGGGTGCGGTCAGCGATGCGCCAGAAATCCTGGTGGCGAAAAACCTTGCCAGCATCGTCGAACTCGACGAGATGGCCCGGCCAAAGCAGCTCGACGCCTGTGACGGCGGTACGCGGGCCGACCACAAAGCCGTTCCACACGCTGCTGGCCACGGCCTGCGGATCGAGGTGAGGCGTTCCCAACAGCCCGGAGGCCAGCAGAGCACGAAGCTCTGAGGCGAAGGCCACCGACCAGTCGGCATCCGGATCCAATGACCGTGCCAAGTAGAGGGGCTTGATTCCCAGGGGGTCCCTGGCCAGCAGGAGCCGGCGCTCCTTGGGGTCCCAGCAGGCGAAAGCAAACATGCCGCGCAGCCAACTCACCGCGCTAGGCCCGTGCAGGCCGAGCACGCGCACCATGACGGCTGTGTCTCCAGTGGACCTGAATTCCTGCCCCTCGGCCTCCAAGCGCCGCCGCAGGTCGCCGAAGTTGTAGATCTCGCCGTTGAAGACGACCGCGTGCCCGGTCAGCGGATCGACCATTGGCTGGGCTCCGGCAGGCGAGAGGTCAAGGATAGAGAGCCGGCGGAAGCCGAGCAGCGCGCCCCAGCCGCGGGAGTCCGGCGTGGAGACCCACATCCCGCTGTCATCCGGGCCGCGGTGGACCATGGCGTCGCTCATCCGCTCCAGCGCGGCGAGGTTGAGCTCGTCCAGTCGCCCGATGATCCCGGCTATGCCGCACATCGACTAGTGTCCTGATCGAGAAGCTTGAGAGAGGAAGCTTTGATGGTCACTGCGAGTTCGACACCGGCCGGGCGGCCGACCTCCTGGATGAAACTCGCGTTCCACATCTGTCATGCGAGGCGCCGGTAGGCGCCGCGGCAATCCCGTGGTCGCAGAGTCTTCGGCATCGAGATTGCTTCGCTTCGCTCGCAATGACAACAAAAGCAAGCCGGCGGTCCCGTGGCCCAGTTTCTTGCTAGTTCTACACCGACCGGCGGCCGACCCGCTGGATGAAACAGTCCCCAGGCCGCTGTCCCGGCGAAAGCCGGGACCCACGTCGCCGCCGCTTGTGCCGCCGACAGGTGGACACCGGCTTCCGCCGAGGGAGCGTGTAATATTTCTGTGATCGCGAACCGTCTTGTTTCTTGTTAGGAGCGGAGCAACGAAGTAATCTCGATGGACTGAGCGCGGCGGGCCCGAGATTGCTTCGCTGAGCTCGTAATGACGATCCATTTAACCCCAAGAACTTCGCGTTCAGCACACCAGGTCCCTTGAGAAAGCTTGATACTGACCGTGGTTCGACTGGCCCGTCACCAGACCGTGTGCTGCCGCGCCGGGATCCGAGCGTATATTCCAAAGCGTTCGTCCCGGTATTCCAACCCCGTCTCGTGTTGGCAGGGTGGTTGACCGGATCAACGGTCATGCCGCGCGTCCCCCAGGAGTTCGGTCAGCGTCGGCTCAAGAGCAGCAGCCATCCGCTCCTGTCCTTCCGGAGATGGGCGCAAAGCCGGTTCCGGCGGCACTTGCTGCGGGTCGCTGAACAATGGGGTATCCAGGACGCCGTTCTTGTGAAACGCCAATGAGACATCCCGATGAGTCACTTAGCGCACCTGGCCGTTTCCGTAGTGAGCCGCCAGGGCGGCATTGATCTCGGCGGTGGCCTGCTGCACCCACGTGCCGCGGTCGCTCGGCAATAGACCCACCAACAGAATCTTTGTAGCCGGCAAACGGACATGCAATTCCGCCACCACCGCATCGATACCAACCACTGTATCGGCCGCGGTCCGGTGCAGCCAGCCTATGTCGTTGGTCCCGATCAGGATTACCGCAACCTTCGGCGCCAGTCACCCGCATTCGCCGGACGAGGCCACGATTTTGAGCGCGCTTGCGACGGTTCCGGGCTAAATTCAGTGGCTTGCGGGGGATCGAATGGGGTGGCGATGGGGGACCCGGCGGGTGATACGGGCAACGGCGCGCTGAGGCTCGATTTCGATCGCCGTCTGCTGCTGCGATTTCGCGGCTCCTCGATCACCTCTGATGCCGGGTTGCTGGCTTACCGCGAGTTGGATGACACCCTCAGCCTGACCGACACGGGTGCCGAAACGCTGGCGGACGCGCGCACCGGCAAGAATGGTCGCCACCGGCTCGCCGGCTTGCCGCGGCAATCGGTGTTCGGGCGGCTAGCGCCGGCTACGAGGACGTGAACGACGCCGAGAGGCTATGCCACGACCCGGCGATGCGCTGGGTGGATCGGTGGCCAAGCAATCACCGGCGCTGTCGCCTCGGCCAGCCAGATGGGCCGCTTCGAGACGAAGTGGCTGGGCCGGCCGCAGAACCTTGCTTCGCTCGCCGATCTGCTCGGCGAGTTGATCGACAAGGTGCAACAGCGGCGACCGCCCAGGATCATCCTGCTCGACATTGGATTCAAGCGAGAGCCCGACTTACGGCGGGCAGGAGGGCAGCGCCTATAACGGCCATTTCGGCTGCACCTGCTACCACCCGCTGTTCCTGTTCAACCAGTTTGGCGATGTCGAGCGCTGCCCTTGCGGCGGGGGAACGTGCACAGCGCCGCCGATTGGCGCTCGGTGCTGGAGCCGGTGATTGCCCGCTACCGGGGGACCGTCAAGCGCTTGTATTTCCGGGGCGATGCCGCCTTCGCCATCCCCCAGATATACGAACTTCTTGAAGCAGAGGGCGTCGGCTACACGATGCGGCTGCCGGCCAATCGGGTCTTGCAAGAGAGGATCGGCCACCTGCTCAAGCGCTCGCTCGGGCGACTGCCACACGAAGTACGGCGCTACTATGCCAGCTTCTCCTATCAGGCGCAGGGCTGGAACAAGCCGCGCCGCGTCGTGGCCAAGGTCGAGTGGCATCGAGGCGAGCTATACCCGCGGGTCGGCTTTATCGTGACCAACCTGGCGCGGCCGGCCGAACGGATCGTCGCCTTCTACAACCAGCGCGGCACGTGCGAGCGGCACATCAAGGAAGGCAAGAACGCGATCAAATGGACGCGGCTGTCGTGCCGCACCTTCGCCGCCAACGCCGTCCGCCTACAGCTTCACGCGCTCGCCTACAACCTGGGCAATTTCATGCGGACGCTGGCGATGCCGAAGACGGCAGAACCGTGGTCGTTGACCAGCCTGCGAGAGAAGCTGATCAAGATCGGAGCCAAGGTGGTCAGCCACGGGCGTTACGTGACCTTCCAGATGGCCAAGGTAGCGGTACCACGGCAGATGTTCGCCGACATCCTGTCGCTGATCGCGCGGCTACGGGCACCGCCCGCGCCGGCATGACGAGCCCGGACCTGAGTGCACCGAGCAAATCAGGGGGAGCCGTATGCCTCGATGCAAGCAAATCGGCGCGCGTTTCGGCGTTGGGGTGCCGTCAACTACCGCTCCGATCGCCCTCGGCTCGCGGCGACGGCGATTTGCCGTTGCCCAAGCTGGTCAAATGATTGATCCTGGCCTCAAGACTGCCGGGAAGCCGGCGAATGTCGGTTTAACGAAGGCAATTGCAGCCGATTGAGCAATTCTAACGAAGGCAATTGCAGCCGAGGACATTATGATCGCCAGACAAGGCACCGCAGCGCAAATCAGCACGTTTCCGATGGATGTGAGGCATTTCGAGTATTTATTGCCTCATCAGATCCGAGCTTGGGGCAGCAGCGTCGATCGCATCGTGGTTACGATCGATACGCATCGGAGCCGAGCCGGTCGCTACCGCGGCAGCAACTTCGACGAAAGCCTCGAGAAACTGCGTCGGCTCATCAATGATGCGCGCAAAAGCTATCCCACACTGCAGGTTGCCGACACCGACTATTCGGAAGCTGCCCAGCGCGCGGTCGCGAGATATTTCTTCGATCGAGAAGCGATTCCACCCAAAGCTTGGGACGGAGGATATTTCTATTCCTTATTTTATGGCCTATATATAGCAAATGCCCAATACGTCATGCATTTTGACGGTGACATGATGTTTGGCGGCGGCAGCAGGACCTGGATGCAGGAGGCGATCGCGTGCATGGAGCAGCGACCGGACGTGCTGGTGGTCGACCCGTTTCCGGGTCCGCCACGCGCCGATGGGCAGATATTTGGGCATGAGATCAAGGGCCTCAAGTATAGGCGAGAGGACATGCCCCAACTGGCCTACCGGTTCAAGCACGCAAGCTCGCGAGCTTTCTTGATGGATATGAATCGATTCAAGGATAAATTAGGCAAACTACCTTGGGTGCCTGCCGGCCCGCTGCAGAGGCTAAAGGCGAGGATCCTTGGTCATCCACCAGAGGTAATTGAGGCTGAACTCCTCCTATCAAAGACTTTGCAGCGGTTCGATTTTTACCGCATCGACATGCTCGGCAGCCCGCCCGGAATGTGGTCGTTGCATCCGCCCTATCGCTCGGAGGAGTTCTACCAAGGTCTGCCGGAGTTCATACGCGCTGCCGAAACTGGCGCCGTTCCAGAGGGTCAGCGCGGCCATTATGATCTCAACGACAGCATTATCGACTGGACCTCGGCGCGCACGGCGAATCAACGGCATCGACGCTACATGCGTATGATTCGGGATCGTTTTGTCCCTCGTCAGTAGTTTTTGAGACAACGGGCCAGCTAAATTAAAGAAGGCTCTCACTCATCGGTGTGGGTAATTTCAGGCAACGTGCAATCGATGTTGGAGGCAACGGTGAGCAATGATTTGTCGCTTGATCCTCTCTCGTTCTGCCAGGATGGTAGGGCCCCGCCCGAAGTAGACGTCGACGACTACAACTACCGCCGTTACCGCGAAAGCATCGACAATCGCACTCCAGCCGACGAACGCGGCGATCTGCGCTTCGAGATCCCGACAGGAACTAGTTTTCGAACAGGATGCGGTTTTTGAAGGTCCGGTGCCAGCGCTCGATCTTGCCCTGGCTCACTGGATAACAGGGCGCGCCGCGTCGGTGTTTGATCTTGCGGTCGGGATCTATCCGTATATGCTGCGCGGCCTTGCGATCGATCGACCGAACCAGGTGTGGGCGATAGACATCACCTACGTGCCCATGGCGCGGCTTCATCTACCTCGCTGCCGTCATGGACTGGTTCAGCTGCCGGGTTCTGTCGTGGCGCGTGTCGAGCACGATGGACGCGGCATTCTGAGTCAAAGCTTGGAGGAGGCTCTGACCCGTCATGGCAATCGTCAAATCTTCAACACGGATCCACGGCAGCCTGTTCACGTGTCAATCCTTCACCGACGTCCTAGTCGAGCCTTCACCGACGTCCTAGTCGAGCACCAGATTGCGATCAGCATGGACGGCAGGGGCTCGTGGCGGGATAAAGTCGTGTTCCTCGAGCGCTTCTGGCGCAGTGTCAAATACGAGGAATTGTGTCTGAGGCCTATGACAGCGTCGACCAGGCGCGAGCTTCGCTTAACCGCTACATCCACTTCTACAGCGGCCATCGGCCTTATTCGAACCTTGACGGGCGCACGCCCGATCAAGCCTATTTCGACTCGCCGCCTTTCCGCGCGGCGGCCTAACCCCGTAACCCCGGCAGAGGCTCCACTTATCGACCCGGAAATTCTGTCCAGACAACCGCGGCCACCTCATACCAACTTTCTTTCACGTCAAGGGTTCGAGGCTTACCGAAAAGGACCTGGAGTGACTAACTAAAGCTAGAACCTATCCCAAATCGCAGCCTGCTGTCGATCCGGATATAAATCGGTATAAATGTTGAATGATTCGGTGCACGGACGAGCAGTGGGAACGCATCCGGGACCATTTTCCGGAGGAGAATATTGCCGATGGACGTCCTGGGCGCAAACCGACCCCCAACGTGTTGTGTGCTCGAAGCGGTGCTGTGGATCCATCACGAGGTGCGTTTGGTGAGCTGCAGCGGGTCGCTTTTGAACGAAGTAAATCTAGGTCGGGAGGAGGTTAAGATTCTATGAACTTGAGAAAACCTAGAATATGTGTGCTTACCGCACGTGGTTTTTCTCATAATGCCTTTATGGGCGGGGCCTATGAGGCGCAAGATATCCTACTAGACATTGATGACGCGGAATTGGTTTATCTAAAACCAGGGAGAGCATACCAACTGAGGCAAAGTACCCACTCGAGACTCGTCTGGCATGATTTTACCCGAACATTGGTCTTTGCAAACATGGCGTTTGAACCAGTCAGATTGACTAAAGAATATGACCTTCTCGTAGCTTATTTGCCGTGCCACATAGACCATCTACTTCAAATTTCCTCAGTTCGGAGATGGAAAGATCATTGTCAAACAAGTATATGCTGGATTGACGAATTGTATGCGTCCTATATTCCAAAACTGAAATACTGGTTGCCCGCTTTAAAACAGTTTGACCATATTGTGGTTGGTTATAGTGGAACGGTCGCCGCACTCGCTGAGGCTATCAAAAGACCATGCCATTGGTTGCCCAGCGGCGTGGACGCCATTCGATTCAGCCCCTCTCCCCGTCCTCCGGATAGAGTTATCGACGTTTATAGCATGGGACGTAGCGCGGAAGGGCTGCATCGAGCTCTTCTTGAGCTAGCTGCGAAGAACGGCATATTCTATCTTTACGACACATTTGAAACAAGTTTAACAAACATGAATGACTACAGGCAGCATAGGGACATGCTTGCCAATATTATGAAACGTAGCCGGTATTTTTTGGTCGCTCCGGCAAAGGCTGGGTTGCCGGAAGCAACTGGAAATCAAATCGAGTTAGGATATCGGTACTACGAGGGGTCGGCTGCTGGAACTGTTATGCTGGGACAGATCCCCTACTGCGAAACGTTTAATAGGATGTTCAATTGGCAAGATGCCGTTGTAGAAATTCAGGCAGATGGTTCCGATGTGGCCGACGTTATTTCAATGCTTGCTGGTCAACCGGAGCGCCTCATGGAAATCAGCCGTCGGAATGCGGTTGAAGCTCTGCTCCGCCATGACTGGGCATATCGGTGGAAGAAAATCCTTGATATTGTCGGCATAGAACCGGCTCCGCAGTTGGAGATCCGTGAAAATAGATTGAAACTATTGGCTGAACAAGCAGGGAACGGCTAAACCAAGGTGGGAGCCCCCCTGACGCGCATCCCAAAAATTAGAACAGTTTGACATTTCCGGGGGTCCACCGACGAAACTTCGAATCGTGAGCCGCCAAGCACACGAAAGGAAGTTCCATCGATGGACGAATATGAGACCAGGCTCTGCAGAGCAGGATCGGATGATGACGTACAGATTCTTTCGCACATTTAGGTAGGGCTGGCGGCCCCGAATCTGGCTGAACTGGAGGTGGCTAAACGCAACCAGGTCAGCGAGAAGGAGCCGCCATGACCGAGATTACACCGAGTCCGCTGAACAATGTCATTTCGATTGACGACGAGCGGATTAAGAACCACCTCGACCGGGTCGTGCGAGGAAGCGTGGAGGAGACCCTCAACGCCCTGCTCGATTGCCGAAGCGGACCGGCTGTGCAATGCGCAGCGCTACGAGCGCAGCGAGGCCCGTCAGGATACACGTGCGGGCCACTATGAGCGCAAGCTGCAGACCAAGGCTGGCGAGGTGCGGCTGAAGGTCCCAAAGCTTCGGGCGCAGACCTTCGAAACGGCGATCATCGAGCGCTACCGGCGGCGCGAGAGCTCGGTCGAGGAGGCACTGATCGAGATGTATCTGGCAGGGGTGTCGGTACGCCGGGTCGAGGACATCACGGAGGCGCTGTGGGGCACGCGGGTGTCGCCCTCGACCGTGTCGGGCCTGAACAAGAAGATCTACGCAACGATCGAAGCCTGGCGCCATCGGCCGATCGAGGGCGAGCACCCGTATGTTTATCTCGACGGCATCGTGCTCAAGCGCAGCTGGGCTGGCGAGGTTCGCAACGTCTCGCTGCTGGTTGCGATCGGCGTGAATGACAGCGGCTATCGGGAGATCCTCGGCATTTGCGAGGGGGCGAAGGAGGACAAGAGTGGCTGGAGCGAGTTCCTCAAGCATCTCAAGGACCGCGGGTTGAAGGGCATCCGGCTAATCACCTCGGATGCCTGCATTGGGCTTACCGAAAGCGCCGCCTGAGCCAGCGACGGACGCCGCTCAGCCCAAATCCAATGTGCGCCGCCGGCGCTGGAACCGGCGCCGGCCGCCGCGTTCGGGGGCAGACCGCACCGAACAGATAGGTCGATTGGGTCCTTTGATCGTGGGCGGCACGGGGACGTGAACCCTTCCTGGCCCAGCGATAGGTGAGCTTATTCTTTTGGCCCACCCGCATCTGCTCTACCGGTGTGTCGGGTGCGAGCTGCGCACGGATTTCCGCCCCACGCTCGGCGAAGTTTTTTTGAACGCGGCGCGGCGGCCGAGACACTTGCCATCATCGCCGCTGATTTCGGGCATCTCGGCGCCCAACTCGGCATGACCATGGTTCTCCACACCTGGGGCCAGACCCAGCAGCACCACCCGCATGTCCACTGCGTCGTGCCGGGCGGTGGGCCCTCACTTGACACCACCCGCTGGGTCGCTTGACGCTTCCAGCATGTAAGCGAGCTGTGACGCCGAAATCGAAACGACGCCGTCCGTGGCCGACGGCCAAATAAATCTGCCGCGCTCCAGCCGTTTGGCATGGAGCGACATGCCGATCCCATCGCCGTTGCACCCGAAGCCCGGTCGGCAGCGGAATCATTGTGCTGCCAGCACCTTGATAATCACTGATGCAAACTCCTTGGGAGCCGTTGCGGCAATGTGCACGCGAATGTCGCGGCCAAGCTCTATTTCCAATGCAGCCGGGCCCACCGCCGTTCCCTCGTGCGGCCCAGGCGCGACCACTACCTCCGCAAACCCCGCCGCAGCGGTCCGCAGATCGCGCCGCCACCGATAAATTTGCCCGGGGACGACATCCAGACGCCGGGCGACCTCGCAAACCGAAGCGCCCGGCGCAACAACCTCCACGAAGTTTGACTGCTTCTGCTCCCGTGCCTCGTGCTGCCGACCATGCAACACCGAAGCTATGCAGCTTCACCTCGATGAGATCGCAACCAAAATCACTCCGGGCGCTCACGCTATTCTCCTCCTCGATCAAGCCGGGTGGCTTGGCGCCAAGGCCCTCAAGGTTCCAAACAACATCTCGTTTGCACGTGCGCCACGATTTGAGTAATTCTAACGAAGGCAATTGCAGCCGAGGACATTATGATCGCCAGACAAAGCACCGCAGCGCAAATCAGCACGTTTCCGATGGATGTGAGGCATTTCCAGTATTTACTGCCTCATCAGATCGGAGCTTGGGGCAGTAGCGTCGATCGCATCGTGGTTACGATCGATACGCATCGGAGCCGAGCCGGTCGCTACCGCGGCAGCAACTTCGACGAAAGCCTCGAGAAACTGCGTCGGCTCATCAATGATTCGCGCAAAAGCTATCCCCAACTGCAGGTTGCCGATGTCGACTATTCGGAAGCTACCCAGCGCGCGGTCGCGAGATATTTCTTCGATCGAGAAGCGATTCCACCCAAAGCTTGGGACGGAGGATATTTCTATTCCTTATTTTATGGCCTATATGTAGCAAATGCCCAATACGTCATGCATTTTGACGGTGACATGATGTTTGGCGGCGGCAGCAAGGCCTGGATGCAGGAGGCGATCGCGTGTATGGAGCAGCGATCGGACGTGTTGGTGGTCGAACCGTTTCCGGGTCCGCCACGCGCCGATGGGCAGATATTTGGGCATGAGATTATCAAGGGCCTCAAGTATAGGCGGGAGGACATGCCCCAACTGGCCTACCGGTTCAAGCACGTAAGCTCGCGAGCTTTCGTGATCGATATGAATCGATTCAAGGACAAAATAGGCAAACTACCTTGGGTGCCTGCCAGCCCGCTGCAGAGGCTAAAGGCGAGGATCCTTGGTCACCCACCAGAGGTAATCGAGGCTGAACTCCTCCTATCAAAGACTTTGCAGCGGTTCGATTTGTACCGCATCGACATGCTCGGCAGCCCGC
>Ga0306920_100001291_pt1 | contig 30949 bp, 26 predicted proteins | sample flu12Cox44000170_FD_204666 | JGI IMG/M metagenome (GOLD analysis project Ga0306920, IMG submission 204666) | Lab enrichment of tropical soil microbial communities from Luquillo Experimental Forest, Puerto Rico - flux4day.12C.oxic.44.000.170 (v2)... | ecosystem: Environmental > Terrestrial >... | reverse complement strand
TACCATTGCCTGCCTGATCGCGCTGGAGGCGGCGGTAAGGCTTCTCTCACGCGCCGGCGAGAGAATCGTGACGGTGGAATCGTTCGTGACCGGCTATCGCAAGACCGCCCTGCGACCCGGCGAGGTGATCGCAGCCGTTCGCATTCCATTGCTCGCTCCAGGGCTGCATTTTGCCTGCTACAAGCTCTCGAAGCGCTTCGATCAGGACATCTCCACGGTGATCGCCTCCTTCCGTCTTGAGTGCCAGGACGGCAACGTGCATGAGCTGCGCGCTGCCTATGGCGGTATGGCGCCGCGCGCCATGCGCGCCACTAGTGTCGAGCAGGCTATCAACGGGCGGCCCTGGAGCCTGGCGGCGCTCGACGATATCGATACCGCACTCGCGCGCGACTTCACACCGATCTCTGATCATCGCGGCTGCGCCGGTTACCGGTTGCGCGCCGCGGCGAATCTCATCCGCCGCTTCCAATGGGAGACGTCGTCGGACGTTCCGCTGCGCGTGGAGGCCCTGTGAACGAGCCGCTCGGACGCATTCACGGCGGCGTCCATGCCGCCGTGCGCCACGACAGCGCGATTGGCCACGTCACGGGCGCCGCGCGCTATCTCGACGATGTCCCCAATGTGCCGGGTACATTGGAGGTGGCGCTGGTGCTCAGCCCGCATCCGCATGCCCGCATCCGGCGAATTGATTTCTCGCGCGCGCGTGCCGCGCGCGGAGTGGTTGCGGCAATCGCCGCTCCCGATATCCCGGGCAGGAACGATATCGCTCCCATTCGCACGAACGAGCCTGCGCTCGCTGCCGGCGTGGTCGAATGCGAAGGCCAGCCGGTGGCGGCAATCGCGGCAATGACGCTCGATGAGGCACGCGCGGCGGCGAAGCTGGTGGACATCGAATACGAGCCGTTGCCGGCCGTGCTCACCATTGAGGAGGCGATCGCACGCGAGAGCTACGTCGCGCCGCCTCAGCTCATGGTGCGCGGCGCGGTCGAGCCTGCGCTCAAATCTGCGCCGCATCGATTGTCCGGAGAATTGCGCTGCGGCGGGCAGGACCATTTTTATCTGGAAGGACAGATCGCGCTCGCGGTGCCCGGCGAGACCGGCGACATGGCGGTGTGGAGCTCGACCCAGCATCCGACCGAGGTCCAGCACGGCGTGGCGCATCTGCTTGGGCTTCCCTTTAGCGCTGTGACCGTGGAGGTGCGGCGCATGGGCGGCGCCTTCGGCGGCAAGGAAAGCCAGGCGACCATCGTCGCCGGCATCGCCGCCGTGCTGGCCTGGAAGGCGCGCGCGCCGGTGAAGCTGCGGCTGCCGCGCGACGACGACATGCGTGCGACCGGCAAGCGTCACCCGTTCCTGTTCCGCTACGACGTGGGCTTCGATGCCGAGGGTCGTATTCTCGCGCTCGACCTCGTGCTCGCCGCGAACGGCGGCAATGTGGCCGACCACACGCCGGCCGTGCTCACCCGCGCGCTCTGCCATGTCGACAACTGCTATTTCCTGCCCAACGCCCGCCTGCGCGGCCTCTGCTGCAAGACCAACATGGTGTCGAACACCGCTTTTCGCGGCTACGGCGGGCCGCAGGCGATGCTCGCAATCGAGACCATCATCGAGACGGTCGCGCGGCGGCTCGGCCTTGCGGTCGATCTCGTGCGTCGGCGCAACTTCTACGGCATCGGCCGCCACGACGTGACGCCGTACGGCATGAAGGTCGAGGACAACATCATCGAGCGCGTGTTCGACGAGCTCGACCGCTCAGTTGATCTGGCCGCGTGGCGGCGCGCGGTTGCGGATTTCAACAGTGCGAGCCCGGTTCTCAAGAAAGGCCTCGCCGCCATGCCGGTCAAGTTCGGCATCTCGTTCAACCGGGCGGCGCTCAACCAGGCCGGCGCACTCGTCCACGTCTATACCGACGGCAGCGTGGTGCTCAACCACGGCGGCACCGAGATGGGGCAGGGGCTATTCATCAAGGTCGCCCAGGTGGTGGCCGAGGTATTCCAGATCGATCTCGATTGCGTGCGCGTCTCTGCCACCAGCACCGCCAAGGTCCCCAACACGTCGCCGACGGCGGCGTCGTCGGGCTCCGATCTCAACGGCATGGCCGCCATGGCCGCCTGCGAGGAGATCAAGACGCGCATGAGCGCGGTGGCGGCGGAGCATTTCGCCGTGCCGGCAGGCGACATCGTGTTTGCGTCGAACCGCGTCTATGCCGGCAATCGCAGCCTCTCCTTTGCCGAGCTTGCCGCGCTCGCATGGGAGAAGCGCGTGTCGCTCTCGGCGGCCGGTTTCTACCGTACTCCGAAGATCCACTGGGACGTTGCAAGCAACACCGGCCGTCCGTTCTTCTATTTCGCTTACGGCGCGGCCGCAGCCGAGGTCGCGGTGGACACGCTGACCGGCGAGACGCGCGTCCTGCGTGCCGAGCTCCTCCAGGATTGCGGCCGCTCGCTCAACCCCGCAATCGATCTCGGACAGATCGAGGGCGCCTTCGTGCAGGGCATGGGCTGGCTCACCAGCGAGGAGCTGTGCTGGGACGCCGACGGCCGGCTGCGCACCCATGGACCCTCGACCTACAAGATCCCCGGCAGCCGCGACGTGCCTGCCGCCTTCAATGCGCGCATCCTGGCCGACGCGCCCAACCGCGAGGCGACCATCTACCGCTCGAAGGCGGTGGGCGAGCCGCCGCTGATGCTCGCCATCTCGGTCTTTCTCGCCATTCGCGACGCCATCGCGAGTCTCGCGGACTATCGCCATGCGCCGTTGCTCGATGCGCCCGCCACGCCCGAGCGCGTGCTCGCGGCGATCGACCAGATGCGCTTGCCAGCGGGGCAAGAGTTTGCGCATGGTTCGGTCGGGTAACCAACGCACGGCTTTTGGAAGGGCGGTCAGCTTTCCTAGTTGCAGGCATGGTCGCCTTGGCTCGGCCAGGGTGCCACCGGACGTGCGTTGTCCAATGTTCGGGGCAATGTGGTATCAGTCAGCATTGGCAGCTTGTCAGACAGTCAGCGCAATGCCGCGAACGTACACTTTCGTTTTCAATCCCGAGCCGGAAGGTGGCTATACCGTTACGTGTCCGGCGCTTCCCGGTCTCGTGACCTATGGTGAGACCCTTGAGCAAGCAAGAGAGATGGCGCTCGATGCAATGGAAGGATTGATCGAGGTCATGACCGAGAATGGAGAATGACGGTTGCTGACGATTGATGTTATGGCCGAAAGCGGGGTGGACGGCCTCAGATCAGTTTCGACGAACTGGGAAATCCCAGCAAGACCTGGCCCGCCATTTCGAAATTGATGAATTGCGACTGCACCTGCTGCGCCACCGTGTGCATGTCGCGCATCCGCCGCTCGAACCGCTCCTTCTCGAAGATCGCCGGTCCGCCGGCGAGATGATAGGCGGTCTCGACGACCTCCCTGCATTGATGAATGGCGTGGACGGCCGCCAGCCGCAACGCGGCGCGCTGCTGCAATTCGAGGGCCTCCCCGCGGGATGCAATCTTCCACATGGCGTCGAGGGTTTCCATGAGAAATGCGCGCGAGGAGCGCCATTGCGCCTCAGCGATTGCGATCCTGGATTGCACCACGGCACTTTCCCGCAGCGCCTTTGAGGCAAGCGCCGGAACCTTGCCGGACATGGCGATGAACGCATCGAGCGTTGCGCGCGCGATGCCGAGCGCGACGCCGGCGAAGCCCGCGCCATAAAGCTGGTAGCTGGTGAAGCGATAGAGCGGTCCGTCTTCCCGGCGATCGGCAGGGGATTCGCGGACGAACGTGTAGCGCGTGGGCACGAACAGATCGGTCACCGTATAGGTGTCGCTGCCCGTGCCCCTGAGCCCTACGACCTGCCAGACGTCACGAATGGCGGCCTTGGATTTCTGAAACAGCACGGTTCGCTCGGCCGGCTTGCCATCCGGGCCGAGACACGGCTTGCCTTCTCCATCGACCAGCGCGCAGTGGCCGCCGAGCCACTGCGCATGGCGGCTGCCGCTGGCGTAGGGCCAAGTCCCGCTCACGCGATAGCCGCCTTCCACGGCGGTTGCCTTCGCGTTCGCTCCGCCCGGCCCCCAGGCCAGCACGGCCGCCCTCGCGCCGAAAATCTCCCGCGCGACGGCAGGCTCGATATAGGCCGCGGTCACCGAGCAGCCCGAGCCTTGCGACATGCACCAGGCCGTGCTGGCGTCGCCCTTGGCGATCTCCTCGACCGCCGCGACAAAGACTGCGGGCTCGACCTCCTCGCCGCCGCAGCTGCGCGGCAGCAGCAGCCGGAACAGGCCGGCATCGTGCAGCGCGGCCAGCAGCTCGGGCGTCAGCGCGCAAAGGCGCTCGATCGCCGGCGCCGCCGCCTCGATGAGCGGGCGCAGCTGCCGCGCCCGTTGCACCGGGTCCATCATTGCATGGCCTTTTGCGATCGGCGCTTCGATGTTCATCGTCAGATGCGGGTGTGGTGGTTTCTCAACCGTCAGCCTTCCGCCTCGATCATGCGCTGGATCATGAGGCGGGCGCGCGCCGGCGCGTGGTCGATCGACAGCTTCACGTATTCCCGCACGCCGGTTGCCTCCTGTTGCTGCTGGATCGCGGCAAGGAGGTCGCGGTCCTCTTCGAAGGTCTGCGTGTAGACGCGCGCGATGTCGGCGTCCACCTGCGCAATACCGACGCCGTAATTGCGCAGGTGAAGCCAGAAATAATGCGTGCTGGCCGCTGTCTCGGGAGTGAGAAAGTTGTAGGTGAAGGAACGGAATCCGCCTTCCTTTGCCTTTTCCGTGAGCTCGCCGCCGGTATCGACCGCGCCGAAATCGACGTAGGAGTTCGACGGCAGATACAGATGATAATACTGCCAGCGGTCGATATTTCCCTTGAACGACCCATAGGTCTTCATGACAGGTACCGGCTCCGCATTGGTCACCCAGCGGTAGGCGACGATATGACCTTCGCTGTGCTCGACCTTGACCGGCACATCCTCACCGCCTGAATTGCCGATGGTGCGCCTGTGCACGTAGCTGGTGTGGGCGGGGTCGACCAGATTGTCCGTGAGGTTGAGATAGCTGGTGGCGAAATGCAGATATTGGCCATCGACCAGTCCCCAACCGGGCCTGTCGTATTCCGGAATGTCCACGATCCGGTTTGCGTCGGCCGCCGCCGGATCGCCCGCCCACAGCCATACGGCATTGTACTTCTCGGCCAGCGCGAAACTCTTCAATCTTGCCGCCGGCGGGATCGGCGGCTGGCCGGGGACGCGGACGCATGTCCCTGTGCTGTCATACTGCATTCCGTGATAGCCGCACTGGATCAGATCGCCGATGAGCTCGCCGCGCGAGAGCGGCGCGAGCTTGTGCGGACAGCGATCGACGAACGCCACCGGCGTCCCGTCCTGTTTGCGGAACATCACCAGCGGTTCGCCGAGGATGCGCCGCGACATGAGCGAGCGTCCGAGCTCGCGGCTCCACGCCGCGACATACCAGGCATTGCGCACGAACCGTCCGTCGAGCGAAGCGCTCATCGTCGACCGTCCATCATCCTGGCGCACGCGAATTGCCATGCCGCTCACGCGTGCAGGTGCAGCTATATCTTTAAGCAAAGGCGTTGGATATATGGAAGATCGGCCCTGAACCTCTCGGCATGTTCCTTGCTATTCTGCCGCGGCAGCATCGGCCCGAGAGGTTCCAAAATTCAGAAAGGAAAATTCAACATGCGTCGTGCTTTAAGGGCAGCAGCAGTCCGCTTCGAAGCGATCGGGCTCGTTCTCGTGCTGGCGTGCCTTGCCGGGCCGGCATCGGCGCAGCAGGCCATCAAGTTCTCGCTTGACTGGAAGTTCGAAGGTCCGGCAGCGCCGTTCATCGTTGCCATCGACAAAGGTTACTTCAAGGCCGAGGGGCTTGACGTCACCATCGACACCGCCCCGGGCTCGCTCGAGCCGCTCAACCGGGTCGCGCCCGGCACCTACGACATGGGCATCGGCGACATCAATTCGCTCATCAAGTTCCGCGATGCCAACCCGAGCGCGCCCATCAGGGCCGTGTTCATGTTCTACAACAAGCCTGCCTTCTCCGTTGTGGCGCGCAAAAGCCTCGCCGTTACGAAGCCGAAGGACCTCGAGGGCAGGAAGCTGGGCGCGCCGGCGGCCGACGGCGCCTATGCCCAGTGGCCGATCTTCGTGCAGGCCAACGGCATCGACGCGACGAAAGTGACGATCGAGAACATCGGTTTCCCCTTGCGCGAGCCGATGCTCCAGAAGGGCGAGGTCGCCGCCATCACCGGCTTCTCGTTCTCGTCCTTCATCAACCTCAAATCGATGGGAGTGCCGGTCGATGACATCGTGGTCATGCTGATGGCCGACTACGGCGTCAATCTCTACGGCAATGCCGTCTTCGTGAATCCCAGGTTCGCGGCCGACAAGCCGGAGGCCGTGAAGGGGTTTTTGCGCGCGCTGGTCAGGGGGCTCAAGGACACGGTCAAGACCCCGGATACCGCCGTCGAATCGGTGCTCAAGCGCAACGATGTCGTTACCAAGCCGGTCGAGCTCGAGCGGCTGCGCATGGCGATCAACGACAATATTCTGACCAGTGAGGTGAAAGCCGACGGCTATGGGTCAGTGAACATGGACCGGCTGGCGAAATCGATCGACCAGATCGCGCTGACGTACGCGTTCAAGAACGGCAAGCCGAAAGCCGCCGATATCTTCGACCCGTCGTTCCTGCCGCCCGCGGCCGATCGGAAAGCAGAATGACGGTGCTGCCTCGGCGGTGACGCACAGCGACCTCGGGGTCCGGCTTGCGCCGTGGCTTTATACGGCCGCGTTGCTGATCCTGTGGGAGGCGGCGGTACGTGTCTTCGGCATCCCGGCATTCTTTCTGCCGCCACCCACCGTGATCGCCGAGGCGTTCGTCGAGTTCTGGGGTCCGATCTATCGCAATTCGCTGTTCACGCTGTCGACCACGCTGCTCGGTTTCGGCATGGCGGTCGGCTTCGGCCTCCTGCTCGGGCTTCTCGTCGGCTGGTCGCGCTCGATCTACGCCGGGCTTTACCCGATGATGATCGGCTTCAATGCCATTCCGAAGGTCGCGGTGGTGCCGATCCTGGTGCTGTGGTTCGGCATTGGATTCATTCCAGCGGTGCTGACCGCCTTCCTGATCTCGTTCTTTCCCATCGTGGTCAACGTTGCGACCGGGCTTGCCACCATGGAGCCCGAGCTCGAGGATGTGCTCAAGGCGCTCGGCGCCTCCAAGCTCGACATCATGCGCAAGGTGGGCATCCCCCGCACCTTGCCTTACTTCTTCGGTTCCCTGAAGATTGCAATCACGCTAGCATTCGTCGGCTCGGTGATCTCGGAAAGCATCGCCTCCAACCACGGCATCGGCAATCTGATGCTCCAGGCGCAGGCGCAGTTCAAGGTGCCGCTGATTTTCGCGGGTCTCGTTGCGCTCGCGATCGAAGGCATCGTCATGTATTGGCTGATGGCGATTCTGGAAAGCAGCATGACCGGCTGGGCGCAACGTTCGGGCTTCGCGCAAAATTAGAGCATGTCAGGGGCTGCCTGTCTGCTTGGCGGGCTTTTTGCTTGAAGTCATCGTCCAGCCGGTGTCGTTGACGTCGAAGATGATGCCGTTGGGGTCCTTGAACTTCCTCTCGAAACCTTCATCGCCTTCCTTGCCAAGGTCGAAGAAGAACTCCCCGCCGGCCGCCTCGATCGCCGCCTGCTGCGCCTTCAGATCGTCGGCCTGGAAGCCGAAATGATGCACGCCGACGAAAGCGCCCGGATCCTTGAGCCCGGAGCCCACCTCGCCTTTGTACTGCAGCAGTGCCAGATTGACCTCGCCGTCGCTCATATAGATGCGGCGCGCAGTCGGCCCCTCCGACATCTCGGAGCGGCTGAGCCCCAGCGCCTTTTGATAGAAGTCCGCGGTCTTCTCAAGGTCCTTGACCACAAGGGCGATATGCCGAATGCGCGCCATGATGTGTGCTCCTCCAACAACGATCGGCCAGGTATGGCAGCTTGGGCAGCGCGCCGTTGCGGGCGAGCCGCGCGAGCTCAAATGCGAACGCAGCTGCTATTATAAAGGCTCGCGCCCCGATTTCGAGAATACTCCTGGCGAGGACTCTCCGGATCGAGCCCCACCATGACGACCTCATGCCATGCTCATGGCTTGCGCACCTCGGCGATCTTGGCGCGCAGCTCGTGCACGATATCGGTGAAACGCGGCTCGAAGCAGATGTCGAGATCGCGCGGGCGCGGCAGGTCAACCGGGCGCGACATCACGATGCGGCCCGGCCGCGCGCTCATGACATGCACGTGATCCGCGAGGAAAGTGGCTTCGCGCAGATCGTGCGTGACCAGGATGACGGTGAAGCCGATCCGCTGCCAGAGGTCGCGCAGCACGCACCACAATTCCTCGCGCGTGAATGCGTCGAGCGCGGCAAACGGCTCGTCGAGCATCAGCAGCGCGGGCTGATGGATGAGCGCGCGGCAGAGCGAGGCGCGCTGCTGCATGCCGCCGGAAAGCTCCCACGGATAGCGCTCGCCGAAGCCGTCGAGCCCGACCGTTGCCAGCAGCGCCACCGCCTGCTCGCGGTATTGCGCCTTCTGCCGCCGGAACTGATGGCGATGCGGCTCCACGATCTCGAGCGGCAGCAGCACGTTCTCGACGACCTTGCGCCAGGGCAGCAGGTTCGGATTCTGGAAGGCCATGCCGGCGATCTTCACCGGCCCGCGCACCCTGTTGCCGAATATGACGACCTCGCCGGAGTCGGGCGCAATCAGCCCGGTCACGAGCTTCATCAACGACGACTTGCCGCATCCGGATGGCCCCACCACCGCCGCGAACTCGCCGCGCCCTACGCGCAGGCTGGTGTCCTGGAGCGCGAGCACGTTGGCGGAGCCGCCGCGGTAGGTCAGCGTGACGTTGCCGATGTCGACGGACGCGCTCATGCCGGACCGTCAGCTGCCGCGATAGGTGGAGTAGCTCCACGGCGTGACCAGCAGCGGCACGTGGTAGTGTCCCTCCGGCTCGGCGATTGCGAATTGCAACGGCACGATGTTCAGAAAAGGTGGGTCGCTCTGGCGCACATCGAGGCGGCCGAAATAGTCCGCGATGTGAAAGCGCAGCTCGTAGCGGCCGATCGGCAGCGGACGGCCGCCGATCAACGGCGTATCGGTGCGGCCGTCGCGATTGGTCAGCGCGCTCACAATCTCGCGCGGCTCCCCATCCTTTGACAATTCCAGGAGCTCGATGGCGACGCCTTGCGCGGGCCCCCCGCGATGGGTGTCGAGCACGTGGGTCGAGAGATGTCCATGCACGGCGAGCCGGTCGGCTGCCTCGATGCGTTGGTCGAGCCGCAGCGCTGCGATGCGAAAGATTTCCGTGAGTGCGGCGTCGACCTCGGACGCCGGCGCATTGCTCAGACGGCGCTCGAACTGGCGCAGAATGGAATCCTTGCCGTGACGCCGAACGCAGACGATGAACGGCATCCCGAACTTCTGCCGGTACGCATTGTTGAGCTCGTGGAACCGGGCGAGCTCCTTCTCGGAAAGCCGGTCGAGCCCCGCGCTCGTCTGTTCCGCCGTGGAATCGCGCGTCATGGTGCCGGCGCGCGCCGCCTTGCCGGCAAGATCGGGATGGCCCTCGATCAGCCTGCGGCGTTCGTCCGGCGTTGCCGCGCTCACCGCTGCCATCATCGCTTCATGCAGCGCGGCGAGCGAGCGAAACGGCCGGCGCGCGAAGGCCGTCTGCGCCACCCAGGGCGCGTGCTCGTAGATGTCGCCAAGCGCGGCCACGAAAGCCGTCTCATCGGCGGCATTGAGGGTCGAGAGCGTGGTCATGCCCGATCTCTCTATCCAAGCCTCCAGGCATTGGCCGCAAGCGCCTTATGCTCGCGGTGCCAGTGGCGCGCGATGTCGATCCTGCGCGCGATCCAGACGTCGTTGCGCTGCCCGATATAGTCGAGGAAGCGCATGAGCGCGCCGGCGCGGCCCGGCCGTCCCGCCAGCCGGCAGTGCAGCCCGACCGACATCATCTTTGCGCACCGCTCGCCTTCGGCATGCAGCACGTCGAATGCGTCCTTGAGATAGGAGAAGAACTCGCTGCCCTCGCCGAATCCCTGCGGGTTGACGAAGCGCATGTCATTGGCGTCAAGCGTGTATGGAATGATGAGATGGGGGCCCTTCGGGCCGTTGATCCAGTACGGCAGATCGTCGGCGTAGGAATCCGACGAGTAGAGGAACCCTCCCTCGTCGAGCACCGCCCTAAGCGTATTCACCGAATTGCGGCCGGCATACCAGCCGAGCGGACGCTCGCCGGTGGCGCTGGTGTGAATGCGGATTGATTCGGCCAGATGCGCACGCTCCTCGGCTTCGGGCACGTCCTTGTAATCGATCCATTTCAGCCCGTGGCTTGCGATCTCCCAGCCGGCCTCGCGCATGGCCGCAACCGCCTCGGGATATCGCGCGAGCGCCGTTGCCACGCCGAATACGGTTGCCGGCAGCCGTCGCTCGGTGAAGATGCGCCACAGCCGCCAGAACCCCGCGCGCGATCCATACTCGAACATGGACTCGACGTTCATGTGCCGCTGCCCAAGCCAGGGCTGGGCGCCCAGAACGTCGGAGAGAAAAGCCTCCGAGGTGGCGTCGCCGTGCAGGATGTTGCGCTCGCCGCCTTCCTCGTAATTGATCACGAACTGGACGGCCACGCGGGCGCCGCCCGGCCAGCGCGGATCGGGAGGGGATCGACCGTATCCGACAAGGTCGCGGGGATAGAGATTCCTGTCCGACATTGCCGCTGATCACTCCGAAGGCGCGCCCGCGGCGATCCAGGCGGCAAGGATCGCCCGCTCCTGGTCGGTGATCTGCGTCACGTTGCCGGGCGGCATGGCGTGTGATCGCACCGCGTTGATCTCGATCAGGCGGGCATGACGCTGGATCTGCTCGGGGCTGTCGAGCCGTACATCCTTGGGCGGCGCATTCACGCCCGGCCAGACCGGGCCGTCCATGTGGCACATGCTGCAGCGGGAGAGGATGACATCGTGCGCGGCGGCGACGCTGACGTTGCCGGGCAGCGCGGCCGTCGAGGTCTGCCTTGGCCCGGCGCCGGAGAGCCATGCCACCGCCAGCATGCCGGCGGCGGCCACGCCCCACGTCCACCACGGGCTGCCCTTGCCCTCATGGCGCGAATTGAAGAAGTGCCGGATGACGGGGCCGATGGCGAGCACAATTGCGACCATGACCCAGTTGAAGCGGGTGGCGAAGATCAACGGGTAATGATTGGAAATCATGAGGAAAACGACCGGCAGGGTAAGGTAGTTGTTGTGCACCGATCGCTGTTTGCCCGCTTGGCCCAGGGCCGGATCGGGCTCTTTTCCGGCGAGCAGGGCGGCCACGGTCTTCCTCTGGTTGGGAATGATGATCAGGAAGACGTTGGCCACCATGATGGTGCCGATGAGGGCGCCGATCTGGTTCAGCGCGCCGCGCCCGCTGAAGACGTGGGTAAAGCCGTAAGTGAGCGCGACCAGGAACACGTAGCCGACCAGCGCAAGCGCGACTTCGTGACGGCCGAGCGGGGAGCAGCACAGCCCTTCATACATCAGCCAGGTGGCAACAAGGCTGCCGAACGCTATGGCGGCGGCCATCGGCGCGGTGAGGTCGAGCACGGATTTGTCGATCAGATAAAGCTCGGCGCCGAGATAGTAGACGATCACCAGCAGCGCGAATCCGGAGAGCCAGGTGACGTAGGCATCCCACATGAACCAGGTCAGCTCATCGGGCATGCGCGCAGGCGCCACCAGATATTTGAGCATGTGGTAGAAGCCTCCGCCGTGCACCTGCCAGGCGTCGCCTTGCACGCCCTGCGGCAGACCGGGTCGAGGCCTCAGGCTCAGATCGAGATGAATGAAGTAGAATGAGCTGCCGATCCAGGCGATACCGGCAATGACATGCAGCCAACGGACAATCAGGCTGAGCCACTCGGTGAGCACGGATTCCACGATGGCATGACCTCTGTTTCGGGCGTAGGTGCCGTTGAGGATGACAGACGAGCGTCTTGCGTTGCAAGAGGCGTGCCGATGATGTGGTGGCTCGTGGCCCGTAGGTTGGGGTGAGCACCTTGCAGACCCCACGACTTCAAACGCTTGCCGGACGTTGTTGGGTCTCGTGAAGAACTCGACCCAACCTACACCGGCTTCGCGCCCCATAGCGCGGCCTCGAAGGCGCTGGCGATGGCTTCCTTGCTCTTGCCCGGACGAGCGGCGTCGCCAATGGTAATGACTGGTTGTCGGCCATTGCCGAGTTTTTGAAAGCAGCTGGCCGTCTCCACCCGAGCCTTGTAGTAGAACCAGTCGCGAAACCGCGACGAGGAAAAGAGCGCAGATAGCCCTGGCCGGCGCGCCAGTCCGGTCTCCAGCATGGCGCGTGCGATGGGGCCAAGAGCAAAGCGGTAGCTTGCGCCTGTGGCGATCACGATGCGATCGAACGACGCGAGCTCCTCGCTGTCGGCCCTGACCTCGGTGGCGAACCGGAATCGCGCGCCCTTCTGCACACACGCCCGGTGCAGGTCGGCGATGTAGCGCTCGAAGCTCCGCTCGCTTGCCTCGACCTCCTGGAACAGCGGTGCCTTGCCGGCGAGGCGAAACGCGCCGCCCGGCCGGTCCTCCTTTTCGAACACCGTCACTTCGTTGCCGTCCGCCACCAGCAAGGCATAGGTCAATCCGGCGGGACCGGCGCCGATGACGGCAATGCGCTCGCCGCGCGGCGGCCTGCCGCCGGTATAGTGCGTCTCGCGTCCAGCGGCCGCGTTCACCACGCACCCGATGCCCGCGCCACCCCGCATCTCGTTGATGCAGGTATTGCAGGCCAGGCATCGCCGGATCGGCTCGCCGTGCCGCAGCTTCTCCACCCATTGCGGATCGGCGATCAGCGTGCGGCCGAGCGCGACGAAATCGGTCTTGCCGGCGGCGACCGCTTCGCCGGCAACGATCGGGTCGCCGAGCCGGCCGACTGCAATGACCGGAACGCTTACTGATTGCTTCACGCGCGCCGCGTAATCGAGAAACATCGCGTCCGGGAAGCGCATGGGCGGCAGCACGATCTGCGCGGACGGCAGCGAGCGGTAGTGGCCGGCGGTCACGTGCAGCGCGTCGGCGCCCGCCTGCGCCGCCCAGATCGCGATCTGCAGACCCTCGGCGAGCGGCAATCCGCCGGGAAAGAAATCCTCGACCGAGAGGCGATAGACGACCGGCATTCCCGCAACCGCTGACTTGACCGCGCGCAGGACTTCGAGCCCGAAGCGGGCGCGATTTTCCAAGCTCCCGCCGTACTCGTCCGTGCGCCGGTTCTCGAACGGCGCGTGAAACTGCGAGATCAGGTAACCGTGGGCGGCATGGATCTCCACGCAATCGAAGCCCGCCTTGCGCGCGCGCACCGCAGCCTCGACATGTGCGGCGATGGTGCGATCGATGCGCGCCTTGCTCATGGCCTCGGGAATGATGGTCTCGAAGGTCGTCTCGTAGACCGGATGCGCAATGGCCGACGGTGCAATCGGCGTCTCCCCGCAGATATCCGCGCGGGTATGTCCGCCGCCATGGCCGAGCTGGATCGATGCCTTCGATCCGGCGGCGTGGAGCTTCTCGACCAGGCGCGTGAGACCGGGAAGAAAGCAGTCGTCATAAATTCCGATCTCGCGCCGTCGGTGCCGTCCCGCCCGTTCCGGCGAGGCCATCTCCACCGTGATGAGTCCGACGCCGCCCTGTGCGCGTGCGAGATAATAGGCGAGCGTATCCTCGGTGACATGACCGGCTTCGTCCGCCGTGCGCGTCGTCATCGGCGGCATGACGATCCGGTTCGGGATCTCGACCGCACCGATGCGCGCCGGGGTAAGCAGGATGCTCGTTGCCGTCACAGGACCGGAATCTCGCCGCCGTCGAGATCGATGGTGGCGCCGGTGAGCCAGGTGGCGCGCGCGGAGAGGATGAAGGTCACGAGATCGGCCACATCCTCGACCGTTCCGAACCGCGTGATGCCGGTCTCGCGGCACATGCGCTCGCGGATTTTTGCTTCCGGCTCTCCGGTGCGCTCGATCTCGGCGCGGATACGCCGCCATTGTCGCTCGGTCTCGACCAGGCTCGGATGGATGCAGTTGACCTGCACACCGTCCTCCTTGCCGAGGTCGGCGAGGCACTTGGTGAACGCGGCCACGGCGGCATTGACCGTGCTGCCGATGGTGAATCTCTTTTCCGGCTTGCGCCCGCTGGTTCCGGCAATGGCAATCAGCGAGCCGCGGCGCTCCTTGAGCAGCGGCCAGGCGGCGCGCGCAAGCCGCATATGCGCAAAGAACTTGAGCGCATAGCCTTCCTCCCAGTCGGCATCGGTGAGGGCAAAAAAATCTCCGCGCTTGGTGGTACCGGCATTGTTGATGAGAATGTCAAGGCCGCCGAATTCGCGCCGCGCCGCCTCGACGAGGATCGCGGGCGCGGCCGGATCGCGCAAATCGGCAACATGGATCGCGGCCCTGCGGCTGTTCGACCTTATGGATTGCGCCGCGGTCTCGAGTGCCTCGCGATCGCGACCGGTCAGCAGGAGATCGCAGCCCTCGCGCGCGAGCGCAAGCGCAATGCCGCGCCCGATGCCGCGGCTCGATCCGGTCACGAGCGCGATCTTGCCGGTCAGACCCAGGTCCATGCGAAGTCCATGCGGTCTGATTACCTCTCGCTTCGTGAAGCGGTGCGGAGGTCAACGCATTGCGGGGCCTTGCATGCGAAGCGGGTCGTATCCGATCTTGTCCGGATCCCAGACGACGAAATTATCCCGGTTCGGCATCTTCACCTGCGGAAGGCTCTTTGCGTCCATCACGTCATTCTCGCCGATGATCTTGTTGAGCCAGAGCACGTAGGCAGAGAGCGCATAGAGCTCCTCGCTGGTGAGCGTCTTCGGCATGGAGTAGGGCATGGCACGGCGTGTCACGTCGAAGAGCGTCGTGGCGTATTTGTAGTAGGGGATGGTCTTCATGGTGTCGATGCGATCGAATTTCGAGGGACCGACCAGGGGCAGGATCCCGGGCGCGGGATTCACGCCGTTCTCGCCGTGGCACAGCGCGCATTTCTGCGCGTAGATCGGTGCGCCCTGCTTCGCGGTGCCGCTGCCCGCCGGCAGGCCGGTGCCGTCAGGCAGGACATCGATATTCCATGCGGCGATGTCGGCCTCGGAAATCGGCTTGCCCAGCCCGGGCGTTTGCGCAAAGGCCCCGCCGCCTCCCAGGGTGCAGGCAAGCCCCATCGCCAGGATCAGCTTACGCGTAGACATGCTTGATCTCCCCTTTGCTGTCGATGCCCCAGCTGGTGATGCTGTTGTAATGCTGGTTTGGAAACGCCAGCGGCGTGGTCAGCGGTTTATCGGTCTGGCCGCGCGCGGCCACGAACTCGGCGCGCGTCGGCTGCACGTTGCCGGCTTCATCGAAGGCGCGGCTCTGCAGGACGGCCGGCTGGCCATCCCAGCGCCACGGCATGCGGAAGCGCACGAACGCCTTCGGCATCACCGGCTCCTGCAGCGCCGCCTGCGCCCAGCTCTTGCCGCCGTCGGCCGAGACCATCACCTTGGAAATGCGTCCGTTGCCCGAATAGGCGACGCCTGAAATCTCGTAGAAGCCCGGCCCCTGCAACGCATGGCCGAAGGAGGGGTGGGTGATGAACGATTTCACCTCCTGGGTGAAATGGAACAGCCACATCTTGCCGGTCGGAAGAATCTGCGAGTAGGTCTTGGATTCGAAGAAGCTCATGGCCGGCTGATCGATAAGCTTGATGCGGCGCACATATTTGACATTCATGTTGCCCTGGTAGCCGGGCAGAAGCAGGCGCATCGGGTAGCCGTTGCCGGGCTGGATGCGCTCGCCGTTCTGATAAAGCGCGATCATCGCATCATCGAGCGCCTTCTTGATCGGCACGCTGCGATGCAGGGAAGGCGCATCGGCGCCCTCGGCCAGGAGCCATGTCGCCTTCGGATCGATGCCGGTCTCCTCCAACAGCGTCGAGAGCAGCACGCCCGTCCATTCCGCGTTCGAGACCAGACCGTGGATGGCCTGGGCGGTCACCTGCAGTGGCTCGCTGGAGAACATCGGCGCCGAATTCCCGCTGCACTCGAGAAAGTGCGTGCGCGTCACCATCGGATAACGCGACAGCGAATCGAGGGTGTAGACCAGCGGCTGCTTCACCAGACCGTGGATGACAAGCTTGTGCTGTGCCGGATCGATGTCGGGAAGGGCCGAATGGCAGATCGAGAAGAAAAGGCCGTTCGGCGTGATTGCACCTTGCAGCAGCTGGTGCGGGGTGCGCGCGTGCGAGTTCCGGAACTCGTTGTTCGGATTGCTGAGCGTGCGGACCACGTCCTTCTCGAACCGAGACGGCACTTGGTAGGCGGGCACCACCAGACCCCTTTCCAGGCTCCATGGGTCGTTCTGGAGCGGCTCGGCGGCCGCGCCGGTCAGCGCGCCGCTGCTCGTCATTGCGCCGGCAACCACGGCACCGCCGCGCAGCAGCGCGCGGCGATTGAGCAGGCCGTTGCCGGCAACCTGCTCGACTTGCGGCGATGAAGCTCGACGCTTGCGAATGCTCATGGTCGTCTCCTCTCAAGGGCGTCTTGATGCGCCGTTGATCGCGGAATGCGTGCGTGGGACTTCTGTAGGTTGGGTCGAGCGCCTTCGCGAGACCCAACATCGTACATGTTCGCGGTTGTTGGGTCTCGTGAAGAACTCGACCCAACCTACGATTAACACGTCAGCGAATCGTCGTCATCCCTGTTGCTTTCCATCGAGCAGCCACCCGAAGCGCTCGCGCGCCTTGCGCGTGACCTCCGCTGACGGCGCATTGGTGGGCGGAAATTTGTCGCGCCAATGAAATGGCTTGCAGGCATCGATCAGGGCCACCGAGTGCGTCATGTTGCCGACGGCGCGTCGCTCCGGCGGCAGTGCGGGATCGGCACTTGAATCCCATGAGCCGGTGATGAACTGGATCGACTCCTTGGGATCGGTTCGGGTGATCATCGCCCACAGCAGGTGGTCGAGATTGGTGACGTCCACGTCATCGTCCACCACGATGACGTATTTCGACGCATAGGCCGAGGCGCCGCATTGCGCGGCGACATGGGCGGCCTGCACCGCATGGCCGGGATAGCGCTGCGTGATCGAGAGCGCGTGCAGCATGCGCGCGCCGCCGACCTCATGGCACCAGACCGCCTGCACGCCGGGAACGCCGGCATTGGTCACGTTCTGCTTGATGGTGGCCGAGCGCATGACCGCGCGATAGCGCGCCATCTCATCAGGACCCCCGCCCATGGGCGGAACGCCCAGCACGATCGGGTCGTTGCGGTAGTAGACCGCCTTGATCTCGAGCACGGGGATCGGGCGCACGCCGCCGGCATAGTGGCCGGTCCATTCGCCGAACGGTCCTTCCGGATGGGTGCGGTCCGGAGGGACAAAGCCTTCCAGTACAACCTCCGCATGGGCCGGAAAGGGCAGGCCGGTCACCTTGCCGCGCACCATCTCCACCGGCCGGCCGCGCAGGCCCCCGACGAGATCGAGCTCGAACACCCCGTACGGCGCCTCCAGGCCGCCGAAGAAAAAGGCGAGCGGGTCGCCGCCGAGCACCATGACCACCGGCAGCGGCTCGCCGCGTTTGAAGGACTTGTCGCGATGGATGCGGCCGTGGTGGCCCGCCGCCATTACAATGCCGACCGTCTTCTTGTCGTGCACCTGTGCACGATAGGCGCCGGCATTGAGCCAGCTCTCCTCGGGGTCGCGCGTGATGCTGTAGGTGCCGGTTCCGAGGTAGCGCCCGCCGTCCTTCTCGTGCCATTTCGGCGCGGGGAAGATGGTCACGTCCACATCGTCCCCCATCATGATGTTTGCGAGCACGGGACCGTCGTCGACCATGACGTGCGGGATGATGCGCTGCTCCGCCAGATAGGCCTCGCGATACGCGTCGCTGAGCTCCCATTTGGTGAGATGGTCGGGAAAACCGAGCGTCATGTTGCGACGCGTGCCGGCGAACATATTCATGAGCAGGCGAAAGCCCTTCGGGCAGCCCGGGATGTCCTCAAACACGACGCACGGGCCATGCTCGGCGCGCAGCACCGCTTCGGCGGCGAGCCCGATATCCTCCTCGCAGCTAGCGCCCTTGACGGTGCGGACCTCGTCAAGCCGCTCGGCGAGCGCAAGCCATTCGCGCAGATCGTCATAGGCGATATTGCCTGCAAAATTCCTCTGGTCGATCATTGGACAAGTCGGTCTTTCGGGTTGAGAAGATTCTCGCAGCGTGACAAGTCGTGCACGGCCGCCAACGATATTGAGCGACCGAGACCCTAAAGTACAGTGCGTATGGGCGATCGGGTTTTTCCATGAGCATCGCGGCGCACATCCTGCGCGCCGGCCTGCGCTGTTTCGTCAGCCGCGGGCTGGAACCGGAGCCGCAGATCGATTTGCTGCGCCGGCGCATGAAAGCCGTGCTCTGGGTAACCCCGTTTCCGCCGCGCGGAACGCAAGCGGTCAGGCTCGAAGCAAACGGCGTCAAGGTGGTCCGTATCGCGACGCCGCAATCGCTCGATGAGCGCTGCATTCTTTATCTGCACGGCGGGGGTTATGTCATGTGCTCGCCACCGCATTATCGCGATTTCATCTGGCGCATCGCGCGCGCCGCAGCCGCGCGCGTCGTATGCCCTTATTATCGTCTCGCGCCCGAGCATCCGTTTCCGGCGGCGCTTGATGACGCAGTGACCGCCTATTCATGGCTGCTGGCGCAGGGCAGCGATCCGCGACGGCTGGCGATCATGGGCGACTCGGCCGGCGGGGGCCTTGCCTTGGCAACGCTGCTGCGCCTGCGCAACGAGGGGCTGGCGCTCCCGGCCGCGGCAGTGGCGCTTTCCCCCTGGACCGATCTCGCGCTGACGGGAGATTCGATGCGCGGCAATGCCAGCGCCGACCTGACGATGCGGTACGGGCGGGCAGCAAGCTTTGCGCGGCATTATCTAGGGGGCGCCGATCCTCGTCACCCTTACGCTTCGCCGCTCTACGGCAATGCCGCGGGGCTGCCGCCGACTCTCATTCAGGTCGGCAGCGATGAAATCCTGCGCGATGACGCCGTGCGCATGGCCGAGAAGCTGCGAGCCGCCGGCTCCCCGGTCGAGATCGAGGTCTGGCCCCGCATGCACCATGTCTGGCAGCTCTATGCGCGGGTGTTGCCGGAGGGTCGCCATGCGATCAGGCGGATCGGCGCCTTCATCGAGACGCAGATGAACCCTTCGTCATGAAGCAAGCGAGCGCCGCTTGAGCATCGTCGGCATCGATATCGGTGGCACCTTCACCGATCTCGCAGGATTTGAGGACGGCGGCATCGTCACATCGAAATGCCTGACTGTCCCGGCCGACCCGACCGCCGGCGCCGCACAGGCGCTGCGCATCGCGGGCTGCGACGTGTCCGCGCTCGACGAGCTCCTGCACGGCTCGACCATTGCCATCAACACGGTGCTGGAGAGAAGTGGCGCACAAACCGCGCTCATTACGACCCGCGGCTTCCGCGACGTCTACGCAATCGGCCGCGGCAATCGGCCGGATGCATTCAATCTCTTCTTCCACCGCCCGCGACCGTTGGTGCCGCGCGAGCTCACATTCGAGCTTGACGAGCGCATGAACGCCGCCGGCGAAGTGCTGGTGCCGGTCGAGGCCGCAGCCGTCGAGGCGCTGGGCCGCAAATTGACGGCACTCGCCATCGACGCAGTCGCGGTATGCTTTCTCCATTCTTATGCCAACCCGGCGCATGAGATCGCGGCGGGGAACGTGCTGCGCGCGCATTTTCCGCAATTGTTCGTGACGCTGAGCCACGAGATCCTGCGCGAGTTTCGAGAATACGAACGCACGTCAACCACCGTGCTCAACGCCTATATCGGACCGCGCGTAGCCCGCTATCTCGCGGACTTCGAGAGCTTCGCCAGGGCGAAGCGGTTCGCGGGCAACGTCTCCATCATGCGCTCGAACGGCGGCACCATGTCGATAGCGCTGGCACGGCGCCAGCCGGTCGCGATGATGGAATCGGGGCCCGTTGCGGGGATGATCGGCGCAGGTGCGCTCGCCGAGCTTCTTGGTATTTCGCAAGCGATCGGGTTCGACATGGGCGGCACGACCGCCAAGTGCACGCTGCTCACCGCCGGCGTTCCCCCGATCGCGGAAGGCTACGTGATCGGCGATCGGTTCACCGGCCAGCCCATGCAGCTGCCGGTGGTCGATATTGTCGAGGTCGGGGCTGGCGGCGGCTCGCTCGCCTGGTGCGATGCAGCCGGCGGCCTGCATGTCGGGCCGCAGAGCGCAGGCGCCGATCCGGGCCCCGCCTGTTATGGCCGCGGCGCAAATGCGCCGACCGTGACCGATGCCGACCTCGTGCTCGGCCGCCTCAACGGCGCGCGCTTTCTCGGCGGCAGCATGCAGCTCGATACGAAAGCGGCGCACGCGGCGGTCAGCGCCATCGGTCGCAGGCTTGGTCTTGCTCCCGCGGCGACGGCGCAGGGCATCAATGCCATCGCTGACGGCGCAATGTCGCTTGCCGTGCGCGCGGTCTCGCTCGATCGCGGCATCGATCCGCGCGACACGACGCTGATCGCCTTCGGGGGCGCGGGCCCGCTGCACGCGCTCGCCATCGCCCGCGAGATCTCCATTCCGCGATTGGTCGTTCCCAGGCTGCCCGGAAATTTCTCGGCGCTCGGCATGCTGATGGCGCAATGGCGGCACGATTTCGTACGCACGCTGATCGGCCCATTGGGCGCCATCGGGTCGTTCGACGCGGCGCGGACGTTTGCGGAGCTGCGCAGCGCCGGGGAGCAGGCGCTGGGCACGGAGCATCTCGCGCGCGGCCGTTTCGCCTTTGCAGCCGATCTGCGCTATCGCGGCCAGGAGCACACCATCGCCATTCCAATTGCCCGAGCCGAGGAGCTCACGTCCGACATAACGCCCGCGCGCAGCCGCTTCCACCAGCAGCACGAGGCGCGTCATGGGCATGCGGCGCCTGAGGAAGAGATCGAAGTCGTCAATCTGCGTCTTGTCGTTACGGTGGCTCGCGCCGGGGATGCCGTCATGGGCTGGCTGGCGCAGCCCTGGCAGGCCACGGAGAGCGAACCGGCAGGCCGCCGCGCGATCGTATTCGACGATGCGGAGCATCCGCATGAGGCCAGCATCCTGTGGCGGCCCAGCCTTGCGTCGGGAACCGAGCTCCCCGGTCCGGCCGTCATTGAAGAGCCGAATTCGACCACCCTGATCGGCCCCGGCGACCATGCCATCATCGACAAGAGCGGACACATTATGGTGACGTTGGCGCGGCAGGATTGACGGCATGAAGCCAAACCCCGTTACCGTCGAAGTCGTGCGCAATGCGGTCAACGCCTATGCCGACGAGATGGCAACCGCGCTCTGCAAGTCCGCCTACAACATGATGATTTATGAGGTGCGCGACTTCTGCTGCGGGCTGCTCGATCGCGAGGCGCGAATGATTTCCCAGAACCGGGGCGGCTTGCCGATCTTCCTTGCCGATCTCGGCATTGCCGTGAAGGACGGCATCGCGCGCTACGGGCTCGAAGGCTTTGCGCCGGGCGATGTGGTGATCATGAATCACGGCCGCGTTTGCGGGCAGCACCTCAATAACGTCGTCGTTTATGCGCCCTGCTTTCACGAGGGCGAGGTGGTGGCGTTTGCGGCAAGCCGCGCCCACTGGGTGGATATCGGCGGCATGCGGCTCGGCTTCGGCTCGGTCGAGACCACCGAGATCTATCAGGAGGGCCTGCAATTGCGCTCGCTCAAGATCTATGAGGCGGGCAGGCGCAATGACACGCTGTGGCAGATCATCACCGACAACCTGCGCTTTCCGGAGGCGGCGCTGGGCGATCTGCGCGCGCAGGTAGCGTGCTGCGCGCTCGGGCTGCGTCGGTACGGCGAGCTGATCGGGCGCTATGGGCGCGGCACCGTCGAAGCGGCGATCGCGGCGATCTGGGATGCGACCGACCGCGAAGTGCGCGCCTTCGTGGCCGACATTCCGGACGGGACCTACGAGGCCGAAAGCTTTCTCGACAACGACGGCCGGCGGCTTGATGTGCCGCTGCGCATCAAGGTCAAGGTGGTCGTCGCAGGCGACCGCATGGTCATCGACTTCTCCGGGATGAACGATCAGGTGCCGGGCCCCACCAATTCAGGCTATTCGGGAGGGCTCGCGGCGGCGCGGGTGGCGTTCAAGAATCTCACAGCCCCGGAAGCCTCCGTGAACGAAGGCTGCTTTCGCGCGCTGGAATTGATCCTGCCCGAGGGCAAGATCCTCAACGCGAGATGGCCGGCGGCGCTCGGCCTGTGGAGCATTCCGCTTCCGACCGTGATCGACACTATCCTCAAGGCGTTGGCGCCCGCCTTGCCGCAGCGCATTCCGGCCGCGCACAAGGGAGACATGGGCGGATGCTCCATCGGAGGCTTCAGGGGCGACGGGCGGCGTTTCCTCCTGATGAATATCTTTGGCGGCGGATGGGGTGGACGCCCGCACGAGGATGGCGAATCCGCCGCCGTTTCCATTTGCCAAGGGGACGTGCGCAGCGCCCCCATTGAGCTGCAGGAAATTCAATATCCGTTCCTGGTCGAGGAATTCGCGCTGCGCGTGGATTCGGGCGGCGCGGGCGAGCATCGCGGCGGGCTCGGCGTCGATCTGACCTATCGTGCGCTGGGCGATTGCGTCGCCAACGTGAATTGCGAACGCACCGAGGACCCGCCGTGGGGCCTGTACGGCGGGGCACCGGGCGCCGTCAACGAAGCCGTGGTGACGCGATCCGACGGCAGTCGCCAAAACTTGGGCAAAGCGACGGGCGTCGCCCTTGCGCGCGGTGACCGGCTCACCTTCCGTACCGCGGGCGGCGGCGGATGGGGCAATCCGCGCCGGCGCGCACGCAAGGCGATCGAGCGCGATGTTGCGGCGGGATACGTCTCTCGCGCGGCGGCCATGCGCGATTATGGCTACGTACCGGAGAAATAACATGACACTGGCGCAGGCACGGCGCGCCCGTCTGCTCGCGGCCATGGCTGAGGCGGATATCGCAGGCGTGGTGCTGTACGGTAACGCGTGGCAGGCCGATTACCTGCGCTATGGCGCCGATTTCGGCATTCTCGAGGGGAACGGCATTGCCGTCGTTTCATCCGACGCGGCCGTCGATCTGTTTCTCGACAGCGCCACCGAAACTGAGCGCGCGGAAGCGGAAGTCTCCGGCGTGAGCGTGCATTTCGATCCCGACATCGCGCGTGCCGTTGCAGGACGCCTCGAGCGCATTGCCAACCGTCGCCTGCTCGCGGCGCCGCGCCGCCTGCTGCCGAGCGCGCTTACTAACGGCCGTTTCGGCCTTGCTTTCGAGGACGGTACCGCTTTCCTCGATGCCCTTCTCGTGCACAAGCTGCCTGCCGAGATCGACGCCATTCGGCGCGCGGCGCAGATCGCCGACGATGCCTATGTGGCATTTCGCGCCGCGGTACGGGTTGACCGCCCGCAATACAAGGTGGTCGCCGAGGTTGAGCGCTATCTGCGCAGCCGCGGCTGCCCGGATAATTTCATGATCATCGGATCCGGCGGCAAGGATGTGCTTGGCATGACGCCGGCGTCGGAACGTCCGATCCGCGCCGGCGATCTCGTCACCACCGAGCTCACCCCCGCGGTCGAGGGCTATTTCGTCCAGATCTGCCGCACGCTCGTCCTGGGCAAGGCGAATGCGGCGCAGCGGCGGGCTTTCGCCATCTTCCGCGAGGCGCTCGAGGCCGGCGTCGCCGCGGTGCGCCCTCGTGCCACCGCCGCCGATGTCGCTCGCGCCGAGAACGACGTGTTCCGCAGAAACGGTCTCGGCGACTACACCACCAGCAAGTGGACGCGCGTGCGCGGTCATGGCCTGGGCCTGTTCTGCGATTCGAAGCCGCATCTCCTTGAGGACGTGCAGACCCCGCTGGTGCCCGGCATGACGCTCATCGTGCATCCCAACACCTACCATCCCGAGGTCGGCTACATGGTGCTGGGCGATGCCGTGGTGGTGACGGAGGCCGGCGTCGAAGTCCTCACCCGGACTCCACGCGAGCTGTTCGAAGTCGCGCCATGAGCTTGCGATGCGCCGCGGTCTGATCTCCCACTCCAGGCCGGAATTGCCTGATGCGGTGCTCGATTCCCGCGTTGCGCGCGTGCGCGCGGCGATGGCGCAGGCGCAGCTCGATGCGCTCCTGCTCTACTCCAACAATACGCGCCCCGCCGGCGTGTCATGGCTCACCGGCTTTGTACCGTACTGGTCGGAGGCCTTGCTCGTTCTCCCGCGCGACGGGGCGCCGGTTCTGGTGGTCGCGCTCACCTATCGCGTCAAGAGCTGGATCGAACGCACGAGCCGGGTCGCTGATGTGATCCACGGTCCGCGCGTCGGCGAGGAAGCGGCGCGCATGATCGCGGCCGCGCACGCGAATGCGACCGTCGGCGTCCCCGATCTCGACCAGCTGCCCGCCGGCATTGTCGATGACCTGCGCTCCGGCAGCCCGCGCCTCGTTCTTGTCGATGCCACTTCTATGTTTGCGCCGCTGCGCGGGCAGGCGGACCCGGCCGAGGTCGCGCTTGCGGGAAAATCGGCGCGGATCGCGCAATGCGCACTCAAGCATGCGGCGCTGGCAAGGGCGGGCGGAGAGAGCCTCGCGGCGATCATTGCCGCGACCGAGGGCGAGGCGCGCCGCCTGGGCGCTGAGGAGGTCTATGTCGCCGCTGCGCCCGATCTTCTTTGCGACACGCGCTTGCGGCGTATCGAAGGGCAGGCGCGCTTGGGGAAAAGCTTTGCGCTGCGCGCGACCGTTGCCTATCAGGGAACCTGGATCCGCCTCGTGCGCACGTTCGCAGGCCCCGACCTGCTCGCGACGGCGAACCGCTCGCTCGCCGCGGCGGCCGCACTCCTGCCGAGCGATCGCGGCTTTGCCGGTTTTGCCTCCTGGCTCATCGAGGGCTGCCGGGTCGCGCAGCCGCTCGAGCCGTTAGCGGGATCGCGTCTGCGAACGCCAAACCCGATTCCCTCCCGCGCCCTCGTCTCGGTGCAGGGGATGCTGCAGCCTGGCGGTCAACCCGTGCTGGTCGGTGCGCCGGTCTTGCTCGGCATGCCAAGCGAAGCCGGCAGCCTGTTGGTCCAGCCACTGTTCGATGCGTAGCGGCGAGGCATCAGCGCAGTTGCGCGCGTCTGCAACGCGCCATGCCTCGCCCCTGCCAACGCAGACGTCAGGCAGTCCGCGTCGCGACCTGGCCGCCGCTACCGCGCGCGTGCATGGCCATGGCAATCATCGCCGAGCCGCCGAACAGCATGTTGATGCCCACCAGCAGGCCGAGCGCCCAGGCGGCCGTGCTCGGCAGCCCGCCCCAGATCATGGCGGCAAGAATCAAATCGATGATGCCGCTTACCAGCATCCAGCCCCATTGGCCTGTCAGCTCGCGCTTGTGCTCGACCGCGTACATGATCGAAAGGACGCCCTCGATGATGAAAAACACGATCAGCAGCAGGGTGAGCGAGATCGCGCCACTCAGCGGCCAAACCAGCAGGACCAGGCCTGCGGCAATGCCGAGCAGAGCGGAGAGCAGCGACCACCAGAAGCCCGGCGCATGGCGCGCTCCGAAGGTGGTGATCAGCCCGGCGACGCCGCTGATCAGGAAAAGCCAGCCGATCAGGATGGTGACGGCGATGGTAGCAAGCGGCGGCACCAGGATGGCAAGAATGCCCAGAATGACGAGAATGATGCCTTCGATCAGAAACAGCTTCCAATGCTCGCGAACCGCCTGAGATAGCCTGCTCTGCAATTCGCTCATGCTCGGTATCGTGCCGCTCGGTGTCGTGCTGCTCGGTGTCGTGCCGCCGCTCGGTGTCGTGCCGCCGCTCGGTGTCGTCGACATGTCGGACCTCCCATGACGTTCGCGTAATTTCGCGTAATTTTCCCGGAAGCCAAGATGTACCGTATTTTTATCATAACAGGCCGACGGCGGGCATGCCACGCCTGCTTGCGTCACTCTGTGTCATGGATGTGACGGGTGCGGGGGTTGAGAGTCGAGGCTTTCACTCAAATGTTGAACCCCGCCCCGGCAAAATCACATGCGCGCGAATCCCGTGTCGCGGCCGCATGCGACTCAATCCAGCAAGGACGGTTTACGGCGTTATTGGCCCAGCCAGTGGGAAACGTCGTATACGATCGCACCGAGGGCGCAGGCCGCAAGCGCGGTCCAGAAAACGCCGAGCAACAGCGCCGTGTTCGCGCGTTGCAAGCGGTGAATGTCGATCGGATGGGGCATGGTCCGTTAATTCCAGCCACAAACTTAATGTTCCGTTGCGCGAAGCTTCAAGACCGCAACGGCAAAGCTGGGTTGCGATTGATGCGTGGCTCCATTTATCGTTTACGCTCCCGTTATGCTGCGTGATGTTGAGCTCGATCGCCCGCGCCGAAAGTGTGCATCAGTTTTTAGAGAGGAATGGTGTCATGCTGCCAAAGCCGAAGTGTCCTGTGATCGCACTGGAAGAGCACTACTGGGACCGGGAGCTCGCCGCGCAGTTTGCCGGCGGCGAGGGGGTGCGCGATGCGGACATGCTCAAGCGTCTCTACGATCTCGGCGAGCTGCGTCTGCGCGAGATGGACGAGGCCGGCATCGACATGCAGGTCATCTCCCACGGCGCGCCGTCGGCGCAGAAGCTTTCCGGCGCTGATGCTGTCGAGCTGACAAGGCGCGTCAACGATCGCCTGCACGCCGCCGTGCAGGTGAACCCCAAGCGCTTCGCGGCCTTCGCGGCGCTGCCGACCAGCGATCCGAAGGCAGCGGCCGATGAGCTCGATCGCACCACGAAGCTCGGTTTCAAGGGGCCGATGATTCACGGCCTCGCGAATGGCGCCTTCCTCGACGACAAGCGGTTCTGGCCGATCTTCGAGCGCGCGCAGGCGCTCGATGTCCCGGTCTATCTGCATCCCGCCGTTCCGCTCCCAGCGGTGATGGATGCCTACTATAAGGACTATGTGAAGGACTTCCCCATGGTGATCCGCGCCGCGTGGGGCTTCACCGTCGAAACCGCGACCCATGCCATCCGCCTCGTGCTGAGCGGGCTGTTCGATGCCTATCCGCGGCTCAAGATCGTGCTCGGCCATCTCGGCGAGACGCTGCCCTTCCTGTTGTGGCGGGTCGACCAGGCGCTCGCGCGTCCGGGAGCCAAGCTCCTGAGCGACAAGCCGCTGAGCTTCCGGGACGTGTTCTGCGAGCATTTCTACATTACGACCAGCGGCAATTTCTCCGATCCGGCGCTGTTGTGCTGCGTGATGGAGATGGGCATTGACCGCATCCTGTTCGCGGTCGACTGGCCGTTCGTCGCCAACAAGCCTGCGGTGGAATGGATGAAAACCGTGCCGCTCTGCGACGAGGACAAGATCAAGATCCTGTGCACCAACGCGAAGCGGCTGTTTCGTCTGTGAGCAGCGTTGAAGTCAGTAGGACGGCAAGGAGGGCGCTGCATAGTGATAGGTCGGCGCCGGGTGCCGGGTGTGCGAGGTGTGCGAGATGTGCACTTGGGGGCGTTTCGCGACGCGAGTTTTTTGCTCGGGCTCGTCCGGCTCCGGATCGCGGGCGGGTCTTGCCTTGAGCGTGATCTTGCGGGGCCGCAGCGCGATTGCGCGATCCGCAGGATGTGCGGCTGCGCGCGCCGCAAGGGGTGCCGCCGGAGGCGCGATCGCCGAGCCGGCAGGAGCCGTCGCGCCGGCCTTTCGCTCATCGAGATTGGGCGCAGCAAGCGGGGGAAAAACGGGAGGCGGCGGAATCACGGGGAGCTCTTCGTCCCCGACCGGCGGGCTGGACTGCCTTTGGTCTGAACTCTCGCTGGGTGCGATGGCGGAGGTGGTGTCGCCATCATTTCCAGGCGGCATCGCCGGATGCGGGTCCGATGCTTGTTCCATGGAACGCTCTGCCGGAGCCGGGTCAACCGATGAGGCTGGAGCCTCCGTAGCGGTTGCCGCGCCGGGGGTATGCGTGTCGGCGCTAGCCGGCGCAAGCGACCCGGTAACGGCTTGGGTGCTCGTACTTGCGGGAAACGGATCCGCAGTACTGCTCTCATCGTGATCCGGCGACTTGCCCTCGACAGTCGCGGCGACGGGCGGGGACGTGGGGGCCGATTGGTCCGCGGGACTCTGTTCGGATGATTTCGCGGCGGCGGGCTCGATGGACGCTTCCGGCGCGGCCTGGCCCGGAGCGCCTGGCGCCGCAAGCGCCGAGGTCTCCGCCGGTTCGGAAGCCTCCGGCCTGCGCGCGAGCTTCTCGAAGCGGCGGGCGCTGTCGGGGTCATAGAACTGGTTCCAATCTGCCCGATCATCAAACAGGAGATGGCGGGAGACTTCGATCGGACCTGCCTTCGCCATATGCTTGAGCCTGGCGGTGGCAAGCAGGCCGAGCGCGCTCACATAAAGTGTCGCACCTGCGAGGATTGCGCCGATGATGAACCGCAGGCTGGAGAGCATTGCAGTGGCCCGTTCTGCGCCCGGCTTGCACGCATCGCGCAACGTCGACTGCCGGTATGAATATCACCGGCGCCGCGCCTTCAGCACGACGCAATCCGCCGCACGCTGCTCTTAGCAGAGTCGCTCGTCTGTACGCGAGAAAAACTGCGCTCGTGGATCAGGTTTGTGATGTTCAGGAAAAATTTTTCTTCTTGCGCGTGTATCGCAGGACGTGAGGCACGCAGAACGAGTCCCGCGCGCGCGATCCTGCGTGATTGCGGCGAAGGGTGCCGCATTGTATGGGGAGGCGCCGCTCGCAGCGCCGGGCCCGTAGCTCAATGGTTAGAGCCGACCGCTCATAACGGTCTGGTTGGAGGTTCGAGTCCTCCCGGGCCCACCACGCAGTCTATTGATTGTGGAGATTTCCCGTCTTTTAGCGAAAAGCCCCGAATTGGCGGGGTTGCGTGCGACCACTTTGTCTCTGCAAAGCGTCAATTGGATTTCAGGGAGCGTTTCGGGGCTGCTGTCTCTGGCCTTAGAAATCCCGTTTCCCGGCAACAGAGACTGACGCAGGCAGAGAACGGTTTGAATCTGCCATTCACTGCGGAGTGAGACCTAGAATTTCGTGCTGCTGAGGCCATTCGGGTGGCAAGTCAGCGAGACGAGCGAAACCCATGCCGTGAGGGAGCCGGCCCTCGATCGCTGCACGGACGAGATCGGACGCGAGGAAGGCAAGTGAGATCGTCATGTTCACCTTGCGCACGCTGCACTTTTCGCGCCTTGCAAGACTTTCTGCGGTCGCTGTTGCATCAGCGATAAGCTCATTAAGCCAGCGGCGTCCTCGGGCGATCGATGCAACCAACGTTGCTCGGGTTTCCGACCGTATCGGACGAGTACGTTGCGCCGAGATTCCCTCAGGTACAAGAATCTCACGGCGCCGGGTTGACGCTATTTTCTCCCACGGAACATCGAGAACGCCGTCCATTCCCGACTTCTGACGAGTGGATTTCTGTGCTTGGGCAAGCTGGATCAGCAATCGCTTCGGCTGTACCTCGACGCGCGCGACGTGGGTATTGATCAGGCGCCGATCGTCGGTCGACGGCAAGGGTTTCAGATGTTCTCGAACAGACCTGACGACCAGCGCCTCGATGTCGGCCGCGGATACCCGGCGTATTGATCCGGCGCGCTCAGCCGCGCCATGGAGCAAGACGGACGAAAGGTAGTACCGGTACTTGGTGCCTTTCTTCCGGGCGTGGCTCGGGCTCATGCGATTGCCGCGGTCATCGAAGATCCGACCTGTCAGCAGAGCCCCGGATTTCACTCGGGTGGTTTTATGATTGCTCGCCTGTTCGTTCAGCTTGGCTTGGACGGCGTCAAATAAGCTCTTGTCGAGAATCGCAGGCTGTTCACCTTGCAGGACCTCACTCTTAAAGGCCACCTCTCCGATATAGAAACGATTGCGAAGCAGGTGGGCCAGCGGCCCGCGCGTGAACGGTATACCACCAACCCTCTTCCCCGTCTTCAACGTCCGAACCTTGGTGACGACGCCTTGCTTGCGCAGGTCGGCCATCAACAGGTTAAGGCTGCCGAGCCGGAGATAGCTACGGAAGATGACCCGGACTTGCTCCGCCTCAGCCGCATTGATGGATATCTTGCGGTTCTTGGTGTCATAGCCCAAAGGCACCATGCCGCCGACCCAAAGTCCCTTGCGCTTGGATGCGGCGATTTTGTCACGGATGCGCTCGGAGGTGACCTCGCGCTCGAATTGGGCAAACGACAGCAGCACGTTCAGTGTCAGGCGGCCCATCGACGTGGTCGTGTTGAATTGTTGGGTCACTGAGACAAAGGAAACATTGTGCTTGTCGAATAGCTCGACGAGCTTTGCAAAATCGGCCAACGACCGGGTCAGACGATCGACTTTGTAGACGACGATGACGTCGACCTTGCCGACCCGCACGTCCTCCAGCAGCCGCTGCAGGGCAGGCCGGTCGGTATTGCCGCCGGAGAAGCCGCCATCGTCGTATTTGGCGCGAAGGAGGGTCCATCCGGCATGTGCCTGGCTGCGGATGTAGGCCAGCGAGGCATCGTATTGGGCGTCAAGCGAGTTGAAGTCTTGCTCAAGCCCCTGGTCAGTCGAGACCCGGGTGTAGATCGCGCAGCGAACGCGCTTGGCTGATAAGGTCGTCATGAGGACGATCTCTTCGATAGCTTGTCCCGCAGGCCGAAGAATCTCGGGCCGTTCCAGTGTGTGCCGGTAATGACGAAGGCAACCTTGGACAAGCTGGGATAGGTCTTGCCGTTCCAGGCAAAGCCATCGGCAAGCACCGCCACCCGTTGCATCTGGCCCTTCCATTCACGGCCCAGGACTGTGCCCGGCTTGAGGTCCCTGGTACGCCGGTCCAAGTCGACGGCACGCTGTCCAGCTTTCTCCGGGGACTCCGAGCGGTCGAGCAGACGCT
>Ga0306920_100001290_pt1 | contig 30966 bp, 29 predicted proteins | sample flu12Cox44000170_FD_204666 | JGI IMG/M metagenome (GOLD analysis project Ga0306920, IMG submission 204666) | Lab enrichment of tropical soil microbial communities from Luquillo Experimental Forest, Puerto Rico - flux4day.12C.oxic.44.000.170 (v2)... | ecosystem: Environmental > Terrestrial >... | reverse complement strand
CAGCAGGTTCGCGCGAGAGCTGAGGGCCGTCGCCGATCGACTGTCGAGGGCCAGCGCGCGGTCAAAACTCGCCAGCGCCTCCTCGTAGCGGCTGAGCGCGGCCAGGATGCCGCCGCGGTTGCACAGGCTCCCCACGTTCTCGCCCGCCAGGCTAATCGCGCGATCGATGCTTTGCAGAGCCTCGTCCGGCCGGTCGAGATCGCGCAAGACGATCGCGCGATTATTGAGCGCTTCGGGATAGGCCGGCTTGAACCGCAGCGCCGAGTCGAAGCTCGCCAAAGCGTCCTTCAGTCGGACAAGCTGCTGCAATGCAACGCCACGATGGTTCAGTGCCTCGGCATTGCCTGGAGCGATCGCCAGCAACCGGTCGAAGGTCGCGATCGCCTGGGCCGCCTCACCCAACCGGAACTGGATGCCGCCGAGAAGGTGGAGGCCCGGGACGCTGCGCGGCTCCAATTTCAGGGCGTTCTGGCACTGCGTCAGCGCCCGCCGCAAGTCGCCCCGGCGGTACAACTTCACGGCCTGCTGGAACCCGGATTGGGCGTCCTTGTGCATCCTCGCAACCTAACCGCAAAGCTTCGCACGGTGCTATACACACGACGTGAAAATCGAAGCGCGCCAGGTCGAAGCCTTCCTCAAGAAGCCGGATCCGAAAATCCGCGGCGTGGTGATCTATGGCAACGACGACGGCCTGATCGCCGAACGGGCCCTGCAGCTCGCCAAGACCGTGTGCGAGGACCTCAAGGACCCGTTCCGCGTGGTCGATATTGCGGGCGAAGCGCTCAAGGGCGACCCGGCGCGGCTGGCCGACGAATTCGGCGCCATGTCCCTGATGGGCGGCCGGCGTGTGATCCGCGTGCGGCCGGCGGGCGAAGAGGCAGCGGAAGCGCTCGAGAATCTCGTGGCCGCTTCCGCCGGCGACGCGCTGGTCGTGCTCGAAGGCGGCAACCTGACGCCGCGCTCCGGCTTGCGCGCGCTCGCCGAAACCGAGCCCTGCCTGGCGGCGCTGCCCTGCTACATGGATTCCGAAGGCGAGCTCGAGCGTCTGGTCGAGAGCGCGGCCAAGGCGCAGGGCCTCGGCGTCGATCCCGACGCGCTGGAATGGATCGTCGAACGGCTGGGCGGCGATCGCGGCCAGACCCGCAGCGAAATCGACAAGCTCCTGCTCTACAAGGCCGGCGATGGCGGCAAGACCGTCACCCTGGACGATGCGCTCGCCGTCCTGGGCGACACCGCTGCGATCGGCATCGACGACGTGATCGGTGCGACGTTCGACGGCAATGTCGAGGCGCTCGACCGCGCGCTCGACCGCGTGTTTGCCGAAGGCGGCAATCCGGTGCAGCTGGTGCGCTCGCTGCAGCGCCACACCGACCAGCTCCATGTGGTGTCGGGCCATGTCGCCGCCGGCGGCAACTTCGAAGCGGCCTTGTTCAAGGCGCGCGGCCTACCGCGCGGTGGGCCGGTGCGCCAGCGCTTCGAGCGCCACGCCCGCGCCTGGCCCTTGCCGCGGTTGAGCCAGGCGGTGTCGCGCATCCTCGATGCCGAGCTCGAATGCAAGAGCACCGGCCTGCCCGACGAGGCGATCGCGCGCCGGCTTTGCCTGGCGCTGGCCATGACCGCCCGCGCAGCACGCGCCAGGCGCTAGACGATCGGAGCGACGTCGAAGCTCGCCGGCATGGCGCCCGCCAGATGGCGCTCGTACATGGTGAGATAGGCGCTTTCGAGGTGCCGGCGAAAACGATCGGTGTCGAACAGCGGCGCGGTCAGCCGGTTGGCCTGAAGCTTCGCGCGCAGCGCCGCCAGCAGGTCGGGAGTCGTGGCGAGCTTCAGGGCCAGCGCTTCGTAGTCGGCGAGATTGTCGGTGATTAGCTCCGGTAGCCCGACGGCGGCCAAAAGGCTTGCCGCCACCCGTGAAACAAACGTCTCACCGCGGAGCGTCACCAGCGGCAGGCCGGCCCATAGCGCATCGCTCGCCGTGGTATGGGCATTGACCGGGTTGGTATCGAGGAAGAGATCGGCCAGGCGATGACGCGCCAGATGTTCGTCGAGGGCGAGGCGGGGCGCGAACGCCAGCCGGTCGGCCGCGACGCCGCGCTCCTCGGCGTAGCGGCGCAAGTTGGCGACGGCGGCGGGGTTGTCCTGCAGCAGCCACAGCACGCTGCCCTCGACCTGGCGCATCAGGCGCATCCAGACGTCGAACACCGCCGGGCGGATCTTGTAGCTGTTGTTGAACGAGCAGAACACGAAGCCGCGCTCCGGCAGGCCCATCTCGGCCCGGCTCGGGGTGCGATCGGCAATCCGGCGTTGGCGGTCGTTGACCTGGTAGCTGTCGGGCAGCCGCACGACCTTCTCGCCGTAGGCCGCTTCTAGCTCCGGAGGAATGAGCCGGCCGTCGGCGATGATGTAGTCGATGAACGCCGACCCCATCGTGGCGGGATATCCGAGATAGGCGACCTGCAGGGGCGCACCACGGTGGGCGAAGATACCGCCACGATTGTTGCCGGTGAGGCCCTTGAGATCGATCGCGATATCGATGCCCTGGTCGCGCATCAGCTCGGCAACCTGCTTGTCGCTCAGGCCGCCGATCTCGACGAACCGATCGACGCCGGCTTTCAGGCGCTCGCGCATGGCGCTGCGGTCGTCCTTTCCCCAGGACAAGCCTGCGACCTCGAAGCGGGCCCGATCATGGCGTTCGAACAGCTCGGCCACGAGGTAGGCCGTCGCATGATTGAAAAAATCCGACGACAGATACGCCAATCGCACGCGCTCGTGTCGCTGGTCTGGTCGCGTCGCTTTGGTCACCAGCGGCGCCGGCGCGGGATATTCGGCCGCGACAAACAAGTCCGTGCAGCGCAGCTGCGCCTTGGCCGACGTGGTGTGGCAGAAGAAAGAGAAGGGCGTGTCGGCACGCTCGCCGCGCTCGACCGCCGCGACAATGGCGGCCGACCGCGCCTCGTAGTCTGTCCAGTCGCAGTACAACAGCCGCGTGTAGAACAGCATGCCGGCGGCATAGGGGTGATTGGGCGCCACCGCGACCAGGCGCTCGAACGAACGGGCGGCGTCCTCGAAGCGATTGAGGTCGCGCACGGTATTGCCGCGATTGTTCAGCGCGTCAGCGAAGTCGGGCGCGAGCTGCAGGGCCCGGTCGAAGGCGGCCACCGCCTCTTCCTGCCGGCCCAACGCGCGCAACGCATTGCCGCGATTGCCGTGCGCCAGCGCGAAGTCCGGCCGCAGCTGCAGGGCGCGGTCGTAGTCGGCCAGCGCCTCGGTTGGCCGGTTCAGCGCCTGCAGGGCATTGCCGCGGTTGTTGAGCGAGTCGGGCACATCGGGCCTGAGCGTCAGCGATCGCTGGTGCGCGGCCAGCGCCTCCTCGGGTCGTTTCAGGTCCAGGAGCGCCAAGCCGAGATTGGAATGGGCCTCGGGCGAGGCCGGATTGACGGCGAGCGCGCGGCCGATCCAGTCGGCGGCGGCGGCCGGCGCGCCGCGCTGGTAGTGGATCAGGCCGATGAGATGCAGCGCGCCGAAATGCCGGGGGTCGCGCTCCAGCACCGCCCGATAAAGCGCCTCGGCCTCGTTCAGCCGGCCCTGCCTGTGGAGGGCCAGCGCTTGCTGGAACTGGGCGGTGGGATCGGCGGCGGTCAGCGTTTCTTGCCGCCGGTGGTGAGCGGAATGGCCGCCTGCTCGGTCAGGATCAGGAAGGTGAAGCTCTCCTCGATGTAGAGCCGTACGCGCTCGCTGTTGTGGTCGAGATAGCCGATCGAGAAGTCCTGGCCGACCGAGAGCTCGAAGTCGCCGCCACGCTTGGAAATCACCAGGCCGCCGTCGATGCCCGGCGCCCACACGATCTCGCCGTCGATCAGGCGCTGGACGTGGCTGATGATCGGATAGCCGCTGTCGGTGCGGGCGGCGAGATCCTTGTAGAGCTGCTCGTTCAGCACCACCGAGAACGGTCCGTCGATGCCGTCGTCGCGCAGCTTGGTGAGCGCTGTGGCAACGGCGAGGGGATAGTCGGCGTGGCTGGCGCCGAGCGGCACCGCGGCGCGGGCGCGCGCCTGGCAGATGCCGGTGATGTGCGCGGCGGCGTAGCCGTGGAAGATCGAGCGGTCCTCGGCGATGGCGATCTCGCGCGCCGCCGCCGTCACATTGTCGAGGTCGGGATCGCGCGCGCCGCGGTCGATGGCGTCGAGTTCGGCCCGGCTCATCTCGAAGGGAATGCGCAGCTCGACCAGCGGCTGGATGCGCCGGAGCTTGGCCTGCACGTCTCGGCCGTTCGGCGGCGAGGCGATGGGATCGGCGCGGCCGAGCTCGACGTCCGAAGCCTCCCAGCCCAGCGGCCCGCTGAAATCGACGACGCGGCGGGCCGCCAGCAGGGCCCGCAAGGTGCGTTTGGCTTCCTCCTCGATCTCGGCCCAGCCGGCCGGCGTGATCGGCGCTTTTTCGCGAAAAAGATGGTTCATTTGGCAGCTCCTGCAGCAGGCCGCAGGCTGCCGATGCCGAGGCTGCCGTCGGACGCGACGGCGGCCTCTTCGCCGCCCCCGTGCTCGACGACGGCCTCGATTTCGGTCACCGGCTCCTTGGTGAACAGATAGGTCCGAAGATGCTCGGCGAGCTTGGGATCGCGGCGGCGCAGCCATTCCAGCACCATCGCCGCATGCTCTTTCTCCTCGTCGCGATTGTGCTCGAGGATGGCCCGCAGTTCGGAATTGGCAGTGGCCTTGGCGCGCTGGTTGTACCAGTCGACCGCCTCCAGCTCCTCCATCAGCGAGACGATGGCGCGGTGCTGGTCGGTGATCTCGGGACCTAGGGTGGCAGGAGTCTCATGCAGCGCTTCGCTCGACATACGTCCTGCCTCCCTCCCGGCACCGAATGGAAGGACAACGCCCGCAGGCGTTGTCCGTTCCCGGTGCCGGAATGAGGCTAGCGGCGGACGATCACGATCTCAAGATAGTCGCTCGGCACCACCATGGTGCCGTCGCCCGAGCGGTTGAACTGGCCGATCAGGGCGATGATGTCGCGCTCCAACGCCTCCTGGGCGGCAGGCTGCAACGCGGCGAACGCCTTCAGCACCGGCCCGTAGTAGGTGCGGAACACGGCGAGGAAGTGCTGCGCCGAGCGATAGCGGAACACGAAGGCGCGCTGCTCGGCACCGACCGCGTGGCCCTTGAACAGCTCGTCGAGGCGCGGCCGCGTGCCCCACAGCGCCGGAGATTTCACGCCGGCCGGCGGCGCCACGTGCTTGCCCAGCGTCTTGAACAGCTGGCCGATGAAGCCGTCCGGCGTCCAGTTGGCCATGCCGATCTTGCCGCCCGGCTTGCAGACGCGGACCATCTCGGCGGATGCACGCTCCTGGTTGGGCGTGAACATCACGCCGAACGTCGAGACCACCGCGTCGAACGACTTGTCGCCGAACGGCAGGGCCTCGGCGTCGGCCTGCTGGAAGGCGATCTTCATTCCTTCCGCCTCGGCGCGCTTGGCGCCGCCCTCGAGCAGGGTCGGCACATAGTCGGTCGAGGTGACCTCGCACCAGCGCCGCGCGGCGGCAAGCGAGACGTTGCCGTTGCCGGCGGCGACGTCGAGCACCTTCTGCGCGGCACGGATGTCCAGCGCCTCGCAGAGCTGCTCGCCGACGATCTGAAGAGTGGTGCCGACGATGGCGTCGTCGCCCGACGACCAGGCGCCCTGCTGGCGCGTCTTGATGGCGGCGAGGTCGGGAGTCTGCGCGGTGGTAAGGGTGTCCATGGCTGTCTCCTCTGGCAGGAAGCTGATGGCCTCCTGCTAGCTCGGGCAGACAGATCGCGCTGTCCGGATTGCGCCAGTCCAGGGACAGTCGACGACAGAATGCGCCGGCTAACGCCGAGTCAGGCGGTCGACGACTTCGTCGAGCTGATCGAAGTTGGCGATCTCCAAGGTGAGCAGGGTGTGCTCGCCGCGGCCGGTCAGACTGAGCGAGGCTTTTAGGCCCAGCGCTTCCTCGATGCGTTTCTCGAGGGCGCGCGTGTCGGCGGTCTTTTCGCCCGCGGCGGGCGCGGCGCCTTTCTTGGCCGGACGCGGCTTCTTCGGTTTCTCGCCGGCGGCCAGGCGCTCGAGGTCGCGCACGGTGAGCTTGTCCTTCACCGCGCGTTCGGCCATGGCGACGGGATCGGCAAAGCCCAACAGGGTGCGGCCCTGACCGGCCGACAACGTGCCGCGGCGCACCAGATCCTGCACCTCGGCCGGCAGGTCGAGAAGTCTCAGCGTGTTGGCGACATGCGGGCGGCTCTTGCCCACCTTCTCGGCGATATCTTCCTGGGTCTGGTTGAACTCGGCGCGCAGCCGCTCGTAGCCGCGCGCCTCGTCGATCGCCGACAGATCGCTGCGTTGCAGGTTCTCGATCAGGGCGATCTGCAGCGCTTCGAGATTGTCGAACGGGCGCACCACCACCGGCACGTCATGCAGCTGCGCCTGCTGCGCCGCGCGCCAGCGCCGCTCGCCGGCGATGATCTCGTAGGCATCGGGATCGCCCGTCACCGGCCGCACCAGGATGGGCTGCAGCAGCCCGAACTGCTTTATCGAATCGACCAAACTATCTATGTCCTCGAACGTCGTGCGCGGCTGGTAGGGGCCGGCGCGCAAATGGGCGATCGGCAAGGTGAACGGGGTGCGCGACGGCGGCGCCGGACGCGGCGCGGCAGCAGGCGGCGGCGCTTGCGTCACCGTCGAGGCAACATCGTCGTCGCCCAGCAAGGCGGAGAGACCGCGGCCGAGGCCGCGCGGCTTAGGAGACTGGCTCATGACTGGTCTCTGGTGCGGGTGGTGGTGGCGCCGCCTCGGCGGCAAGACGCCGGCGGCGGATGAACTCGCTCGCCAGCAGGATGTAGGCCTGCGCGCCGGCGCAGGCATTGTCGTAGATCAGCACCGGCAAGCCGTGGCTCGGCGCCTCGGCGATGCGCACGTTGCGCGGGATGGTCGTGCCGAACACCAGCTCACCGAAATGGCCGCGCACGTCGGCCTCGACCTGCTGGCTGAGCGTCATGCGGCGATCGACCATGGTCAGCACCACGCCGGCGATATGCAACTTAGGGTTGAGACGCTGTTTTACTCTCGCCACGGTGTTGGACAAGGCGCCGATGCCCTCGAGGGCGAGGAACTCGGCCTGCAGCGGCACCAGCGCGGCGTCGACCGCCACCAGGGCGTTCAAGGTCACCAACCCGAGCGACGGCGGGCAGTCGACCAGGACCGTGTCCCATCGGCCGCGCACGGCATTGCCGTCGACGCCGAGCGCATCGGCCAGGCGATACTCGCGCCGTTCCAGGTCGATCAGCTCGATCTCGGCGCCAGCGAGCGATACCGAGGCCGGCATCACGGAAAGGCCGGGGATCTGCGAGGGCCGCACCGCTTCGTCGAGCGTCGCGAGCCCCAGCAGAAATTCGTAGGAACCGGGTGAGCGCTCACTTCTTGGGACGCCCAGGCCGGTCGAGGCATTGCCCTGCGGGTCGAGGTCTATCAACAGGACCTGCTCGCCGACGGCAGCCAGCGCCGTGGCGAGATTGATCGCGGTCGTGGTTTTGCCCACGCCACCTTTCTGGTTAGCGATCGCGTAGATCTTTGGCGCGATAGGAGCCGATTCTGAGGATGACGGCGTCACGGTCGGTTACGCTGGGTTGAGGGGTGCACTCAATCTCCCAGTCCTTCATGGCCCCGGTCAATTCGGCCCGCCAGTCCTTCCCTTTGTGGAAAAGGCAAATAGCGGGATTAGCACGGTGCCGGTCAGCCCAAGTCAGCAACTGGCCGAGTGGCGCCAGCGCCCGGGCCGTCACGACATCTGCCTGGGCCGGCGGGGCGGCTTCGATGCGGTTGATAAGGATTTTAGGCTGTTTCGGCAGGCCCATCTTGCGCGCGGCTTCGCTGAGATAGGCCGATTTGCGGGCGTCGGACTCGATCAGGGTGACATCGAGCTCCGACCGCAGCGTGGCCAGTACCAGACCCGGGAAACCGGCCCCACTGCCCAGATCCGCCAGGCTTTTGGTCGTCGCCGGGATCAGCGGCGCGAGCTGCGCCGAATCGAGGACATGCCGGGTCCAAACGTCGTCCAGGGTCGCCCGGCCAACCAAATTGATGGCTTTCTGCCAACGCAGCAGGGTCTCGACCATGACCTCCAGCCGACCCAGCGTTTCACGTGAAACACCCGGGTCGAGCTGCCGTAACGCCGCCTCGGCGCTCTGCCTCATCCTGAGGAGCGGCCCGCAGGGCCGCGTCTCGAAGGATGGGCAACAGGCAGGATCTTTGAGGCCCACCCTCCAAGACGCCGCGCTCCGCGCGGCTCCTCAGAATGAGGTTGGCCGCTAGGCGGCGCGGCGGCGGACATATTTCAGCAGGGCAACCAAAGCGGCCGGGGTAACGCCGGAAATCCGGGCAGCCTGGCCTAGGGTGGCCGGCCGGTGGGCCGTGAGCTTCTGGCAGATTTCGTTGCTGAGGCTGCCAACCGCCCCGTAATCTAGGTCGGAAGGCAGCTCGAGGGCCTCGTCCCGCCGGTAGGCGTCGATATCCTGGCGCTGGCGGCTGAGATATCCCTCGTAGCGGGCATCGATTGTCAGTTGCTCTGCAATACTGTCGGAGATGGCGCCCAAACCGGGCCACAGGCCAACCAGGCGGGGCCAATCGAGGTCGGGATAGGCCAGCAGGTCGAGCGCCGAGCGCACCACGCCGTCCTGGTTGATGGAAATGCCCTGCTTGGCTAGGGCCGACGGGCTGGCCTTGACCTGGCTGGCCTGGTCGCGGGCCTCCGCCAGGTCGGACTGTTTCACGTGAAACATCCGGGCCCGCTCAGGCCCGACACAGCCGATTTTCAGTCCGCGCGGGGTCAGCCGCTGGTCGGCGTTGTCAGCCCGCAGCCACAAGCGGTATTCGGCCCGCGAGGTGAACATGCGGTAGGGCTCGGTGACCCCGAGACTGACCAAATCGTCAATCAGGACGCCGAGATAGCCGTCGGCGCGGTCGACCTGGAAAGGCGCCGAGCCGGCGGCCGCCAGGGCCGCGTTCAGGCCGGCGATCAGGCCTTGCGCCGCCGCCTCTTCGTAACCCGTGGTGCCGTTGATCTGGCCGGCCATGTAGAGGCCGGGCACCCGCCGGGTCTCCAAGGTCGCGTGCAGCTCCCGCGGGTCGATATGATCGTATTCGATGGCATATCCCGGTCGCAGCATGGCTGCCTGCTCCAACCCCGGGATGGTCTGCAAAAGTGCGAGCTGCACGTCGCGCGGGAGGGAGGTCGAGATGCCATTGGGGTAGACCGTCGGGTCGTCGAGCCCCTCCGGCTCGAGGAAGATCTGATGCCGCTCGCGCTGGGCGAAGCGCACGACCTTATCTTCGATCGACGGGCAGTAGCGCGGACCGACGCTGTCGATCTGGCCGGAGTACATCGGCGCGCGATGGATGTGGCAGGCGATCTGCGGCGTCGTGATCTCGGTCGTGAGATACGAGAAGGGTTGAGGCGGCACGTCGCCGTCCTGACGCTCGAGGCCGGCGTAGTCGATCGTGCGACCGTCGAGCCGCGCCGGCGTGCCGGTCTTAAGGCGCCCCAACGCGAAGCCGAGCCTCTGCAACTTTTGCGCGAGTAAAGTCGACGGCTGCTCGACCGCGTCGGCCGCGAGATCGGCCGGCGTGCCGTCGCGCTGGCCGCGCGCGCGGCCGGCGGGGATTTTGATTTCACCCAGGTGGATCAGGCCCCGAAGGAAGGTGCCGGTGGTCAGCACCACGCGGCCGGCGGCGATTTCGGCACCGGATTCGGTGAGCACACCGATACACGCCCCGCGTGTATCCAAAAGAACATCCGCGACCGCATCCGCGCGGATTTCAAGGTTGGCCTGCTCGGCGAGCAGCGCCTGCATGGCCTGACGGTAGAGCTTGCGGTCGGCCTGGGCGCGCGGGCCGCGCACCGCCGGGCCCTTAGAAAGATTGAGGGTACGGAACTGGATGCCGGCGCGATCGATGGCGCGGCCCATGACGCCATCGAGCGCATCAATCTCGCGCACCAGGTGGCCCTTGCCCAGCCCGCCGATCGCGGGATTGCACGACATCTCGCCGATGGTATCGAGCCGATGGGTAAGCAAGAGCGTGCGCGCGCCGAGCCGAGCCGCCGCGGCCGCCGCTTCGCAACCGGCATGGCCGCCGCCCACCACGATCACGTCATACGCAAAGCCCGACATGCGCGGGCTTTTACGCCCAGAGGTCAGGCGTGGTCCAGATGACTAGTGTCGTTGACCCGGCGGACCTCGACCTTGGTGCCCTCAATGTCGACCTCGTTCAGGCAGCACGGGTCCTGGGCCAGCTTCCAGTAGGCCGCCAGGGGCTGGTCGAGGAGCTGCAGCAACAGGGCGCGATTGACGCTGTCGTGGCCGACCATCACCACGGTCTGCCTGGGATGGTGGGCCAGCACCGAGCGCAGGGCCTCGGCGACGCGCGCCACCAGCTCCTGCAGCGATTCACCCTTGGGAAAGCGCATGAGCTGCGGCGCGGTGTGCCACAGCTGGAAGAGCTCGGGCGCTTCGTTGCGCACCTCGTCCTGCACGCGGCCTTGCCAGTCGCCGTAGTCGAGATCCATCAGCCCGTCGAGCACAGCGGCGCCGGTGCCGCTGGCCACCGCGATCTTGCCTGCCGTCACGACGCAACGTTGCAGGCCGCTGGTGTAGATCGCCGCCGGTTTCCATTGCGCAGCGATACGGGCGCCCAAACGGTCGGCCTGCCTGAGGCCGAGCTCGGTCAGCGGCAGCTCGGCGCGGCCGCGAAAGCGTTTGGGGTTGATGCCGTCGACATGACCGTGGCGGGTGAGCAGGATCTTGGTCATCCCGCCACGCTATCACCATTTCGATTCGATCAGAGCCTCGATCGCCGAGCGCAGAGGAGTCGCGCTCTTGTCATAGTCGTGCCAGGCGCGACTCTTCTTCAGCAGCGCCGGTGCGGTGCGCACGGTGAAGCGCTTGGGATCGAGACCCTTCTTCACCTGGCTCCAGTCGAGCGGCATGGAGACCGTAGCGCCCGCGCGCGCCCGCGGCGACAACGGCGCCACCGCGGTCGAGGTTTTGTCGTTGCGCAGATAGTCGAGGAAGATGTGCCCGCCACGCTCCTTCTTCGCCATGCTGAGCAGGTAGCGCTCGGGTTCCTGCGCGGCGAGCCGGCGGCAGATCTCCTTGGCGAAGGTCTTGGCGGCGTCCCAATCGGGGCTCTTCTTGTCGCTGGTGAGCGGCGTCACGACATGCAGGCCCTTGCCGCCGGTCGTCTTGCAGAACGCCACGAGGCCGAGCTTCTCCAGCCGCTTGCGCACGTCGAACGCGCCCTGCACTACGTCGGCGAAGGGCACATCCGGTGCCGGATCGAGATCGAACACCAACCGGCCCGGCAGCTCCGGCACACCGGGCTGGTTGTTCCAGGGATGCAATTCGGTGCCGCCGAGCTGGGCCACCGCTGCCAGGGCCTCGACGCGGTCGATCTGGAGGTAAGGCTTCCTGTCGCCGCTCACTTTGACTTCGGTGAGGAGGGGCGAACTGCCGGGCAGGGCATGGCGCTGGAAGAACGTCTGGCCGCCGACGCCGTCGGGCGTGCGCACGATCGAGCACGGCCTGCCCTTGAGGTGCTCGATCATCCACGCGCCGGCTGTTTCGTAGTAGCGCGCCAGCTCGAGCTTGGTGATCGCAGGCTTCTCGCCCGGCCAGAGCGGCTTGTCGGGATGGGAGATCGCCACGCCCATGACCGTGTCCGGGCCGGACGCCGGCTTCTTGCCCTTCACCTTGACCGTCCTTTGGCGGTCATGAACGGCGTCGGCCGCTTGCCGGTGCCCTGGGCGATTTCCTCCAGGGTCCGTCCCGAGGCGATCGAGCGCGGGTCCTTCAGCAGCGCATCGCCATCGCCGTCATGGGCCGCCTGATCGCGATGCTTGATCAGCAGCCAGTTGGTGCGCTTGCCGCCGAAGCGATCCCGCCGCATGCGCACCAGCACCCAGCTTCCCGACAGGCGCTTGCCCTTGAGGCTGAACTTGAGATCGCCGCTCTTCAGGCCGGCATGCGGATCGCCTTCGGGACTCCAGTAGCCGCGATCCCACAGCTGCACCGTGCCGCCGCCATACTGGCCTTTGGGGATCGTGCCTTCGAAGTCGCCATAATCGAGCGGATGATCCTCGACCTCGACCGCCAGGCGCTTGTCGTGCGGATCGAGCGAAGGGCCTTTGGTGATCGCCCACGACTTGAACACGCCATCGAGTTCGAGCCGGAAGTCGTAGTGCAGGCGCGTGGCGTCATGGCGCTGGACGACGAAGCGCAGTTTGCTCGCTTGCGGAACCGTGGCTTTGCCGGAGGGTTCCTCAGTCCGTTTGAAGTCGCGCTTGGCGCGATAGGTCGAGAGGCTGTCGCGGCGCATGCTGCTGGTCAACGGGACGGCTCCGCGCTCGGTTCCTGGGAACTGTTTCACTTTCCAATACAGAAATCCCGGAAAATCACGTCTAAAAGCTCGTCGATACGCACCGCGCCGGTGATCCGGCCGATCGAGCGCAGGGCGAGCCGCAGGTCCTCGGCGGCGAGCGCCACTTCCGGCGCGACCAGGGCGCGGCCGAGCGCGGCCTCGGCTTCCATCAACGCCTCGCGATGGCGGGCGCGGGTGAGCGGCGGCGGGCCGCCGTCTTCCATCAGCGCCGCGGCCGAGCGTTCCAGCCGCTGAAGCAGCTCAGGCAGGCCGGCACCGGACTTGGCCGACAGCGCCACCACGCCGGCGGCGTCGACGGGGGCGAGGTCTACCTTGTTCACCACCACGATGTCGTGCGCGGGGTTCCAGTGCTCGCCGACGCCGGTGTGCGTGTTCATCGCCGCCTTCCAGTCGGCGGTGGCGTCGAGCACCAGCACGCGAAGATCGGCTTGTTCGGCGCGGGCGCGGGCGCGGCGCACGCCCTCCTGCTCGATGGCGTCGCTGGTCGGGCGCAATCCTGCGGTGTCGGCCAGCACCACCGGCCAGCCGCCGAGGTCGAGATGCACCTCGATGATGTCGCGCGTGGTGCCCGCCGTTTCCGACACGATGGCGGCGTCCCGGCGCGCCAGAAGATTGAGCAGCGAGGACTTGCCGGCGTTGGTTGGACCGATGATGGCGATGCCGATGCCTTGGCGCAGCCGCTCGCCGCGTCTGTCGTCGAGGTGCGCCGCGATTTCGCCTTGCAGCTGGGTGATGCCGCCTTTCACCTCGTCGGCGAGGCCCTTGGGCAGGTCCTCGTCGGGGAAATCGATCGCCGCTTCGAGATGGGCGAGCGCGCGCAAACCCAGCGTGCGCCAGTCCTCGTACAGGCGATGCAACGCGCCATCCATCTGCTGCAGTGCCTGGCGGCGCTGCTGGTCGGTCTCGGCGGCGACCAGGTCGGCAATCGCCTCGGCGCGGGTGAGATCGAGCTTGCCGTGCTCGAAGCTGCGGCGCGTGAACTCGCCGGGCTCGGCCAGGCGACAGAAGCCGAGCTTGCCAAGCGCCGCTAGGGCCGCTGCCACCACCGCACGCCCGCCGTGCAGATGCAGCTCGGCCATCGTCTCGCCGGTCTCGGTGTTGGGCGCGGCGAACCACACCACCAGGCCGCGATCGATCTCCTCGCCGCTCAGCGGGTCGATCACCGCGCGCACCACCAGGCGGCGCGGCTCGGGCAGCGCCGGATCGCGCGCCGAATGGCCGCGCTCGAAAGCATGCGGTTCGGTCAGAAAAACCAGCGCATCGGCCGCGCGCGGGCCGCTGATGCGAATGACCGATAAAGCGCCCGGCGCGGCGCGAGACGGTGTCGGCGTGCCGAGCGCGTAGATCGTGTTGGCATCCATCACGAGCGCTTGGGCGGCGTCGGCACCGGCTTCGCGCCCGGTGTCGGCGGCGTGCCGGGCACCGGCCGCGCCATCACCTTGTCGGCGATCTTGTCGTACAGCGCCTCGGGGATCAGCCGCCGCTCGACCAGCTCGGTCTTGGCCTTGAACGGCCGGGCGCGAATGATGGCGTCGGCGCGCACCTCGCCGATGCCGTCCAAGGTCATCAGGACGTCGCGGCTGGCGCTGTTGAGATCGATCAGGCTGGCGGCCGGCGCGGGCTGCGGCCGCTGCGCCAGTGCAGCGCCGGAGAACACCAGGGCCACGATCAGGATGAGGGCGCGCCGCATCGTTCGACTATCGCACGATGTCGTGCCACGCGGGACAGGGGCGCTCGGCGAACGGCAGCTTGAAGCGGTGATAGTTCGAGCGGTCGATCAGCTCGGCCGGCACCATGATCTCCTTCGGCACCGGTTGGCCGGCGAGATGACGCAGGACCGCTTGCGCGGCGATGGCGGCGATGTTGAAGGCGCTGAAGTCGGCGCTGGCCAGCATAGTGCCGCGCTCGATGTGCTCGATCGCCGCCGGCAGGCCGTTGATGCCCACCACCTTGGCCGTCCGTCCGGCTTCGCCGAGCGCATCGAGCGCGCCCAGCGCCATCAGGTCGTTGGCGGTCCACACGCCGTCGATTGCCGGATGCCGCGCCAGCAGCGCCGCCATCGCCAGCTCCGCCGGCTCCTGCTGCAGGTAGCCGACCGATAGCCCGAGCAGCTCGATATTGGGGAAGCGGGCCAGCGTCTCGTGCAGGCCGCGCACGCGATCGCGGCTGGTCGGCGCCGACGGCGGCCCTTCCAGCCCGACGACCCGGCCCTTGCCGCCCAGGCCTTCGAACAAGGCGGTCGCCACCCGCTGGCCGACCGCGACATCGTCGGAGCCGACAAAGGTGAGCGCCGGCCCGCTCATGCGGTTGATGAACAGCGCTACGGGGATGCCGGCGTCGGCGATGCGCGCCAGGTCCTCCTGCATCTTCACGTCATCGGCCGGATTGAGCACGACGGCGTCGGGCCTGACCGCCAGCGCCTCGCGGACCAGGGCCTTCTGCTGGCCGACATCGTCGGGCGTCTCGGGGACATAGTGGATTGTTCGGCCGCCCACTTCGGCCGCGACCCGGTCAACCGCCAGTCGGGCCGCAGTATAGGCCGGATTGACGCGGTTCTTGGTGAATACGGCGAGGACGGGGCTGCGGGCCATGTCCCTATTTTAGCCCCCTCTCCCTCTGTAGTATTGCGCCGCGATGGCCAAACCCTACGACCAGATCTCCGACCGGCGGGCCATCATCCGCCGCCGCGCCCTGGAGGAGGCCTTGGCCAGCCTGGTCGAGGACCTGCCGACCGGCAGTGAGCCGCCGCGCCCGCAGGTGCTGGCGCTGCTGCGCGACACCCTGGCCGCCGGCCGGGCCGAGATCCGCCGCCGCTTCGAGAGCCCCGGTCCGCTCAGGAATGACGGGCCGGCGGTGCTGATCGCCACCTCGTTCCTGATGGACCAGCTGATCCGGGTGATCTTCGATTTCGCCGACGGCAAGCTCTACCCGGCGGCCAATCCCAGCGCCGCCGAGCGGCTGAGCGTGGTGGCGACCGGCGGCTTTGGCCGCGGCGAGATGGCGCCGCTCTCCGATATCGATCTCCTTTTCCTGCGGCCCTACAAGCAGACACCGCGCGGCGAGCAGATCGTCGAGTTCATGCTCTATCTGCTGTGGGACCTCGGCCTCAAGGTCGGCCATGCCACGCGCACGGTCGAGGAAAGCCTGCGTTATGCCGACCGCGACCACACCATCCGCACGGCCTTGCTCGAGGCGCGTTACATCTGGGGCGACCGCGAGCTGTTCGACGAGTTGACCAAGAGCTACGCCCAGCGCTTCAGCGGCGGCGACGGCCGCGACTTCGTCGAGGCCAAGCTTACCGAGCGGGACCAGCGCCATCAGCGCATGGGTGATTCGCGCTACGTCGTCGAGCCCAACGTCAAGGAGGGCAAGGGCGGCCTGCGCGACCTGCACACGCTGTTCTGGATCGCCAAGTACCTCTATCGCGTCGACCAGCCGAGCGAGCTGATCGCCAAGGGCGTGCTCACCAAGGAAGAGGCGCGCCACTTCGAGCGCGCCGACCGCTTCCTCAGCACGGTGCGCTGCCACATCCACTACCTGACCGGGCGCGCCGACGATCGCCTGTCGTTCGACCTGCAGCGCGAGATCGCCACGCGCCTCGGCTACCAGGACCGGCCGGGCAGCCGCGGCGTCGAGCGCTTCATGAAGCACTACTACCTTCATGCCAAGACGGTCGGCGATCTCACCCGCATCTTCGTCGCCGCCCTGGAGGATAGCCGCCGGCGCAAGCCCAAGCTCGCGGCACTGTGGCAAACGCTGAGGCCGCGCTCGCTCGAAGGTTTTAGGCTCGATGGCGAGCGACTGGCGGCCGCGGGTCCCGATGCCTTCGAAAAAGATCCGGTGGCGATCCTGCGCCTGTTCCATGTCGCGCAGGAGAACGGGCTCGACATCCATCCCGCGACCTTGCGGCTGATCACCCAGAACATCCGGCTGATCGACCGCCTGCGCACCGATCCCGAGGCCAATCGCCTGTTCATGGACATGCTGACGTCGCGGCACGATCCCGAGACGACCTTGCGCCGCCTCAACGAGGCCGGCGTGTTCGGCCGCTTCGTGCCCGACTTCGGCCGTGTCGTCGCCCAGACCCAGCACGACATGTATCACACCTACACGGTCGACGAGCACACCATCCGCGCCATCGGCATCCTGTCGCGCGTCGAGAGCGGCGCGCTGAAGGAGGATCATCCGCTGTCGGCCGAGGTCGTGCACAAGATCGTGTCGCGGCCGGTGCTCTATCTCGCCGTACTTCTGCACGACATCGCCAAGGGCCGCGGTGGCGATCACTCGATCCTGGGCGCCGAGGTTGCCATGCAGCTCGGCCCGCGGCTGGGCCTCAGCGCCGCCGAAACCGAAACGGTCGCCTGGCTGGTGCGCTACCACCTCGGCATGTCGGGCACGGCGTTCCAGCGCGACCTGATGGATCCCAAGACCATCGAGACCTTCGCCCAGTTGGTGCAATCGCCCGAGCGGCTGCGCCTCCTGCTGGTGCTGACGGTGTGCGACATCCGCGCCGTCGGGCCCAATGTGTGGAACGGCTGGAAGGCGGCGCTGCTGCGCCAGCTCTACCACGCCGCCGAGCAGGTGATGTCGGGCGGCACGCTGTCGGGCGGCCGCGCCGAGCGCATCAAGGCGATCCAGGCCGAGGTCGGCAAGCGTCTGACCGGTTGGACCGACGCCGAGAAAGAGGAGCATTTTTCGCGCGGCTATGCGCCCTACTGGCTCTCCTTTCCGATCGAGACCCTGGCCCGCCAGGCCGAGCTGGTGCGCCGCGCCGAACGCGACCGCCAGCCGCTCGCCATCGAGCATCGCATCGACGGCGAGCGCTCGGTCACCGAGGTCACGATCTACACGCTGGATACGCACGGCCTGTTCGCCCGGCTCGCCGGCGCCATGGCGATCAGCGGCGCCAACATCGTCGACGCCAAGATCTTCACCTTGGCCAACGGCATGGCGCTCGACACCTTCTGGCTGCAGGACCTTGAGGGCAAGCCGTTCGACGGCCCGCAGCGGCTGGCGCGACTCGCCGCCCGGGTCGAGCTGTCGCTCAGCAACCGCCTCGACATCCAGCGCGAGCTCGACGGCCAGCGGCCGTCGTGGCCCAAGCGCGACCGCGTGTTCACCGTGCAGCCGCGCGTGCTGATCGACAACAACGCGTCCGACACTTTCACCGTGATCGAGGTCAACGGCCGCGACCGCCCGGGCTTCCTGCATGTTGTGACCCGCGCCTTGACCCGCTGCAGCCTGCAGATCGCCTCGGCGCACATCACCACCTACGGCGAGCGCGCCGTCGATGTGTTCTATGTCAAGGACATGTTCGGCCTGAAGGTCGTCAACCAGGAGAAGCTGAAGCAGGTCGCCGACGAGGTCGAAAAGTCGATCCGCGACTTCGACGCCCGCTTCGAGCCGCTGGTGAAGGCGGCGGAATAACGAATGCAGCACATGTGATGCACCGGCTTTGCTTGAGAGCATCACAATCGTAGTTCACCCGCACCGTGCTAATCTCGCCGCGGCACACGGGGGGAGTGCATTCGCATGCACAGGCTTGCCGCTGCAGCGTTCGCTGGCGCCGCTCTGTTGGCTTCGGGCATGGCCGCCGCCGGGCCGCGCGACGAGCTGTCAGATGCCGCGCGAGCCTTCGACGAGTCGGTGCTGCGCGACCAGGACGACAGCACCCGGCAATTGGCACTGCGCAAGTGGAAGGGGCCGATCAAGTTGGCCGTCCGTAACCCCAGCAGGGCGCCGAACCTGGTCCAGCCGGCGATCAAGGCGATCCGCACCATCGCCGAGCAGGCGAAGGTCGAGGTCACCGAGGTCGAGATCACGGACTCGGGTGCCAACTTGGTGGTCTTCTTCGACGACAACGAGATCTACAATGGCCAACTCGGTTGCCAGGCCAAGGCGCCAACACGCAATTGGCTGATCGAACGGGCGGAGATCAAGATCAGCCCGTCCTTTCGCGGGCAGATCGACAACTGCATCATCCACGAAGCGTTGCACGCCTTCGGCTTCTACTCGCACCCGCACGGAGTCGACAGCGTGTTGAGCTACGTCTACAAGCGGACCGCTCTCACCAGGCTCGACATCTATCTCATCAAGACGCTGTACGATCCGGCGCTGCGGCCCGGCCTGGCGCCGCTGCAGGCCTCGGTGCAGGGCTGCCGGATCCTGGCGCGGCTGATGGCAAGCAGCGAGCAGGACACCCGGGAAATCTGCGACCCGCACCGACGCGCCGAGCGCACCGCCAATGGCGAGACTTTCCAGATCGGTGTCGCCGCCTTGAAGCGGACAACCGGCACGGATGGCACCTGTGCCGAGCGGGCCACCTACTGGGTCAATCTCTATCCCGACAGAGTATCGTTCGCCTATGTCGATACCTGGCGCACCTTTGCCGCCAACGCCAGCGGCGCCTTCGGCGGCAGCTTCACCGTCCAGGCGAAGCCCAACCCTCTCGACTTCAAACTTTCGGGCAATCTCAAGAGCCGCGTCGTCAACGCCGAGAACCTCACCCAGAAATGCGCCTGGGATGGAACGCTGAATTAGCCTGGCGTCACTCCGGCTTGTAGCCGGCGTCCTTCAGGAGTTGCGTGTTGGTCTCGACCTCGCTCTTGATGAAATCGGCGAACTCCTTCGGGCCGCGCGCCGTCGGCACGATGCCGAGCGACGTCGTCTTCGACACGAACGCCGGGTCTTTGGACATTTCGGCCATGGCGGCGGCCAGGCGATCGACGATGGCGTCGGGCGTCGCCTTGGGCGCCCACACGCCGTACCACGAGCTGATGTTGAAATCCTTTAGCCCCACCTCGGCCGATGTCGGGATGTCGGGCGCAAGCTTTGTGCGCTCCTTCGACGTCACCATCAGCCCGCGCGCGCGGCGCGACGTGGCCAGCGGCAGGGTCGTCGTCCAGGGATCCATGAAGAGCTGCACACTGCCGCTCAGCAGGTCGGCCGTGGCGGGCGCCGTGCCCTTATACAGCACAGTGTCGAGCGGCAAGCCGGTGCGCTTCAGGAAGGCGAGCGTGGCGACGTGGCCCGCCGAGCCGCCGGAGGACAGGCCGAAGAAGTACTTCTTCGGTTCCTGGGCGATCGCGGCCACAGTGCTCGCATAGTCGGTGCCGGGCACGTTGAGGTTGACCACTAGCACCAGCGGCGCCTCGCCCGCTTGCGCGATTTGCCGGAAATCTGCCTGCGGATCATAGGGGCACGCCGCGACGACGTACTTGCCGAGCACAAAGAGGCTGGCGTTGAACAGGATGGTATAGCCATCCGGATCGGCGCGCCGCACGGTGTCCGAGCCCACCGTGCCCGAAGCCCCGCCGATGTTCTGCACGATGATCTGCTGGCCGAGCTTGTCCGCCAGCCGCTCGGCGGTGATACGGCCGAGACCGTCGGTGCCGCCGCCCGGCGGATAAGGCACGACCATCTTCAGCGGCTTGTTGGGATAGGACTGGGCGATTGCCGGTGCTGGGAGGAGCGAGGCGCCGGCGGCGCCGAGAACGGTGCGCCGCCTGATCACGGCTGCACCGACACCGACGAGGCGCAGGCCTTGCCGCCCGCCGCTTCGCAGAGGATCCGGCCGACCGAGCGCGCCGTCACCTCACCGCACGGCACGCCCACCGCTCGCGATGTGTCGAGATGCTGCTTCAGCACCGCCTTGGCGCCGGGTGCGATGGGATAGAGGATCCCGCCGCGATAGGCCGATTCGAGCTCGACCCTTCGTTCCTGTCCGTCCGTCAGCGCCAAGATCAGCTCCACCTGCAAGTAGTCGATGGTTTCGGTCGAGCTGTTCTCGACCACCAGGCTCGGCACGCAATTGCCGAACACCAGCGCATCCTCGCCGCGCTTGACGGTGATGCCGTTGGCGGCGAGCGCCGGTGCAGCGATGAACAGCAAGAATGAGGCCAGCGTCGCTTGCGGTGTCATGGCCGGCTCCCGTCAGGACGCGACCGGCCCTGCCTGTAGCCGCTGCTCGCGGCGTGTCGCCAGCATCTGCAGGATGGAGGCCGCCGTCTCCTCGATCGACCGGCGCGTGACATCGATGGTCGCCCACTTGCGGCGGGCGTAGAGCCGTCGGGCTTCCTGGATCTCGCGCTGCACGCGGTCCATGTCGGTGTATTCGGTCTCGGTCTCCTGCTGCAGCAGCCGGAGGCGATTGACGCGGATCTGCACCAGCCGCTCGGGATCGGTGATCAGGCCGACGATCAGCGGCCGCTTGGCAGCCTCAAGCTCGGGCGGCGGCTCGACCGCCGGCACCAGCGGCACGTTGGCCGCGCGCACGCCGCGATTGGCGAGATAGACGCAGGTCGGCGTCTTTGACGTGCGCGACGGCCCGACCAGGATCACGTCGGCGTCCTCGAGATCGTGCGTCGACTGCCCGTCATCGTGCGCCAGGGTGTAGTGCATGGCGTCGATGCGGTCGAAATAGCCTTCGTCGAGCTGATGTTGGCGGCCGGGCCATTGCTCGCTCTTGGAATGGAAATGAACCGCCAGTACGCTCATTGCCTGGTCGAGCACGCCGACGCAGGGCAATTGCAGGCGCCGGCAATGATCGCGCACCAGGTCGCGCAGCTCAGGATCGACCAGGGTGTAGAGCACCGGCCCGCGATTCTGCTCGACCGCCTGGATCACCTTGTCGAGCTGGCCGCGCGTGCGCACCAGCGACCAGATATGCTCCTGCACGAACACGCCCTCGTATTGCACCAGGCAGGCGCGTGCCACGCTCGACACGGTCTCGCCGGTCGAATCGGAAACGAGGTGAACGTGGAAGTTGCGGTTGGCCACGCGCCTTCTTACCCCACAGCACGCCGGGGAGAAATGCAGGATTCTCCCGGGCGAATCGGGGACAGCCGCGGCTTTTGCCGCACCACCCTCGATTCAGGACCCGACTCGCCGTGACGCTCCCGAACACCGTCCCATCTGGAAAAGACCAAGGGAAAGGTCTGCGAATCGTGAATCGGCGCGGATTATCGCCAGGAATCGCCGATTGCCGATCCACAAGCAGCTGGGGACGGTGCTTGAATGACACCCATCCCCGCGTTCCGCACCCTCTACTACTCCTACTACTTTCTAAGAAAGAGTAAGAGGAAAGCATGAGGGGAAGACATTGAGCGGCGGGAAATTTCTGGCGACGCTTGCCGGTAACCGCTTTGCCACGCCGCCGATCTGGCTGATGCGCCAGGCCGGCCGTTACCTGCCGGAGTATCGCGAGGTCCGCGCCGCGACCCAGTCGTTTCTCGAACTTTGCTATACGCCGGAAAAAGCCGTCGAGGTGACGCTGCAGCCGATCCGCCGCTTCGAGCTCGACGCCGCGATCATCTTTTCCGACATCCTGGTCGTGCCCCATGCGCTGGGCCAAAAAGTCTGGTTCGTGGAGGGCGAGGGCCCGAAACTCGAGGCGCTGACCGACGCCGCCCAGTTCGGCCAGCTGTCGCGCGCCCGGCTGGCCGATCACCTGGCGCCGGTCTATCGCGCCATCACGATCACTCGCGCGGAGCTGCCGCGGGACACGGCCCTGCTGGGGTTCGCCGGCGCACCCTTCACCCTCGCCTGCTACATGATCGAGGGCGGTACCAGCCGCGACTTCGCCAAGGTGAAGGAATGGGCCTATCGCCATCCCGATTCCTTCAGCCTGCTGATCGATCTTTTGGTCGAGTCGATCGTCGATCATCTGGCCTATCAGGTCGAGGCCGGCGCCGATGCTGTCCAATTGTTCGACAGCTGGGCCGGCGTGCTGCCGGAGGAGCAGCTGTTCGGCTGGTCGCTCGAACCCATGGTGCGCATCGCCCACGGCCTGAAGGCGCGCCATCCCAAGGTGCCGGTCATCGCCTTCCCGCGCGCCGTCGGACCGGCGGCGCTGATGTATCGCCGGCCCGACGCCTTTGCCGCTCTGTCGATCGACACCGGCATCGGCGCCCATTGGGCGGCCAGGGAACTGCAGCCGCACATCTGCGTGCAGGGCAATCTCGATCCCCTGATGCTGGTGGTGGGCGGCGCGGCGCTCGAGCGCGAAGCGACCCGCATCCTCGACAAGCTCGGCCACGGCGCGCACGTCTTCAACCTCGGCCATGGCGTGGTGCCGCAGACACCGCCTGAGCACGTCGCGCAACTGGTCGAGGTCGTGCGCAACTGGAAGCCGTCCACATCGTGATCCCTCCCCATTCATATGGGGAGGTGTCAGCGTCTTACGCTGATGGAGGGGTCAGGCGCCCCGCCGAGTCCGTGACTCTTGACCCCTCCGTCGCGGATTACCGCGACACCTCCCCATCTGAATGGGGAGGGAGATGAAATGAAGATCGCCATCATCCTGTTCAATCTCGGCGGGCCGGATTCGCTCGAGGCGGTGCAGCCCTTTCTGCGTAACCTGTTCAGCGATCCCGCGATCATCACCTTGCCCGGCTGGCTGCGGCTGCCGTTGGCGCGTTTCATCGCCTCGCGGCGCACGCCCAAGGCCATGGAGATCTACGCCAAGATCGGCGGCAGCTCGCCGATCCTCGGCCAGACCGAGGCGCAGGCCAGAGCATTGGAAGGGGCGCTCGAGGAAGCGCTGGGAAGCGAGCACGAATGGCGCGGCTACGTTTGCATGCGCTACTGGCATCCGATGACCGAGGCCGTCGTGCGCTCGGTCAAGCGCTTCGCTCCCGACCGCATCGTGCTGCTGCCGCTCTATCCGCAATTCTCGACCACGACGACGGGATCGTCGGTCAAGGCGTGGACCGCAGCAGCCGGCGAGCTCAGAGCACCGACGGTCTCGGTCGAGAGTTATCCGACCGAGCCGGGCTTCATCCGCGCCTCGGTCGAACTGGTCAAGCAAGGGTTGGCCGAGGCCAAGGGCGCCACGCGCGTGCTGTTTTCCGCCCACGGACTGCCCGAGAAAACCATCAAGGCGGGCGATCCCTATCAAAGCCAGGTCGAGCAGACCGCGGCGGCGATCGGCGAGCATCTCGGCACGGTCGACTGGTCGGTCTGCTATCAAAGCCGCGTCGGGCCGTTGCGCTGGATCGGGCCGTCGACCGACTCGGAGATCCGCCGCGCCGGCCGGGACAAGACCGGCGTCGTGCTCTATCCGTTGAGCTTCGTGTCGGAACATTCCGAGACGCTGGTCGAGCTCGATATCGATTATCGCCACTTGGCGCGGGAAGTAGGCGTCCCGAGCTACATCCGCGTGCCCACCGTCGGCACGCATCCGCAGTTCATCCACGGTCTCGCGAACCTGGTCCGGGCGGCTCTGACCTCGCCGCCATCGCCGGAGACGTAGGTCTTGGTGCGGCCACTCTTCATCCTGGCGCTTGCGGCCGTGGCGCTGATGTTGCCGTCGCTGGTCTGGGGCACGCTGCCGAGCCACAGCTCGCTGCACAATCTGACCTGGGCGGCGCAGTTCTCCGAGCAGGTGCTGAGCGGCATTCCTTATCCGCGTTGGTTGCCCGAGTCGTTCGATGGCCTGGGTGCGCCGACTTTCTACTTCTATCCGCCGCTCGCCTTTTGGATCGATGCGCTGCTGAGAGCCCTCACCTTCGACCTGCTGCCGACCTCGTGGCGTCTGTCGGTGACCTCGACGGTGCTGCTGTGGGCCTCGGGTGCCGCGATGCTCGCCTGGCTGCGGCTACAGAAGGTCAACGGCCGGACGGCGCTGATCGGTGCGCTCGCCTACATGGTGGCGCCGTATCATCTGACCGATCACTACCTGCGCGGCGCGATCGCGGAGTTTGCCGCCTATGCGGTGCTGCCGCTGGTCATGGTCGGTGTGACCCTGGTGGCGCGCCGCCATCGCGCCGGCGTGATCGTGCTGGCTACGTCCTACGCCGCCCTGGTGATGGCCCATCTGCCGACGGCGTTGCTGGCCTCGCTCACGATGATCCCGGCTTGGGTGCTGTCCCTGGCCTATGGCATGCGGCGGTCGGACCCCCTCTTTCTGCTGCGCTGCGGGCTCGGCCTCGCGTTGGCACTGGGCCTGTCTGCCCCCTACCTCCTGCCGGCGCTCACGTTGCAGGCCGCGGTGATGATGGATTGGATCTGGCTCTACGGCTTCCAGATCGATCGCAGTTTCCTGCTGATGCCGGACCGCTGGGTCCAGCCGCAACACATGTTCGTCGTCATCGCTGCCTGCGCGATTGGATGGTTTCTCGCGAGCCTCTCTCTGCTCGGCCGGCGCGGTCCGGCGTTGCTGTGGGCCGCGGTGAGCCTCGGCGCCTTGGTCCTCCTGTCAGGGCTGGTGCCGTGGCTCTGGCAATTGCCGCTGGTGTCCAAGGTGCAATTTCCCTGGCGGTTGCTGATCGTCGTCGAGTTTGCGGCCATTACCGCCCTCAGCCTCGCGCCGGGCCTGTGGGGCGAGCGACTCCCGCGGCTGCTGCTAGTGTTCGCGGCGCTCGGCCTGATGGTGGCGACCGCGGTAACGCTCCGAGCCATGGCCGTCCGCGTCGAACTCGCGGTCAAGGGCGAGGTGCCGGCCGAGCAGGATGCGCGGGAATATCTCCCCGCCGGCTTTCCGCAGCGTCCGGATGCGGGCTACGCGGACCTCGAGCTGGAACCGGCGACGAAGATGCCCCTGATCGCCTGCAACCCGACGGCTCGCCTGTGTCGCGCCGAGCCAGAACGCTTCGGCATGCTGCGCCTCTCGCTCGACAGCGACCAGCCCACGACCGTTACTGTGCGCCGCTTTGTCTTCCCCGCGTGGCGGCTCACCCCAGCCCTGCCGCTCGGGGCGGCCGATCCCTATCGCCTGGTTTCCTTTGTGTCGCCGGCGGGCCGCCATGAGTGGCAGCTCGACCGGCGCATCCTGCCGGCCGAAGAATGGGGTTGGCGCGCCTTTGCCGTATCGCTGATTGCCTTGGTCCTGATCGTCACATGGCGGCGGCGGCCGCTCGACTTTGGCCTTCGTTCCTGATGGGGTCGAGCATGGTCTACGACGTCCTGAAAGCGCTGCACATCGTGGCGGTGATCGCCTGGATGGCCGGCCTGCTCTACCTGCCGCGGCTGTTCGTCTATCACGCCGATGCCGAAAAGGGATCGAAGCAGAGCGAGACCTTCAAGGTCATGGAGCGCCGGCTCTACCGCGGCATCATGAACCCGGCGATGATCCTGGTCTGGGTGTTCGGCCTCTCGCTCGCCGAACAGGGCGAGTGGTGGCACGCCGGCTGGTGGCAGGTGAAGGTCGCGCTGGTCGCCGGCCTCACCTTCGTCCATCACCTCTACGGCCGCTGGCGCAAGGAGTTCGAGACCGACAAGAACACCCGGCCCGCCCGCTATTACCGCTGGTGGAACGAAGTGCCGACGCTCTTCATGATCGCCATTGTCTTCCTCGCGGTGCTGAAGCCGTTCTGACACCGGCGCATTCGAGATGCGCAGACGTCCGCACCTTGCGACCAACGGATGATTCAACCTAAGCGTTTGGACAGCCCTCGCGCAAGTAAATCGTTTGACCCGTGCGATGCCCGCGACGACGCTGGCACGACGGAGGATGTGCATGAAGGAACTCGCTGGAAAGACTGCGTTCGTCACGGGTGCCGCGTCGGGCATTGGCCTCGGGATCGCCACTGCCTTCGCCCAGGCCGGCGTCAAGGTGATGCTGTGCGATATCGAGGAAGCGGCGCTCTCGTCGGCTCTCGAGCAGCTGAAGCGCACCAACGCCGACGTTGACGGCGTGCTGGCCGACGTGTCGCTCAAGGGTGAACTCGAGGCGGCGGCGAAAAAGACGATCGAGCGCTACGGAAAGGTCCACATTCTGGTCAACAATGCCGGCATCGGCGGCGGCGGTCCCTACGGCATGTGGAGCGATGCCGCATGGGACTGGACACTGGGGGTCAACCTCCGCTCAGTCGTCTGGGGCATAGAGATCTTCGGTCCGTTGATCGAACGGCATGGCGAGGGCGGGCACATCGTCTCGACCGCGTCGGTCGCCGGCCTGATCTCGGGCAACAGCATCGCCTACAACGTGTCGAAGTACGGTGTCGTGGCACTCTGCGAGGGTCTGCGGATCGAGCTCGCGCCGCGCGGCATCGGCGTGTCGCTGCTGTGCCCGGGCTTCGTCCGCACCGAGATCGTCAATTCGCGGCGCAACGTGCCCCAGCGTTTTGCCGGGACGATCCCGACGGCGCCGCCCACGTCCGGCCCCATCGCCACGGCGATCAAGATGATGCGGGAACGGATCGAGGCGGGTGTCGACCCTGGTTACGTCGGTGAACTGGTTCGCGAAGGCGTCGAGAACAACTGGGCCTATATCTTCACCGACACCGAGTTCGAGCCGCTGGTCGAGGCGCGCTTCGAGGCCATCAAGCAAGGCTTCGACCGCATCCGCGGGCGCAAGCCGAAGCGGTGAGCGCTTGTTTCAGGCGGCCAGCAAGTGCTTGGTCCAGTCCGAGACCTTGTCGCCGCTGCTGATCTCCGGCCGCACCATGCCGTCGATCATGAACGTCGGCGAGACATGGATGCCATTCTGCCGGGCGTATTTGCAGTGCCATTTGATCTCGCGGTCCAGGTTGGGAATGGCGAACGCGGCAGCAAGCTTGAGGGCGCTGTAGCCCTCGATCCGCGCGACGATGTCGTCGGGCGTGGCTTTCATGTTCGGGCCGCCGGCGTGACGTTCGAACTCGAACTCCTCGCGGTGCGCGCCGACGGCGGCCAGCACGGCCTTGGCGGCTTCCCTGCCAGTAGGCAACGTCGAGGCCGCGATCACGCAGCGCGTTACCACACCTGAATACATGTGCCAGGGCTGGGACTGCAGCCGGAGCTTGATCGTGATCCTCTCGGGCCCTGCCTCGGCGAGCAACGCGTCGAGCTTGCCGAAAGCTCTGACGGAAAAGGGGCAGGTCGGCTCGAGAAAGACCTCGAAGGCGCGCGGACCGTTCCCCCATTCGAGCGGATCTGCGCGCCAGGACGTTTCGGTCATTTGAATTCTCCGGTTGGTGGTGCAGGCGGGCTGGCCGACAAGCTATATACCGCGCATGACGTCGCTTCGACGCTTGGCAGGTGCAGTCCTGCTGAATCTCTGTGTCTCGACGGGCGCCTGGGCCCAGGCCCTGAGCGTCCCCGATCCGGTCGGCGCAGGCTTTTCACCGGTACGGCTGGCGCGCATCGCACCGTGGTACCAGACCCAGATCGCGAGCGGCGCGTTTACCGGCGCGGTGGTCGCCATCGCGCGCGACGGCAAGCTTGCCTACCTGCAAGCCACCGGCACGTATGATCGTGCCGGCAAGATCCCGCTGAAGCCCGACGCGATCTTCTGGATCGCCTCGATGACCAAGCCGGTCACCAGCGTGGCGGCGATGATGCTGGTCGAGGAAGGTAAGCTCGCGCTCACCGATCCGGTCGCCAAATACATCCCCGCCGTGGCCGACATGCGCGTCGGCCCGGAGAGTGCGCCCCAGAAGCGGCCGATGCAGGTCGTCGATCTCCTGCGCCATACCTCGGGCTTCACTTATGCCGACGAGGGCAAAGACGCGCTGCACAAGGCATATGACCGCATCCCGTCGTTCCGGCGCGACAAAACCCTCGCCGAACTTGTCGGCGATCTCGCGCGCATGCCGCTCGTCCACCAGCCCGGCGAAGCCTGGGAATACAGCCACGGTGTCGACGTGCTGGGCCGCGTCGTCGAAATCGCCTCGGGCCAGCCGCTCGACCAGTTCTTCGAGAGCCGCATCTTCAAGCCGCTCGGCATGGTCGATACCGGCTTCTTCGTGCCGCCGGACAAGCTGGTGCGGCTGGTCGACCCGATCGAAAGCGGCCGGTCGCGGCTCTGGGATATCACCAAGCCCACCACGCTGTTCATGGGCGGCGGCGGTCTCGCCTCGACCGCGCCGGATTATCTGCGCTTCTGCCAGATGCTGTTGAACGGTGGCGAACTCGATGGCGTGCGCATCCTCTCGCCCGCGACCGTGCGCCAGATGACGACGAATGCGCTGCCGCCCGACATTCCCTTTACCGGCAACATCGGACAGTTTGTCGGGCCCAAGGTCGGTACGGGCTGGGGGCTGGGATTTGCCGTGCGCACCAATCCCGAGTCCAGCAACCTGCCGGGCGCGGTCGGCAGCTTCAACTGGGACGGCTACTGGGGAACCTATTTCTGGATCGATCCGGTCGAGAAGCTGATCGGGATTTTGATGATCCAGGTTCCGCCGAACATGGCCGGGCCTCCTCGCGCGGCGTTGCGCCATTTCACCTACGCCGCGCTCAGCGTTCCGGCGCCGGACAAGACGCCGGCACCGGCGACGGTCAGTCCCGACATTCTCAGGAGCTATGTCGGAACCTACGATTTTGGTCCGTCACTCAGCGCGCGAGATAGAAATGCCTCCCCGCCTTTCGGCGGGGTCGGACTCATCGTCGCGATCGTCGAAGACAAGGTCGTGGTCAGGGAGCCGATCGAAGGCGGGCCCGGCGAACGCGCCGGCGTGAAGGCGCTGGACGTCATCACCGACATCGACGATGCGCCTGCGCGTGGGCTGGCCCTCAGCGAGGTCCTCGACAAGCTGCGCGGCAAGATCGGCACGCCGGTCCGGCTAAAAATCTCGCGCTATGGCGAGGACAAACCGATCGACATAACCATCGTGCGCGAGCCCATCCGAATTCCCGGTGCACGGATCGAGGTCCGGGTCGAGGACGGCAGGCTCATGGTTGCGGCGACCGGCCGTTGGGCAGTACTCGATTTCGACAAGGACAAGCCGGTGCCCGTGACGGCGACATCCGATACCGAGTTTCGCTACGAGGGCGGTGACCACACGCGGCTGGCGTTCGTGCGCGACCAGGCCGGCAAAATCTCCGGCGTCGTCCTCAATCCGGGGCCGTGGGAGATCAGGGCGACGAAGATCGATTGAGAACAGGAAGCTGAACTTCTAATGACCAGAATCGTCGATTCGGAGGAACTTGGAGTATTGTGCTGTTCATGACCCTTCCAGCGCAGAGCCCCCCTATTATTTTCTCATTATTTTATTCGATGACTGGTTCTCATGACCGCGATCGGCGGCGAGCCACTTGAGGACCCCCCGTGTTTTTCCATTATTTTAAGCGTTACTTTTGGTAACCGAGAACATGAACGTCGCAACCACGGTCGATTGGCGCGACCAGATCTTCGAGGTCTTCCAGGACCACGACATCAAGCAGGTCTATCACGTGCCCGATGCCGGCCATTCGCGGTTGATCGAAGCCTGCCAGAAGTCGAACTCGATCCGCACCCTGGCGCTCACCACCGAGGAAGAGGCGCTGGGCCTCGCCGCCGGCGCGTGGCTTGGCGGCCAGCGCTCGGCGACGCTGATGCAGAGCTCGGGTGTGGGCAACACCATCAACCTGATGGGCCTCACCAAGACACTGCGCTTTCCGTTCCTGGCCCTGATCACCATGCGCGGCGACTATGGCGAGTTCAATTCCTGGCAGTATCCAATGGGCCAGCGCACGCCCAAGGTGCTCGAGGCGATGGGCGTGCAGCTCTATTCGGTCGACGAGGCCCGCGAGGTGAAGGCAACCGTCGATGCCGCGACGCGCGCCGCCTTCAATGGCGGCCAGGCCGTGGCGGTGCTGCTGCGGCAAAAATTGATCGGCATCAAAGATTTCGGGAAGAAGACGGCATGAGCACGCCGACCTTACAACGCCGTCCGCTGGTCAAGATGATCCTGGCCGGCGCCGACGACAATCTCCTGGTCATCGCGGGCCTGGGCTCGCCCAACTGGGACATCACCAACGCCGGCGACCGGCCGCTCAACATGCCGCTATGGGGCGGCATGGGTGCGCCGGTGCCGATGGGGCTCGGCCTGGCGATCGCCCAGCCGACCAAGCGCGTGCTGGTGATCACCGGCGATGGCGACATGCTGATGAGCCTCAGCTCGCTCGCCACCGTTGCGGCGCAACAGCCCGACAATCTCGCGATCTGTGTGCTCGACAACGAGAAGTTCGGCGAGACCGGCAACCAGGCGACCGCCACAAGCCCGCGCAACAACGGCCCGACCGATTCCGGCGCCGGCACCGATCTCAGCGTGGTCGCCAGGGGCTGCGGCATCGCCGACAGCGCGCTGGTGCGCGCCGAGAGCGAGGTGGCCCAGCTGGTGAGCGACCTGCGCAAGAAGAAGGGTCCGGTCTTCCGCGTCGTCAAGGTGATGGTCGAGAAGCTCGACTTCATCATGCCGCCGCAGGATGGCGCGCTTCTGAAGGATCGGTTTCGTGCCGCTTTGCTGGGGAGTGCCTGATGGAATACGCACCGTTTCCTCTGATCGAGCTCACGGGCTCGCCGCGCGAACGCGGCCGCACGCACGGCCAGGCGGCAGCCGACCGCATCAAGCGCGGCATCGCGATGTATTCCGAATCATTGCTCAAGAACGGCGTCGACTGGGCGCATCTCGAGCAGCGGGCCAACGCGATGGTGCCGGTCGTCGAGAACTTCGACCCGGCCTATGTCGAGGAGATGCGCGGCATCGCCGAGGGCGCAGGGACTGCCTTCGCCGGCATCATGCTGATGAATGCCCGCACCGAGATGGTGGCGGCAGCGCGCAAGCAGCATGTCCAGCAGCATTTCCCCGACGGCTGCACCGCCGCGCTCGCACTGCC